>Ga0137465_1000052_pt1 | contig 103453 bp, 102 predicted proteins | sample EasRivERMGT828_2_FD_104906 | JGI IMG/M metagenome (GOLD analysis project Ga0137465, IMG submission 104906) | Soil microbial communities from meander-bound floodplain in the East River, Colorado, USA - East River MetaG ERMGT828_2 | ecosystem: Environmental > Terrestrial > Soil > Floodplain ... | reverse complement strand
TTTGGGAGCGCCTGGCCGATTGACCAGTTTGAAGAACATGAGGTCGTGCTGGTTGCGGGCGGCATTGGACTCGCGCCACTGCGGCCAGTCCTCTACAGAATCATGGCGAACCGCGGCCGATACGGACGTGTTTGTTTGCTTGTAGGCGCTCGCACGCCCGACATCCTTCTTTACCGCAGCGAAATGTATCGCTGGAGAAAGCGCGACATTGATGTTCGCGTGACGGTTGATGCTGCAGCGCCGGGTTGGCAGGACTCGGTTGGGCCTGTCACAGCTCTCATCCCACGCATCGAACTCGATTCGTCCCGGGCAGTCGCCTTCGTCGTTGGCCCTGAGATCATGATGCACTTTGTCGTGCAGGCGCTCGTTCAACGCGGCGTCCCTCCCGATCGTCTCTTCGTCTCGATGGAGCGCAACATGAAGTGTGCTGTTGGATTCTGCGGTCATTGTCAGCTCGGGCCGGCCTTTATATGTAAAGACGGTCCTGTCCTCTCTTATTCGCAATTAGAACCCTGGCTGGCGATCCGGAACGTGTGATGGCGCGAAAACCCAAACTCGCCGTATGGAAGTTCGCATCCTGCGATGGATGTCAGCTCAGTGTTCTTTCTTGCGAGGACGAACTGTTGATGCTGGCGAATCAGATCGAAATTGCGTATTTCCTGGAGGCCTCAAGCGCTGTTGTCAAAGGGCCTTATGATCTGTCGCTGGTCGAAGGATCGATCACCACACGGCATGATGCCGAACGGATTCAGCAGATTCGAGCTCTATCCCGGTCTCTCGTAACTATTGGGGCATGCGCAACAGCCGGTGGTATCCAGGCGCTTCGGAATTTTCGCGACGTCAAGGAATTCATATCTATCGTCTATGCCAGGCCCGAGTACATCTCGACGCTCGAGAAGTCCACACCTATCGCGGCGCATGTGAAGGTGGACTTTGAGCTGCGGGGCTGCCCGATCAACAAGAATCAGCTTGTCGAGGTCATCAATGCATTCATACACGGCCGCTCGCCGACCGTTCCCGCGCACAGCGTCTGCCTGGATTGCAAGCGCAAAGGCGTCGTCTGCGTCATGGTCGCCCGCGGCATTCCGTGCATGGGCCCAGTCACCCACACAGGGTGCGGAGTTCTCTGTCCTTCGTATGCGCGGGGCTGCTACGGTTGCTTCGGTCCTAAGGAGAACCCCAACACGGAATTCCTGGCGGACTGGTTCGTGCGGCTAGGCTCGACGCGCGACGAAGTCGTACGCCTGTTCAGAAACTTCAACTCCGACGCCCCGGCATTTCGCGCGGAAAGCGAGAGGCAGGAGAAGAAGCTACGATGACGGACATGAGCGGAGCGCGCGAAGAGCAAGGCCGACAGGCCGCAGCCGAAAACAATGCAAGCCCGATAGGGCGCAGCCATCAAGAGAAGACGATTAAGGTGGATTACCTCGCGCGCGTCGAGGGCGAGGGCGCGATGATTGTTCGCATCAAGAACGGGCAGGTGGCGGACGTGAAGCTCAAGATCTTCGAGCCGCCTCGATTCTTCGAGGCGTTTCTGCGGGGCCGCTCGTACCTGGAGACGCCCGATATCACGGCGCGCATCTGCGGCATCTGTCCCATCGCGTATCAGATGAGTGCGGTCCACGCCATTGAAGATGCCCTTGGAGTTAAGGTTCCAGACTCGATTCGAGGATTACGGCGGCTGGTCTATTGCGGCGAGTGGATCGAGAGCCACGCACTGCACGTCTTTATGCTTCACGCACCGGACTTTCTCGGCTATCCGGACGCAATCCGCATGGCAAAGGATCATCCGAAGCTCGTTCAGCAAGGTCTGGAACTCAAGAAGCTCGGGAATGAAATCATCTCGCTTTTGGGCGGGCGCGCCATTCACCCGATCAACGTCCGGGTTGGGGGGTTCTACCGCACACCAACACGGCAGGAACTTGCGCCTCTATGCGACCGCTTGAAGCGAGGCCGCGATGCGTGCCGCGATGTGGTGCGCTGGACGCGAACGCTTCCGATACGCGACTACTCACGCGATTACGAGTTCGTAGCTCTGCGCCATTCGAGCGAATATCCCATGAACGAAGGCCATATAGTTTCCAACCGCGGCATGGACACCACAGCACAAGAATACGAGACTTACTTCGAAGAAGAACAGGTGCCGCATTCGAATGCACTCCACTCGGTCATCAAGGGGCGCGGGGCTTATCTTACCGGCCCATTGGCGCGTTATAACTTGAACTTTGATCGGCTCCCAGCATCCGTTCAGGAGGCGGCGAGCTCAGTCGGGCTTGGCGGAACATGCCTCAATCCATTTGAGAGCATCATCGTCCGTTCCCTGGAGATGTTGTACGGCTTCGAAGAGGCAATTCGCCTCATCGAAGCTTACGAGCCACCGGAAGCTCCATTTGTGGCGTGCGAGCCGCGCCGAGCGACGGGATATGGGGTGACGGAAGCGCCGCGCGGCACTCTTTATCACCGGTATTCCCTCGACGAAAAAGGGATCATCCAGGACGCCAGGATCGTGCCACCCACCTCGCAGAACCAGAAGATGATCGAGAATGATCTTCGCGAGTACGTGGCGCCCCGTGTGGAGATGCCGTCAGAGCAGCTGCGTGCGGAATGCGAGCAGGTCATTCGCAACTACGATCCTTGCATCTCTTGCGCGACGCATTTTCTCAAGCTCGAAGTGGTGCGGGAGCCATAAGAATATGAAGGTGATCGGTTTGGGGAACGAGTTCAGGCATGACGACGCCGCAGGCCTCATCGCGGCACGCCGGCTTCGGGAGCAAGGGGTGGCCGCGGAGGAACACGAGGGAGATCTGGCAACGTTAATGGACCGATGGAGCGGGATCGATGGTTTGATACTGATCGACGCCACCTCATCCGGCGCGGCGCCGGGCACGCTTCGCAGTCTCAATGTGAGTACGTCACCTCTGCCGCGAGAACTATTCAAGAGTTCGACACATGCGCTCGGTCTGGCTGACGCGGTTGAGCTGTCGCGTACACTCGGTACGTTACCAGCTCGCGTCTTTGTTTTCGGCGTTGAAGCTCGAGATCTCACCGCAGGCATTGGGTTGTCTCCCGAAGTTGAGCGCGCCCTGCCGGTGCTTGTAGAGGAGGTGCTGTCGTGCACGAAGCATCCTTGATGCGCGGCTTGATGGCGAAATTGGAATCCCTTGCGAATGACCAGCACGCGAAACGGGTGAAGAGCGTCCGAGTCTGGTTGGGAGCGTTCTCACATTTTTCGGCCGAGCACTTCCGCGAACACTTCGATCAGGCTTCACGAGGAACAGTCGCCGAGAACGCGCTCCTGGATATTGAAGTATCGTCAGATATTACCGATCCGCGCGCACTGGATGTGATCCTGGAAAGTATCGACGTGGAGGTTGCCGGATGAAACGCCTGCGCATCGAGGTGCGTGGCGGTGTGCAGGGCGTCGGCTTCCGGCCGTTCGTTCATCGGCTCGCGGGAGAGCTGGGCCTTGCAGGTTGGGTGAGTAACGGCGGGCAAGGCGTGTCGATCGAGTTGGAGGGTCAGGAAGTCGACGCTTTTGTCGGCCGCCTCCAGTCGGAGCTGCCGCCCCGTGCCAGTATTCACAGCCTCGCAGTTTCACATCTCGATCCAGTCGGGTACCGTGAATTCGAGATTCGTGAAAGCGATGGATCGGGCGAGAAGACGGCGATCGTTATGCCGGACATCGCCACGTGCGTAGACTGCCTGCGCGAAATGTTCGACCCGCGGGATCGGCGATTTCACTATCCCTTCATCAACTGCACCAATTGCGGCCCCCGGTACAGCATCCTCGAGAGTCTGCCATACGATCGCGCCAACACGAGCATGCGGCAATTCGAAATGTGCTGTGTGTGCCAGGCTGAATATGACGATCCTGATGATCGGCGTTTTCACGCGCAGCCCAATGCCTGCCCGGATTGCGGCCCTCAGCTCGATCGTCCGATCCGCGATGCCGCGGATGCGATCCGGCAGGGCGCCATTGTTGCCGTAAAAGGTTTGGGCGGTTTTCATTTGATCGTCGATGCTGGCAACGATGCTGCAATACGCCGGTTGCGGGAGCGCAAGGCACGCGAGGAGAAGCCGTTTGCGCTTATGTTTCCGTCGCCTGAAGCTGTAGAGGACTCGTGCGAACTTTCGCCGGTCGAGTCGCGCCTCATGAGGTCTCCGGAGGCGCCAATCGTGTTGGTGCGGCGGCGCGTTGAGGTTGCTCCGGCGATCGCGCCCGGCAGCCCATATCTCGGAGTCATGCTCCCATACACACCGCTGCATCATCTGCTGATGCGGGAGCTTGGCTTCCCGGTAGTGGCGACGAGCGGCAATCGTTCACAGGAACCGATTTGTACCGACGAGCGCGAGGCGATGGAACGTCTGGGCGGCATTGCCGACGAGTTTTTCGTCCACAACCGGCCCATCGTGCGTCCGGTTGAGGACTCTGTTGTTCGTGCGATGTCAGGACGGGAACTTATCCTCCGGCGGGCACGAGGTTACGCACCCCTGCCGCTGACGCTCAAGCGCGAACTGCCCAGGACGCTTGCCACAGGCTCGCATCTCAAGAATGCGGTCGCAGTTTCGATGGGGCGGCAGGTCTTCCTGGGTCCGCATGTGGGTGATCTCGAAACGAGCGAAGCCGTGGACGCGTTCGAGAACAGCGTCGCAAGCCTGGTTGCTCTGCACGAAAAACCAATCAACCGCGTTTCCTGCGACGCCCATCTGGATTACCGATCGACGCAGTACGCCGAACGCCTTTCCATTCCACGGGTGCCGGTTCAACATCACTTCGCTCATGTTTTGGCATGTATGGCAGACAATGATCTTGATGGCCCAGTGCTGGGTGTAGCCTGGGACGGCGCCGGGCTTGGAACAGACGGCACGATCTGGGGTGGTGAATTCCTTCGAGTCGAAAATGGCCGTTTCACGCGTGTGGCGCATTTGCGGACGTTTCGGCTTCCAGGCGGTGATCGCGCCGCGCGTGAGCCCCGGCGTGCGGCGCTCGGAGTGTTGTACGAGATCTTCGGCGACGCGGTGCCTGACGAACCTCTTATTCGAATGCTCCAGCGCGGCGTGAACTCTCCACGCACATCGAGCGCAGGCCGTCTCTTTGACGCCGTCGCCTCGATTATCGGGCTTCGCGATCGCTGCTCCTTCGAAGGACAGGCTGCGATGGAGTTGGAGTTCGCAGCGGAAGGGGCGCCGTCCGACGATACCTATCCACTGGAACTCGATGACGGGATACTCAATTGGGAACCAATGATCCGAGCGATCATGAAGAACCCGTCAGAAGCCGCTGCCCGCTTTCACAATACGCTGGCCGCAGCGATCGTGAGTGTGGCGCGCCATGCGCGCGAAGAGTGCGTGGCGCTTTCCGGCGGATGCTTTCAGAACCGGTACCTGACGGAGCGAACGGTGACGGGACTGACTGCAGCCGGTTTCAAACCGTACTGGCATCGGCGTATTCCCCCCAACGATGGAGGGATTGCCGTGGGACAAATTGTCGCCGCTTCATGGAGTTGACATATGTGCCTGGCCGTGCCCGGACAAATCATCCAGATCGAAGGCGATCAGCCCGAAGCTCGTGTCGGCCGCGTCCGCTTTGGCGGCATTGTGAAGGACGTGAACCTTGCTTTTGTACCGGAAGCGCGTCAGGGGGACTACGTCCTCGTCCATGTGGGATTCGCGATCAGCCGGATCGACGAAGCCGAAGCGGCGCGCGTGTTCGCCTACCTGAAGGAGATCGACAGCGATGAAATACCTGGATGAGTACCGCGACGCGGATGCCGCGCGCAAGCTCGCCAAACAGATCGCCAACATCAGTACCCAGCCCTGGACGATTATGGAAGTGTGCGGCGGTCAGACACACGCGATCGTCCGATTTGGCATTGATCAATTGCTCCCGCCGAACATTACGCTTGTTCACGGTCCCGGCTGCCCGGTGTGCGTCACTCCTGTGGAGATCATCGACCAGGCGATTGAAATCGCAGGCCGGAGCAGTGTGATCTTTACATCCTTTGGCGACATGCTCCGCGTGCCGGGAACGGTCGAGGACCTTCTCTCCGTAAAGGCTCGCGGTGGCGACGTGCGGATGGTTTATTCGCCCATGGATGCGCTGGCGATGGCCAGGGCGAACCCGGATCGGGAAGTTGTGTTCTTCGCTGTTGGATTTGAGACCACAGCGCCTGCCAATGCCATGGCGGTTGCCGAAGCGCGTCGTCAACAGATCACGAACTTTTCGATATTGGTCTCGCACGTCCTGGTGCCGCCCGCAATGGAAGCAATTCTGTCCTCACCTCGGTGCCGCGTGCAGGGCTTTCTTGCGGCCGGTCACGTCTGCACGATTATGGGTTCCTCCGAGTACGCGCCTCTGGTCCAGAAATATCACGTACCGATCGTCATCACGGGTTTTGAACCACTGGACATTCTCGACGGCATCCGCCGGTGCATCGAGCAACTCGAAGATGGGCGCGCGGAAGTGGAAAACGCGTACGCCCGCGCCGTCTTCCTTGAAGGAAACAGGCCGGCGCAGGCGCTTATTGCGGATGTCTTTCGGGTTGTGCACCGCCGCTGGCGCGGCATTGGCGAAATCCCTCAAAGTGGATTGGCGCTTTCGGAGAAGTACGCCGAGTTCGACGCCGAGCTTCGCTTCGGGGTAGCCGGCCGCACTGTTGAAGAATCGAGCGAATGCCTCAGCGGCCTCGTCCTTCAGGGGCTGAAGAAACCGCAGGAGTGTCCCGCATTCGGTACGCGCTGTACGCCGGACCGTCCGCTCGGCGCCACGATGGTGAGCGCGGAAGGCGCATGCGCTGCCTATTATCGCTACCGTCATTTCTCGGAGCCCAACTATGTCGGATGAGTTCTCGGTTTCCTGTCCCGCTCCCCATACCGATTCTGAGCGTGTTCTTCTCGCCCACGGCGGTGGAGGACGATTGATGCATGCGCTGCTCGAGAACCTGATCTTGCCCGCGTTTCGCAATCCCTTACTGGAGCAGAGGCACGACGGCGCCGTTTTCGACGTCCCAGGACGGATTGCCTTCACGACCGACTCGTACGTCGTGAAGCCGATCTTCTTCCCCGGTGGAGATATCGGAAACCTTGCAGTGCATGGCACGATCAATGACCTTGCGATGTGCGGCGCACGACCCGTTTCCTTGAGCGCCGCCTTCATCCTGGAAGAAGGCTTTCCGATGGATGATTTGCGGCGCATCACGGAATCCATGCGAGCCGCTGCCCAGGATGTGCCAATTGTGACAGGCGACACCAAGGTTGTGGATCGGGGTAAGGGCGACGGCATCTACATCACGACCGCAGGTGTGGGCGTGGTTGAGCACACGTTTACCATCGGGCCAGCGAGCGTTCGGCCAGGTGATGCCGTACTCGTGAGTGGTGACCTGGGCCGCCACGGGATTGCGGTCCTTGCCCAGCGGGAGGGATTCTCTTTCGAGACTACGATCGAGAGCGACACGGCGTCACTGTGGGATGCCGTATCCGAACTGCTGCGGGCGCAAGTGACGATCCATTGCCTGCGTGATCTCACGCGTGGTGGTCTCGCTAGCGCGCTCAACGAAATTGCCGGGACGGCCGGGGTGTCGATCGCGTTGAATGAAGCCCTCGTCCCGGTCTCCGATGATGTCAGGGGCGCGTGTGAGATCCTTGGTCTCGATCCACTTTATGTGGCCAACGAGGGGCGGTTTGTTTGCTTCGTGCCGGCGGACGAAGCCGGGAGGGCAATTACCGCGCTGCGTTCGACTGACGTTGCGCATGGCGTCGTGCTCGCAGGTCGCGTGGTGGAAGGACCAAAAGGCCGCGTCACCGTCAAGAGTCCTATCGGCGCAACACGCATACTGGATATGCTCAGTGGCGAGCAGCTTCCACGGATTTGCTAAACACGGTCAATCTTGTTCTAAGCAGCAACCCTTAGATTCTTGTCATCGACGGCCGTGACGCCCGGAGCGCCCCATGCAGCACCTCTTACATCGCGCAGCTCTGCGAAGGAACTCACCTTCCCGGAAAGAATCACACGGGTTCCCCGCACTTCAACGGATATCCGGTTCGCCTCGCGTTCCGCACGTCGTGTTAGCGCGTCCTCAATCTTGTTTTTGATTTCAAAGGGCTGAGCAACTTTCGGCCGAATAGCTATCTTATTGTTAATTCCTTTGACTCCTGTCAACCGCCTCACGGCGTTCTCAGCCGCCCTTCTTTGGTACTCCCAGTCGACTTCGCCTGTAAGCTCAACCCAGCCATTCTCTACACTCGCCTTGATCAGATCATCAGGAACTTGGGTGTGCCATCTGAACTGATCAATTATCGCTTTGGCGATATCCTGATCATCCCGGCGATAAGAGCCAGGTGCCTTGACCTCGATCTTTTCCACGACTGCCTTCACACCGCTCACGCGTTGCGCAGCTTTCTCGGCCGCGGATTTCTCAATGTAAGTGGGAACTGTCCCGGAAAGGCTGACGATGCCATCTGTTACGGCAACGCCGATATGTTCATGAGTCACGCTTGGGTCCCATTTCAGTTCCTGCATGACATCCGTTTGGATCTGCGCATCTGTCTTCATTTTGATTCACTCCTGTTTTTACACGTTGCACCCTCTGCAACCGCATACTGCATTTGGGTGACCGAATCGGTTGTGTTGCGTGAGACACAAGCAAGAGCCCGGATCTGATGCTGCAGCCTTCAGGCACGTGCGCCACACCAGGCGTTGCCAAAAGACATTCCGTGCCGAATTGACGCGACGTCGCCGGCGGACGATCGAAGTGTCTGTCAATCTGGCAAATGAGGAGTCGAGGCATCTAGGTCGATTGGCAATTGCAACTCGTAAGAGTGCTGGTACGACGACTGCACGGGATATTTTGAAAGCAGGTGCCGCCATGCCTTATGTGGGCATCAATATCGGTGCCATCACAATCAAGGCCGTCGTGCTGAAAAACGCTGGGACCACCGCGCGAGTTGAAGCACATCAGGGGCGCCCTCTCGATGTTCTCAAAGACTTGCTTGCGACAGCGGAGTTTGCCGATACGGAGTACTTCGGTGTTTCCGGCAATCTCGGCCACATCTCTGAAGCCGCTGCGATTCAGCGAGCGTGCAAGAGACGACGGGCAGCTTCGACGCCGTGGCATCGCTCGGCGGAGAGTCGTTTCTCGTCTATATGCTCGTCAACGGCAGAATCACGAATGTCCTGTCGCACAACAAATGCGCTGCCGGAAGCGGCGAGTTCTTTGTGCAACAGATTGACCGAATGGGACTCGAAATGGATGAAGCGGTCCGCCGCTCCTTTGACGGGAAGATCGTGCCGCTGGCATCCCGCTGTTCAGTTCACTGCAAGTCGGACATCACACATAAGCTGAATCGACACGAGGCCAGTCCTGAAGACATCCTGCATACGCTGCATGACAGCATGGCCAATAAGGTCACTGCGCTCCTGGAAAAGGGGCAAGTGCGGCTGCGGCGAGTTCTTCACATTGGCGGAGTAACCCTGAATCCTGCAATGGTAGCCGCTCTGCGGGAGAAACTTCCTTCAACGGAGTTTGTCGTTTTGAAAGAGAGTCCGTGGTTTGAAGCCTGGGGCACCGCATTGCTTACACGCGATGAACCGATCTACAAGACTCCCCGGATTACACTTCAGGTCAATCTGGCGCATCGGCCGGCGCTGAAGAGTTACTCCGATCTGGTGCGTGTCATTCCCGCGCCGCCGAAGCAGGCTCCATCGGATCAGCCACTGGTCCTGGGCGTTGATGCGGGATCAACGACGACAAAGATGGCTTTGATCGATCAAGTGACCCGCGGACTGATCGCATCCCACTACACGCGCACGAACGGCGATCCCGTCGCCGCCATTCGAGAATGTTTGCATGCTCTGGAATTGAGGTTGGCAACCGTGCGATCACATTGATCGGAACCACTGGCTCCGCTCGGGAACTCGCCGGCGCATATCTCGCAACCGAGCATGTGTTCAACGAAATCTCTGCGCACGCGGCCGGTGCGGCGCACTTTGATGCAGATGTGGATACCATCTTCGAAATCGGCGGTCAGGATGCGAAAACCAGTGCCCCGAGAACAACATTCACCATCGCCCTCTTGAAACGGATGTATCAACACCTGGTTGACCGCGACGATAAGGGTGCCGCGCTCCGGCAGGCCAAACTCGATCTTCTGAAAGAAGGCGGTCTTCTAGTTTTCCCAACGCATCATTGTTGCGGTCTGAAAACTGAACTGTTGCCGCAATCTTGCGTGGGTCTTTGTCATCAAGTCACAGGCTTCGTTGATCGTCTGCTCTTCGTAAACTAACGTGCGGCTCACGAATCAATAGCCCTGCGGTGATTGCATGTCTAATGGCGTTAAAACTGCTTTCCGTTTCACGGGTAGCCATGTTTAGTGCTGCATAAGCGTTGACGCTCCTACCAGTCGGTTGAAAGGAGTAAGGCATGAAATCTGTCGTGCTGACAATTTGTGCATTTTTGCTGATGAGCAGATATGCGTCTGCCGAAGAACGACAATTTACCTTGGTTGCCTCCACGACAGTTTGGCAAGTTGCCCCTGGGCGGACGGTTTCCGCATATACATACAACGGAACGATACCGGGGCCGGTGTTACGCGGATCTGTCGGGGATACGTTCCGCGTGACGTTGGTCAACAGCCTGCCCATTGCTACAACAATCCACTGGCACGGATTGCCCGTTCCGAACGGGATGGACGGAGTACCGGGTCTCACCTCGCCGGTAATCCGTCCGGGCGAAAGTTTCACGTATGTTTTTGAGGTCTGGGCAGCGGGTACGTATTGGTATCACCCTCATGCGGACAGCTCCGCTCAAATCGCGCGCGGGCTGTACGGAATGCTGATCGTGGATCAGCCCCTCGATGCGCCTGCGTACGACCAAGAGGTCTTGGTGATCATCGGCGAACATGGAACAGGCGGGATGATGACTGGAGGCATGGGGGCCGGACTCCTGCTGATCAACGGTAAGACTGCGCCTGCCATTCCCGACGTTCATGTGCGAAAGGGCACACGTGTTCTTTTCAGGATCGTGAACACGGGGAATATGGTCCATCCCATGCATGTTCACGGGCTTCACTGGCTGATCGTGGCTACTGATGGGTTTGCTCTGGATTCACCTTATAAGAAGGATACATTGCCGGTTAATGCGGGTGAGCGTTTCGATGGGATTCTGCTGGCAGATAATCCGGGGGTGTGGATGATCCACTGCCACAATCTGGAGCACCTTACGGATCGACCGTCCGGTTTGGTCTTTAACTTGGTCATCGAGTAAGGTCTGGAGTTCGGGAGTGAGCACTGAAATCCTAACGCCACCTTGTGAGTGCAGTGCAACGTCACATGCAACCCGATTGGTTGTTCTGACCGGCGGGCCGGGTGCCGGCAAGACCGCCTTTCTGGAGATCGCGCGCCGAAACTTCTGTGAGCACATCGCCGTCTTGCCTGAAGCGGCTAGCATTGTGTTCGGCTGTTCGGCGGCGGCTTTTGGCGAAAAAACACAGCGGCGGCGCGACGGGCCGCGCAGCGCGCCATACTTCACGTCCAGCGCGAGAGCGAGCGGTTGGTCATCGAGGAACAAAATGCGGCGATTGGCCTATGCGACCGCGGCACTTGCCGATGCAGAAAGCGTCGCATGACAATCGCGACGAATGTGAGATGGGCAATGACGAATATAAGGTGCCCGACGGCGAACACCTGCGCTTCAAAACATATGGCTACGGCAAGAAGGATTGCGGCAAGCCGGAAAGAGAAAGCGATAACATCCGTCGCGCTGCCGTGTTGTTCTGCTCGCATCATTCGCTGAATTGACAACATGACGCAATCGAGAACCTGCGCAATTGGCCATTGTGACGTTGTGTCGTCATTGCGGGTAGTGACTCACGCGCAACTTCCTTATCTCACTCACTATCTTGAGCCGACAAGGTTTGGCAACCGACGCGCAAGGCACTTGCCAGGAGAGAAGAAATGGCAAGGAAAACCACGTGGATGACTAGCTGTCTCATGACAGCGATACTTGTGGCGTGCACCAACGCTCAGCAACCCACCGGGACAGGGCCTGCATCGACGCCTTCCGGCCAACAGACTGGTGGCGCGATAGGGGCGCCGCTCGCAACCCGGAACATGGAAGCTGTCAAAGGTCAACAGGCAACGTGCAACGGTCCGCGTGAAAAGACTTTCAGCCTTGACGTCATCGAAACCACAGTCGATCTCGGTATGGGAACGACCTTTGCGGCCTGGACCTACAACGGGCGAATTCCCGGTCCGACGATCGAGGCGTGCGAGGGCGACAAAGTCACCATCAACGTCAACAACAAGGGCACGACATCACACGGTCTCGATACCCATGCGTTCAAGATCGACGCACGGCATTACGGTCCGGTCATTCCAGGAAAAACGTTGACGATGGAGAGGGTCGTCGATACTCCGGGCGTGTTCATGTATCACTGCGCCGCCGGCCCCGTGACCGACTTGCACATCAAGAGCGGCATTCATGGAGCCATGATCGTCTATCCCCGGGCGGAACAACTTCGGCCGGCGCGAGAGATCGTCGTCGTGGAGGATGCCATCTATGGAACAAGGGATACGAAAGGATTTATTCCGGGAACCGACCCTGCGAAAACACTAAAGAACGACCAGGCTTTTTCGATGTTCAACGGACGACTCGACAACGAAGCCGTCCAGGTGAAGCCCGGAGATCTGGTGCGGATGTATTACGTGAACGTTGGCCCAGGCGTGTCGGCCGCCCACGTGATCGGCACCGTCCTTGACCGCGTGTACGATGGCAAGGACCCGATCGTCGGAGTGCAGACCTATGCAGTGCCGTCAGGCAGTGGAGCCATGTTCGAATTCTATATTCCGGAAGCGGGTGTGTATCCCTTCGTCGATCACGACAAGCTGGCGTATCTGCCATATGGGCTAGCACTCGCCTTCGTCACCGAGGGAGTTCCCGGCGCCGCACATTAATACATCGCGACTAACTCGAAAACGTCGAACCTTGTTGTGAGAAGGAGAAGACACCGTGAGGCATAACCGAGGAATCACCAATGTCCTAGTCCTGTCATTAGCAGGAGTTGGGATGGCCCTTCTGCTTTCGCCTCCGGCGCTTGCGCATTGCGATGGCATGGATGGCCCCGTCGTCAAGGCTGCGAGGAGGCGCTCGCAAAGGGTGATGTGAACCTGGTGCTGATCTGGGTACGCAAGAACGATGAGGCCGAGATCCGACGAGCGTTTGACCGAACCGTGGCTGTGCGCAAATTAAGCCGGCAGTCGGAGGAACTCGCCGATACATATTTCTTCGAGACAGTAGTCCGCATACATCGTGCTGGTGAGGGCGCTCCGTTTACCGGGCTCAAGCCAGCCGGTCGCGATCTGGGGCCTGCAATCCTGCCGCAGATCAAGCCTTGAAGTCCGCCGATGTCGGACTGCTTTCTCAGCTAGTGGTTGACCAGATTCGTGCTGGGCTCTTGGAGCGTTACAAGCAAGTCATGGCTGCTAAGGACTTTAAGACTGAGGACATTGACGCGGGACGTGAGTATGTGGAGAAGTACGTTAGGTTCATTCACTACGTCGAAGGGATGTATGAAGCGGTCACGCGACCGGTCAAAGGTCATTACCCAGAAGGCGATGAGGATTCGCACCAGGAGAGGTGACAGGACGTTTACTCCAGAAATCCGCCGTTTCAGCTGTGCCGCAGAAGTTGGACCAGCACCACAGTACTGAAACGGATGGCATAGACCACTTCCGTCGTCGCGCACGAGAAGGCTTTGAGATGCCAGACCCATCGGTGAGGCAGGAGGAGTTTCCATTCGAGTCTCGCGTAGCGCTTCCAGAAGGCGTTCAACCACTCCCGGTGCGCCGCGCGTCCGAACGTTCTCCCGAACCACCGCGCCCGGCGGACTTCCATTCGCCATCTCCGGAACCGTTCTTCCCAGGGATCTTCTCTGTCGCCAGCGAGCCCAACGGAGCAGCTTGCGAAATACACCTGTTGCAAGAGGAAGAATTCGCGGAAGCCGAGGCCGATGTACCGGACGAAGCGCCAGATCTCGCGGAGAATGTGCTCCATCCGCGACATCCGCGGCGCCGACGGTAGCCGGCTCGCGTAATGCTTGTGTCGAAGGAATCCGGCCATCATCGGATGGACCCCCTCGACCACTGCACTCCATCGGTACCAGAGGAAATTTCGGAACATCCCCCAGTATTCGCTTTGAGGAATGCGCCGCAGAGCCGCAGTCATTTGGCGAGCGGTGTAGAACTGCCGCCATGCTTGGTTATAAGCTTCCTGCCACTGTTTCCGGGGCATGAGCGGATGGTCAACAACCGGCTGGAAGGAATCGTAGTCGTTCAGATCCTCGTCCATCGGGACTCCGGCCACGTACTGCCGGATATGATCCTCCGATCCTGGGAGGGGTGTGAGAATGAAGAACGACACCTGGTCGAAGCCGATTCCTTTCAGTATTTCGACGTCCTCCGCGATCGTTTGTGGCGTGTCCGTCGGGAATCCGAGGATGTAACCGGCGTGGCAGACCATACCGAACTCATGATATAGCGCGCACATGTCGGCGTAGTCCCGGACCCTGTTCTGGTGCTTGCGCGCCGCATTCAAGGTCTCCTGCCGGACGGTTTCCACGCCCATGAAGACCTCGTGGCAGCCGGCTTTGGCAAGAAGTTCGACGAACTGACGAATTTTCCAGGCCACAAGATCCGCTTCGACCATGATCCTGAACTCAAGCCCTTCCGCCCGCAATCCCATGAGCCCTTCGAGGATGTTCTTCCAATGAGGGTTTCGCGCAAAATTGTCGTCCGTGAAAAAGAAAAAGGGATTTTTCTCTTCGCCGCACACACGTCGTACGCGGTTCACGATCGCTTCCACGCTCCGATTGCGCGGATCGTGCCCCTGGACGTTAATGATCGTGCAGAAGCTGCAGGTGAATGGGCAGCCGCGTCCGGTGTCGAGCGTATGCATCCGGCCGAAGAAACCTTTGAAGTAATCGGGCGGATATTCTGGCAAAGGCGCCGTTACGAGCGCAGGACGTCCGCCACGGTAGAGCCGTTTCGCCTCGCCTCGCACGATATCTCCCAGGACCTCATGCCAAATCCCCTCGGCCTCGCCATGGAATAGAATAACTCCTTGTTCCATGAGCTCGGCGCATTCGGGGGGCATGACACGGGGACAGGGGATTTTCGAATCGCCGTTTCCATCATGAAGCATGGTGATGGAACCGCTTATGTGGAATCCACCCATCACGACGGTCGCGCCCTGCGCTTTGAATTCCAGCGCAAGCTGCCGAGCCCGTGGGAACATGTTGGTCTGAATTCCCACGAGACCGACAACAACTCTGGTGTCGGGAGCGGAATGCTCTTTCATGATCCGCAGGACGTTCACCCCGCGCCGCATGGTTCGTTCGTTGAGTGCGATTGCCCGACAGAGAAGTCCGGCAAGCTGCGACGAGGCAAAAGCAGCTTCAGTCAATGACCACATGGCCGCCAGTGTGTTGGACGGGAGAACTCCCCTATTGAATTGGATAAGGTAACCCTCCCTGTCGTACTTCGTAGCCTCCACGAGTACTACAACCAACTGTCGGATGCGTGCACCGGTTTCGAGCATCGGTTTCCCAGAATAGCCCTTCGGGGCGGCCACGCTAAGAAAAAATCCCCGGCTTCACTTTGTCACGAATGGATGAGGAAGGCTTGTAGGACGGTCAAGACTTAAAATCCGGAGCCCCGCAAGGGGCGTACGGGTTCGACCCCCGTCCCGGGCATTGATCCATCGTCGTCAGATGACGACCAATAGTCCGGCACGCCGGCCTTGGTATCGCGGATGATTTCGAGAATCGCGCTTCGGTCTGCATCCGAGATATGCGCGAACTTTGGACTCTGATCCTTGCCACTCAGCACATCGAAGAGCCTCTGGTAGACGCGATCACGCGCCGGCGCCGGCATCGCATCAAAAATCTCGCTGTAGATCATGTAGGAGAGCCGATAGCGGAACAGCCGCCGCTGCAGGTCGAAATCCCGTAGCGACCGTCCGTGTCTGTCCCGTGGGCCGCGTTGCGGAAAAGTACGGGTAAAACTCGACACGCCCTGAACTGGATCCCGCAGCGGGGCTTCATCGACGAAAAGCATGTAGTCGACGATCTGATTGATGGCCCGGTCCAGACTGTTCTTCGACTTTTCAAGAGTCCCCTTGTCTGCAGTCTGCCGGAATTGCCGGCTCAGTCCGTTAATGAGGTTCGTCATGTGCGTCTGATGCTCGATCGTCATCAAAGCCACAATGTCGCTGGTCGAAGTCAGGTATTTCGACGGATCGATCTTGCTTGCCAGGCTCCTGAGATTCTGCGTTCCCGACTCCTCGAGATCGCTGGGACGATCCGGATCCGGCGCTACCGCATTACCCATATGGTGCATCGACCCGTGAGTTCCGGAAACGTACCATCCTCCCCACCTGTGTTCGATCGGAGTCCGATGATCGACGCCTTCGAAAAAGGACCCCGTTATAAGCGGCGTGCCGTCCTCCGATGGAAAAACAGAAGTCACTACTAGGCCGCCTGACGGAGCGTGGCAAATCAGACACTCGTTGGATTTGCGTTCGAATCGTGGCGTCTCGGTCCTCTGTGTGTCCATCGTATAAAAGACGAGGCCCTGTGATGGATCGAGCGATGTGAATTCATACACGCTCCCTTCCTGAACATAGCCCACGGTGACATTGTCGTTGAAGTAGATCGCGCGCGGGGTTTTGGGGGAAATCTTCGTGAACTGGAGGCTCGTCTTGGAAAAAACCAGAAGTTGCGAATCGACATTGATGCCGAGGTGATTCAATACACTGGGAAGATATCCCCAGCCGCCGTCACTGTATTCGAGCTTCACTTCACCACGCTCGATCTGCTTTTGCAGCAGCGCAACGGGATCGTTCAATGCGGAGGTGCGAAGGCCTTGTCCGTGAAAGACAGCGCCGGAGCCGATGACGAGAACGATAACGAAACCAGGAAGAACCCAAAGCCGTTTGTTGGAATCGATGACGCTCATTTTCCCGTCTCCTTACTCGCAAAGTGCGCGGCGGAACAGAATGTTGTTCTCCAGGTGAATGTGTTCCATGAGCTCGGTTTCGAATTCTTCAAGCCGCCGGTACAACGCGGCCCATGTAGCGCAGGCTTCCGGCGGAAGAGTGAGGTTCGAGGTCAGGTCGCGTATCATCCGCAGGCTTTCACCGTGATCTTCATGTTCGATCTCCATCATGTGAACCGGCGAAGCGGCCCGTGATCCGGCTCCGGCTTCGATCATCGGAAAAAGAACAGCTTCTTCTTTGAATAGATGGTCGAGCACTGCTGCATGCATGAATTCGAGGTGGCGTGCGAGACCGCGAGGACAAGCGGCCTTTTCTCTGTGAACCTGTTCCACTCGTGCGGCCATAGCCACAAGGAGTGGGAGTTCTTCACGGAGCCGCCGATGGTAGTAGTTCACGATGTAGGCGGTAAGTTCGGATAGTGGTTTCTCTGGCCAGCGAGAAGCGTCGCCGCACCTGCTCCCCTCGCTTTCTATCTCTGCGAGCACGGACTCCGGGGCCAACCCGTATTCGTCGCAGGCCTCTTGAAGCGGTCGATTTCCATGGCAGCAGAAATCCAGGCGGTATCGCTGGAAAACCTTGGAAGCGGCGGGTTGCTTCACGGCAAGTTCGGCGAGCGTCGTTTGGGTGGTTAACATTACTTAATACCTCACGCCTCTGTTCTGCAGTTTGGAGACCGCACATTTAATGTTTATGTATCAATGACTTGTGGGAGTGTGTAATGATTTAAATAACTGCTACGCGTTATGGAAAACACAGCATCGTTATCAAATACACAACTGCAGGCTTTGTTGGAAATCGCGAGAGATCTGACGGCGTCTCTGGTAGCTGAGGATCGGTATGCGCGTCTGCTGAACGTGATACGCGGGCTGGTTCCGTGCGATGCCGCGTGTTTACTGCGGCTCGAAGGAAGGGAACTCGTTCCTGTCGCCGCTCACGGTTTGGTTTCGTCTGCGATGACACGCCGGTTCGACCGTCGTGAGCATCCGAGGCTGGACGTGATTCTGAGTTCTAAAGACCCCGTGCAGTTTCCCGCCGATAGCGCGCTTGCGGATCCCTTTGACGGACTTCTCGATCTGCCGGGCCATCCCGCGCCACTGCACGAAACGATTCATGCCTGTCTTGGATGCGCGCTGACCGAGGGCGGCGAAGTTGTGGGCGCGTTGACTGCCGATGCGCGCGATCCGCATGCTTTCGATGATCTCGATATGAAATTGATCGCGATGCTCGGCGCGCTGGCCGGCGCTGCAGTGCGCACGACCACGTTAATCGAGGCTCTGCGGCAGCGCGCGGATCATAAAGGGCGTGTGGCTCGGGAGGTCGTCCGGATTGTGGCTCAGGGCGCCGGCGAAATCCTGGGAACAGGACCAAGGGCGGTGCGTCTTCGAGAGGAGATTGCGATGGTTGCCGGTTCCGACCTCGCCGTTTTGATCACAGGCGAGACCGGAGTCGGGAAAGAGCTTGTTGCGCGCCATATCCACACGCTGTCGGCAAGGGCGGATGAAGCGCTGATTGAGGTGAACTGCGCCGCGCTGCCCGAATCGATTGCAGAGAGCGAGTTGTTCGGCCATGTCGCCGGATCATTTACCGGAGCGACGCGCGATCGCGCGGGAAAGTTCGAGATTGCTGACGGTGGTACGCTCTTTCTGGATGAAATCGGCGAACTGCCGTTGACCGTTCAACCGAAACTTTTACGCGCCCTGCAGCATGGCGAGATTCAGCGTATCGGATCCGATCGCGTGCATCGCGTCAATGTTCGAGTGATTGCCGCGACAAACCGAAATCTCGAGCATGAAGTCGAGCGTGGCCGCTTCCGCGCCGATCTGTTTCACCGGTTGTCCGTTTTTCCATTGCACGTTCCACCGCTCCGCGAAAGGCGCGAGGACATTCTGCTGCTGGCCACGCATTTCGTCGACGTTGCGCGACGACGGCTGGGGACGGGCATTGTGCGTCTCACGCCGGAAGCCCACGACCTGCTCTTCAGCGCCGAATGGCCTGGTAATGTGCGAGAACTGGACAACGTCGTGAGCCGCGCGGTGCTTCGAGCCTCGTTCGGCCGCTCACCGGATGAAACGATCATGGTGGGAGTCGAGCATCTCGCTCTGTCTGGTGCCCGACTGCAATCGCCGGCGTTTCCGTCACCCAGGGCGGCTGGTGTGTCCATTCCGCTTCGCCAGCAACTCGAAGAATTCCAGCGTCGCGTGATTCGGGAATCTCTCGAGCGTCATGCCGGTAAATGGGCAGCGGTTGCGCGCGAACTAGGTCTGCATCGGTCGAACCTGCACACGCTCGCAAAGCGGCTGGGCCTGAATACGTAAGTGATTACTTGATCCACCGAGTGCCGTACTCGAACGGCATCTCGCATGTGAAATTCTTTGCATCGTCGGTACTGCCGGTCCCGGTGTATTTCGCGATTTGTGGATACACGCAAAGCGGACGCGTGCGTACGACCTGATTGTTCTGCATCCGCGATGCGACGATCCTTTCCGGCGCTTGCGCGGATTCGACCCACTTCACGAGCTCGCCAAACATGTCGAAGCTGTTCGGTCCGTTTCCACCACCGCAGTGACCGACGCCGGGAGCAAGAAACAGGCGCGCAAAATTCTGGGTCTCCTTCAATCCGCCTATTCTGTCCATCACGCGCTCGTAGTAGTCGATCGTTCCTTCCGGAAAGATGAGCTGATCGGAGAGACCATGCCACATCAAAACCTTTCCGCCCTCGCGCCGGAACTGGCGCAGGTCCGGATCGTCCGAGCCGATTACGCGGTTGAAGAGAGCGCGTGATTTCTGAAATCCGGCCTCGAACGAGGCGTAATCCAGTTTGTGCCAGTCGAAGGATTTGTCGCGCTCCACCCAGTACCGAAAATGATCGGCGGAAATGCCGAAAGGATTCGTTCCGGACAGCGCGGCCGTCGGAGTACCCCTCGTCATCCCGTACCACAAGCGGTTGCCGTCTGAAGATCGCGGACCGTCCCAGACTTTACGCACGGCGGCGACTTCTTTCTGCGTCAGGCAACCACAGTCCGGCGTGGCATTCGCTGGACACTGCAGCGCGACGGGATCAAAACGGCATTGGCGCGGATCTTCGAGCACCCCGTCCATGATCCCGTCGAAGCCATCACACGCGGAGACCGCGGCATTGGTCGCCGTGGTGAATTTGCACGCATCGATTGGTCCGCCGGCTTCTTCCTTCATTGCGATTTGTGGCCAGAGTTCAGCGGGAATGAATCGATCCCAGTTGATCGCAGGCGCTGCGGCGAGGATCCCGTCATAGCCGCCGGGCAGGCGCTGCGCCTGGATCAATCCCTGCCTGCCGCCTGTAGAACAGCCGTTCCAATAGGAGTATTTCGGCCGTTCGCTGTAGAACTCCCGCATCAGTTCCTGAGACTGAACCGTCAGCTGTTCAAGTGACCTGAAGGCGAAGTCCTCGATGAGTTGGCTGTTCACTGTCCCATCCGCATTGAGCGCGAAGCTGCCGCCCGGCTGAGTCCCAGCGTTGTGACCCGTATCTGTGGAAGCAGTGGCGTATCCACTCCGTATCGCCGCGGCCAGCGCGGCCCATGAGATTGAACCCGCATAGCCGCCACCGCCGACGGCCTGAAAGCGTTCGTTCCAGGACATCGGCAACCATACTTCGATGTTGATCTGCGGCTTGATCACGAGAGACACGCGGCAGAACGCGGGCAGATTGTTCAGAGCCGCACTGCCGGGCGGGGTGAATGTGCCGGCCGCTACGGACTGCGCCGTTATGGAACCGGCGTCCTTTATTTTGATACTCCCCAGTTGCTCACAGGTGAGTGCGGGTTTGCGGCTGCTTGCCTGAGCGGCCGCGAAGCCGGTTCCGGAAAGACCGAGAAAGGCTACGCAAAATGCAATGAGTGTCCGTTTTGATCTCATCGACAGTTCTCCTGTCTGCGCTCAAATGAATTTGTACAAGCGATCGTCGTACGGCGCGCCGAGCATCGGGCCGAGCGCTTCGCGGAATTGCAGCGTGTGCGGTTTCGTTTCGTGTGATGCGAAAGCGGCAGCATCGGACCAGGCGGCGACGACGGTGAAGTGGTTGGTACGAGGCGCCAGCTGCTGGAAGATGTCGTAGCGCAGGTTTCCTTCGTCCCGTCGGCTGGGTTCGACAAGGTTCCTCAGCAGGATCTCCGTTTCTTCCCGGCGCGGCGGAGGGACGTCCACGTGAGTGACGACGCAGAGGCTGCGATCGTCAGGTGTGCCCGCGGCCGTCGAGACGGAGAAATCCTGATGGACGCGTTGATCATAAGGACAGAGCTGAATCGTTTTGAGCGCCGATCGGAATGCGGCAGTCGTCGTTGAAGTCTCGTGCTCGCGGAACGCCGCCTCATCCTTCCACGATTCGATAATGACCATGCGATTGTGTCGAGGTATCTCCTGCATCGCATCGACACCGGCATTTCCTGTTTCTGCTGCCGTGGATTCGCAATACCGTCCGACCAGCGCGCCGGCCTTGGTTGTGAAAACCGGTTGAACTTCGAGATAGGTCGCGATGCAGATCACAATGCCCGGAGTATAACGACGATTATGTAGGAGGAAAAGCATCCATTCGTAAGACTCTCCGACAGTTTTGGCCTGGCACTTAAACTACTGAATTTAATAGCCTAAGTCCGTAATTCTGCTGGGCAGGTCGGAAACCCTTACGAAGATAACTCTCTCTGTCGTTGGTCCAATATGCGCTAATTCATTGATTCTACAAGTGTTGGTGTCTCTTTGGTTTGGAGGCTGAATTGCCCAAGCGGGGCGTCGTTTAACGATCAAGGAGATCAATCTGATGAAGAAACTAATCAATACGTTGGCATTAGGGTTGGTTGCCGCTCTGATGCTGGCGCCAAGCTCGTTTGCTTCGGAAATCGGCGGTGCCGGACTCGGATCCGCGAACAGCAACGAAGGTCAGGACGTTCCCGGGAATCTGCTCGTTGTGCGTAATGGCCGTGAGTGGGCATGGGCTGCTCCCTGTCCGCCAGATGGTTCGGCATGCGCAGGCGGAGAATTACTGATTCTGCACCATGGCTTCCAGAATGCCTCAAAGGCAGACTGGGTTGCCGATTTCGCTAATCGTCAGGACGTTTATGACGCGTTCCATGACGGTGGGCAGAAGTGCGCGTCACCATATTTCAACGTGTTCGGGGACAACTGCGACAGCGGTGACCTTAACATCGGCGCCGTTTGGAACTTCCCCCAGGACGCGGCTTGGGACCAATTCGGCTTTAACAACACGAACAATCTTGAAGCGTTCGTTTGGCGCCGCGCAGTACCGGAACCGGCCAGCCTTCTTCTGTTGGGCGCCGGCTTGGGACTCCTGTCCCTTCGACGTCGTCAACAGAACTAAGCAAAGATCCAAAGTTCGTTTGAAAGCCGGCAGTTTGAAATCTGCCGGCTTTTCATTTTCCAAACAAACCTGGCTGCAGCCGGACGCCTGCGCCCGGTCCCACCGGAAGATCGCCGAAGTAGAAGACCGCGAGAATGGCCACCCATACGACCCAGAATGGAATAACGAAGATACTGAGCCGCGCGAGCATCGTTCCAAGAGTGGCGTCGGATTCGAAGCGTTTGGCGTAGTCGAGGATGACATAGATGTACGCGTTCAGTGGCGTAACTGTCTGTGTCGTCGAATCGCCGATCCGGTATGCAGCCTGGATGAAGGCCGGATCGTATCCAAGGAGCATGAAGGCGGGAATCATCACCGGCGCCAGCAGCGACCAGAGTGCCGAGCCGGAAACAATAAAGAGGTTGGCCACGGTAGCGACAAGTACGAGGCCGATGACGCCGGCGAAACCTGTCAGATGGGCCTTTTGAAGTGCTTCAGCCGCTTCCACCGCGATGAGCGTTCCCAGATTCGACCACGTGAACAGTCCGATGAACTGCGACGCGGCGAAGATGAAAACGATGTACCCGGACATGTCCTTTACCGTTGCTGCCATCATCTGCGGCACTTCGCGCATCCGCCGGATAGTTCCCGATGAGATTCCGTAGGTGATGCCGGTGACGAGAAAGCCGCCCATGATGAGCGGGATCAGGCCTGAGATGAATGGTGACGGGATCAATCTTCCCTGAGGTCCGCGTAGAAAACTGCCTGGATAGAGCCACAAGCCGAATGCGATCGCGGCGTACAGTCCGAGAGCGCCGAAACTCAGTATCAGCGTCCTGCGTTGCGACGTATCCTTCGGTGCGTCCGGTGCGGCGTTCGACGCCACAGTGGTGTCCTGCCGCCACGGGCCCAGACGAGGTTCCAGAACGCGATCAATAAGGAATCCACCGACGATGGGTAGAATCAGCCCGGAAACGGCGGAGAAGTAGTAGTTCATCGCGATGCTCGTTGTGATGCCTGCGCCCTGCGGCACGATCGTCACGACTTTCTGTGTGATTCCCTGAAGCAACGCGTCGAGAGAGCCCAGCAGAATGCCGCTGGAATAACCTCCATTGACGCACGCGAAGGCTCCCAGCAGTCCCGCCATCGGGTGACGGCCGGCAGACTGGAACACCAGCGCCGCCAGTGGCGGAATCACGATGATCGAAGGATCCGACATCACGTGTCCCTGACAGGCGACAAACGCAACTGCGTAAGGAAGCAGCCATCGCGGTGCGCGGGCGAACGTCGCGCGGACTGCGGATGACAGAAAGCCGCTTCGTTCCGCGACTCCAACGGCGATCAGCATCACTAGAACGTTGCCCAACGGGGGAAAGCTGATGAAGTTCTGAACGAAATTTTCCAGCCACCATACGATGCCGGCGGTCGAAAGGATTGCGCGAACGGGTATGACGTTCGTATCGCCCGGTATCGTGACGGTCACTCCCAGCGCCGCAATGATCGTGCTGGCCGCCACGAGCGTGACAATGAGATACACAAACAACATGAACGGATCGGGGATCCTGCCGCCGATCCGTTCGATGCCATGGAACAAGCTGTCGAGCCGTGAGCGTTGAGGCATGTTTACAGGCGCGTTTCGCCTCCGGCGTCGATCAGCAAGGGAGGTGGTTCGTAATCGATGAGATATTCAAACTGCTTCCTGAAGTCGTCCAGCGACATGCGTACCGTGGCGGCAAATTTCGCCAGTTCGTGCGGATCCTCGAAATCGTCCCGTCGCAGGCGGATCATGTAACGGCGAGCGATTGCATAACGCGTGGAGTGTGTGTCGACGAGACGTACGCGGGTGCGTCCGGTGTCGCTGTCGATCAGGTCGGAGAAGGGAATCGGAACGAAATGCCCGCCCTGCAGCGAGACCATCGCGGAGTTGCCGCCGGCCAGCAGGTATTTGGCCGCGCAGTAGCCGAGATCGCGCGCGTACTCCATGTCGTATGGAATCGGATCCGCGCACCGGAGTTCGTATCCGATGTTTTTCGCGACGATGGTCGTCTTTACGCCGAGTGACTTCAGTCGTGCGGCAACCTGCGCTTTGACGATTTCGCCGATATTCACCTCGGCGATGCGAAGATGACCGTGCGCATCGCGCTCGACCTCATCCAGTTTGGATAAATCGTCAGGGTCGATATCAATTACAACACCTTCGGCGATCATTGCGACGCCGTCTCTTCGGCCGTAGCTCAGACGCTTGATGATCGCACCTACAAGCGTGTCGACGATTGTCTTGAGCCGGAGCGGCTTCGGGAACTCTTCGGGAATCAGCGTGAGTGTGGCGCCTGCGGCCTTCCCGATTCCAAGCGCGAGATGACCGGCCTTCCGTCCCATCGTGATCACGAAGTACCAGCGAGACGTCGTCTTCGCGTCCACCATGAGGTTTTTCACGATTTCCGCGCCGTAATGCCGCGCGGTTTGAAATCCGAATGTATTGACCGTGGGCGGCAGATCGAGATCGTTATCAATCGTCTTTGGAACATGCACGACGTGAATGCGGCCGGCGCCGATTTCCGCGACTTTCATCGCGGAGTAAGCCGTGTCGTCGCCCCCGATCGTCAGCAGCTTTGTGACGTTCAGGCGGAGCAGCGAGATTACGACGTTTTCGAGATATTTCGGGTTGGTCGTCGGATTCGCGCGCGAGATTCCGATGTGAGAACCGCCGCGGAAATGAATCCGGCTGACCGCATCGATCGTCAGCGGCGTGACGTGCTCGACGTCGCCGTTCATCAGCCACTCAAACCCGTCGCGTACGCCGACAACGTCCATGCCCTCGAGCGCGGCGCGAATCGTGGCAGCGCCAATGACGGCGTTGATACCGGGTGCCGGCCCACCCCCGACGAGGATCGCGAGGTTTTTGTGATGTTCCATCACATCCATCATAGGACGGACGGTTTGAAAAGACGAAGCGCGGTCAGTGGCCTGGTCAGGCGGCCAATCTCAGGCGGTCGAGGAATTCACCCATGAAGAGTTCGACCTCCCGCTCGGCTCGCCGCTTGGCATAACCGTAGCGGGCTTGCAGGATATCCGTCAATTTCGCTCTGTCGGTGACACAAACTTCAATGTCGCGAGTAGTGAGTTGTTCCCAGCGTCGCAGGATTTCCCCGCAGAAAAGACGATCGGATATTTTTTCGATTTGCTTGTGCGCCATACAGACTCCTTTGAGACAGAACAGAAGTCAGTCGACTACAGACAGGGTAGGAAGTCCCCAGTATGGCGCTGCTCTCAAACTGCGGCAATCAGTAGTTTTTCAGGCGCGCTGAAGAGCACCGGGGCGATCCTGTGTTCTTTCGAATTTCGACCGCAAGCCCGAACGCTTGCCAGTCGCCGACGGCTTGTCTGCAGGCCGCGCCTTCGCCTCTTTTGCTCTCATGGCCTGCATTTTTTTGTTCTTGTTCGCGCCGTCTTTCTTCTTTCTCTGTTTTTGGTTTGGCATTCACGCGCTCCTCATCATTTCACACTGCAGCCCTGTTTCCCTTATTTCGGAAGAATCCTTCGGATTTCGGAATTCAGTCATAAAACGAGTTGGCAAGTTATTGACGACACTGTGCTGCCATTTGGCCCGGTATTTGCACTTAGATAACTCAGTTCGTTGTGCTCTCTGAAGGAAATCCTACGTAGCCCGCCGCAAGAAACAAACGCAGGTGGGAGGTGGGGTGGTGGAGTTAAAAAGAATCGCCGGCGGGTTGCCGCCGGCGATTCTTTTTTGATGTCAACCGGCAGGCGTAAGGATCGCGATACCGCCCTGTGGAATGGCGATGTTGAGATTCAGAACGCCTCTGGAATCCAACCTGGCCTGCAAAGGAGTACGCTCGGCCACAAGGAACCTGTTCAGAATTCTGATGGAATAAACGTTCGCACCTTGAGGCGGCCGGACTCTTCCAACGAATCGATCGATGTTCGTCGCGTTCATGAGAAAAATGGTTCTTGCTTGCGCCTGCACTTCAGCGAACCCGAGGTTTCGGACGTAGACAAAGGATCGCTCTGCAGATTCGATCTTGTGATTCGGAACCGCAAGAAGGCCGAATGTCGAGAACTGTCCTGAGACCAAATCTTCCCGATATCGCCGATAGAAATCCAGCCACGCCTTCAATATCGCCAGTGTTTCCGGCGGAGAGTGCACGAGTGTCGGTCCGAATGCGGGTACGCCCGTCATGACGGATGTCATGATGAATCTCGAGACCTCCGTTTCCGGAGTCCCTTCGGGCCAGTACATCTGATCCGCCGCAAACACGACGCCTTTGCTGAATGGGCGCAACCGAAGAGAACTCAATCGCATTTGGTCGTAGTTGCCGGGAGAGTCTCCGGTTTGCCAGATGTTCGCGAACGATTTTGTGTTCAGGTTCGCGTAACGCGCCCGGAAATGGACCACGGCGTCGGGATCATTCAGGAGGATGGTGCTCTTGATGGTTTCGAGCGAGCGGCTGAATGCGTCGCCGAAAAGCGAATAGTCATGAGCGTGCGGAGCGACGCAGTATGTTGCGAGGCCGTCGATGAAATCGATCCAATAGCCCTCCGGCTTATACATTGTTGCCATTTCCGTGAACAGGTCTCTCAGATACTTTTGAGTCGCTGCCATGCGCGGGCACAGGTTCACGGTTTCGAGATTATTTCCCATCGGTAATGCGAAGGGTTCGTAAGCCAGTCCGGACCAGCCCATGGCCGGATAACGGCGTGTCGGGACGTGGATGTGGATATCTTTTGTTGGTGCGTAGCGGAAGGATTGTCGTCCAACGGCGAACGGCTGAAGCCAGAGATCGATTGCGAGATTGCCGTGCGAACGAATCTGGCTGAACGTTTCCGACAGATCCGTGAATTTCTCGTGCGGAGGCGAGTAATCGCCGGTTTTTCCGGCGAGCCATTTTTCATATTCACCCTGGTCGGTGTCCCATCCGGAATCGGCGAGATACAGACCGATTCCGAGTTCCGATGCCATCCGGGCCGTTTCCAGGTACAGCCGTTCGTCCACCCGATCACCGGACCAGTACCACGCGTCATAAAGAGGTTCGAATGCGCGCTGGCTGACAGGAAAAGGCTGATAGTTGTTCAACGCGTCAACCCAGTCCGCGTAGTCCGTCGCGATCTCGGGCCAGCCCATCGACGCGTCGGTCGAGATATAAAAGCTTTCGTCGAACCTGGTTGCTGTTCGCGGCGTCATGGCCTTCAGACGAAACTCGTACGTGGAGTCAGCGCCGCCCTGTCCTTCGATAGACACATTCAGATCCTGCCGGCCCATCCCCAGCGCCAGAACATTTCTGGAGTTGGCGGATACCGCGCCGACGTACGGTATTCCGTAGTTCGCATCCGCGATATCAGAGAAAAAATGATCGGCATCGGTGACCATCACGTTGGTGGAACTTGGCTCCGCGCCTGGATACCAGATGCCGCTAATGGAAGCCCGAGGCACACGCGCGGTGATCGAAAAATCATTCAGCCGGAATGGATAACCCGACGACTGCTGGATGACCAGCCGAATGACGGTGCGAGTGCTTGTTGCGGTTTCCGTTACCTGGATCTGATAATTGCCGTCCGAGTACGTCGTTGTGCCGCCCGACCGCCGACTGGTCAAGAGCCCCCATCGATCTTCGATCCCGAGAGCAACGGTGGCGGTGATGCCCAGCGAGTTGTTAAGAGGGATAACGAGGGCGCGTTCAGACGATCCGAGGTTCCAGTTGACGAGCAGAAGTCCGGCGAGAGACCCGACCAAAATGGCGATTCTTTTTCTCATTCACTTGTTCAATCCAATGAAGCTTGTTATAAGATCGCCGATCGAATCCGTACCGTGCATTCTTATGACCAATTAGCAGTACGCTTTTATGAGTCACGAAGTTACTCGTCGTTACATCTTTGGCTTGTTGGTGTTGGCGTTCGTCGTCCGTGTGGCGTACGCGTTTGTCACGCCCGCGTTTCAAGCCCCGGACGAGTACTCGCACTACAGTTACGTCAAATTTATCCATACATTTGGTCAACTTCCCGTTCAGCCGGATCCTGCCGCGAACCCCGAGGAATTCGAACTCCACCAGCCGCCGCTTTACTACATGCTTGCCGCGCCCCTTTTCCCGTCCACCACATTGATTGAAGGCCGGCCGCTGCTGGCGATGCGGTTTTTCAACATCCTGTTGTCGATGCTGACGATCGTCATCGTGTATTACGCAGCGTCTTCGGTTTTTAAGGAGAACCGGTTTGCTGTGGCGATCATGTGCACGGTCGTCGCGCTGCTTCCGACCTACACCTACCTGTCCGCGACATTGCGCAACGGCGTCCTCGCCACGTTTTTTGCTTCGCTTGGATTTCATCTTTGCGCGAAAGCAGCGCTCGAAGGCGAACAACAACGCCACGCGCGATGGTCGTGGATCGGAGCCATCGCCGGGCTGGCGATGCTTTCCAAACTGAGTTCAATCGCGTTCGTCGGCGCTGCAATGGTTTTGCTTGTGGTCACGAGTCCGAGTTGGCGCGTTCGGTTTTATCGTGGCGGATGGTTTGCGCTGGGCGCGGCGTCGACGGCTGGTTGGTGGTTTGCGCGGAACTGGATGCTTTACGGAAACTTTCTGAAGGTCATTGAGAATGGCGACCGCTACATCCCGCCGCCGATAAGCTGGGAACATGAGAAGCACAGCGCGATCGTGATTTTCAAAACGTTCTGGGCGGTATTCGGCCGCATTAACGAATACCACTATGCGGACATCTACAGGCTCTTCTGGATCGTGGCAGGCCTGGCGTGCCTCGGCATCGTCCGGTATCTGGTCCAGCGGCGGCACGACTTTCCCTGGAAACTCGCGGTGTTTTTCGGCGTGGCGATTGTCCTGTCGCTCGCATCAACGCTCTATTACGCGCACACCTACAACAGTGATCAGGGACGCTACATGTTTCCGTCGATGATCCCGATCATGACGTTCCTGGCGCTCGGATTGAGCACACTGTTCCCGTCTCGGTATCACCGTGTGGTTCTGGACGGTGTCCTTTTGGTCTTTGCAGGCATCAATATCGTCGTGCTCGCCCGCCTTGCTGCGATCTATTGGCAGGTCGGTTAACCCGCTAGCCTGCCGTCAGGACCTCCAGCAACAAGTTCACGAACAGAGCGATGTCGAACGCGATAAGGAAGAGGGTTGCGATGCCGAATTCGTTTCCGCTTCGCGAAAAGATATTTGCCGTCTTCCAATAAACGTCTTCAGCATTCCTGATGAGGAGATACTCGGCGACCATACGATCGTATGTCGGCGCCGGAATCGAAAGCTGAAGACAGGCGTAAGCGACGCACCGACCGGACGATGTGTCGCGTATTTCCGTCTGCGAGTAAGGTGAGATAACGTAGCTTCCGCGCTTTCCCGCAATCTGAATTACGCCCTTGTCTTCCAGCTCCGTCCACGAGCTTTCCGGGAGGATTGAGCGCAGGAGTTGGCGCGCCTTGTCTTTGGCGCGCTCGTAATCGTCCTGCGTCGGATGCGAGAAGATGTCGAGCCGCTGCAATGGAAAATTTTCCTGAATGCGCGTGGCCATAAAAAATTACTTTCAAAAAACTAGAAAAATGACGCGGCCGTGGGCCGCAATGTTTTAAAGGCCGCCCTGTACTCTCGGAATCAACAGGATCTCCGCATTCGGATCGAATTCGCGGATCAAAACGTCCCGTTTCTCCGAAATGTCGGCGGCGAACCATCCTTGAGCGACTTTGTCATTGAATTCTTTTTCGATCTCAGCAAGACGCTGCTGGCTGACACTCTCGGTATCCCACTCCGCAAGCGTTTTATCTCCGCCTGCACAAATCATTCTAAGTTTCTTCAGTGCCATGGTTTATCCCTTCCATCGAGCCAGGTTCGAAACAAATGTGATCCAAATGTTCTGACTTGGAGGTTGCAATTCAACTGCCGGGCTGAAGGACTGGAAACTCGTACGGAAATGCAACAGTTTGGCGGGGCCGCAGGAATGGAGGGAGGCAGAACGAGTACTGTTTCGGAATCAGGCTACCACTCCTCGACTAGCTGTCGAACTGCGCGTCATATAAGGTGGCCGCGGAAATCGAGGGCAACGCTCGAGAGCTTTTCTGTAGCAGTCCTCTTCCGCTTCACGGATCGTCTTGCCTTGCGCGCGGACAACGATGACCGATTTCGCAGGATTACCTTCTCGCGCCATCTTCAGAAGACAGTCGTAGCGATTGTGCTTTCGCGATAACTCGATGTAGAAAGAATCTCCATTTGGAAAAACTCGGACCGGCCGAGAGACAAGAACGACGTCCTGAGCAAGGCGAGGCATTAACGGTTCCTCCTGCGCGAAAGTGTGGGATTGGACCACATCGTTACTATTTTGTAAATAGTCGTGAAAGCCACGCCCAGCCTGTGTTTCAGCCGATTGCGCCATTCAAACTGCCGCCGCTTCTGGCTTGAAGCTTTAACGTTTTGTTACGATAGCTGTGGCATTACTCTTTAACGCGCTGCCCTCATGAAACACCCGTCTCAATTACGTTTGGCGATGGCACAAATCAACGTCGTGGTCGGCGATGTTGAGGGAAACGCGCGCAAGATCGTCGAGTGGATCGATCGAGCGCGTCACCTCGATGCGGACATTGTCACGTTTCCAGAGCTGGCGTTGACTGGTTATCCGCCTGAAGATCTCCTGCTTAAGCCTCAGTTCATCGATGCGAATCTCTCTGCGCTGGAGAGGGTCATTGCCGCCAGCCGTGACATCACGGTCATTGTGGGTTTTGTTGATCGCAAGGACGACATCTTCAATGCTGCCGCGATTGCGCAAGACGGCAAGCTGGTAACGACGTACCACAAGATGTATTTGCCGAATCACGGTGTGTTCGACGAGTTCCGATATTTTCAGCCGGGAGACCGGTGTCCCGTTCTTCGTATGGATCCGGCAACAATCGGCGTCAGTATCTGCGAGGACATCTGGTATCCCGATGGGCCCGTTTTTCACCAGGCGCAGTCGGGCGGCGCGGAAGTCATCATCAATATTTCTTCGTCTCCATACCACGCGGGAAAGCGACGCTGGCGCGAAACGATGCTGGCAACTCGCGCCGGAGACAACTCTGTGATCGTGGCGTACTGCAATCTGGTCGGCGGCCAGGATGAACTGGTGTTTGATGGCGACAGCCTGGTCTTCGACGAAAACGGCGAGCTCATCGCGCGCGGAAAGCAGTTTGACGAGGATCTGATCGTTGTCGATCTGGACGTTGAATCTGTTTTTCGAAAGCGTCTGCACGACCCGCGCCGCCGGCAGCAGAAACTGGCAGGAAATGAGTCTTCAGAAGTTTTTCCGCTGACATCACCGGCTCGAAAGCCGAAAGCCCTCGACAAGCCTGCGCGGCCGGAGCCTCTCGGCGAGGATGCCGAGATCTATGCGGCCCTGGTGGTCGGTACCCGGGACTATGTTCTGAAGAACGGTTTCAGGAAAGTGGTGCTGGGTCTGAGCGGTGGAATCGATTCGGCGCTGACGGCGTGCATTGCAGTCGACGCGCTGGGTAGAGAAAACGTCGTGGGAGTCATGATGCCGTCGGATTTTTCTTCGCGCGGAAGTGTCGAGGACTCGGAGCGCCTCGGAAAGAATCTCGGCATTGAACTCCTGACGATTCCCATCAACGGCGTGCTTTCGTCTTACATCGATGCATTGAAAGCGGGATTCAAGGGCGCAAAGCCCGACGTCGCCGAGGAAAATCTTCAGGCCAGGATTCGGGGAAATTACCTGATGGCGCTTTCGAATAAGTTCGGGTGGCTGGTCCTGAGCACCGGCAACAAGAGCGAAATCAGCACCGGCTACTGCACGCTCTACGGCGACATGGCTGGAGGATTCGCATTGTTGAAGGATGTGATGAAGACCACCGTGTACCGGCTGTCCGAGTATTGCAATCGGGCGAGCGGAAGCGATCGTATTCCACGCGAGATCATCGAAAAGCCGCCATCCGCGGAATTACGGCCGAACCAACTCGACACCGACTCGCTGCCTCCTTATGAAGTGCTCGATCCGATTCTCAAGGCGTACGTCGAGGAAGATCGCAGTTTTTCGGAAATGATCGACATGGGATTCAGCGAAGAACTCGTGCGTCGCGTTGTTCGCATTGTCGACAGCAACGAATACAAACGGCGCCAGGCTGCTCCAGGCATCAAGATCACGCCGCGAGCGTTCGGCCGTGACCGACGGATGCCGATCACCAACAGGTTCAGATAATTCAATTGATGGATAAGCCATTCGCAATTCTCGAGCAATGGGTTCGCGACGGACGCATCCGGTTGTCGCACGATCGGGTGAATGAGGCGGTCGAGGATGATGGCGTCGAGAGGACGGAGTCACCACTTGATGAAATTCCTGAAGGCCTTTCCGACGCGGAGCAGTTTGCGTTCGCAATGCGCGATGTGAAGTCGCTAGGCTGGAGCGCTGTTCCACTGCACACGCGGCCTCCGATCGAGATTCAAGGTCAGGACGAAGAACAGGACGCCCTTTGTGCGCTCGAGAGATTCGTTCGGGACGGAAACGTTGAGATCGAGAATACCGCTGAATACATCGAGGGTTCGGTACATCCTCACGGCAGGCTTTACCTCGAGGATTTGCGCTCCGGACGTTTTTCAGTTCAGGCGCATCTGGACCTTCATGGTTTAAATCTCCAGGATGCTCGGTTCGTTCTCGAAGAGTTTCTGGTGGAGTCCGTTCGCAGAGGCTTCAAGTGTGTCCGCGTCATTCACGGCCGCGGCCGCCACTCGCATAAGCACCATTCCGTGCTGAAAGAAAACATTCAACGATGGCTTTGCACTCGCCGGATGAGCCGTCATGTGATCGCATACACTTCCGCGCGGCGATGCGACGGCGGCGGTGGCGCAGTTTACGTGCTCTTGAGAAAGTGAACCCGGTCGGCTGAGGCGCAGAAGGACGCCAGAAAGTGCGCTCGAGTGCCAAGGTCTTCTGCGCGCCGGCGGCAAATCACGGCGACTCGAGCCCCCGATTCCACCATCGATTCCAATTCGGCTTTGATCCGGCCAAGTGTGTGCGAAGCATCGCGTGTAGGAATCGAGGAGTCATAAAGCGGTTCGAGCAGGTCGGCGAGGACGATGGCGCCCGGTACGATTTCTTTCACGGAAGCGATCGTGGCCTCGTCGATTGCGTGGTCGGTGACGTAAACAACAAGTTGTCCTGTTTGAATTGCAGTTGCGATTGCGATCATTTCTTCATCACGCGAAGCACACCCATCACTTTTCCGACGATGCTGAAGGATGCGGCTTCGTTCCTTTCGATCTCGATTGGTTGGTATTTGGGATTCTCGGCTTTTAATGTGACTCCGCTCTCTGTGCGATAGAAGCGCTTCACCGTCGCTTCATCGCCGATCAGCGCGACCACGATTTCACCGTTCGCGGCAGTTTGCTGTGGATGCACGAGGACGTAATCGCCATCCAAAATATGGGCGCCTTCCATGCTGTTGCCCTGAACTTTCAGCAGGAAGGCGCCCGCAGGCGCCCACTCTTTCGGGAGGTGAATGATGTCTTCGATGTTTTCCTGCGCCAGCAGAGGCAGACCGGCAGCAACGCGGCCCACAATCGGAATTCCATCGCCGCTCCGCGGATCGAGCTGCCGCCGCGAAGCCGATGGAACAGACAACGTCCGTGATTGGAACCTTTTCTTCTGTAGATAGCCTTTCCGTTCAAGCGCGGTGATGTGGTCCTGGACGGTCGCTGGGTAGATTCCGAACTGACGGCCGATTTCACGGACCGACGGCGGGAATCCGTTGTCCCTTACGCATTGATTGATGAAGTTTAGAATTTCTTCCTGGCGTTGGGTCAGCACGAGGTTCGTTATACCCGAACAAGTGTTCGGTGTCAACCGGCAAAGCTGCCGACTTGCTAGTCGCGCGCTTCACGGATAGTGTCCGCATCGGAGGGAGTTGTGGAACACAATCGCGGCGTCGCTCTGATCCTTGCACTGCTGGTGCTTTCGTTCCTGACCGTCCTCGGAAGCGCGCTTCTCGCCACGGCGACCATCGACATCTGGATCGGCGATAACTATAAGAAGGCAACTCAAAGTTTGTATCTGGCGGAGGCCGGAATCGATCATGGCCGCGAGGTGCTGCGCACGTCGGTGCGGACCGCGTCGGAATGGTTGAGTTGGTGTGCCGGCGCCGACGCTGAACTGCAAACCGCGGATGATCGGCCGCTCATCGAACGTCTGGCATCGGGTGCAGGAACGTACGAGGTGTGGCTGAAGAATGATGCCGTGGATCATATGGCGTCCATCGTCGACACCAACGAGGTTCTGATCCTCACCAGCGTCAGCCGGGTTGGAGACACAAGCAAGACGATGGAAGTGGTGGTCGAGAAGGGAAGGTTTCCTGACAACATCACGGATCCGCGATTATCGAATGTCGCGGGACTCGAAAACCTGGCGGGGAGTATCGCCAGAAATGCCATGGACGTGAACGCCGGTCCGGCGATGACCGACATCGGTGGACCTGGGGATTATCGCGTGGTCGTGGCGAATGGGAATCTGGAACTCGGCCCCGGGACCGGCTACGGTCTGCTTCTCGTGCGTGGAGAACTCCATGTCGTCGCCGATGCGACATGGAATGGACTGGTCGCCGTTATAGGCCAGGGGATCGTCCGGCTCAGTCCCGGCGTCGCGATGACGGTCAACGGCGCTTTGTTTGCAGCACGGACCCGCGCTCCGGATGGGGCGCTGCTTCCCTCGCCGGAGGATGTTGTGTTCAACATTTTCGATACGGCGCAGATGAAGGCCGCTAACCGATCATTTCCTTACAATCCGATTGCAATACGGGAAAGGTAGTTACGCTTTTGCTTCGCGGGCTCGCGAATGTGCCTGGTCTTCGTACAGATACTTGACGCGGTTTTTGTAGATAAAAAGGTTCGGAAGGGTATCGCGTGTGATTCGGATGATGTCCTTATCGTAGTACTCGATCCAGCCCCGGATTTCCTCTCCGTCGATCAACTTGACCACGACGGGAGTCCGGCTTTTCGAGAGACGGTCGATGTACTCCGCCTCGCGGAAAGTCGTTTCCGGCGCGGCCTGGCGCCGATCTCTCCGGCTGGTGTATTCGTTCGGTGTTCGTAGTGCCATGTCCCGCAGTATTCAGTTTTCGATGTTAAGATTCAATAGTGAAGATTGAAGCGATTCTGTTCGATTTGGGTAAAGTTATTGTCGACTTCAACTTTGAAACAGGCGTTCAGGCATTGCATGCAGCATGCTCCATTTCCCGCAACCGTCTCGATGAAGTTCTCTGGGATGAAAACTGGATCCGGCGATATGAACGGGGAGAAATCTCCACGCGCGAGTTCCATACCTACCTTTGCGACACTGCCGATTTGAAGATGGACTTGCCCGGTTTTTGCCGGACCTGGTCGTCCGTATTTCTCCCGGACCTGATCGTTTCAGAGGAATTGCTCGCCGCGTTGAAGCGAAACTACCCGTTGATATGCGTGTCGAACACGAACGAAGCGCATGTGGATTATGTCCGTTCGAATTACCGCGTCCTCGACTATTTCGATCACCACGTCTTCTCGCATGAGGTCGGTTCTCTGAAACCCGATCGTAAAATCTTCGAACATGCGATCAGAGTCTCCGGACGTCCTGCCGAAGCCCTCTTTTTCACCGATGACCGGGAGGAAAACGTCCTCGCCGCCCGTGAATTCGGGATGCATGCTCATCAGTTCAAGACCGAAACGATGCTCGTCGATGCGCTGCAGCGCGCGGGTATTGAGATCGCGGCTCGCTCGTAGTGCGACGGTGCCCTCCGTAACCCTAAGAAGTCTTTTAACGTATGGAAGTTTGTCGGCGTTTCCAAGTAGAATGAATCCGCTTGCCGATCCAAAAATAAAGATTGAGGCAAAAAGGTTACCGGATGTCCCGCTAAGGAACGTCTAACCTCGGTTTAATGAGTATTTTTGAACTTTTCTTCAAATATCGGCCCATCGTTTACGAGAAAGGTCAACTGGCGTTCCAGCTTCTCAGTTCACGCTGGATGTTCTGGCTGTTCGTCATCGGCGCAGCTGTTGGCGCATATTTCGCGTATCGAAATGTCGCGCGTGAGAAGTTTTCAATCGGTCCTGTCGTTCTCCGTGCGCTGACCTTCACGATTCTTGCATTCATCTTTCTCCGTCCGGTAATGGAAGTGAAGTCGGTGCTGCCGCAGGAAAGCTACATGGCGGTGGTGATCGACAATTCCAGGAGCATGCAGATCAAGGACGACGGGCAGGTTGCCCGCTCCGAGCAGTTGATGAAGCAGCTTCAGGAAACGGAGTTCATGAAGCGCCTGAGCGCCAAATTCAAGGTGCGGACCTATCGCTTCGATAACACTGCGGAACGGATCGACGAATCGCTGGACCGGCTGACGTTCGACGGTACTCGAACAAAGCTGGAATCCGCGACGGATCTCCTTCAGCAGGAACTGGGAACGGTGCCCTTGTCCGGTGTTGTGCTCATCACCGATGGCGCCGACAACGCTTCCAAGCAATGGACCGAATCGCTCGCGAAACTGGAAGCCCGCAAGATTCCGTTCTATCCCGTTGGCGTCGGGTCGGAAAACATCACACGCGATGCGGAGATGGTGAAGATTTCCGCTCCCCGTTCGACCTTGAAGGAATCGACGGCTGTGGTCGACATCTCTTATAAGAGCCATGGATTCCAGGGTCGCAAGGCTACGGTTCATGTTCGTGAGAACGGCACGCTCTTAAAATCCGAGCAGGTCACGTTGCCGGCGGACGGCGAGACCGCGGAAGCGACGCTGGATTTGCCATTAAAGAATGACGGCACGCGGCTGTTCACCTTTACGCTGCAGGCACCCGACGACCGCATACCCGAGAACGACACGCTTGGCGCCATGATCGAGGTCAAAAACGATCATCCCCAGATCCTCTATATAGAAGGTGAGCCTCGCTGGGAATTCAAGTACCTGCGGCGAGCGTTGCAGGATGACCCGAATATTCGTCTCGTCAGCCTGCTCCGATCCTCACAGAACAAGTTCTACCGGCAGGGAATCGAAAAGGAAGAGATGCTGGCGGAGGGTTTCCCGAAGAAGAAGGACGAATTGTTCGCCTACAAAGGCATCATCTTCGGCAGCATCGAATCGACTTTCTTTTCGCAGGATCAGCTCAAGAACGTCGTTGATTTCGTCAGTAACCGTGGCGGCGGTTTTCTCATGATGGGCGGGCGCCAATCGTTTGCGGGCGGCCGCTATGAAAACAGCCCGATCGCCGACATCCTGCCGGTGCAGCTCTCTTCGGCCGACCGAACACCGGTCATCGGTCATTTGAAGTTTGGCGTTACGGATTACGGTCGAACGCATCCGTTGATGAAGCTGACGGCGGACGCGGCAGCCAACGTCAAGGCGTGGGGCGAACTGCCTCCTTTGAATGACTACAACAAGACTGTGGACGTAAAGGTCGGCGGTATCGTACTGGCCCGTGGACAGCCGGACGGACGCGGAGGCGAACCGATTCTGCTCGCCTACCAGCGATATGGCCGCGGCCGTTCGATGGCGCTTACAACGGGCAGCACATGGCGATGGCAGATGCAGATGGATCATCAGGACCAGACGCACGAGCTGTTCTGGAAACAGGTCCTTCGATGGCTCGTCAATACGTCGCCTGATCCGGTGATGATCACTTCCGATAAAGACACATACCTTCCCGGCGAGACTGTCCATCTTTCCGCAGATATCTCGAACAAGAGTTTCGAGCGGATGAACAACGCGAAAGTTGTCGCGAAGGTTACGAATCCCGACGGGTCCACCGAATCCGTTCCGCTGGATTGGAACGGTTCCGGCGAAGGGGCCTACCTCGCGGAATTGAACGTGACTGCATCCGGTATCTATCAGGTCGAGGTCGAGGCGACGCAGGGCTCGGAGAATCTCGGAACGAACCGCACTGCTTTCCAGGTTGAGGATCGGCCCGTTGAGTTCTCTGCCGCAGCGCTGGATACACGGCTGCTGCAGTCGATTGCCAGTTCGACGGGCGGCCGTTACTATCCGCTGTCGAAGATCGGCGATCTGCCTGAAGATGCGCAATACGTCGATACCGAGACTTCACTCGTCGAACAGAAAGAATTATGGGATGTCCCCTTCCTTTTCATGCTGCTCTGCATGACGTTTGGCGCGGAATGGCTCTGGAGAAAGAAAAAAGGCCTCGCATGAAGTTCCGCACCTTCGCCGTCTTCGCCCTGTTGTTGATTCCAATCCTGTCGACCGCCGCACTTGCCGATTCGACTGCTTTGATCCTGAGCGGTGTCCCGGGTAGCGAAGAGCACGAGCAGAAATTCGAAAAGTGGACCAACGCAACGTCAAAGGCGCTTCTTGAGAAGTTCGGCTTTTCGAAGGATCGTGTGGTCGTTCTCAGCGGTGCCCGAACGGCTCAAGCGGAAGTTCAGAAAGCCTTCGCGGCGGTCAAGAATCAGCTCAAAGCCGGAGACACGTTCTTCCTTTTCTTCATAGGTCACGGCAGCGGTGACAGCGGGACATACAAGTTCAATATCAGCGGTCCCGATTACACCGCCGACGAATACAACAAACTGTTGAGCACTCTGACGGCCGGCCGGATCGTGATTGTCGCTGCAACGCCCGCCAGCGGAGCCTCTCTGGAGAAGTTCGCCGGAAAGAATCGAGTCGTCGTGACGGCGACGCGCAGCGGTCAGGAAGGCAACGACATCGTGTTTTACGAGTACTTCCTGGAAGCTCTGACTTCACCATCCGCAGATGAGGATAAGGACCAGAAGATCTCCGTATGGGAAGCCTTCAAGTACGGTGTCTCCGCCACCGAACGCTTCTATAAGGAGGAAGGGCGTCTCGCAACAGAGCATCCGATGATTTCGGACAACGGCGCCGAGAAGACCGACCTGAAAGCGAAAGAGCCTCCGATGCTCGCGCGATCGACGAGCTTTGTGGTGGATCGTCCCATCGTTTCGAGCGATCCGAAGCTGCAGGCGCTGTTGAACCAGCGAAGGGAACTCGAACAGAAGATCGACGCCCTGCGCCTCAACAAGGAATCCATGCCTGTCGCAGAGTACGACAAGCAATTGGAAGATCTGCTCGTCCAGCTTGCCCTGAAGAGTCAGGAAATCCGACAGCAGGAGACGCCGAAGAAATGAAAAGGAACGCTTTTTCCCTGCTTTTGCTTCCATTTCTATTCCTGAGTTGCGGCGCGCTGTGGCAATCCGAGTCGCGAAGCCCCGTTGAGTTGGCTCGCACGGGGGCATACAAGGAAGCGATTGCCGCGCTTGAACCCATGGTGGCCGGTGGCAACTTCGATCCGATCGTGGTCGAGGGGCTGTATTACTCGTGGGTCCGCACGGGCGAGTACACGAAAGCGCGCGAAAGATTCGAATCGTGGTCTTCGGCGAGTCCCAATGCCGGCCCGATTCGCCTTGCAGCAGGACGTATCAATCATCTGACCGGTAACTACGAACGTGCCCTCGCACATCTGAACGCCATTCAGAGTTTTGCCAACGTCGGCATCGCCGCTCAGTTTGAAAAAGCCGAAGTTTTGAACAAAACCGGCAAGCGGGATGAAGCCGACGCGCTTTATAACAAGCTCATCGACAACTACATCAATAACCTGTCACGGTCTCCCAACGATCTCGTGTGGACGGCGCGCGCGGCGGGGGCTCTCGAAAAGTTCCACGACGCGAACGATCTTTTTAAGCTGGCCACTCAGGCAAATCCCCGCAACGCCGAGGCGTTTGTCGCGTGGGCGGATCTGCTGGTCGACAGAGCCGACCCGCCGGAAATTATCGCGAGTTATTCGGATGCGCTGAAGATTGATCCGAACCTGCCGGAGGCGAATCTCGGCCTGGCCAAAGTGTTTGCCGACACGACGCCTGAACGCGCTGCCGGCGTGCTGGAAAAGGCCATGACGACGAATCCCAATTTCGTCGACGGCCATCTGTTCATGGCTGAACAGAGCATCGACTCCGAGCAGTATGACAAGGCTCAGGAGCAGATCGCGAAGGCTCTGGCTGTCAATCCGAAATCCAACGAAGCGATCAGCCAGCTCGCGTCGATTGCTTTCTTCCGCAACAACAAGGCCGACTTCGAAAAGTACACTCGGCAAGTTCTGGATACGAATCCCAATTATAGTGAGCTGTACAACATCCTTGCTGAAAGCTCGATCCGAATCCGTTTGTACAAGGAAGCGGTCGCTTTCGCCCGCCAGGCCTTGCTGATCAACCCCAGGGATTGGGATGCCATGAGCACTCTTGGCATAAACCTGATGCGGATCGGCGAGGAGGATGCAGGCAAGGCTGCACTGGAGAAGGCGTTCGCCGGCGATTCATTCAACAAAGGGACGTACAACACGCTCACGCTGCTCGACAGTTTTGAACACTTCGTTCGCTTCGAAACGGAGCATTTCAACGTCAAGCTGCACAAGAACGAAGTGATGGCCCTGCGGCCGTACGTAGCAGAGGTTTTGGAAAAGGCGTACTCCACGCTGAGCCAGAAGTACGGATTCAAGCCCGAAGGGCCGCTCCATTTCGAAATGTATCCGGACCACGATGATTTCGGGGTGCGCACGCTGGGACTCCCCGGTATCGGAGCGCTTGGCGTCAGCTTCGGAAAGCTTTTTGTGATGGATTCGCCGAGGGCGCGGAAACCCGACTCGTTCAACTGGGGCAGCACGTTGTGGCATGAATTCATGCACATCATTAGCCTGCAGATGACGGATCACAAAGTCCCGCGCTGGTTCTCGGAAGGGCTTTCGGTTTTTGAAGAGCGCAAGGGATTTCCGGGATGGGGCGACGATCTGAAGCTCGATTATCTGGCGGCCATCAAGTCGAAAAAGCTTCTGCCGGTGGCAGACCTGAATGACGGTTTTATCCGGCCGAAATACGAGACGCAGGTGCTGGTGTCGTACTACCAGGCGTCGCTGATCTGCGATTACATCGAACAGAAATTCGGTTTCCCCGCGCTCAAGAAAATGCTGCTGCTCTACAAGGAAGGGAAGAGCACGGCGGACGTCTTCAAGGAAGCCCTGGGTATCACGACGGCTCAGTTCGATACCGAGTTCTTTAAATGGGTCGATGAAAAAGTGAAGGACCTCGAGGTGAAGCCTTTCATGCAAGTCGTGGCAGAAGGGCAGGAATTGCTTGCCAAAGGCGACACGGACAAGGCAATCGAGATTCTCGCAAAATCCATCCAGATGTATCCGGAATACACCGACGAGCACAATGCCTATGAGCCGCTCGCCGATGCTTACTTGAAAAAAGGAAACAAAAAGGCCGCCATCGACACGTTAAAAAAGTTTCTGACGTACTCCGAGACCGGATTCAAGGCCAGCCTCAAACTTTCCGAGTTGCTCGTCGAAGCCGGCGACGCGGCCGGCGCCCGTCAGGCACTGGAAGGCATCATGTACATCCGGCCGATGGATCTGGAGGGCCACGAAAAATTCGGCCAGCTGTTACTTACGCAGAAACAGTTCGGGCCCGCGATACGCGAGTTCGAGGCGTTGCTGGCGTTGAACACACCGGACAAGGCGAGCGCCTTCTACCGGCTTGCGGAAGCATATTTTGGTCAGGGGAATCGAGAGGCTGCGCGGACCAATGTCAGGAAAGCTCTGGAAATCGCGCCATCATACGAACCCGCGCAGGATCTGTTAATAAAAATAGTGAGGTAATTTGTGGAACTGAGCGTTGAACAAAAGCAGGAACTTGAAACCGTTGAGCGGTTTCATACAGAACTGAAAAAGATCGATCACGAGATTCGAAAGATCATCGTCGGACAGAAAGACGTCGTGGACCAGGTCATGATCTCGATGCTGTCCGGTGGTCACTCGATCATCACCGGAGTTCCCGGACTTGCGAAGACACTGCTGATCGCCACCGTGGCGCAGGTTCTTCATCTCGACTTCAAACGCATTCAGTTCACACCGGATTTGATGCCTGCCGATATCACGGGAACGGAAATCATCGAAGAGGATCGAGCCACCGGTAAACGCGTTCGGGTTTTCGTCAAGGGACCCATTTTCGCGAACATCATTCTCGCGGACGAAATCAACCGTACTCCTCCTAAAACGCAGTCGGCGCTGCTCGAGGCGATGCAGGAAGGGACGGTTTCGATCGAAGGCAATACATACACTCTCGACAAGCCGTTCTTCGTTCTTGCGACCCAGAACCCGATCGAACTCGAAGGAACATATCCGCTGCCGGAAGCTCAACTCGACCGTTTCATGTTCAATATCGTTATTGAATATCTGTCGGAGGCCGACGAAATCAAGGTCGTAACCCAGAACACGACCATCCGCTCGGTCCAGTTCGAGAAAACGATCAGCGGCCCCGAGATCATCGAGTTTCAGCGGCTCGTCCGGAAAATGCCTGTGGCGGAAGAAGTGATGCGCTACGCCGTTCAGTTGGCGCGCACAAGCCGTCCAAGTGGAGAGAATCCACCCGATTACGTGAAACAGTACGTGAACTATGGAGCCAGCCTGCGCGCGTCCCAATTCCTGATTCTGGGTGCCAAGGCAAGAGCGCTTGTTCACGGCCGTTACAACGTTTCGCTCGAAGACATTCAGACGCTTGCTTACCCCGTATTCCGTCACCGCATCCTCACGAATTTCCATGCGGAATCCGAAGGAATCAGGTCCGAGGACATCATCAAGCGGCTGCTCGACACCGTCCCTGTTCCAAAGTCAGGATTGAAGGACTAGACGGGTGACCATACAAGTAGCAGACCGGACGCCTGTAAATCGATTTATCGATCCCAAGGTTTTGCTCAAGATTCAAAACCTTGAACTTGTGGCTCGCCATGTCGTGGAAGGCTTCGTTCAAGGTCTGCACCGCTCCCCATACACGGGGTTCAGCGTTGACTTTGCTTCCTACAGACTGTACATGCCCGGCGACGAAATCCGCCGCATCGACTGGAACGTCTTTGCGCGCTCGGACCGGCTCTATATCAAGTTGTATGAAGGCGACACGAATACTCGCGTTCTCGTGATGCTCGATATCAGCGGTTCGATGAATTACGGTTCGAGCGAGATCAAGAAAATCGACTATGCCCGCATTCTGGCAGCGTGCCTGACGTACTTCGCTCATCACCAGCGCGACGGTGTGGGCTTGCTTACGTTCGACACTCAGATCCGCGCCCACGTTCCTTCCAGCCGGCGCCGCGGCCAGTTGCTAACGATTTTGTCCGAGATCGATCGAATCCAACCCAGCGAACAGACCGAGTTTCGCAAGCCGCTGCGTTTCCTGGCGGAATACCTGACCCGCCGCGGCCTGATCGTGCTCATTTCGGATCTTTTTGACGAGCCGGACAACATCATTGCGGGTTTGAAGGCTCTGAAGGCGAAGGGCAACGACATCATCGTTTTTCACATCATGGATCCGTATGAACTGACTTTTCCTTTCGAGGAGGCCGCGCAGTTCGAAGACATGGAAACGAGAAAGAAGCTGCACGTCATACCGGAATATCTGCGCGAGCAGTACATGACGATTGTGAAAGATCACATGGAACGCATTCGTAAGGAACTTGCCGGAACGCGCATCGATTATTGCCTGATGGATACAAGCAAGCCGCTGGATCAGGGTCTCTTTACCTATTTGGCGGCTCGCTCGAAGAGTGTATAGGGAATGTCTTTTTTAAACCCATTTCTGTTGTTTGGTGCATTCGCTCTGGCGATTCCAGTCCTCATTCACCTCGTCAGGCGCGAGAAGTCCGAAATCATTCCGTTCAGCTCCCTGATGTTTTTGCTGAAGGTGCCGAAACGCGCCATCCGCCAGCAGAAGATCAAGAACCTCCTCTTGATGGCATTGCGGCTCCTGATCCTGGCGTTGCTGGTCGGTGCGTTTGCGCGGCCGTATCTGACGCAGCCATCGACGCCTGCGGCGAACGCGAATTCCAATCGCGGCGTCGTGCTGATGCTCGATACGTCCTACAGCATGCGGTATGCCAACAACTTCGACAAAATGAAGGCCGAGGCTCAGCAGCGGATCGATTCGTTGGGAGCCGGTGATCGCATGGCTCTGGTCGAATTCAACGAGAGCGCAAGCCTTTTGAATCGTCCGACTTCGGATAAGGGTGCCTTGCGCGCGGCACTCAATAATCTGAAGCCTTCTTACGCGGCGACGCGGTTTTATGAAGCGTTTTCGCTGGCCGAGCGCGTCCTCGGCGAGTTTTCAGGCGACCAGAAAGAACTGGTTGTCATTTCGGATTTTCAGCGGAATGGCTGGAACCGTTCCTCGCGCGAGAGTGTCATAGGTAGTGACGTGAAAACCGAAACGGTGAATCTCGCAGTTAAGGAATGGAGCAACGTCGGCATCGACAGCGCGCTGCTCGACCAAACGAGCTTCAACCGGACTTACACGGGCCGTATGGTCGTGCGGATTCGCAATTACAGTAAGGACAAGCCTATCGTTGTTCCGGTCTCTGTCAGCCTGAATGACAAAGCGGCCGGCAGGAAGGACGTCACCGTATCCGCCAACTCAACGGAGGTCGCTGAGTTCACGGGATTTGATTTGCCGCTGGGTTTTTCGAAGGGACACATTCGGATCGAGACCGGCGATCCGCTGCCGATCGACAACGAATTCCTGTTTTCCATCGAGCGTCGGGAAAAGATGAGCGTTCTCGTTATCGACGCCGGCAAACCCAAGCAAAGCCTTTACCTGCGGCAGGCTTATATGTCGACCGCGGAGCTGCCCTTTAACGTCACGACAATGACAGCTTCTGCCGTTTCGCCTGAAGAGATGGCAAAGCACGAAGTCGTCATTATTAATGACGTGCCCAGGCTGACCGACGCTGTCCGCAACAAACTGGACGAGTTAAGAAAAACGGGTCAGGGACAGTTAGTCATTCTGGGAGGCAATTCCGAAGTTGGCTGGTGGGCTGGATACGCAAAGCTGCCGGTTAAACCGATCCAGAGGATTTTTGTTCCAAAGGATCGAGGGCGTCCATCGGTGTCCATTACCACCTACGATCAGAACCATGGCATCTTCAAGCCTTTCAGAACGAGCACTCGCGTGGCGTTGAACTCGGCGCAGTTCTGGGAGTATGTGAATGTCGAAGCCAGGCCCGGCGCAACCGTTCTGGCAAAGGCTGATGATGGATCGCCGCTGATCGTCGAGTCTTCCCCTGAAGATCACGGCCTGATTGTCTTTACTTCGACCGTCGACAGCCGCTGGAACGACATGCCGTTGAAGCCGTCTTTCCTGCCCCTTTTTCATGAAGTTGTTCATTATCTAACCCGTTACAACGAAAGCCGCGCATGGTATGCGCTGGGTGAAGGAGTTCCGATTACGGCGGGCCTCCAGAGCGGGGCAGCGGCGGTCATCGATCCGGACAACGAACGCCAGCCTTTGGGCGACCTGACGGCGGGTCAGACAAAGTTTTTCACGCCCGTAAAACCAGGATTTCATGAGATCCGGGTTGGACCGGATACGAGAATGGTTGCAGTGAACCCGCCGGCCGCGGAAGGCAATCTGGACAGCATGCCTCCCGAAGACCTGCTCGCGAGTGTCAAAAGGACAGGCGAGACGGGACCCGGCGCCGGTTGGGGGACCGACGAGCAAACAGAGTACGCCCGACGGCAAACCGGCTGGTGGTATCTGTTATTGTTTGCTTTATTGGCATGTATGGCGGAGATTTACATAGCGAATCGGACGTATAAGACAACCTGAGGGGTCAAAAACATGGCGCCACACGAAGAGTTACTCCAGAAAATCGGAATCGTTCGAAGCAGATGGAAGGCTTTCCTCTGGCTTCGAGGGTTGGCATGGGTTCTGGGCGTGACCGTACTTTCGCTTTTGATCGGTCTCGCTTTGGCGAATTCGTCGACCGTTTCCGCATGGACGGTCAACGGTTTGCGGCTCGGCCTGCTCGCCGCCGTCGTTGTGACCGTCATCAAGGCGCTTGTCTTGCCGCTTCGACGGACACCAACCGATACGCAACTGGCGCGGTTCATCGAGGAGAAGAACCCGGGGCTGAATGACAGTCTTGTCAGCGCCGTCGACGCCATCAAGAATGCCAGGCCCGAGCAGTTGACGTTCGTGCACCTTCTTACGAAGGATGTTCTGGCTCGCACGCGCCACGTGCGTTTTGGCGATCAGGTGAATAAACGCAAGTTCAACACCTTCGCCGCAGTGAATGGCCTCTTTGCTCTATCCTTGCTCCTCGGTCTGTACGTCGCATCGTTCTTCTTTCCCGTCGGTTCCGCCAAACTGCTTGGGGTTCGGATCAACGGTGTAAACGACGTGGCCGAACTGAAAGTTACGCCTGGAAATCAGACAGTTGCCAAGGGCGACAACGTCACGATTCAGGCCGTGGCCTCGGGATTTGACCCACAGCGCGCTACGGTGCATCTGCGTTATTCCAACAGCTCCGACTGGGAAACGTCGGCGATGGAAGTGACGCCGCAGAATCAGGTCACGTTCCGCCATCTCGTCTTCAATCTTCAGGAACCATTGCACTACTTCGTGGATGCCGGCGGGTATCGCTCAAAGGAATTTACGATCGATGTCGCGGATTTGCCTCGCGTCGAGAAAGTCGATTATACGTATAACTATCCGGCTTACACCGGCCTTGCTCCCAAGAAAGAAGAAAACGCGTCGGACATGGTCGCATTGAAAGGCACCATCGTTGACGTCAGCGTTACCGGAAGCCAGGCGCTTTCGGGCGGCCGTATTGTGTTTGCCGACGGGAAATCCGTGCCGATGCAGCCAACGGGCGAGAAAACCGTGATGGGACGTGTGACGGTCGACCGAACGACGACGTTCCGCATCGAATTGACCAACAAGGATCGCGCAAGTTATCTCGGCGTTGAAGAATACTCGATGGAAGCGCTGGACGATCAGAAGCCGCTCGTCGAGTTCACGAAGCCGGGCCGCGACACCAAAGCCACAAACCTCGAAGAAGTCTTCACGGAACTTCGCGCCGAGGACGATTTCGGCGTGAGCCAGCTCGAACTTCATTTTTCCGTCAACGGTGGCGGCGATCAGAAGCTCGATTTGTTCTCGACCAAGGGCGAAAAGCCGAAGGAGATTTCGGCGGGCCACACGTTCTTCCTTGAAGAGTACAAACTGCAGCCGGGCGACGTGGTCACCTACTACGGCAAGGCTGTCGATTCGCGCAATCCTTCAAACACTGTTTCAACCGACATCTACTTCATCGAAATTCGTCCCTTCGGCCGTGAGTATAAGCAAGGCCAGCAGGGCGGTGGTGGCGGAGGCGGCGGTGGCGGAGCAGAAGGCGAGTCGATGGAGTCGCTGCTGCGGCGCCAGAAAGACATCATTTCGGCGACACACAAGCTGATCAACAACAAGGACAAATTCAAAACCAAAGAGTGGACCGATAACGTCCATTCCGTCGGAGCCAACCAGCAGAAGGCGGCGGAGCAGACGAACACACTCGTCGAACGCATGTCGCGTCGCGGACTGACCAACCAGGACAAGATGATCCGGCAGATGGCCGAACACCTGAAGCAGGCCATCGAAGATATGAACCCCGCAGCGGAAAACCTCAATGCTGAAAAACCCGATGCTGCCGAGCCGTTCGAGCAGAAGGCGCTGCGGTCCCTGATGCGCGCGGACGCCTTGTTCACTGAAATCCAGGTGAGCATGGGCGGCGGCGGAGGCGGTGGAGGAGGCGGTCAGCAGAACGCTCAGGATTTGGCCGATCTTTTCGAACTGGAACTCGACCAGAACAAGAACCAGTATGAAACGGCGCAACGTGGCGGCGGCGGGGAGCAGAATTCCCAGGAAGTCGATGAAGCGCTGCGCAAACTGAAGGAACTTGCCGAGCGCCAGCAGAAACTGGAGGAACGCCGTGCTCGCCAGCAGCAACAAGGCGGCGGCGGTGGCGGCGGTGATCAGATGAGCGCGCAGGAACTGCAGCGGGAGACCGAACGGCTCGCTCGCCAGCTCGATAAACTTTCGCGTGAGAACAACGATCGCCAGATGGCGGACGCTGCCCGCGCTCTGAACCAGGCTGCGCAAAATATGCAGCGGCAGGCGCAGGGCGGTAATCAATCGCAGCAACAGCAGGCAGCGCAGCAGGCGCAGGAGCAACTGCAGCGCGCTCAAAGGCTGCTGAGCCAGGGCCGGAACGGAACGATGGAAGAGCGTCTGGCCAGAGTCCAGGAACAGGCCAAGAAACTGACCGAGCAGCAAAAGCAGGTTGCTGAGGAAACACAGCAACTCGCTCAGAATCCCGGCAACGCCAACGACGCGCGTCGCCGTGCGCAGGAAATCAACCAGGACAAAGAAACGGTTGCCTCGGGCTTGAAGTCGATGACGAACGAACTCGAGTCATTGAGCAACAGCCAGGAGAACCGCGAAGCCGCCGGCAAGGCGCGAGCGGCTACGAACACGATTAAGGGACAGCAGATCCAGGAACGCATGGAACAGGGCAAGCGTATCCTCGAACTCGCCACGCCCCAGAACGGCTATTACAACTACGCCGCTCAATACGAGAATGCAGTCCAGAAGGGCCTGGAAGAAGTTCAGAAACAAATCGGGCAGGCCGCATCCGCAGCCAATAACTCCCAGGAAGACCGACTGCAGAATGCCCTGAACCAGGCCGGTGACACGATTCAGAGACTCAACTCCATGCTGCAGCGCCAGCAGGCATTGCAACAACAGAATCAGCGCGGTCAGCAGGGCCAGCAAGGTCAGCAGCAGAATCAGCAAGGTCAGCAGGGTCAACAGGGCCAGCAGGGTCAGCAGCAGAATCAGCAAGGTCAGCAGGGTCAGCAGGGTCAACAGGGTCAGCAGGGTCAACAGGGTCAGCAGGGTCAGCAGGGTCAACAGGGTCAGCAGGGTCAGCAGGGTCAACAGGGTCAACAGGGTCAACAGGGTCAGCAGGGTCAGCAGGGTCAACAGGGCCAGCAGGGTCAACAAGGCCAGCAGGGTCAACAAGGCCAGCAGGGTCAACAAGGCCAGCAGGGTCAACAAGGCCAAGGCGGCCAGGGCGGACAACAAGGCCAGCAGGCCGGTAACCAGTTTGGTGGGCGCAATTTTGGAAATCCTAACGGTGGACCCCAGAACGGTGACACCAACGGCGGCTATGGGTACGATCCGCGTCAATACTCGCGTGAACTTCAGCAGGACCTGCAGGAGGTTCGCGACCTGATTCGAACGCTCGGACCGAACAGCCAGTACACTCGCGAACTCGAAAATATCGCAGCGAATCTGCAGGGATTGATCAACAACCCGAGGGTTGGTGATCCTCAGGCCATTGCAAGGCTGGCCAACCAGGTCATCGAACCGTTCAAGGGGCTCGAGATGGAGCTGAGCCGCGAATTGCAGATCATGCTGGCGAAGGAAAACATCCGATCCGCTCAGGAAGATGAGATCCCGGCGGGCTACCAGAAGTTCGTTGAGGAGTATTACAAGAAACTCTCGAACCCGAACACGGTGCAGAAGCAATAAGCACAAAGCGGCTGAGAAAAAAATTCGGGGTCAGACCCTAGTACTGATAAAGCATGGGTCCGACCCCGAATTTTTTTGGCTCTGTGGCTTTGTGCTTAATACAACGGGAATCTCTCACACAGTTTTTCGACATCGCGCCGGACTCGTTTCTGCACATTCTCGTCGTTGATGTGGTCCAGCACCTCGGTGATCCACTCGCCGATCGCTTCCATTTCCGGTTCCTTCATTCCGCGGGTCGTCAGCGCCGGCGTTCCGATACGGATGCCGCTCGGCGTCAACGGCGGATTCTCGTCGAATGGGATCGTATTCTTGTTGACCGTGATCCCAGCCTTGTCGAGAGCCTGTTCGGCCTGTTTTCCGTTGATGCCTTTAGAGAAGACGTCAACGAGCATGAGGTGCGTATCCGTTCCGCCGGACACGATCCGGAATTGACGTGAAGCGATTGTTGCGGCAAGCGTTTTCGCGTTCCTGACGACCTGACGAATGTACGTCTTGAACTCGTCCGTCGCGGCCTCCCGGAAGCACACTGCCTTGGCTGCGATGACATGAACCAGCGGTCCGCCCTGCATCTCCGGGAAGACCGACCGGTTCAGGTCTTTTGCAAAGACTTCCCGGCACATGACCATTCCGCTGCGAGGGCCGCGCAGCGTCTTGTGCGTTGTGCTTGTCACGAACTCCGCGTTAGGAACCGGTGATGGATGCTCGCCTGTCGCTACTAGTCCGGCGATGTGAGCAATATCGACCATCATCATTGCTCCATTTTCCTTCGCCACCCGCGCGATACGTTCAAACTCGATTGTGCGCGGGTAGGCGCTTGCCCCTACGACAATCAGCTTCGGCTTGTGCGTCCGCGCCAGCGTTGCGACTTCGTCGTAATCGATCACCTCGGTATCTTTCCGAACACCGTAAGGCACAATCTTGTAGTACTTGCCGGAGAAGTTCAGAGGATGCCCATGCGTCAGATGTCCGCCGTGCGAAAGGTTCATTCCGAGAATCGTATCGCCGGGCTTCAGGATGGTGAGGTAAACGGCCATATTCGCCTGGCTGCCGGAATGCGGCTGCACGTTGACATGTTCGGCGCCAAACAATTTCTTCGCGCGATCCATGGCGAGGTTTTCGACGACGTCCGCGAATTCGCAACCGCCGTAATAGCGGCGCCCCGGATATCCTTCCGCATACTTGTTCGTAAACACGGAACCGGTGGCTTCGAGTACGGCGCGATAGGTGAAATTCTCAGACGCGATCAGTTCCAGCCCGTTCGACTGGCGTGTCTCCTCGTCCTTGATTGCGGCATAGATTTCAGGGTCGAATTCGCTGAGGGAAGTGGTGATTCGGTTCATGTTACCCCTTCTCGCGTGTTGACAATGCGCGGAAGGCCAACATACCACGCCATGTTATAATTCCGCACCATGTTTGGCCTGAAGGGCAGACAGATCGCGATCCTCCTGATCTTCGTTGCGTTGCTATTCGCAGGTTCTCAATATGTGCCTGCCTATTTCGCCTCGTTTCAGTTCAAAGATTACATACGACAGCAGGTGAAGTTCGCCGGCACTTCCAGAAAAACAGCCGACGCGCTGCGCGCCGAGATCCTCGCAAAAGCAAAGGAACTCGGTATACCGCTGACCAAGAACGACATTCGAATTACCAAGCGCGGTCTGTCGTTCAATCTCGAGGTTCAATACAGCTGGCACATCGACCTGAAGGTCTACCAGCACGATTTGTTCTTCGCGACTTCGGAAAACGGAGAGCTGTTCGAGAATGCTTCCGATTGAACGTGGACTGGAAATCGTCATGTCCACGGCGAAAGCGAAGCAGCGTCCAGACTGGATGCCCGCGGAGTCTGTAGCCCTTCTTGATTCCACACATCGAATCCTTCGTGAAGATATTTTCTGCGACGCCGATTCTCCCCGGTTCGATAAAGCCATTCGCGACGGTTATGCAGTCCAGTTCGAAGACGTTGCTGAAGTGCCGTCCGTCCTGACCGTCATCGGCGAGTCGCGGGCAGGGGCCGGCGCCAACGTGACGGTCTCGCCGGGCCAGTGCTGCGAAATCATGACAGGAGCGCCGTTGCCGCCGGGAGCGAATGCTGTGGTGATGGTCGAAAATACCGAGCAGGTTTCCCCTTCATCCGTAAGGATTCTGAAAAAAGCGCGCGAGAACGAAGGCCTCCTTCGGCGAGGGGCTGAAGCGCGGCAAGGCGACAAGATTCTGGAATCGGGGCGCCGCATCGGCCTGCCCGACATCGGACTGCTTGCCGGGAACGGCAAGTCCAGGGTGATGGTTTCAACACGGCCACGCGTTGCGGTGATTGCAACAGGCGACGAACTCGTCGAAGTGGATCAGGAGCCGCAACCGGATCAGATACGAAACAGCAATACGTACACGATCTGCGTTCAGTTGCTCGAGGCCGGCGCTGAACCGGTTGTTCTTGGCATCGGTCGTGACAATCTCGACGATCTTCGCGACAAGATTCGGCGCGGGCTCGAACACGACATCCTGCTGGTATCGGGTGGTGTGTCGATGGGCAAGTACGATCTGGTGGAGACCGTGTTTGCCGAACTGGGCGTCGAGGTGCTGTTCGACAAGATCGCCATGAAGCCCGGCAAGCCCACCGTTTTCGGACATCGCGGTAATTCGTTCGTTTTCGGATTGCCGGGAAACCCCATCTCGACCATGGTCGCGTTCCATATGTTTGTCCGCCCGTTGATTCTTTTATTGCTCAAGGCGGAGAATACGAGCCCCAGGATTTTTGACGCGAAGCTCGAGGCCGCTGCAAAGTGCGATCCGGAACGCGCGGCGCTGGTTCCGGCTTTGGTTCGATTCGACCAGGGCCAGTACTGGATCCGCACGGCCCCCTGGAAAGGGTCTTCCGATCTGGTTGGTCTGGCACGCGCAAACGCTCTGATCATGATTCCGCGCCGCCACGGAACACTCGAGCCGGGCGAAAGCGCGCAGTTTCTGCTGATGGAGTAAACGTGGCATCTCGGAAGAACGAATTGACACATCTCGATTCAAAAGGCCGGGCGCGAATGGTGGATGTCACCGAAAAAGCCGAAACAGTTCGGGCCGCCCGCGCCGAAGCGCTGCTGGAGATGTCGCCCGACACTGTCCGGTTGCTGCGCGATCATGCGCTTCCAAAGGGGAATCCGCTGGAAGTGGCGCGCATCGCCGGCATACAGGCCGGGAAGAAAACCTCCGAGTTGATTCCGCTATGTCATCCGCTGGCACTCACGCATCTCGACGTCTCGATTGAGGTCACCAAAAGCGGCGCTCGAATCGAATCCGTCGCCCGGACAAAGGGCGAAACGGGTGTCGAGATGGAGGCTTTGACTGCCGCGGCCGTGGCGGCGTTGACGCTGTATGACATGTGTAAAGCCGTCGAAAAAGGCATCTCAATTGGACCTGTGCGTTTGCTTGAAAAGACCGGCGGAAAAAGCGGTCGTTGGGTAAGGTAAGGAATGGAGCGCGCGCTGGTTCTCACCATCAGTGATTCCGCTTCGATCGGAAAACGCGAAGACCTTTCGGGGCCTGAAGCGAAGAGGATTCTTCAGGACGCCGGATTTGAAGTCGCGCCCGTCGAGGTTCTGCCCGACGAGCGCGAGCAGATCGAAGCCCGTCTTCGCCAAGCCAGTGACGAGAATTTCCGCCTGGTTGTGACATCCGGAGGAACGGGGCTCTCGCCACGCGACGTCACGCCCGAAGCCACGCTCGCTGTGATTGACCGCGAGGTTCCCGGCATTGCGGAGCTCATGCGGCTCGAGAGCCTTAAGATAACGCCGCGCGCAGCCCTGTCGCGGGCGGCCGCAGGAATCCGGCAGGCGACGCTGATAATCAACTTGCCTGGAAGCGTCAAAGGCGTGCGAGAATGTCTGGCGGCAGTGCGGCCGATTTTGTCGCATGCAGTTGAAGTATTGAAGCAATCATCCTTAGGTTGTGGGGAATAGATGGATACCTTGACTGGATACATACCCATTTTCATTTTCATGGGTATAGCGTTCGCTTTCCCGCTCGTGACACTCTTCATCGCGAGGCTGATCCGTCCGCAGACCGGAGGTGAGGGTAAGCTGATGCCCTACGAGTGCGGCGTCGATCCGGACTCCGACGCGCGACAACGGTATGCCATCCGCTATTACGTGGTCGCGATTCTGTTCGTCATCTTCGACGTTGAGACCATCTTTCTTTTCCCCTGGGCCATCATTTACAGAAAGCTGGCGCTGTTCGGTCTCATCGAGATGCTCGTGTTTCTTGGTATCCTGATCGTAGGGTATGTCTGGATCATCAAGAAGGGCGCACTGGACTGGGCTTGATCCAGCGTGGGGGGACCGGCCCAATAGCCATCAAGGAGGCCGCGAAGCGGTGTATCAAATACGGCTTGGCCGGTGGGCCCGACGCGAAGTAGGAGTCACTGAATGCCTGCATGGATTGAAGATCGATTCGAAAAAAACATCATTACGACGTCAGTTGATTTCGTTTTCAATTGGGCCCGCAAGTCGGCTCTCTGGCCGATGACTTTCGGTCTCGCGTGCTGCGCGATTGAAATGATGGCGACGGGCGCTTCACGGTTTGATATGGACCGGTTCGGAGCGGGAATCTTCCGTCCCAGCCCGCGGCAATCGGATCTGATTATCGTCGCCGGCACTGTCACATTAAAAATGGCTCCTATCGTTCGCCGCGTATACGACCAGATGCCCGATCCGAAGTGGGTGATTTCGATGGGCGCATGCTCGAATGTCGGCGGTCCATTCGACACTTATTCCGTGCTGCAGGGCGTCGATCACGTTATTCCCGTCGATGTCTACGTTCCCGGTTGTCCGCCGAGGCCCGAAGCGTTGCTTTACGGCCTGATGCGGTTGCAGGACAAGATCGATCGGATGACCATCGCGAAGAAGCCCACTGATGTTCGTCTGGATGATGTGAAGAACGATCCGCGCATCTCCCGGGCGGCCGCTGAAGAGATGGAACGGATCAAAATGAAGATCTAATTGGCAGACATCGTCGAACAACTGCGGAAACGCATCCGCGAACAGGGACCTCTTTCATTCAGAGATTACATGGAAGAGGTCCTTCGTGTTTATTACTCGTCGGATCTCAACCCCATCGGCACGCAGGGCGATTTCTACACGGCCGCGGACCTGGATCCGATATTCGGTCAACTCCTCGCCAAACAATTCGAACAATGGGCGAACGCCCTGGGCGGCAACTTCACAATCATTGAACTCGGCGCCGGCAAAGGCCTGCTTGCGCGCGACATCCTCCAGCGCATACGTTTCCCGTACATGATTCACGAACGGAGTCCCGCGATGCGGCGGCGCCAGCAGGAATTGTTGCAGGATTATCCGGTTACCTGGATCGATGCACTGCCGCGACACATCACCGGCTGCATTTTCTCCAATGAGTTCTTCGATGCGCTTCCGGTGCATCGCGTCGTGCGCCGCGGCGGCGAGCTGAAAGAAATCTACGTGACGGAGAACTTCGAGGAGATCGAAGGCGACCTTCAGCAGGAGATTCAGGCGCCGCTCCAGGAAGGCCAGGTCGCGGAGATCAACCTGGAAGCGAAACGATGGGTCCGCGAAATCGCGCGTTGTCTTGATCGCGGCTATCACCTGGCCATCGACTACGGCTACCTTCGCGAGGAGTTTTACGCACAGCCACACGGTACGCTGATGTGTTATTGGCGGCATCAGGCAGTCGAGAATCCATACGTGCGCATCGGTGAGCAGGACATGACCGCGCACGTGAATTTCTCCGATTTGATTGAAGAAGCATCGCTGGAGACGTTGTTCTTCAAAACCCAGAAGGACTACCTGATTCAACTCGGCATCCTTGACGAGATGGAGAAGCTGGCTGTAGCTGGTGATGCCGTGTCGATGCAACGTCTGCTCCGGATGAAGAAGCTGATCCTGCCTGGCAGCATGGGCGAACGTTTCAAGGTTCTGGCGCAGATCAAAAGGTGAGCCCGGATGCAGTCCTTTGCCAAAACAGCCGATGCGATCGCGGGTACCAATTCGAAGCTCAAGAAGGTCGGTTTCCTTGCGGAGTACCTCCGCACGCTATCCGACGACGACCTTCGTGCCGCATGTGTTTTCTTCACAGGGCGTCCGTTTGCCCTCACCGACGCGCGTACATTGAACGTGGGATGGGCGGCGTTAATGGAGGCCGTGCAACAAATCTCGAATGCAACAGACGAGGACATCCACAACGTTTACCTCGAGCGCGGCGACCTTGGCGAAATGGCGGAGCGACTGCTCGCAAACTCGCCGCGTCCGGCCGGGACGATCTCGCCGGCTGAAGTCCAGGCGACCTTCGCCGAGCTGGTCACGATTTCCGGCGCGGCGAACAAAATGCCCGTCCTCCTCGATCTCTTTCGATCGTTGACGCCTGAGGAAGCCAGATACGTCGTCAAGATAATCACCGGTGATCTGCGGATCGGCCTCAAGGAAAACACGGTTGAGGAAGCCATCGCCAGGGCTTTCGATCGCCCGGCAGTCGCGGTTCGCCGCGCGAACATGATCCTTGGAGATATCGGAGAGACTGGCGTTCTCGCGCGGCGAGGCGAGTTCGACAAGCTGACGCTCGCCTTGTTTCGTCCTGTGAAGTTCATGCTGGCAACACCGGCCGACACCGAGGATGAGATCTTCGCGACTTTTTCCGGCCCGTTTTACGTCGAGGATAAATACGACGGAATCCGCGGGCAGCTTCACTTGGGCGAGGGCCGAGCGGCGTTGTACTCCAGGACGCTGGATGACGTCGGACACCAATTCCCAGAGATTATCGAAGCGGCTCAGAAGCTGACGGGCTCATTCATCGCGGACGGTGAGGTCGTTGCGTTTAAAGATGGCCGCGTTCTGCCTTTCGCTCTCCTGCAGAAGCGGCTTGGGCGGAAGCGTCCGCCCGCTGCATTGATTGAAGAGATCCCGGCAGGCTTGATGATTTTCGATCTGCTTTCGTATGAAGGTCGCAATCTGATGGACGAGCCCTTGCTTGAACGCAAAAAGACTCTGGAGAGCATCGAATGGGGCGGAAACCTGCAGGTCGCGCCATTCATCCTGCTCGAAGAACGGGTGCAACTCGAGCCGTTCTTCGAACAGGCTGCGCTCCGGCGAAACGAAGGCCTCATGTTAAAGGACGCTGCTTCGGCTTATCTCCCCGGTAAGCGCGGCATGAGCTGGCTGAAGTGGAAGAAAGCGCTCGCGACGCTCGACGTCGTCGTTACCGGAGTTGAGTTCGGTCATGGCCGGCGCAGGGATGTGCTTTCGGACTATACGTTCGCGGTTCAGCACGACGGCAAGTTGCTGAACATCGGCAAGGCGTATTCCGGACTCACGGATCTCGAGATTGCGGAGATGACCGAGTTCTTCAAGCAGCATACGATCCAGGATCTCGGCCGCTTTCGGCTCGTTGAACCGATTGTGGTGCTCGAAGTCGCGTTCAACGGAATTCAAAGGAGCGACCGGCATGCCAGCGGCTACGCGCTGCGCTTTCCGCGGATTGTCCGGATCCGGACCGACAAAACCCCCGCCGAGATCGACACCATCGAAACCGTCAGGAAGCTCTACGACCAGCATGTTGGGTAAATAGAAACACACTCCCGTAGCCGCTCACTAAGCCTTCATTTCTGCGTGAAATACCTCGATGATCTGACCTGGCTGAATATCCGCCACAACTTGAACGATCTGCGAAATCATTGTGAGATGTGTTTCGAGCCGGTTGTTTGGTGCCCGAATGATAACTACACCGATCGACCGTCCCTTTATCGTTTGCTGATCCTTGATTCCTTTGTCGGAGGTGATTAGAACGGAGAAACCAAACTTCTCAGCTTCGGTTAATAAAGCGCCATTCTTGAACGTGTCCCACGCCATTTCAAGAGCTGTGCGGACTTCGTGTCCGGAAAGCTGATCCGAGATCCGCCAATCGATGTTATGGTCGAGTAAGATTTTCACTTCTCGACAGGGAATCAAACAAACCTGTTCGCGCCAGCTCTAGGACCTTAACGGCGTGATCGCGCGTAATTGGTGGAAAGCCGATCAAGAATTCCTCCAAGGACGCACCACTCTCCAAATAATCGAATAGGTTTTGAATAGGCACCCGGGTTTTCGCAAAGCACGGCGCACCGGACACTCGTTCAGGATGGATCCAAATGACCCCTTCGACGACTTGAGAACCGTCCTCTAAAATCTCGATTGTTGGGGGCTGCTTCATTGCCATACGGCCATTCTACCGCGCAAACCATTGGGCTTTGTGTGTTCCGTTACCAGGGCGACGAAAGAAGGTGCCAGAAATGGTCGACCGTTGCCGAAGCGCGAAAGCCGGACGCCATGTTCCGGAGAAACTCGCCAAAGCGCACCCGTCGACAACGGTCACTGAAGTTCCGAAGCCGGCGCGGAAGAAGAAGTCCGCGTAACTGTAGAACAGATCCCATAACTGGTAGGCAGGATCCAAAACTCTAAGACAGATACGAGAATACGATCTCAAACAATCGGAACCAGATGACGGTTCGACTCGACTTTGTTCAAGATTGACAGAACCTTTGAGCGGCGCGATGGCGTGACTATTCCCGCAGGAACATGTGAGGTTAAGAATATCGACATCGTCACGGATGGTCATATCAAGGGAACTGTTAGGGACGCGAAGGGGACCGGAATTCCAAACATTCCAGTCGAAGCGTTCGCAATCGATTCAAAAAACGAACCTGAAAGCATGGCATTACGTAAGGCTACCTCTGATGCCGCAGGACACTATGACATCGGTCAGTTGCCGGCCCGTGAGTACATCGTTGCAGTCAATGGCGCGAAGTACGAGGACAAGGTGAATTATCCTCCAACCTTTTACCCGGTAGGTAGCCGACGAGATTTAGCGCAGAGAATCAGCCTCGGTAGCGCAGAGCAGAAGGATGGCATAGACCTCGTCCTGCCGTTGCCCCGCGAAACGGCAAAGCTGATCCTGGAAGTCCTCGATGAAAGCGCGCAGCCTATTGAAGGTGCGCTGGCGAGCGTTGAAAATGTGGAAGGTATTCAACGGGTATATTCGGTCTATAACGAATCAGGAAAAGATGGACGGCTGGAACTCACCCTTTGGAAGGGTGAGACCTACGTCATCGAATCTTTCCTGTATTCTTCGCAGCTCTTGCCAGGGAAAGTTGATTCCCCGCGATTAGACTTGAAGGAATGGCGGGGGAAAACGGGAGTGATCCATTTAAGTGAATCTGAGAACTACGCCAAGGTGACTCTGCGGCTGGTGCGGTAGTCCTTAGTGCGGGGCCATCCAGAACAACCCGAACGCAATGCTCAGCAACGATGTGGCGAACTGCAGGCCGTGGTTGAAGCGTTGGAAGAAACGAGCAGACAGGACGAACGGAATACTGATCAGAGTGCTCAGGACGAGCATGCCGCCGATCGATCCCAATCCGAAAACTAAAATGTATATCGATCCGGCGACAAACGATGGAGCCGTCGCGATCACCAGGAGCATCAAAGAACCGGTGCCTGCAAGACCGTGCACCATGCCGACGATGAACGACTTGATGCCGACATGAAACCCATGCTGGTGTTCGCGGGTGATGTGCATGTGACGATGACCGTCGTGAGTGTGAACGTGAATGTGCAGCCTTGAACTCCTGATGGCCCGCCAGAACGCATGCACTCCGAGCAGGACAAGCATCGCAGCAACCGCTTTCTCCGCGGTGGCCACGAAACCGTCGGGGATCGTCCATCGGAGAGCCAGTACGATCGTTCCGAACAGGAACAAGGACGCTGTGTGCCCCAGACCCCAGAATGCTCCGGCGACCGACGATCCAACGACGCTTTTGTTGCGGCTGACGATAGTCGAAACGGCAACGAGATGATCCGGGTCCAGCGCGTGACGGACACCGAGCGCAAAACCCAGGCTAAAGACGGCAAGACTCGTTTCGTTCAGCAAAGCTTACCGGCACTCACCGTAAGCAGACCGTGCGGAGATGACCTGGAATTGCCGCATGCCCGTGGCTGGACGCGGGCCAACGGTCCCTTCAACTTCAACGAACATGTTGCGCCACGGCGACAGATCAAGCCCGTTAAGCGCGAGGTCGACCGGAGGTTGAGGTGGGGGTGCAGCTGCCGCCGCAGGCGCCGCTGCCGGTGCTCCACCGCCGGCGCCACGACCGCCGCCACCTGCCGGTGGCTGTCCGCCCCCATCACCGCGCCCGCCGGCTCCGCGGCCTGCGACATCCGCGGGAGGCGCACCCTGGCCGCCACGACCACCTGCCGCGCCGCGACCACCGCCGCCTCCAGCTCCTCCTGCTGCTGCCGGCGGTGCCGGAGGAGCCGGGAGGGAAACGCCGTGCAAGGACCATACCGTCGCGTCCCCGGGACCCGTGCCGACCAGACAACCTCTCACTTTGATTATCTCGGTAGGCGCTTGAGCGGAAGCGGGCTGTGGCATCACTACGACGGTGATGACGATCGCGATAATGGCAAGGATTGTAAGTCTCATTACCTGTCTCCTCCCTCAGGCTTCTGTGTTTTCGATTCCAGCATGTTTGGCAGAATCATCCTCGATGTCAAGCAATGATCTCGGAGTGGTAATGCCGTTCTTCTTTGCGTTAGTATCTCCTGTTACGCGTCGTGATCAGAGGGTGATTGTGGCGTTGACACTCGTTCAATTGATGTGGTTGAATCCACGTCTTTGTGTGGCGAGCCGCTCTTCAATCATCCAGTTCCTCCCGAGACATTAAAAGTGGCAGAAGAACAAAAGGATAACCAGCAGCCCGAAAAACCTGCAGAACCGCCTAAACCAGCCGAGCCCAAGGCTGCGGCTCCGAAGCCGCCGCCTCCGCCGCCCGGAGCAAAACCTGCTGCGCCCGCGGCGCCTCCGAAGCCCAAAGGACCGCAACAGGAGCCGTGGACGAGCCCGCTGGTTGATGCGCTCAAAGAGAAGTTTGGCGGCGAGTTCATCAGGTCGTACAGCTTCATTGGCCAGAATCAGATCGAACTGAAAAAGGACCGCATCGTCGAGATCATGAAATTCCTTCGCGATAACGACATCGTTCCTTTCAACTACCTTGTCGACGAAACCGCCGTCCACTGGCCAAAAGAGGAGCAATTCGAAATCGTGTACATCCTGTATTCGTTCACGAAGAACGAGTACATGCGGGTGAAAACGCGGATCAAGGAATGGGAGCCCATTGAAAGTGTCGTCCCTGTCTGGACCACCGCGGACTGGCTCGAACGCGAGGTCTACGACATGTTCGGTGTGCAGTATGCGAACCATCCAAATCTGAAGCGCATTCTGCTGCCGGAAGACTGGGTCGGGTTCCCGTTGCGCAAGGATTACAACATCCGGCTTCAGGACGTGGAGTGGGTGCGCAAGCATCTTGGGATCGAGTCGGGGCAGAAGTATTACGTCGGGGAAGCGCGCCACGAAAACATGGATTACCGGACTCCTCAGGACTAAACGAAATGTCGACGACGAGAGACGATACGTTATTCGATACCAGTGAAATCACCGTCAGCATGGGGCCGCAACACCCGTCGACGCATGGCGTGCTGCAGGTCAAACTCAAGCTGGACGGTGAACGCGTTCTCGACGCGGAGTGCGTGATCGGCTATCTCCATCGCGGCGTCGAAAAACTCGGCGAAGCGCAGACGTATGGCCAGTTCGCTCCGACGCTCGACCGCATGGACTACATCGCGGCCGTGTCCAATTGCCTGGGCTATTGCGAAACGATCGAGAAACTCCTCGGAATTCAGGCGCCTCCGCGCGCGCAGTACATCCGCGTCATCATGACCGAACTCAACCGCATCTCGAGCCATCTGCTCTGGCTCGGGACGCATGCGCTCGACATCGGCGCCATGACCGTGTTCCTCTACGCGTTTCGTGAGCGAGAGGAAATCCTGAAGATCTTCGAAAACTACTGCGGCGCGCGCCTGACCACGCACATGTTCCGAATCGGCGGGACGCAGTACGAAATATATGAAGGCTTCCAGGATCAGGCTCGGAAGTTCGTCCAGGAATTTCCGAAACACGTCGACGAGTACGAAACACTGCTGACGGAGAACCGGATCTGGATCGGCCGCACGCGCGGGGTAGGGGTCATTTCAGCCAAAGACGCGATCGATCTCGGCGTGACAGGTCCGACGCTTCGTGGTTCCGGCGTCGAATGGGATCTCCGGAAAGCCAAACCCTACGCTGCTTACTCGGATTTTCAGTTCGACATTCCCACAGGCGAGACTGGCGACACCTATGACCGCTACATGGTCCGCATTGAAGAAATGCGCCAGTCGGCACGCATCGTCGCGCAGGGGATCGAAAAGATTCCGGATGGACCGATCATGGCCAAGCTTTCGAAGATCATCAAGCCGCCGGTCGGCGACATCTATCACTCCATCGAAGCGCCAAAAGGGGAACTGGGTTACTACATCGTGAGCGACGGCAGCACGCAGGCATATCGAGCGCGTGTGAGACCGCCGTCATTTGTGAATCTTCAGGCGCTGAAGAAGATGGTGGCCGGGCATATGGTCGCAGACGTCGTGGCGATCATCGGGACCCTGGACATCGTACTGGGTGAAATAGACAGGTAATGGACTTCTTTATTGATTACATCCTGATCCCGTTGATCAAGATAGCCATCATCATGGCGGTCGTTCCGGGATATGTCGCCGTCATTACCCTCGCCGAACGCAAAGTTATCGCCTGGATGCAGGTTCGCCTGGGGCCGATGCGTGTCGGACCATGGGGCGTCCTGCAGATGGTTGCGGACCCTCTCAAGCTGTTGCTGAAGGAAGACATTATTCCTGCTCGAGCGGATCGCTGGGTCTTCATTATGGCGCCCGTGATCTGTTTGATTCCGGCTTTGGTTGTGCTCGCCGTGATTCCGGTGGGACCGTCGTTCGAGATTTTCGGCAGGACGGTCACCATGTATGTGACCGATGTCAATATCGGCGTGCTCTATGTGCTGTCGATCTCTTCCGTCGGCGTTCTTGGCATCATTCTCGGCGGATGGGCTTCCAACAGTAAATACCCGCTTCTCGGCGCCCTGCGTTCCGCAGCCCAGATGGTGAGCTATGAAGTCGCGCTCGGCTTCTCGATCATCGGCGTTTTGATGCTCTCAGGGACCCTGAGCCTTGTGAGTATCGTCGAGGCTCAGAAAAACGCGGGTGCCTGGTACGTGTTCCTGCAGCCGATCGGCTTCATTCTTTTCTTTATTTGCGGGGTCGCGGAAACGAACCGCGCGCCGTTTGATTTGCCTGAAGCGGAAACGGAACTCGTAGCGGGATTCCACACGGAATACAGCGGGTTCAGGTTCTCCCTGTTCTTCCTGGCCGAGAATGCCAACATGTTAACAGTAGCAGCGATGGCGGTGACCCTGTTCTGGGGCGGCTGGCTGCGTCCGTTCCCGAACGTTGCGGCGCTGGGATTCCTCGACTTCGTTCCCGGAGTTGTCTGGTTCATCTCGAAAGTCGTCGTCTTCCTGTACCTCTACCTGTGGTTCCGCGCCAGCTGGCCTCGATATCGATACGACCAGCTCATGAAACTCGGCTGGCAATTCCTGTTGCCGATCTCCATCGCCAACGTCATCGTCACTGCAATCTTAATCGTCGTATTTGATAAGGGATAACAACATGAAGGTCAAACGTCCGGAACTGACGCTTCTCAAGAAAATCTTCATGGTCGATCTGATTAAAGGGCTGATCCTGACGTTCTCGCACCAGCGTCCTTCAAAGAATTACACCGAACAATATCCAAAGGTCCGGCCCAAGGTTGCGGAGCGGTTTCGCGGGGCTCCCAGACTGAATAACGATCCGGATAACGGCGAGACCTTGTGCATTGCCTGCAACCTCTGTGCGCTGGCGTGCCCGGAACACTGCATCGAAGTGGGATGGGAACGCACCGCGGCGGGAAAGAAAGCGTTAACGACTTATACCTTCGATCTTTCGAGGTGCATGTTCTGCGGCCTTTGTGAGGATGCGTGCCCGACGCCGTGTCTGGAACTGACGCAGGACTTCGAATTGAGCTTGTACGACCGGCGCAGCATGAAATGGGACCGCCAGAAGCTCGAGGAAGGCAACCAACCAGTGGTTTACCTGAAATAGATCTCCGATGCTGGAACTCGTCCTCTTTTATATCTTTGCGGCGATGGCGGTCGTTTCCGCGATCCTCGTCATCACCAGTAAGAATGTTGTCCACAGTGCGGCCTTTCTCGGCGGCACGCTTTTCGCCGTTGCCGGGATCTTCCTGACACTTCACGCGGAGTTTCTCGCCGGCGTCCAGGTCATCGTTTACGTCGGCGGAATCCTGGTCCTGTTCGTTTTCGTCATCATGTTGATTTCGGTCGAACGCGCCGAGCACGAACGTCAGTACCACCGGCAGTGGATGATTGCGCTGATCACGTCGGCCATCCTGATTGTCGAGATTGCTTACGGCCTCTATAAGGGCAGGGACAGCTTCGTGCTGCCTCCGGCCGTCATACCTCCGGCAGTGCCGGCGGCGGGCAATTCGGAACTCGTCGGCACGGCGCTCTACACGACTTATCTGCTTCCTTTCGAGATCGCGTCCATCCTGTTGCTTGTCGCCGTTGTCGGCGCGGTCGTGCTGGCGAAAAAGAAAACGCCGGCGGAAGAGTGATCCGATTATGGTAACGACATTTCATTACCTGATGCTGAGCGCGGCTTTGTTCACGATCGGTGTTATTGGCGTTCTGACTCGCCGCAACATCATGGTCATCCTGATGTCGATCGAGTTGATGATGAACGCCGTCAATATCAACCTGATCGCATTCGGCGACCGCCTCCAGCAGGTTAGCGGTCAGGTATTCGCTATTTTTGTAATCACAGTGGCCGCGGCGGAAGCAGCGGTCGGTCTCGGGATCGTGATCGCGATGTTCAAGAACAAGGAAACGATGAACATCAACGAGATCGATCTGATGAAGTGGTAGCGCCACATTACCGGATTGATTAAATGAACTTTCTAGATCTGATCTGGCTCATCCCGCTCTTCCCGGCGATCGGATTTGTCATCAACGGGCTTTTCGGTAAGCGCATGTCGAAAACGGCCGTCGGCGTCATTGCGGCCGGCGCCGTCCTGCTGTCATTCATCTTTTCCGCAGGCGCCGTGCTTCAGCTGGTGCAGCTCGAGCCGGAAGCGCGCTCCCACACAAAAGAGCTCTACGAATGGTTCAATGTAGGTCAGGCGCGGACAGGTGAGGGGCTGGCGGAATTCTCGGTGAAGTGGGGATACCTGCTCGATCCGCTGTCCGCAGTCATGATCCTCGTGGTCACCGGCATCGGATTTCTCATCCACGTCTATTCGATCGGGTACATGCATGAGGAAGATGGCTTCTACCGCTTCTTCGCATACCTGAATCTCTTCATGTTTTCGATGCTGACGCTGGTTCTCGGCAGCAACTATCTGATGATGTTCATCGGGTGGGAAGGCGTCGGTCTGTGTTCGTACCTGCTGATCGGATACTACTTCCACAAGAAGAGCGCGGGCGACGCGGCAAAGAAGGCGTTCGTTGTGAACCGCGTGGGCGACTGGGGCCTGTCGATCGGCATCATGCTGATCTTCGTGACGGTCGGCAGCGTCGAATTCAAGGAAGTTGCCGAGAAAGTGCATGAAGGCGTCGTGGCCGGCATGTTCCATGTCAGTGATCCGATCTTTATCACGATTGCGCTGGCGCTTTTTGTCGGAGCTGCAGGAAAGTCCGCGCAGATTCCGCTCTACGTCTGGCTGCCTGACGCCATGGAAGGTCCGACTCCGGTCAGCGCTCTGATCCATGCCGCGACGATGGTGACCGCCGGCGTGTACATGGTTTCACGCAGCAACTTCATTTATCAGCTGGCGCCCGAAGCGATGATGGTTGTCGCTGTCGTCGGCGCGTTGACGGCATTGTTCGCCGCTTCGATCGGTCTGGTCCAAAACGACATCAAACGCGTTCTGGCGTACTCGACCGTGAGCCAGCTCGGCTACATGTTCCTCGCGCTCGGCGTGGGCGCTTTTGCGGCCGGCGTGTTCCACCTCATGACGCACGCCTTCTTCAAGGCGCTGCTGTTCCTGGGCTCAGGCAGTGTGATCCATGCGATGCATCATGAGCAGGACATGCGCCGGATGGGAGCGCTGAAGAACAAGATCCCCATAACATTCTGGACGATGTTCATCGGAACGCTCGCCATCGCCGGTACGCCCGGTCTTGCGGGATTCTTTTCAAAAGACGAAATCCTCTGGCGAGCCTACTCGAGCGAGCAGGGCCACATCGTGTTGTGGCTGATCGGCGCGATCGTTGCCGGGATGACGGCGTTTTATATGTTCCGGCTCCTGTTCATGACCTTCTTCGGCGAGTCCAGAGTGGACCATCACACGGCGCAACACATCCATGAATCGCCGAAATCGATGACGATTCCGCTCATCGTTCTTGCCGCCGGATCCCTTGTCGCCGGATATATCGGCTTGCCGGCATGGCTCGGCACGAATGCATTCGAGCATTTCCTCGAGCCGGTCTTTGAGCCGCTCCCGATCCCCAGAGCCGATGCCCATGCGCACAGCCACGGGGAAGAAATCGGAATGGCGGCGGTTTCAGTAGCCATTGCGCTCGCCGGTTTTGCGCTCGCATATTTCAAATACTGCAAACGAAGCTGGGAAGAACAGCGCGAGGTTCGGCAGTATGGTCCGCTGTATCCGGCGCTGCTGAACAAGTGGTACGTGGACGAACTCTACGACGCGCTCTTCGTCAATCGCGCCAAAGGCGCCGGCGCCAGCATGTGGAAGTTCGACTCGAAAATCGTGGACGGACTCGTGAATGGATCCGCCTGGACAACGGTGAAAAGCGCCGTGGGATCGAGTTGGTGGGATCGGTGGATCGTTGACGGCCTGGTCCGACTGGTCGGCGGGGTTGTGAAAACCCTGAGCTGGCCGCTGCGTCTGGTGCAGACGGGTTATGTGCAGAATTACGCCCTGGTCATGGTCCTGGGCGTATTGGTCTTTATTGGTTACGTACTGTGGGGGACTCCCTGATGGATTTCTTTCGCCAGCATATTCTGACGATCGTCGCTTTTCTCCCCGTCGCGGGGATGCTGGTTCTTCTGTTTTTCAACAAGGAGAACAAGACGCTGATTCGCGTGTGGGCGAACGCGGTGATGATCATCGGCTTTCTTATTTCACTGCCGCTGTGGTTCTGGTTTGATCGGGAAACCTCCGACCAGATGCAGTTCGTCGAAAAGGTCCCATGGATTCAGACGCTCGGCGCGGAGTACCACGTCGGTATCGACGGTATTTCACTGCTCCTTGTGCTGCTGACGACACTGCTTGGACCGCTCGCCGTGCTGTCGTCATGGGACGCCATCGAGAACCGCGTTAAAGAGTATTACGCCTTCATGCTGATGCTGCAGGCTGGAATGCTCGGCGTCTTCGTCTCCCTCGATTTCTTCCTCTTTTATGTGTTCTGGGAAGTCATGCTCGTGCCGATGTACTTCCTGATCGGCGTCTGGGGCGGCCCGAGAAAGCTGTATGCGGCTATCAAGTTCTTCCTCTATACGCTTTTCGGCTCGGTCCTCCTGTTGCTGGGTATCCTGGCGCTCTACTTTGCTTTTCCCGGGATTGCGGCGGATCATCCCGAGATTGCGATGCAGTTCGGAACCGAGCGGACGTTCGATGTGCTCGCGTTCCATGCGATCGCTCCATACTTAATGCCGGACTTCCAATGGTGGATCTTCCTCGCTTTCTTCGTCGGATTTGCCATCAAGGTCCCGATGTTCCCGTTCCACACCTGGCTGCCGGATGCGCACGTTGAAGCCCCGACGGCAGGGTCGGTCATTCTGGCCGGCGTGCTGCTGAAGATGGGGACGTATGGATTTTTGCGATTCAGCCTGCCGATTCTGCCCGAGGCTACCAAGGCGTTCGTTCCTATGATGATCGCCCTCTCGATCATCGGCATTATCTACGGCGCGCTTGTGGCGATGATGCAACCCGACATGAAGAAGCTCGTCGCTTATTCATCGGTCAGTCACATGGGCTTCGTGATGCTCGGAATGTTTGCGCTGAATCCCAATGGCCTGAATGGCAGCATCATCCAGCAGATCAATCACGGAATTTCAACCGGCGCGCTCTTCCTGATCGTCGGCATGATTTATGAGCGGCGCCACACGCGTGAGATCTCGCAGTTCGGCGGAATTTCCAACGTCATGCCGGTGTTTGCGATCGTGTTCCTGATCATGACGATGTCTTCCATCGGGTTGCCGCTGCTCAACGGGTTCATCGGTGAATTCACGATTGTGATGGGAGCACTTGAAGAGAATCTGTGGTGGGCGGTCGCCGCAGGTGCGGGCATCGTGCTTGGCGCCGCATACATGCTCTGGCTGTATCAGCGAACGATGCTCGGCAAGGTTGAGAACCCGGCCAACGAAAAGCTGCTCGACATGAACATGCGCGAGATCGTAACTATCGTCCCGCTGATCATCATGGCGTTCTGGATCGGTTTGTATCCCGCGCCCTTCTTCGAAGTGCTGAGAAAGCCTGTGGACAAGATCGTCGCGAAGGTTCGCCCCGACTTTTTCCAGGGCCAGCCGCGATTGAACGCTGAACGCGTTGGAGAGCCCCGCTAATGGATCAATTCTTCCGGATGCAGGATATCGGGGCGATCGTTCCCGAACTGGAACTCGCGGTCTTCGGAATGTTCCTGTTGATCTTCGATCTGATGGTGAAGACCAAGCGGCGGCTCGGCTACATCGCGCTGGGCGGTCTCGCGATCTCTGGAGTGTTCCTGTACCAGTTGAGGAACGTCGAATACATCGCATATGGCGGTTCGCTCGTCCTCGATCCTCTCGCCATGTTCTTCAAGGTGATCTTTCTGATTGCCGCGGCGCTTTCAATCGCAATTTCGCTCAGGTATCTGGACATCGAGCGCGAAAATCACGGCGAGTACTATGCCCTGATACTGTTCGCGACCATGGGCATGATGTTCATGGCCGGCGCCGTCGATCTGGTGACTCTCTATATCGGTCTGGAAACGATGGCGATCGCGACGTACGTGCTGGTCGGGTTTCTGCGCAGCAACCAGCGGTCGAACGAAGCCTCGATGAAGTACTTCCTGCTGGGCGCATTTTCGTCCGGCATTCTGTTGTACGGCATGTCGCTGCTGTACGGCATCGCAGGTTCGACGCGGTTTGACGACATCGCGGCTGCTCTCGATCAGCGCCTGCTGGGGAATCCCACCGATCCGATCTCCCTGATGGCGATGATCACGCTTTCTGCCGGCATCTTCTTCAAGATTGCCGCCGTCCCGTTCCATCAGTGGACGCCGGACGCCTACGAAGGCGCGCCGACTTCGATCACGGCCTATATGTCGGTGGCCGTGAAAGCCGCGTCGTTCGCCATGATGGTGCGCGTGTTCATGATCGCGATCTACCCGCTTCGTCCGCAGTGGGTTACCATCCTGGCCGCCGTGTCCATATTGACGATGACCATCGGGAACATCGCGGCGATAACGCAGTCCAATGTGAAGCGGCTGCTGGCGTACTCGTCGATATCCCACGCGGGCTATATCCTGATCGGCCTCATCGCCGGAAACGATACTGGTCTGACTGCCGTCGGCCTGTATCTGCTGATCTACACCTTCACGAATATCGGAACCTGGGCAGTGATTGTGGCGCTGCGCCGCAAGGACGTGATCGGCGAGCACATCGACGACATGGCCGGACTCTACTACAAGCACCCGACCGCCGCAGTCCTGATGCTGATCTTCCTGCTTTCTCTAGCGGGCATTCCGCCGACCGCAGGCTTCATCGGCAAGTACTATCTCTTTGCCGCTGCCATCGAAACGGGCCACAACACGCTGGCCGTCGTGGCTGTCTTGAACGCCGTCATCTCGGTGTATTTCTACCTGCGAATCGTTGTGTCGATGTTTATGCGGGATGCCACTGAAAAGACCGGCCTCACTTTTGCGCCCGGGCTCACAATGGCTCTTGGAATCGCGTTCATCTTCACAATGTGGATCGGCATCTACCCCGATCCCTTCATTGCTCTCGCGCGTCGCGCAATCCCTCTGGGATTCTAGGAACGTTCATTCTCGGCGCTTGATAAACTGGATGATCTCATCGAGCCTGGATAGAAATCGTGAGCGCGCTTTCTTGTCCATGGGCGCGGGACCGCCATGGATTTCACCGCTTTGGCGCAACTCTTGCATCAGTTCTCGGTTCGCGACCGCGGTGCCAATGTTGTCTGGGGTGAATTCCACACCCTTCGGATCTAAAGCCCGAACGGATTTCTTTAGGCATCGGTCGGCAAGTAGAATATCGGCCGTAACAACGATGTCATTCGGCTTAGAGTTCTCGACGATCCAATCATCTGCCGCATCGAATGCCCCGGTCACGACCACCATCTCGAGAAGTGGGTTAATCGGCAAATTCAGTCGTTTGTTCGCAACAAGTATGACGGAAAGTTTGTAGCGCTCAGCAACCCTGTAAACTTCGTCCTTCACGGGGCAACCATCGGCGTCTAGGTAAATAGTGGTCATGATGTCCGAATAGTATTGCGCGATTCTGTTTCTGAAGTTTAGTTTAGAACTACGGTCCGAAGGATGGCCATGCCCGCGAAGAAAAGAGACCACGACAAGCCGCTCAGCGGAGCGGCATTGATCAAGGAAACTTGCCGCCGCATCCGCCTGGCTCGCAGTTTCTGGGATGCGCACAACAACCGCGCCTGCCGAGGTGAGCGCGAGAAAGCCCTGGCGCTCTATAACACCTTGAGTGAGGTCGAGCGCGGGAAGGTGCCCCAGGTACTGCGCGTGTGGTTGCGCTACCGGAGCGAGAAGTACTTTGGCGATGACCGCACGCCGCCGCGAGGTCGCAAGCCGTCATGATCAGCAAGTTCGGTCATGCCGCAATTCCACCCGCGAAACTGATTTCATGCGCGAGTGATCGCGTGTTAGAGGTTCCGGAACCGAGCCTTTAGACAAATGTTAGTCCGGCATCTCACCTGGCGTGAACTAGCGTTTTCAACCCGCTCTCGAAGAGTACTTCGATCTTGGCTCCTTCTCTCACTGCGGTCGTAATGCCGCGGCCGAGAGTGTGATGATCAAGAATATCCCCTGCTTCGTATCTGCTTGTCGGGGAATAGGTCTTGGCGACAGCAGTGCTGCTGGCCTTCATCGCCGATTGATGTTTGCTGGCAGCCGACTTACCCATACGCGGAGTCGAAGACGTTCTCGCCGCCTGAGCCTTGTACGCGTGCTGCGACTTGCAGGTGTTGCATATCACGCGCTTCGGCTTATCGTCGACAATCGCTTCGATTGTGTGCGCGAGCAGCATCTTGCACTTGCCGCACCATGAGTCAATGTTGCTGCCAAGCTTCTTGTTTGTGAGTTCTGTTTTCAATTTGTAAGACTTTCAAGCTGGAGAGTCAGCCCTGCTCCAACCTCGTCATTGTACGTTGCCTTGGGCGACTTTGGGGGACCGATCTGAGTTTCCGAGATCCCGTAGAAGTGATTCTGTCTGTCACGTGGGCAAAAGCAGGGCTGTTTTCGGGGTGTGGTTGAAACGTGCAATGGGTTACCGGTGTCGTAGCGATAGCCGGAACGGTTTGAGGTGCACGAGGGTTCAGGGAAAAGCGGGGACTGTTGGTCCCCGCTTATCGTTTGCAGGTCTAGTTACCGCCGGCAGCGGCAATGACCTCGGCGCGGGTCAGGGGCTTATCCGGGTTCAGCGGGTGGGCCTGGATCCAGGTATTGAAATCCAGTTTGAGCTTGTTGATCACGTCGACGGCGGCTTTCAGAACGGGGAGCTGGCCGGGATTGGGATTCACCCCCGTGATGTCGGCCGACCAGAACACTTTTTCGGCCGGCAGATAGACACCCAGCATGCCATCGCTGTGCTCGTTGGGAATGCGATGCAGTTCGACGACTTTGCCGTTGGTTCCTTTACGGACATCGCGATCGCCCACGGCTTCCACAACGTTCGTCCGCCGTTTCGCGACCTTTGAAAGGCTGTCGCCGATCAGCGTGCGCGGGCCTGACAGCAGGCGCTCGAGAACTTCCTCGTTATTCCGATGCGTCAGCAGCGTGGCGCCTTCCGCGACGGCTGCGGCGAGTCCGCTCGCATGATCGAAGTGCGGATGCGAGTTGACGACAAAGCGGATCGGCTTGTTTGGAATGGCCTGCTTCGCAGCCGCCATCACCGCCATACCGCGTGCATCGCTCTGTCCGCTTTCGATGACGAGAACGTGATCGCCCATGTCGATTGCCAGCGACGCGTAGTTTCCGCCGATTTTGAAAGCGCCATCACCCAGCTTCTCGACCGGTGGTTGCGCCGGTGGAGGAGCGGCAGGAGCACCGCCGCCACCAGCGGGAGCGCCGCCTCGAGGAGGAGCAGCGGGAACTGTGAGCAACGCCGTGAGATCGGATGGGTTGGGCCGCGCGGACATGATGTTGGCGTCGAACGTCGTCAAGCCGGCCTGCTTTTGAACGATGCGTGTCGGCACCTGCACGCCCATCATGTTCTGATAATTCGTATACTCGAATTCCACCAGCAGGTCTCCAACAACAGCGTGATCGACGCGAGTTTCAACTTTGGTCACGAGGTTCTGATTGTTGATGTAGCCGGTCACCGTGTACGCCTGTCCCGACGGCGATTTGAAGTTCGCCGGCGAGAACGACACGATCTGCTGTCCACCCTGTTGCCGCACTGTCGCGTTGTTGGCAGCGGCAGCCTTCAGGAATCCCCAGGGTGTGGTCAGGACATTCAGCGCCTGGCCGAAATTCGCACCCAGCTGTTGACCTGTGATGTTCTGGTTGAAGACGCCAGGCATCGGAGGCGGCGCGCCCGGGACCGTGGGCGGTTGTGTCGGTCCGGTTGCGCGCGAGACCAAACCCGCCGGATCGCTCGGTGTGGCGAAGTTGATCGCGCGGGTGTATTGAGTGATTTGAGTAGCGTTCACCGGGCCCAGCGGATCGCCAATGCTTTTGCTCTGGCCGAAGGCGCCGTTGCGAGCCGTTCCCGAAAAAGTGATCGAATTCAAGCTGTCCACGCCCATCGCCTTGGATGCCGTGGCGATGACGGTGTTCGCGTTTTGTGCTGCCACGACCATCGACAAGAAGATACCCAGGAGCGCGGCAACACTGATCGTTCTTAGCCGCATACGTTGTTCCTCCTACTTTTGATTGTTTTTGATGTTTCGGACGAATCTGCGGATCACATTATATACGGGGCAGCGATTGTGCCCCACTTTCCTTGGCCATGCCTTGTTCGATGGAGTTACTGGCAGGAATCGGCGATCGGTTCGATGGAGTTGACGTTGATACGGTTTCCGGCGGTGGCGCGGACGATGACGCCCTTAACCTGGACCTTTTTACCGACGTTTGTCGCAGCGCTGAAGTTTTCGGCGTCGGCCAGACGGAAATTATGAGGACCCGGAGCGCGCGTTGCGGAAGCTGCGATTTCCTTCGCGATCTTCTGGAAGGAGTCGCGCGTGCGAACGGGTTCGCTGGCCCTCGCGAGTGTCCATCGGTTCTCACCGGTCTCCACGAGGCATCCGACGCTCAGCACGGGTGCGAAGTTGGGGACCGGCTGCGGACCGTCCTTGCCGATCACGTCGACTTTTTCAAGCATGTCCGGTTTCAGTTCGATCGAGCCGGCCGGCATGGCGTTGTTCTGGAGAACGTACGAAATGATATCGACGTACGTTTGGTCCGGTAGCCCCCCGGGATTGCCGCGCGGCATTGTGGCCTTCATATCGAGGAACAGCGTTTCGAGTACGTCTTCACGGCGGCGTTCCATGAAGAAGTCCCCCTTCATGGCGCCTTCGATGCCCAGGAGATCCTGCTTATGGCATCGTTCGCAGTATTGGGTAAAGGCGGTCCGGCCACGCTGGGCCTGGGTCTCGGTGTAGACGCCGTCCCATACCGTCTTGCCCGGAGTCTGAGCGGCCGCGAAACACAAAGACGCAAAGGCGCAAAGGCACAAAAAACCTGTGCAGATTCTCCTGGTGCCTTTGCGTCTTTGCGTCTTTGTGTTTCCCGCGACGCTCGTCACTACGTAGCTTTCTTATATTCGATGAATCGGATCGCGTTGAGCGTCTTTCCCTGAACCTTGAACCGCACGAAGCGGAAGCCACGGCTGTCGTACTTATACTCGGTGGAGTTATCCTCGGTATTCTGTTCCGGTTCGCCTTCTTCCATGCCCAGAACTTCGCGCATTGTTTTCAGGTCGCCCGACGCCAGGAGCTTTTGAAGTTTGGCGTCTTTGACCTTTTTTGCGAAAGCCTCGTTGACCTCGATCTTGCGGGCCTTGCCGGTGATTTTGAAGGTGTAGACGAAGACTCCATTGCCCTGGTGGATGGTCAGATAGTCTTCCGGCATGGTGCGGCTGTTTTCCACGGCGCCAAGACTTTTCTCGATGTCGCGTGTCCGGTCGCCGAGTTTCAATCCCATGACTGAAATATTGCGACTGCTCCAGCCTTCGTGAGTTGTAACGTCGTCCTTGGTCAGTTCGTAAACCGGGACCTGCTCCTCGACCGGCTTCGGGGCTGGAGCCGGTGCGGTCTCCGCCGGTTTTTCTTCGGCGGCACATCCGCTCAAGCACACGATGAATATGCTGAGGACCAACAACAGTACCCTGTTGAACATCTGTGTTCCTCCTTAAAAAGTTCTGATGATGTGAAGGTGATGTTTGCGGGGCGGATTATATATCAAACGCCTGGTAGTGACTCAACGAGTCACTACTCGGTAGTGGGCTACCCACTACCTACTGCTTGCTGAGTTCGATCTGCTTCAGGGTCTCGTCGATCAGCCGATCGTTGTCTTCCTTCACGAGATTCCGCTCGAGGAGCTTCGACGCGATCATCACCGAGATATCGGCAACCTCGCGGCGAACCTGCTGCAGCGCCTGCCGGGTCTCCATCTCGATCTGCTGTCGGGCGTTGCGGATGATAGTGTCGGCCTCTTCTTTTGCCCTGATTTTGAGTTCTTCCCGCAATCGATCGGCATCACCTCGTGTTTTGGCGAAGATCCCCTCGGCGTCGACACGAGCCTGGTCGATGATCTTCGTAGATTCCTGTTGCAGGCGCGCCAGTTCCTGCTTCGCCTTGTCGGCATCTTCCAATGAGCGCTTGATCGCTTCCTGACGGCCCTCCAATGCTTTGAGGAGTGGCCGCCAGGCAAACTTGGCCAGAAGGAAGAGCAGAACGAGGAAAGTCGCAATCGTCCAAATGAAAAGTCCCGGATCGGGCTGGACTAGCGGATTATCCATAACGTCTTACCTCTATTCGTCGAGAATCCGGCTACTTACCCAGCGAATTCGGCTCCAGCAGCACGATCAGCAGGATGAAAACCTCCGCCAGAATCGCGACGCCTTCCAGCAGGAAGAGCGGCAGGTTTACCGCGGCTGTAATCCTGTCGGCAGCCGCAGGTTGCCGTGCTATGCCTTCCGCGGCGGCGGCCGCGAACCGTCCAATTCCGAGAGCGGCACCGATCACAACCATGCCAAGGCCGATCGCAGCGCCAAACAAGTGAAAAAATTGCATTCCCCTAATCCTCCATTTAATGGTGAACGTGAATGGCCATGCCGATGAACACAGCCGACAGAAGTGTAAATACGTAAGCCTGAACGAGAACCACGATGATCTCGAGAGTCGAGATGCCCACCGCGAGCGGGATCGATACGAGCGCGCCGACGCCGATTCCGGCGAGCGAACTCGCGAACATTTCGGTGAACAAAAACACGAATGAAAGAATCGAAAGTATGGCGATGTGGCCGCCGGTCATATTGGCGGCAAGTCGCATGGTCAACGCAAACGGCCGGACGAACAGTCCGATGACCTCGATCGGAATCAGAATGACGTAAATGATCGGGTTCAAGCCGTGAGGGACGATATTCAGCCAGTGCTTCACGAACCCGTGCGCTTTTGACCCCGCGACGATGATCGAGAAGAAGGTGATCGTCGCCAGTCCTGCCGTCACATTGAAGTTCGCCGTCGCTGTTGTGCCGCCATGAATCAAGTGGTTCAGGAAGGATTCATGGTCGGTGTGAAGCACGAACCTGTCGAGCAGCGCCAGGACGTCGAATATCGGAATCAGCCCAATGGCGTTGGCCGTGACGATGAAAAAGAAAAGGGTGAGAATCAGCGGGGTCCAGGTCATAACCCACTTGTTTCCGACGTTCGGCCGCGCGATCGAATCACGCACAAACTCGACAACGAATTCGAGTCCATTCATCAGGCCTGAGGGAACGAGGCGATCCTGTTTGAGATAGCGCCGGACAGTTAGAGTGACAATCAGGAAAACTGTGGCCGCGACAATCCAGAGCATCAGGACGTGCTTGGTAACGGAAAAATCAATGCCGAGAATGTGGGGGCCGTGGAATATCGGTTCGCCGTTCGAGACGTGCTCAATGATAGTCGTCCCCGGGTCAAACTTTTCGACTTCCTGGCCGGGTGCCGCTGGTTCGTGTCCAGCTTCCTGGAACATTAAAAGGGCGAGAAAAACACTAGCTAGCAATGATTATCTGGACCTCTCCGAAAACAGGCGCCTCAGGAACAACGCCTCAATTACATAAAGTGCCACAAAATAACCAGTAAAACTGGCGATGAACGGGACGGGACGGAAGCGCATCACCTTGATCATTGCTGCAACGTACGCTCCGAAGAAAACCAACTTCACCACGAAGGCGGCGCCCATGATTCCCGTCAACTCTGCGGGCCTGTTCCGGTAAACCCACTCGGCCAGTACCCATGTTCCGATTGCCACCGAAAGCGGACCCAGCATGCCGAACAAAACCTCGAAGCTGGTCCTCCGATCGACGATCAGCGCCACGCCCGCCCACGAGAGGATGCTCGCTGAGGCCATATATGCGATCGGTCTTAACCCTAGCGTTCCGCTCATCCCTTGAGGGCTGCGCCCTGTTGGGCTTGCATTCGCTCCGCTCATCGCCTTGGCCAAAAAACTGTTTTCGCCAATTCGTAAAAGCCAACGACGATCCCAAGAAGCAGTCCACCAAGCAGGAACCACGGCGAAGTTCCTCGCCATCGGTCTATGGCGTAACCAATTCCCCCCAGTAGGATGATGGCGCCGATCAAACTGTAGCTGGCGGCAGCCACCGGGCCGGCTCTGGTGACATTTTCCTGAAACGCTTTTGTCGCCCGCTCCAGGAAGGACCCGCTTTTGTCAGCCGGCCCTCTGTCAGCCAATACCACCGCCCTGCCGACCAGTGAGTGTACAGTATCTACTTAAAAAGTTCATCAGCTTAGTCCTTGTCAGCGCAACGCGCGCAACGCAGCCGAAGAGGTCCATTCGATCACTGAAGTCGGAAGGATTCCAAGGTAAAGAGTGCCCGCTGCGGACACCAGAATCGCGAACTTCACAGTTCCCGGAACGCTTACATCTGCAAAGTCGTCAGTCGGTTCTCTCATGTACATCTGCACGATGACGTACAGGTAGTAATAGAAGGAGACGACCGTGGTCAGGACTCCGATAATCGTAAGCCCGACCAGTCCGGATTGCAGAGCCGAACGGAAAATGAAAAATTTGCCTGCGAAACCGGCCGTGCCGGGTATTCCGGCCAAAGACAATAGGAATAACGACAGAACCGCCGCCAGTCCCGGGCGCCTGGCCGCCAGGCCCGCATAATCCGAGAGGTTGACGAACTTGTCTTCCTGCCGTCCCAGTACCGTGACGATCGCGAACGCCCCGAGATTCATCAGGCTGTAGGCCAGCAGGTAGAACAACGCTGCCGAAACGCCTCGATCCGACGCCGTGGCGAACGCGACTGCAACATACCCTGCATGCGCGATCGATGAATACGCGAGCATGCGCTTGATGTTGGGCTGCACGACAGCGATCACGTTGCCGAGAATCATCGTCAATGCGGCAATGAGCCAGATCGCGGAAGTCCATCGGTCCTCGATCGACGGGAATGCGGTCAGGAAGACGCGAAACAAAACCGCGAACCCCGCGGCCTTTGGGCCGACCGACATAAAGCCCGTAACCGGAGTCGGCGCGCCTTCATAGACATCCGGTGTCCAGACATGAAACGGTGCGACGGCAACCTTGAAGCAAAGCGCAATCAGCATCAGCGCTGCGGAAACTTCCACGAGGCTGATCTGAACACCCGACGAACGCAACGCGTCCGCAATGCCAATCAGGCTGGTGCTTCCAGTGGCCCCAAAGATCAGCGCGACGCCGTAAAGAAAAAACGCCGAAGAGAACGAGCCTAGAAGGAAGTACTTGAGCGCCGATTCATTGGATTTCAGATCCGTTCTGCGGAAACCGGCCATGACGTATGTCGCGATCGAAAGAATTTCCAGTCCGATAAACACCATGACCAGTTCGTTCGACGCGGCCATCATGATCATTCCTGCCGTCGCGAACAGGAGCAGCGCATAGAACTCCGGATGGTTCATGTTCTCGCGCCGGAGGTAATCCATCGAGGTGAGGATCGTGATTGCGGCGATCAGGAGAAAGATAAAACTGAAAAAGACGCTGTAGTCATCGACGATCCACAGATTCGAGTACCACTGTCCCCGGTTCGATGCCATCGGCGCCAGGCCGAACATCGATGCGACAGTGCCTGCCAGGGCAAGCCAGGCCAAGCTGGACTTGTTGCGCACACTGACGAATGGTTCCGCCACCATAACGGCGATGCCGAAGACAGAAAGGATGAGCGCCGGCAGAATCGCCGCGATATTGATGGTCGCAGCAAGATTCATCGCGGAGCACCTGAATTCGCGAATTCGATACGTCCCGACTGCGCCTGGTTCAACAACTTCGCGACCGACGCATCCATGGGCCGCAGGAAATGGTTCGAATACACTCCCATCCAAACGATCACGATCAACAAGGGAATCAGCATCAGCTTCTCGCGCCGGTCGAGATCCGTCAGAGTGGCATTGCGTTCGTTGGTGATCTCTCCCCAGATGACACGCTGATACATCCACAGCATGTAGACGGCGGAGAGGATCACGCCCACCGCCGCGGCCACTGCCCACATCTGGCTGGCCCGGAAAGTCCCGAGCAGGATCAGAAACTCACCGACAAAACCATTCAACCCGGGCAGGCCGATAGACGACAGTGTCACGATGAGAAAGAATGCCGCAAACAAAGGCATTCGATTGGCCAGCCCTCCGAAGTCTTCGATAAGCCGCGTGTGACGCCGGTCGTAAATCACGCCGACCAGCATGAACAGCGCGCCGGTCGACACGCCGTGATTCAGCATCTGGTAGATAGCGCCTTCCATGCCCTGAGTCGTGAAACTGAAAATCCCGAGGACGATGAAACCGAGATGGCTTACTGAAGAATAGGCCACCAGCTTTTTCATGTCCGGCTGGACCATCGCGACGAGCGCGCCATAAATGATGCCGACTACGGCAAGGAACGATATGACCGGCGCCAGCGCGTGGCTCGCATTTGTGAACAGCGGCAGGTTGAATCGAATCAGGCCGTATGTGCCCATCTTCAGAAGCACGCCTGCCAGAAGAACGGAACCCGCAGTCGGCGCTTCAACGTGCGCATCGGGAAGCCACGTGTGAAAAGGGAACAGCGGGACCTTCACGGCGAAAGCGAGGAAGAATGCAATGAACAACCACAACTCGACGTTGGGCGTCAGGACCATTCGGCCCGAAGCGATAGCCGACTGTATCTGCGGATAACTGAACGTCGCTATTCCCGTTGCGTCGGCATGAATGAAGTACAGCGAGATGATCGCGACCAGCATCAGCACCGAGCCGATCATCGTGTACAGAACGAACTTGATCGCCGCATAAATTCGCCGCTCGCCGCCCCAGACGCCGATCAGGAAATACATCGGAACAAGCATGACTTCCCAGAACACATAAAAGAGGAAGAGATCGAGCGAGGCAAAGACGCCGACCATGCCCGTTTCGAGCAGGAGCATGAACAGGAAGTATTCCTTGAGTCTGTCGTGGACCGACCACGATGCCAGAACCGCCAGCGGCGTCAGGAACGTCGTGAGCAGGATCAAAAACAGTGTGATCCCATCGACGCCCATCGAGTAATCGATGCCGAATGCGGGAATCCACGGAATCTTAAAGGCGAATTGAAAGTCCGGATTCGACGAATCGAAGTTCGCGATCAGATGCAGCGAGAAGACGAAAGTGAGAATCGTGACGATGAGCGCGAACGCGCGAATCGAGCGTATGTGGGCGCGGTTGTAGAAGAGCAGGAGAATCGCGCCGACGGCCGGCGTGAAGGTAATGATCGTCAGGATGTTCGAGTTGATCAGATCCATTTCACCTCAAAAACCACGCCAGGACGGCGACTCCGCCCAGGAAAATCCAGCCTGCATACGTTCGAACGTATCCTGATTGCATGCGGCGCAACGCGCCTGCGCTTCCGCGGACGAGCTTGCCGACGCCATTCACTGTGCCGTCGATCACAATCGTGTCCACGAATTTCCAGAGGAACTCTCGCGACGTGCGCACGACCGGCCAAACGATGACAGCATCGTAGAGTTCGTCCACGTAGTATTTGTTCAACACGATCGAATACATCGAATGGGCCTTCGTTGCCAGCGCTGCAGGCAACGAAGGCCTGGCGACGTAGAACAGGTATGCCAGAAAGAGGCCGCCGAGCGCTGCACCGGTGGAGACCGCCATCAAAAGCAGTTCCTCTGTGCTATGGCCGGCGGATTCACTCGCCGTCTCATGCGCTTCCGCGGATAAGAAGTGTTCGATCTGATTGCCGCCGCCGAGCACCGGAGGAATTCCAACCCACCCGGCAACGATCGAGAGAATCGCCAGCACGACCAGCGGTATCAGCATCGACTTCGGCGATTCGTGGACGTGGTGAACGTCGTGATGCGTATACCTCGGCGATCCATAGAACGTGAGGATCAAAAGCCGGAACATATAGAAGGATGTGAAAGCCGCGGCGATGACGCCCACCGTCCAAAGGATCTTTCCATATGTCGCGTAATTCCAGACGCCCCATAAGACGGCGTCCTTGCTGAAGAACCCTGCAAGCGGAGGGATTCCCGCGATTGCGACCGTTCCGACGAGAAACGTTCGATATGTCCACGGCATCTGATGCCGCAGCCCGCCCATTTTGCGAATGTCCTGCAGGCCTCCCATTCCATGGATCACGCTGCCCGCGCCAAGAAACAACAGCGCTTTAAAGAATGCGTGCGTCATCAGATGAAAAACGCCGGCCGCGTACGCCCCTGCGCCGCAAGCCAGGAACATGTATCCAAGCTGGCTGACTGTCGAATAGGCGAGGACTTTCTTGATATCGGTTTGTACCAGACCGATCGAAGCCGCAAAGATGGCCGTAAACGCGCCCACGACGGCGATTACTAAAAGCGCGCCGGGCGCATGGTTATAAATGGCCGCGGATCGAGCCACCATGTAAACGCCGGCCGTGACCATGGTAGCGGCATGAATAAGCGCGCTGACAGGAGTCGGGCCTTCCATCGCGTCGGGCAGCCAGACATAAAGAGGGAATTGCGCCGACTTGCCCGCCGCCCCGACGAACAGGAGCAGGCCGATCACGGTCAACACACCGACGTTTCCGAGTTGTTCCACCGGGAACGCTGATCCATCGGCAAGCCGTCCGAACACGCCCGCGAAGTCGATCCGGTCGAATGTCCAGAAGATGAAGATGATCGCGAGGACGAACCCGAAGTCGCCGACCCGGTTGACCACGAACGCCTTCTTGCCCGCATCTGCCGCCGACTTCCGGGTGAACCAGAATCCGATCAGAAGATAGGAGCAGAGTCCCACGCCTTCCCAGCCGACGAACATCAAAAGGTAGTTGTTCGCGAGGACGAGCGTCAGCATGAAGAACACGAACAGGTTGAGGTAGGCGAAGTACCGGTAATACCCCTCTTCGTGCGCCATGTATCCGGCCGAATACACATGGATGAGAAAGCCGACGCCGGTGACGATCAGGATCATCAGGCCGGAAAGGTGGTCGAGCATGAACCCGAAATTCGCCTGAAACCGCCCTGACTGAATCCACGTGAAATAATCGCGGATAATCGGAAGCTCCGAGACGCTCAGCATTGCGAAAAACGCGCGCGCCGAGATCAGGAAGGACAAGCCCACGGCTCCGCTCGCGATGACGGCGATGGCAGTTTTCGAGAGGTGTTTCCCGAAAACGCCGTTGATCGCGGCGCCGATCAACGGCAAGACCGGAATGAGCCAGAGCAGGCTAAATGGATCCATCTTGAGTCACGTTCACCATTTCAAAAGGTTGCTTCGATCGACGTTCAGAGATTCACGATTCCGGAACATGGCAATGACCAGGGCCAGCCCCACCGCCGCCTCCGCCGCAGCGACCACGAGCACGAAGAAAACGAAAATTTGTCCGCTGATCTGACCGTGCTGGCTGGAAAATGCAACGAACGTGAGATTCACGGCGTTCAGCATGATTTCCACGGACAGCAGCAAAGCGATGATGTTCCGCTTGATGAAGAAGCCCAGCACACCGATCAGGAACAACACCGCGCCGACGATGAGATACCAGCTGATCGGGATCATAGGTCCTTCTTCGCGAAAACAACCGCGCCCATAAGAGCAATCAATATCAGGAGCGACGTCGCCTCGAACGGGAGCAGATAGTCAGTGAACAGGCTTCTCCCGATCGCCTGCGGGCTGCCGACGAGTTCCGGCTGGGCAAGCCGTACCGGGTCCACGTTCCAGAGCGTCGCGACGATCAGGAAAAGGAAGAACAGTCCGAGCGGTATTCCGATGAATTTCAGCCAGCGCAGCCGGTCCGCGCCGTCTTCGTCGCGAGGAATATTCAGCAGCATGATGACAAACGTGAACAGCACCATGATCGCGCCGGCATACACGATCACATTGATCATCGCGATAAAGTCGGCGCGCAGCAGGACGAACAGCACGGACATGGCCGTGAGCATGAGGATCAGCGAGAGCGCGCTGTAGAGCACGTGCTTTTGCGCGAGCACGTTGATCGCTGCTCCGACTGCCAATGCCGCGAAGAAAAAGAAAAGTATTTGAACCATGTACTTACTGGCTGCGCCCTATCGGGCTTGCATTCGCTCCGCTCATTGAAACGTTATGAAATCGCCACGATGAAGCTGGTGACGAGAATGTTTGCAAGCGACAATGGAAGGAGAACCTTCCATCCGAATTTCATCAACTGATCGTATCGAAATCTCGGAATCGTCGAACGCAAGAGAACGTAAAAGAAGATAAAAAACCCGATCTTCAGAACGAACCAGAACGTCGGCAGCACCATCTGAAGCAATGCCGGGCCGAACATGGGCCCGTTCCAGCCTCCAAGGAACAGAATCGTCGCCAGCGCGGAAACGGCGATCATGTTGGCATACTCGGCCATCATGAACATCAGGAACTTCATCGAACTGTATTCCGTGTGCCAGCCCGCCACCAGTTCCTGTTCCGACTCCGCAAGGTCGAACGGCAACCGGTTCGTTTCCGCCGTTCCGCTGATCACATAAACCATGAATGCCACAGGCTGCAGGAAGATGTTCCACTTCGGAATAAAGCCGAACCACGTGCTTTCCTGCGAGACGACCAGTTCGCGCAGGCTCAGCGTGTTCGCGATCAACAGGACGCCGACTACGGACAAGGTCAGGCTCAGCTCGTAGCTGATCATCTGAGCCGCCGATCGCATGGCTCCCATCAACGGGTATTTCGAGTTCGAAGCCCACCCGCCCAGAGCGATGCCGTAAACGCCCAGTGAAGTGAGAGCAAAAACGAACAGCAGTCCGACGCTGAGATCCGCAACCTGAAACGAGGGGCCGAAAGGAACAACTGCAAACGTCAGAAACGCAGGAACCAGCGAAACAAGAGGCGCGATGATGTACAGGAATTTATTCGCATTGAGCGGAATGACGTCTTCCTTGAAAAGGAACTTGATCAGGTCTGCCAGCGGCTGAAAGAGTCCAAACGGTCCAACGCGAGTCGGCCCCGGACGCATCTGAACACGCGCCATCATCTTTCGTTCGACCCAGCTCAGCAGACCGACCACGTTCATGACGGCGCCGAAAATCACGACGACCTTGATCACCGTCCATAGAAAGTCGGAGCTCGTTAAGTAATCGATCATTTGGCTGGCTTTTCTTGATGGCTGCGCCCTGCCGGGCTTGCATTCGCTCCGCTCATGTTTCTGAATTCTTCAAGAAGGCTTTCGGTTTTCGGAACGTCGAGATTCTCATGGAATTCGCCGTTAACCTGGATGCAGGGAGCGGTCGTGCAGGAACCCAGACATTCGAACTCGATGGCGGAGAAAAGGCCGTCCGGCGTGACCTCGCCCAAACCCACGCCCAGCTTGCGTTTGATGCAGGCCTCGATGTCATCCGAGCCCTGAAGCAGGCACGCGAGGTTCGTGCATATCAAAATGTGATACTTGCCGACCGGCCGGCGCCTCAGCAAGGTATAGAAGGACATGATCGAATCGACTTCGGACGCATTGAGGCCGAGATAACTCGCGACGTACTCGATCGTTTCCGCCTTGACGTAGCCATGCTCCTTTTGCGCCTGCAACAACATGGGGATCAATGCGGATCGTTTCTGGGGATATATCGAAGCCAGGTGTTTGAATTTCGCTTCGGTCTCTTGAGAAAACATTTAGCTGTCTATCTCTCCCACTCCAACGCCCCCTTTTTCCACACGTAGACGTAGCCGGCCAGAATTGCGACGATGAACAGGAGCATTCCAACAAACCCAAACAGCTTCAGGTCGCGATAGACCACGGCCCATGGGAACAGGAATACGGCTTCGATATCGAACAGCAGGAACAACATGGCCACGAGATAGAACTTCACGGAGAACCGCTCGCGCGCCGTCCCGATCGGATCCACACCGCATTCGTATGGCGCCAGCTTTCGAGGGTTGGGGTTCTTCACACCAAGCACGTAGGATGCGATCAATGTCACGATCCCGAATCCGGAAACAAGAATGAAAAAGATGCCGATCGGAGCCCAACTCTCGAGCATGCGCTTTCTCCTGGCAGCGCTGCGCGACGAGAAGTCGCGCAGGCTGCAACCAACACAAATTTATGACTATAGTGACCCCCCGGACGCACTGTCAATGTGTGTGCTAACATCCGGCCTGTATGAAAATCGAAATCCGTTTGAACGGTGAAACGCGCGAGCTGCCAGCAGTACTCAATATCCGCGAGTTGCTGGAGCATTTCGATTTGCCTAAGGATCGTGTCGCGGTCGAGCGCAATCGATCGATCGTTCCGAAACTGCAGTGGGAGGCGGTTGACGTGAGTAATGGCGACGAACTTGAAGTCGTGCATTTCGTGGGGGGAGGATCTGGACATGAGCGGAGCGAATGCAAGCCCGACAGGGCGCAGCCATCAAGTAACGACGATCCATTCGTCATCGCAGGCAGAACGTTCTGGTCGCGCCTGATCGTTGGAACCGGCAAGTATCCGAGCAATCAGGTTATGGCCGAAGCGCACAGCCGTTCCGGAACCGATATGGTCACGGTCGCAGTTCGCCGCATCGATTTGAAGGCTCCCAAAGGCCAGTCACTTCTCGACTTCATCGATCGCGAGAAGATCATGATCCTGCCGAACACCGCAGCCTGCTATACCGCGGACGACGCCGTTCGAACCGCCAGACTCGGCCGCGAGGCGGGCCTCTCGAACTGGGTGAAGCTTGAAGTGATCGGTGACGAGCGAACGCTGTTTCCGGATACCGCCGCACTCATCGAAGCCACGAAGATTCTTGCTAAAGAGGGCTTCATCGTCCTGCCGTATACGAATGACGATCTCATCGTCGCCCGCCGCCTCATCGACGCGGGCGCCGCAGCGATCATGCCGCTTGGCGCGCCGATCGGGTCGGGTATGGGAATCCAGAATCTGACCGGAATGCGAATTCTGCGGGAGATGATCACCGAAGTGCCGCTGATCATTGATGCCGGAGTCGGAACCGCATCCGACGCGACCATCGCCATGGAACTTGGTGCAGACGGTGTCCTTATGAATACCGCGATCGCGGGAGCGAAGGATCCGGGCTCGATGGCTGAAGCGATGAGTTACGCCGTCAAGGCAGGCCGGCTTGCTTTCAAATCCGGACGGATTCAGCGGAAGCTGTATGCGACTGCCTCTTCACCGATGGAGGGTACAGTCTCGGGATGATGACGCCCGCGGCGGCCGCGGCCAGGCAGCCGGCGATTCCCACCAGCCAGATACCCCGATAGTCCTCGAGCGCGTTCCCCGGCGCATTGTTCAACGCAATTCCCAGGTAGCCACTGATCAGCAGCGCCGTTGCGCCCGACAGCTGCGCGAACGTATTCAGAAAACCCATGACCGACGACGTGCGATGCGATCCGAATGTTTCCGACACAGCCGTTGTAATGAGCGGATACATGTTGATCGAGACGCCCATCAGAAAAGCGATGACGCCGAGCATTGGAATGGATCGAATGCCCACCGGCATCATCTGAAACAGAACCGCCGATGACAGAAGGAAACCGATCGCGAGTGTGGTGCGTGAAATCCCTTTTGCGACGATCCGATCGGAGATGAATCCCGTGACCGGAGGCCCGGTGAGCCGGCCGGCGAGGTACATCGAACTCGTCGACACTGCGGCGACAACGGCATTCTGCAGTGTCATTCCCTGGCTGAGATAGATGTCGGCCGTATAGAAGGGCAGCCACACCGGAAAGATTCGCAACGAAATGATCGAACCGCTGTAAACAAGGATGAACGTCCAAAGCTGCGCATCCTTAATTAATGCCCATTCGAAGGGTTTGCGTTCCGTTGCCTGCTGTCCCGGTGGAGCGGATCTTAAAAAAATCGCGCATGCGATCGCCGACGCCGCGACCATTGCGGCAACGATCTCCGTGGACTGCCTCCAGCCGGAGGCGACGTTGACGGCAACATAGGGAAGGACGACGTTCGCGGTTGCCTCGCCTGCCGTGCCCCCCACGGCTGCAAACAGCGTCTGGCAAAGACCTCGTTCCTTCTGACTGAACCATCGTGCGAGCGCGCCCGCCATCACAACATAAACGGATGCGGCGGCAATGCCGTTTGCAGCGCGCCAGAAGACCAGTTGATTGAAACTAGTGCTGCTCGCGAATCCCCAGAGAGTAAACGCGGTTACAAACACGCCGAAACCTACAGCCCTTCGGCTGCCCCACCGATCGGAAGCCACACCCCAGGGCATTTGCGCCAGCGCGTAGGAATAAAGGAAGCTGGAACCGAGGAGGCCTATGGCTCCCTTGTCGAGATCAAAGTCAGCCGATAAAAGTTTTGCGATGCCGGTGTGATTGGACCGCGCGAAATAGCTGGTCGTATAGGCCAGCATTCCGAAGATAAGAATTACCCATCGATATGTCACGAGAGTGCGGGAATCCTATCACTCCTCCTGACGTCCCCTCGATTCAAAATCTTCAGCGTGGGGAGGGTGCAGAGTCAGGTCGAGCGCCAGCCACAGCGCTTTCGAGTACCGAACGAACCAGATACCGAAGAGCAGGGCGACGATGACCATCACGGTGAGAGTAATGGACGCGTTTCGCACTCCGAGGATGTAGTAAAGGATTGGCCACGATCCGAGGGATGCGGCAATCGTGAACGCATAGCCGATCGGAACGTGGGGCAAAAAGTATCCGGCCTCCCGCATGAAGTAATAGCCGCAGCCTGGACAGCGTTCCGGGCTGTCGAAATATCCGTCAAAAAGTTTGCCTTTGCCGCAGATCGGGCAACGCAAGCGTAACAACGCTCCAAGCTTCATGCCTTCATTCTAGCTCGCGCCGCTTATACTTACTCGCATGCCAGACAATAGTTTTGACTGCGTCTCCGTTGTGGACATGCCTGAGGTGCTGAACGCGATCCAGCAGGCGCGGAAGGAATTCCAGACGCGCTTCGATCTGAAGAATTCCAAATCCGAAATCGAGCTGAATGAAAAAGACAAGAAGCTCGTCGTCACGAGCATCGACGACTTCAAGCTGAAGGCCGTGGTGGAGATCCTTCAACAGAAGTTGGCCAAGAGGAAAGTGCCGCTGAAGAATTTCGCTTATGGCCCGATCACTGCTGCCGCCAGCTCGACGGCGCGTCAGGAAGTGACGATCCAGTCCGGCATTCCCGTCGAGAAATCGAAGGAGATCGTGAAGAAGCTCAAGGACAGCAAGATCAAGGTGCAGGCCTCGATCCAGGGAGATCTCGTGCGCGTGAGCGGAAAAAGCCGGGACCTGCTGCAGGAAGCCATCCAGTTGCTGCGCTCGTCGGATTTCGGGCTCGAGCTGCAATTCACCAATTACCGGACCTTCTAGCTACTTCTCTATCCCGTACGCCTTCATCTTTCGGTACAGGTAGCTTCGCTCCAATCCCAGGATGCGAGCCGTCTGAGAGATATTCCAGTTGTTCTCTTTCAGCTTTGAAAGGATGAACTCGCGTTCGTAGTGCGCGCGCGCTTCGTGCAGCGTCGAGGCTTTGGAGGAGGAACCGGCGCCATTCGGCAGGGAGAGGTCATGAGGTTGAATCATGCCCTCCTGGACCATGATCACAAGTCGTTCGATTTCGTTGCGCAGTTCGCGGACATTTCCCGGCCACGAATAGTCCACCATCATGTCGAGCGCTTCACCGGAGAACTCCTTCGGGCCACGGCCGTGTTCGGCTGAAAATACTCGCATGAAATAGCGGGCGAGGATTGGAATGTCTTCCTGACGTTCGCGCAGCGGCGGCACCACAAACGGAATAACGTTCAGGCGGTAGAACAGATCTTCACGGAATCGGCCCGCGGCAATTTCGTTCGACAGATTTTTATTCGTGGCCGTTATGACGCGGACGTCCACTTTCACGGCCGCCGGCGCTCCGATCGGCTGGAAGCTGTGATCTTCGAGCGCGCGCAGAACTTTCGCCTGTGTCTTCACCGACATGTCGCCGATCTCATCCAGAAACAATGTCCCGCCGTCGGCCAATTCGAACTTTCCTTTTTTCGACTCGTTCGCGCCCGTGAACGATCCCTTGGAATGCCCGAACAGTTCGCTCTCGATGAGCTCTTCCGGAATCGCCGCGCAGTTGACCTCGACAAAGGGCGCGTTCGCCCTCGGGCTCACAAAGTGGATATTCCGGCTGACGAGTTCCTTGCCGGTTCCGCTTTCGCCGTAGATCAAAACCCGGCTGTTTGTCGGAGCGACGATCGCGATCTGTTTGCGCAATGCTTTGATCGGAATGCTCTCGCCGACGATATTGAATCGTGCTTCCAGCTGATGCCGCAGGAGATCGTTCGCCTGTTCGAGCCGGCGGTGCGAGAGGGCATTGCGCACTGAGAGCAGCGTGTGTTCCAGGGAGAGCGGTTTTTCGATGAAGTCGTACGCCCCGAGTTTGGTCGCGCTGACGGCGGTCGCGATGGTGGCGTGACCGGAAATCATGATGACGTGCGTCTGCGGCGCCTTCTCGCGAAGCGTCCGCAGCGTTTCGAGACCGTCGATGCCGGGCAGCCAGATATCGAGCAGGACGACATCGAAGGGATTCTGCTCCACCTTCTTCAGACAGTCTTCGCCGGTTGAGACTGTTTCCGTTGTGAAGCCTTCGTCCTCGAAGACGCCCTTCAGCGACTGCCGGATACCTGGCTCGTCATCGACAATGAGGATTCTTGGCATACAGGTAATTCGATAACAAATCGGGTTCCTTTGGGTGTATTGGCCTCGACTCCGATGTAGCCGCCGTGATCGGTGACAACGCGGCTCGAGATCGCGAGGCCGAGTCCCGTGCCGTTCTTTCGGGTGGAAAAGTACGGTGTGAATAACCGCTCGCGATCATCCACGGCGATACCGCGGCCCGAATCGGCGATGGTCAGCCGCGCCATTGTTTCGTCCCGCACGAGTTCGCATCGGATCGTCAATTCCTGCGTCTGTTCGCCGGCGAGCGCTTCGAGCGCGTTATCGAGCAGATTCACAAGGACGCGTTTCATTTGAAGCGGGTCCATGAGGATCTGCGGCAGTTCCGGCGGAACATCCAGGACAACCGTCACGGAGTCCAGCCTGCCGTCGTAAAGCGCCATGGTCCGGTCGACGAGTTCCTTCATGCTGTTCGGGATGCGGGAAACCGCTGGCAAACGCGAAAACCGAACGAACTCGTCTACAAGATTCTTCAGGCTGGAAACTTCCTCGACGATCGATTGCACGCACTCTTCGATGATGCTTCGCACGCGCGGCGATGCCGCCGGAAGCCGCGAGACATTGCGTCCGATACGCTCCGCCGAAAGCTGGATCGGTGTCAGCGGATTCTTGATCTCGTGTGCCAGCCTGCGCGCGACCTCGCGCCAGGCGCTCGCCTTCTGTGCGCGCGCAACCTCCGTAAGATCCTCGATGACGAGAACGAAGCCGCCCGCCGTCAGCTGGATTGCGGTGACAGCGGTGTGCGCCGGCCGGCCGTGAACATTGAACTGGATTTCGCGGGTAACGGAGTTGGCATTCGCGTTCTCCAGCAATTCGCGGATTGCCCCAACGTCCTGTCCGAAGATCTCGTTCAGCGTTGCCGCCGTTCCATCGGAAAACATCGTTCGGGCCGCGCGATTAACCTTGTTGACGCGAAGATCCGCATCAACGGAGATGACGCCGGTCGGAATGCTCTCCAGGATGATTTCCATATAGCGCCGTCGAGCCTCGAGCTCGCGCGTGGTCCCCTGGAGCTGTTCCGCCATATCGTTGAACAACGAAACAAGGAGCCCGAGCTCGTCGGCAGCTTGAATGTCGACGCGGTGCGCGAGGTTGCCGGCAGAGATTTCACGAGTTGCTACCGAGAGCGCTTCGATCGGCACCGTGATGCGCTTCGAGAGGAACAAGCCGATCCAGACCGCAGCGAACAAAACGAGGACCGTCATCAGAAGCAGGATGACCACGTAGAAGTCCCGAATGAATTTCCGGTTCTGGGCGAGAACGGCGTAATTTTGCTTTTCTTCCCCAAGCCTTGCGTTCAGTTCGACAAGCCGCGTCGGCCGTGGAAAGACGATCGCGACGATCTGCTGTTTGTCGTCAGTGGTTCCTCGCCGAACGCCGATCCAGTACGGATCGATATCGAGGAAGGCCTCCTGCTCGTTGCCCAGCGCCGTTCGGATCTGACGCGCGAGGTTGTTCTGAGCCATGTCCGAATCCGACGCGGACCGGACCAGCTGTCCTTCATCGTTCAGGACGAGAAGGCTCTTGAGCTGAAACGTCTGGCGAAGCTTTTCCAGATCGCCCAACGGCTGTTCCGACAGATGACTGAGAATGCTCTGTTCGAGCGCCTCATGATCCCGTCTCCATTCCGCGCTGATTTGTCCGCTGGCGCTGAAAATCTGGTCTACCGGAACGCTGAACCACTTTTCGATGCTTCGATTCACGAGAGTGAAGGCGAAGAGGAAGAGAAGTGTCGCTGGTATGAGCGTCAGCGAGACGAGTGAAACGAGCACCGTCGTCTTGAACTTGGAGCCCGGCTTTTGCTGCTTCCGCTCGACCCAGACTTTGACCAGAGTTCGCAGCAGTATGAAACCGAAGATCAGCAGGACCAGGAAAATGAATGCGGACAGGCCCGCCAGCAGAACGATTTCATTCGGTTCGGACGGCCGGAACAGGGGATCCAGATTGAAAGCCGCCTGGACGAACAGCAGCAGCGCGAGGGCGAGTAGAAACAATCCCGCGGCATACAGACGAGTGGTTTTCGGCGCTACCTTCATGAGGAACGGCTGAGATTATCACACGGACCTATGCTGGACAGATTTCTTGTAAAACTATGACGTCCCATGGGTACAATGCCGCTGCTTAAAGAGGTGAGGGGATATGGCAGTATTCACTTTTAAAGGTCAGAACCGAAAGGGCGAAGTCATTTCCGGGGAGCGCGCGGCCGATAACCGGCAGGCTCTGGCAGTCGCACTGAGACGAGAACAGATCCTGTTGCTGGATGCGAAGGAAAAGAGAGTCGGCGGCGGGCTCAAGATGGAATTCGGCGGAAACCCGACGCCGAAAGACGTCGCCGTTTTTACTCGCCAGTTTTCGGTCATGATCGATTCCGGCGTCCCGCTCGTCCAGTGTCTGCAGATCCTTGCCGACACCCAGGAAAACAAGAAATTCGCCGCCGCCATTAAAGGCGTAACCGCGGAAGTTGAAGCTGGTAACAGTCTCGCCGCGTCGATGAAAACCTTTCCGAAGGTGTTCGACCCTCTCTATACAAACATGGTGGCTGCCGGAGAAACGGGCGGTATCCTCGACACGATTTTCCAGCGCCTGTCGGTCTACATTGAAAAGGCCGTGAAGTTGAAGCGCGCTGTGCAGTCGGCCATGGTGTACCCGATCGCGGTGGTCGTCATCGCGGGCGGCGTTATCACGCTGATCCTCTGGAAAGTGGTTCCCGCATTCACGGAATTGTTCGAAAGCATGAACGTGGATCTGCCGCTGCCGACGCGCATCGTGATCAATGCCAGTAAATTTGTCGGCAGCTACGGCATCCTGATCGCGATCGCCATCGGTCTGTTGATCTTCGGATTCAAAACCTACTATGCGACTCCAAAAGGACGCTACATCGTCGACAAGCAGCTACTGCGAGCGCCAATCTTCGGACCTCTGTTGCGCAAGATCGCAGTCGCGCGGTTTACGCGCACGATGGCAACGCTGATCGCCAGCGGCGTCCCGATTCTGGACTGTCTCGAAATCACGGCATCGACGGCGGGCAATGCGATCGTCGAAGAAGCCATCATGAACGTTAAGAAGGCAATCGAGGAAGGCCGGACGATCGTCGATCCGCTGAGGCAGTCGGGCGTGTTTCCAAACATGGTGGTCTCGATGATCGGCGTCGGCGAACAGGCGGGCGCCCTGGAGACCATGCTTACGAAGATCGCGGACTTCTACGAAGAAGAGGTTGACTCGGCTGTCGGCGACTTGATGACCGCAATGGAACCGATGATGATCGTCGTGCTCGGTGTGATCGTCGGCGGCATCGTCATTTCAATGTACCTTCCAATCTTCACCCTGGTCGGTCAGTTGAGTAAGTAAGTCCGCCGCTGGCGTGGGGGGCCCGACGCTAAAGTAAAGCATGGCTGAAATCGCCATCATGGATCGCCGCAAGTGGCTTTTGCGGCTGATCTATGTCCGGCTTATCGTCTTCACCATCTTCCCGGTTGCCGAAGCCTTCCGCCGAACCGATCGTTACGACGACATGATGACGCTTGTGGCCGTCGTCTATGCGCTGTCCGTCTTCTGGTTCGGGCTCCTCAGACTCAACAACTCGTATGTCTGGCAATCGTATGCGCAGATCGGTGTGGATCTGCTGCTCATTACCTGGGCCATCAACCGGACAGGCGGCGTCGACAGCTATCTCTCCTCGCTGTACTTCCTTGAGATCGTCATGTCGAGCATTCTGCTGGAGAAGCGTGGCGCATTCGTCGCAGGCACGGCGAGCTCGGTCGTGCATTTCGCGCACATGGATCTCGCGTGGTTCGGTTATATCCCGTCCACGTCCGCGCGGCCGGACCTGCTGTTACTGCAATCCATCATCAGTCTCAGCATTTTCGGGTTTTGTTCGGTGGCGTTTCTGTCGAACTTTCTTGCGGAAAGCTGGCGCCGGACCGGCGCCGAGCTGCAGAAATCCACGGGCCAGGTAGCGTTTCTCCAGGCGTTCAGCGACAGGATCATGCACAGCCTGGGAACTGGGCTGATCACGACGGACGCTGACGGCCGCATCTATCTCTTTAATCGGGCGGCGGAAGAAATCACCGGCCGTCGCGCCTACGAAGCGCTCCGGCTGCGGATCGGCGAATTGTTTCCGGGGCTGCTTCCAATAGTCGATGCGCCCAGATTCGAGATCTCCACAACTCGTCCTGACGGAGTCAGCATGAACCTGCGGTTTTCGGTTTCCCCTGTGATGATCGATGAGAAGAACACCGCCGGCTACGTTTGGTGTTTCGATGACGTGACCGAACTGCGGCTGCTGGAGCGTCAGATGCGACAGAAGGAACAGATGGCGGCGATCGGCGCGATGTCGGCGGGTATCGCTCACGAAATCCGGAACCCTCTCGCATCGATTGCAGGCTCTTTCAATCTGTTGCAGTCGGACCTGAGCCTCGATCCCGACCAGCGACAGCTTGCCGAGATCATTACCAGGGAAACGGAGAGGCTGAATCGAACCATTACCGAATTTCTGAGATACGCGCGTCCGCAGGCGCCGAACCGGACCCGTGTGGATCTGAGCGAGCTGATTTCAGAAACGGTTCAGCTCATGCGGAACAGTCCGGAACTGACGCAGGCGCATAAAATCGAGACGTCGTTGCGTCCCGTTTCCGTCAATGCGGACGAAAGTATGATGCGGCAGGTGTTTTATAATCTCGCGACCAATGCGTTCAAAGCGATGCCGGACGGAGGGACTCTCACGATCGCGCTGGAGGGCCGCAACGGCAACGCTCAGATTCGCTTCGAGGACACAGGCGTCGGATTTGCGGAAGAGGAACTCAAACGGCTGTTCGTTCCATTCAACTCGCATTTCAAGAACGGTACCGGTCTTGGGCTGCCGATCGTTTATCAGATTGTCAACGCGCATAACGGCGCTATATCGGTGCGGTCGCAAAAAGGCTCCGGCACAACCATCATCATTGATCTCTATCTAAATGTCTAAAAGAGCCAAACTCCTGATTGTCGATGACGAGCGTTCGCTGCGCGAATTGCTCGAAATCTTTCTCAAGAAAGAAGGCTTTGCCGTTACCTGCGCGGCGAGCGCGGAGGAAGGTCTGTCGCTGGTGAAGACCTCCGAATTCGACGTCATCATTTCCGATATTCAGATGGAAAAACTGACCGGCATCGATTTCCTGCGCGAAATCCGAAACACCGGCTTCGCCGGACAGTTCATCCTGCTGACCGCATTCGCCAGCGCCGAAACGGCCATTCAGGCGCTGAAGATGGGCGCCTTCGACTATATCCTCAAGACCGAAAACTTCATGGAGGAGCTGAAACTCGTTGTTTACAGCGCCCTCGAGAACCGCCGGCTTCGTGAAGAGAACACCTACCTGAAGCGGGAGTTCAAGAAGGTCCATGGGATGGGAAATCTCATAGGCCGCAGCAAGAACATGCAGGAACTTTTCAAGATGATCGAAGTGGTCAGCGCGACGAACAGCACTGTGCTGATCACCGGAGAGAGCGGCACCGGCAAGGAACTCGTTGCCAAGGCCATCCACCTCAACAGCCCGCGCGCCGAAGATGCTTTCGTGTCGGTCAACTGCGGCGCGTTTACGGAAACGCTGCTCGAGAGCGAGTTGTTCGGATATATGCGTGGCGCGTTCACAGGAGCGGCGGCCAACAAGAAGGGACTCTTCGAAGTGGCGGACCGGGGAACGATCTTTCTCGATGAGATCGGCGATACGAGCCCGGCCATGCAGGTGAAGTTGCTGCGCGTGCTTCAGGAGCGGACGCTCCGCCGGGTCGGCGGTACCGAGGAGATCCCGGTGGATGTTCGCATCATTGCGGCCACGAATCGCGATCTCTCCGAAATGGTCGCCGAGAATCAGTTTCGTGAAGACCTGTTCTACCGCATCAGCGTCATCCCGCTGCACCTCCCCCCGCTCCGCCATCGCCGCGACGACATCCCGCTGCTTGCGGACCATTTCCTGGCAAGGCTGAATGCGTCGATGGGCAGGAAGATCGACCGGCTGTCGGCGGAAGCGCTGAAGAAGATCGAAAGCTACGACTGGCCCGGAAACGTCCGTGAACTCGAAAACGCAATGGAGCGCGCGTTTATCCTGGAAACCGCGACCGAGCTTTCCCCGCAGCATCTGCCGGAGAGCGTTTCCACGACGTCACGCATGAGAGCGGTCGCGGACTTCCCGAACGAGGGATTTGATCTGGAGACTTATGTCGAGAACCTGCAAAAAGGTTTTCTCGAAGAAGCCCTCCGCCGGACCGACGGCGTCCAGGTGAAAGCCGCCGAACTTCTCCGCATGTCCTATCGGTCTTTCCGCCATTACATGCAGAAGTACAACATCCCTTCTTAACGTCATGAAGGCGATGCTTGTCATCCCTCACGTTTCCGGCGGAGGCGGTGAAAAGGTGTTGTCGGATCTGGCGTGCAGCCTCCGATGTGAAATCGTCATCGTCGTCTTTGAAGAAAAATTCAGTTATCCCATCCGGGGCAAACTGATTTCACTGAATGCGTCCATCGACCGGTCTTCAGTGGTGCGCAGGGCGATGGGCTTTATTCACCGCGCCATTCTCTTTCGCCGCGTCGTGCAGGCGGAGCGTCCCGATGTTGTTCTCAGCTTCATGGGTGAGGCGAATCTGATCAACGCATTGATCTCGCACCATCCTATCCTCACCGTGCACACCCATATGTCTTCGATTGAGGGCACTCGCAACCGGATCGAGTCGTCCGCCGCGAAGGCTCTGGTCCGCTGGCTCTACAAAAAAGCCGTAGTGGTCGCGGTTTCTCAGGAGGTCAAGGCCGATCTCGTCGAAGAGTTTGGCGTGCCGGAGCGCCAGGTCATCGTGATTCCCAACGCTGTGGATGTCGCGAAGGTCGAAGCTCTGAGTCACGAGGACGTCGAGTGTCCGTGGGATGCCGAGTTGCCGGTCATTATTACGGCCGGCCGCCTGACTGAAGTGAAGGCGCAGTGGCATCTGATCCGGGCCTTTGCACAACTGCGGAAGAGCCGGCCATGCCAGCTCGCGATTCTGGGAACGGGCGAGCTGGAAACATATCTGAAAGGTCTCGCGCGTGAGCTTGGAATAGAGAAGGATGTTTTCTTTCTTGGCTGGCAGTCGAATCCCTTCAAGTTCCTGGCGCGGGCAGATGTGTTTGTTCTTTCGTCGATCACGGAATCGTTCGGCCTGGCGCTGCTGGAAGCGATGGTCTGCAAGCTTCCAGTCGTCGCTGCTGATAGCCCCGGTGGCGTGCGCGAGATCATCACGGGAGGCGCAGGCGGGGATTGCGGAGTTCTGGTCCCCCCGCCGGATGGCCGAATGTATAACGGCGCCGATCCGTTAACTCACGAAGAGCAGAGGCTGGCCCGTGAACTCAGCTGCTTGCTCGACGATCCGGAAGCCCGCAAACGGTACATCCATGCGGGTTCGTTAAGAGTGCGTGACTTCGATGTCGCAAGTTTCGTGGAGAAGTATCAGAAGCTGCTTGAAGGGCGGAATTCGGGGTCAGACCGGTCAGACCCAAAAAACTGATGAAGCAAGGGTCCGACCCCGCATTCCTTAACCCGCTACCGAAGGTTGGTTGAGATTGTTGTGCCGATCACATCGCCGGACACGATCAACTCGACGCGGCGGTTTTGCTGCCTGCCGGCTGCTGTATCGTTGCTCACGACCGGTGAACCTTCGCCCATGCCGCGACTTGATCATCGTCGACGGGACGCCCTGCTTCACCAGGAATTCACGAACCGCATTGGCGCGCCTTTCCGAAAGCGACTGATTGTACTCGTCGCTGCCGATGCTGTCGGTATGGCCTTCAGCCTCGAGGGCAAGGCCCGGGTGCGTCAGAACGATGCCGGCAATCCTCGCCAGCTTTTCACGCGCGATCGGTTTCAGATCGTGTCTGGCCGTATCAAAGAGGACGTCAGACATGTTCACGATCAATCCACGAGCGCTGTCGCGCGTTTCAAGAATGAGATTGAGTTGCTGGATCAGCTTCGCGCGCAGTTCCTGCTTTTCACGCTCTGCCTGTTCGGCTCGCAAGCGCTGGGCATCAGCGGCTGCTGCGGCGGCTGTTTCCCGCGCGGCACGTTCGGCGGCGGTGCGCGCATCGGCCTCCAGCGCCGCCCGCTCGCGCGATGCTTTTTCGGCTTCGAGTTTGGCCTGAGCCTGTGCGGCCGCTCGTTCGGCTTCGGCGCGGGCTCGTCGTTCGGTTTCAAGCCGGCCGGCTTCTTCAGCGCGTTCCCTCTGGCGCTGCTGGTCTTCGGCCTGCAGTCTCGCTCGATCAGCGGCAGCCTTCGCCTGAGCTTCGCGATCGGCTGCAGCCTGCCGCTCCATCGCGATCCGTTGCTCGTCCTGCCGTTTCAGAGCAATCAATCGCGCGTCCTCGGCGGTCTGGACCGCTTCACGCGACACCATGGAGATCGGTTTCGCCCCCGAGTTCCGCTTTTTGTAATCTTCCGCCTGGACGAGCAGCTTTTCCGCTTTCGCAAACGTTTCGGCAGCGTCTTTGTTTGCGCCGGCCCACCGCGCGATGCGGACCGCGTTGCGCGCTTCATAAAGTTCGAGCGGCGTGTTTCTGTCGAGCGGAATGGGCTTCAGTTCTGCTGGCGGCACGTTGACGGTGTATTGTCCGCGTTTCAGAAGTTCGTACTTCGCTGCGATCTCTTCGACCTTGCCCACCGTGTCGGAGCGAACGAAGTTTTCCATCACAACGACATCGCTCGGCTGTGTGACGCCGAGTACGGCTCTGCCGTCACGATGAGGCCGAAAGCCTGCAGCTCCGTCGTGACGTTCAGTTTGCTTTCGGTGCCGTTGAGAAGGACCTCGCCGAGATTCTGAGCGCGTCCTTCAGGCGTGATCGCCCACATGACGTAGGTCAGATACTCCGGTCCGTATCGTGTCGCCGATTGAAGCTCGTCGAACTCGACTTCGATTTCGATGTAGCCCTGCTTGCTTTCCACTTTGGCTTCCCCGTGAGCCTCGGGCAACAGCGCCGTTCCGCGGAAGTCGATCTTCGTCGCGCCGCCGCGATGGCGGTAATTGATCGCTTTCGCCGTTCGTTCGACGACATTGATCGTGATCTTATACAGCGGTTGATCACCACCGCGTTGCGCTTGCACCTGCGTCTGCGCCGGCGTTTGGGCCGAGAGTGGCGAGAGACTTAACAGGGCAATACCGATACCGATAGAAACTTTCATCAGGTTTCTCATCTTCTCCTCGTGTGGCTTTGAATTCGCTGATAAGCGCATTTCAGCGCTTTCGCGTTCGGCATCAGAGGAGCAAATGAGACGCCACGGCGGGTGGGGCAAGCTAACACGCTGCCGCAGGACGATTTGCAGCAATGTGAACCCTGTGTTCACACGGTGGAATGCCAGTGAAACTTCGGGGAATTTTGGTCTGCTTTTACCGGCGCCGCTCGCGAAATCTACGGAGTGAACCTTCAGTTCCGCCGCTTCAGTGAGATCGTTTTGTGCTAGCGTTTATTGCGCTGGCAGCACACTGTGCGAATGGAGACATCTCATGAAGGGCGATCCCGCAATTCTCGACCACCTCAACAAGATCCTGACGAATGAACTGACGGCGATTAACCAATACTTCCTCCACTCCAGAATGCTTCGCGACTGGGGATTCCATGAACTCGAGGAAGCGGAATCCAAAGAGTCGATGGGAGAGATGAAAGACGCCGATGGCCTCATCAACCGGATTCTCTTTCTTGAAGGGCTTCCCAATCTTCAGGATCTTCACCGGTTGCGGATCGGAGAAAACGTTCGCGAGTTGCTCCGGGCCGACCTGGATCTCGAAGTCGCTTCACGCGCCGACCTGCTTGCAGCGATCGCGGCGTGTGAGGAAAAACGCGATTTCGGATCGCGCGACCTTCTGAGCGACATTCTGGAAGGTGAAGAGGAACACATTAACTGGCTTGAAACCCAACTGAGATTGATTGAAACGGTAGGACTCGAGAGCTATCTGCAGCGCCACATCGAGCCGGATGCGGAAGAGAAGTAAACTTTAGGACGCTTTGACTTCGGCCGGCTTTTTCTTCGCCCGTATCAAATCCTGCACATGACTGACGCAGCGCCCGCACCGAGGCCCTCGGCCGAGCCGCGCATATAGCTGCTCGACTGTAGGAGCGGCCACGTTGGCGGTCTTTTCGATGGCTTCGGCCAGGTGCGATTCGCGGTAGGCGTTACAAACACAGACGTACATGTTGTTCCTTCCTGCTACTGCGGTATGTGCGACAGCGTATCATATTGATAATGATTTTCACTGCTTTTTTGTATTGTAATGAAAAGGATTCTCATTATCATTATTTCCATCGGAGGGAATGGGATGAGAAAAAGGAAGTCGAAATGGCTGGCTGTTGGCGCAGTAGGAACGGTTGCGGCATGTGCGGCGGCCGAAGGACAGTTGATTTCAGCGTCATATGCGGCAGGGATGGGGAGTCGCGCACCCGTTCCGCTCGCCGTCTGGCGTCAGGTTCCAGCGGCACATCGTTTCGACATTCCTCCTGGCCCGCTCGACGAAGTGATTCAGGAATTCGAGCGAGTCACCGGGCTGGACATCGTCTTTTCACGCAGCGGTATCGGCAGTCTGCCGTCACCCGGTGTCCGCGGAGACTTTGTCGCCGAGAGAGCGCTGCAGATCATTCTCGCCGGAACGAGACTCAGTTTTCGCTACAGCGCGGCCGACACAATCTCGCTTGAGCTCGCGGCCGTGACGGAATCCGTGGATGTGACCGCGCCTGCACCGGCGGTCGTAACGTCCTCGCCGAAATACACCGAAGCGTTTCGCGACATTCCTCAGACGATCGAAGTCATTGCCCAGGACGTCATGGTTGCGCAGGGCGTTACGACTTTGAGCGAAGCGCTGCGCAATGTACCGGGCATCACGATTCAGGCAGGCGAAGGCGGCGGCGCATCCAGCACCTCAGGCGACATGTTCAACATGCGGGGATTCAACGCAAGCAACAGCATTTTCGTCGATGGAGTTCGCGATGACGGCCTCATTTCCCGGGATGTCTTCAATCTCGAGCAGGTGGAAGTGTTCCAGGGACCGACCGGTTCCGACGTCGGCCGCGGCACGGCGGCCGGTTACGTCAACATGCAAGTCAAGACGGCGGGACCGAGACCTGCCTATTCCGGGGGGTACGAATACGGCAGCGCCAACAGAAGGCGTCTGACCGCCGATTTGAACACCCCGTTTTCGTTGAGGACCGGCAATGGGTGGCTGGACCGTTCGGCATTCCGCGTGAATGGTCTGTGGCAGGAAAGTGGAGTGCCGGGCCGCGATGTCGTACAACTCCGGAGCCAGGCGATTGCTCCGTCGTTGACATTGGGAGTCAGCAGACCGACCCGTCTTGTGCTTTCGTCCGAGGTCATGCGGCAGAACAACATTCCGGACTATGGCATTCCGGGATCGGCGTGGCTTGACGAACCGCTCGCGCAGACAACGGTTCGGGCAGCGGCCCCCGTCCGGTCGTCCAACTACTATGGCAGCATCGGTTATGACTACGACAAAGCATCGCGAACGAATTACACGGTCCGCTTCGAGCGTGACGTCAACGATGGCCTGACGCTGCGGAATCAGAGCCGATACAACAAGACGGACCGGACAGCGGTCATCACGTCAATCCAGAATCCGGCGGCCTTTGACCCTGTCAACCAACTGGTGGCGCTGTCGCGCCAGGGCAATGTCCGCGAGAATCAAATTGCTTCCAATCAGACAACGATGGTTGCGCGCTTTTCAACGGGAGCCCTTCGACACGCATCGACGACCGGCGTCGAGTACAGCCACGAACAGCAGTTTGCCCCGACGCTCACCGGCCTCGGAACTCGAAGTCCTGCGAACATCTACAATCCCGATCCTCACGCTCCGGTCCTGGGTTTTGCGCCATCGCGGACCGCTGCCTTTAATAAAGGGGCAACGAACACGGTCGCTCTGTATGGTTTCGACACGATCAGCCTTGGCGAACGATGGCAACTCAGCGGCGGTCTTCGTTGGGAGCATTACGCCACCAGATATCGCGTTGTGGATGCGGCAGGTCTCACTACCACGAACGAACGCGCTGCCGACGGCATCATCAGCGGTAAAGCCGGCCTGGTTTTCCGCGCTGCGTCCAACGCCAATCTGTATGTATCCTACGGCACGGCTGTGACTCCGCCGGGGACGGCGAATTTTACGTTGAGCGCGCAGGCCAACAATCAGAACAACCCCAACGTGAAACCGCAAACGTCGAGGAACTACGAAGCCGGAAGCAAGGTGGACTTGTTCGCCGGCAGGCTTCTGTTGACGGCCGCAGCGTTTCGTACCGAAAACACGAATGTCATCTTTACCGTCGACGCAACCGCCGTCCCCCCGGTCTACAACCAGGACGACGCGCAGCGTGTTGACGGTTTCACGATCGGATCAACCGGACGCCTGACGAACCGCCTGCAGATCCTGGGCAGCTACTCGTACCTGAACAGCCGCCTTGAGACTCAAAGCTCGGTCAACAACGGCCGGCGTCTCACGCTGACTCCGCTCCACTCCGCCAGCCTGTGGCTGACATACCAGATTATGGGAAGGATCACACTCGGCGGTGGATTGCGGTTCACAGACGACGTTTACATCAACGCTGCAAATACGATTCGCTCGCCCGGCTATCACGTGGCGGACGCTCTCGTGGAATACGAGGCCAACCAGCATCTGAGCCTGCGGATGAATTTCTACAACGTGACGAACGAAACATACATCCGGAATGTGAACAACAACGGCGGACGCTACAACCCGGGCAGCCCTCGATCGTTTCTGATCTCGCCGACGATCCGGTTCTGAGATCGCAAATGCTTTCTCACATCCCGGAAATACTCAATGCGGAGCAGGTGTCGTATGCGCGACGCCTGCTCGATTCTGCGGAATGGGTTGATGGAAGCGTCACCGCAGGCCATCAGTCGGTGCGTGCGAAGAACAACATGCAGGTGCCGGCAGATCATCCGGCGGCTCATGAATTGGGCGACATGATTCTTGGCGCGTTGCAGAACCACCCGCACTTCATATCGGTTGCGCTTCCGTTCAAGGTGTTTCCTCCGCTCTTCAACCGCTATGAGAGTGCGCAGTCCTTCGGCAATCACGTCGATAATGCGATACGTCAGGTTTCGGGGACGCCTCATCGTGTGCGTACCGATCTGTCCGCAACCCTCTTTTTGAGCGCACCGGAGGAATACGACGGCGGGGAATTGATGGTCGAGGACACGTTTGGTGTGCATCGCGTCAAGCTGCCTGCCGGTGATCTGATCCTCTATCCGGCCGGAAGTCTTCATCACGTGACGCCGATCACGCGAGGCGTCCGGCTGGCGTCGTTTTTCTGGGTTCAAAGTATGGTCCGCGACGACGGCGAGCGGACACTCCTGTTCGATCTCGATACCTCGATTCAGCAACTCGACCGCGATCTCTCGAATCAATCCGCCGTGCTGCAACTCACCGGCATCTATCACAACCTGCTGCGGCGCTGGGCGGACGTTTAAGGAGTGCACGTGAAACTGCGAAAGATCATCTTCTGGCTTCATCTGGCCGCCGGCGTTTTTGCCGGCATCGTTGTCTTCATCATGTCGGTCACCGGCGTCGCGCTCACGTATCAAAAACAGATGACGGAATGGGCGGATCGCTCGTATTGGCCGGCCCCTTCCACAGATCGCACGCAACGACTACCGATCGAGGCTGTCGTTTCTAAGGCAGCCGCAACGCAACCCGACGTCAAGCCCTCAGCCGTCACGTTGTATTCCGATCCGGCGGCCCCGGCCCTCGTTACGATGCCTTCAGGACAAAACGTCTTTGTCGATCGATACTCCGGAGCGACAACGGTCGGCGGCTCCGCCGGGATTCGACGTTTCTTTCGCGTTGCAACGGACTGGCATCGGTATCTTGGCGCCGGAACCGAAAACCGCGCCACGGGCAAGGCCATCACGGGCGCGAGCAACCTGGCGTTTCTCTTCATCGTTATCAGCGGCATTTATCTCTGGTGGCCGCGAACCTGGACGCGCCAATCGTTGTCGGCGGTCACCTGGTTCAGGACCGGCTTAAGCGGAAAGGCGCGCGACTTCAACTGGCATAACGTCTTCGGTTTCTGGACGGCCATTCCACTGTTTTTCGTCGTTTTGACAGCGGTCATCATTTCTTATCCATGGGCAAGCAGCATGGTCTACAAAATGGCGGG
>Ga0137465_1000049_pt1 | contig 106442 bp, 72 predicted proteins | sample EasRivERMGT828_2_FD_104906 | JGI IMG/M metagenome (GOLD analysis project Ga0137465, IMG submission 104906) | Soil microbial communities from meander-bound floodplain in the East River, Colorado, USA - East River MetaG ERMGT828_2 | ecosystem: Environmental > Terrestrial > Soil > Floodplain ... | reverse complement strand
GCCAATGGAAACTGAACCGTAAGCCGGCTGCGCAAACATAAAAGCATAAGTGGAAGGACCGCCGCTCACGCTGCTGGCGGGCGCGCCGTTGATGCGCAAGTCCGCTGCCTCCACACCTGTCACCGCTTCACTGAAGTGGACGGTGACCTGAGTGAGGTTGTTGATCGCGGCGCCCGCAAGTGGTGTTTGGGAAGCCACGATCGGCGCGCTTGGGTTCAGATAAGTGTAGTTAAACATGGAACCGAACGCGGCGCCGTCGAATGGCTTGGGCGGCGCGTCGAAATCCGCGATGGCATGGTTGGACGCCCATGTGATAGCGACGTTGCCAAAGGGAGGTTGTGGAAAGCGGAAGGTGTAAGTCGTATTGTTCGTGCTGCTCACACCGGTGGCGGCCACGCCGTTCACGAGCAAGTCGCCCGCGTCCACGCCGCTGACCGCTTCGGTGAAGTGCACGGTGATGTTGGTCAAAAAGAACACAGCACCGGCAGGCGGACTGACGCTGGAAATGCGCGGGGCGATGGCGGTCAGGTCGGCAAGATACGTGTAGAGTTGGGCGTTAAAGCCGAAATCGCTGCTGCTGCTCGGCTGGTTGTTGAAGGCGTGCACCGCGAGAAGGTTTTCCCCTTCCACCAGGTAGAGGCTGGGGTCCGGAAGCGGGGCGCTGATGTAAGGGGCGCCATTGTTATTGGGTTCGTTGATGGCCTGCGGCGCTTCGCCGTTGTAGGGCACATCGCCGAATGGGGCGTTGAGGCGCAGAACTTCGAAGCCGTTGATCCAAACGATGAAGCCGTCGTCGATCTGGTGTTGGAGGAAAAGGTTCGTCGCTGCGCCGGCATTGGGTACGATGAATCTCTTTCGCAGATAAATGCTGGAATACCCGCCCAACATGTCGCTCAACAGCGTGCCGGGATTGTCGGGACTCGGATATGGGTCCGGCCCGTAGTAAAAGGGCGCCAAGGCATTGGACCAGCCTGAGTCATCGAAGACGTTCGTTCGCCAGGCGGCAATGGGCGAGGAGGCTTCGGCCAGGCCTTTGATAAAAAGCCAGTTCGCATTGGACTGCACGAGGATCGTGCGCGCATCCAGGTTATAAGCCCACGTCGCTCCAGGTCCGGTCGAATTGAAAGCGTTCGGCGATACCGCCAGATCGGCGATGCCATGGCTGTTTGCCCAGGTGACGCTGACAGGACCGGAGGGCGGTTGTGAGATGGAGAAGACATAGTTTGAGCCGCCACCTGTTACATTGAGGGCAGGCGTGCCATTGACGAGCAGGTCGGCAGCTTCGACGCCACCGACGGGTTCGCTGAAGGTGACCGTGATTTGGGCGAGATTTGTGATGAGCGCGTTGGCCGTCGGGATGCGCGCGGCGATAACCGGCGCAATGCGATCAACCAGATCGTAGGACCATCGTGCGCCGGGGCCATTTTCGTCGAACGGCAGATTAGCCGGAAAGCCAAAATCCGTGATGCCATGTCCATTGGTCCAGGCGATTTGCACCGCGCCGTAGGGCGGCTGTGGGAAGCTGAAGAGGTAGTTGGAACCGCTGCCGCTGAGGCCGGTGGCGGGAAGACCGCCAACGAGCAGGTCGCCTGCATTCACGTTCTGGACGCGCTCGCTGAAAATCACTCGCAGGGTGGTGAAATTGCTCAGCGTCGATCCCGCCGGCGGGACCTGCGTGGCAATCGTTGGCGGTGTGGTGTTCGGGAACACGGTGATGCGGACAACGGCCGAAGTGGCAGAGATGCCATGGGCGTCGAACGCAACGGCCGCAAGCAGGTTGGTGCCGAACGGCGCATCCCACACCACGCTGAAAGGAGTATTCGTGTCTGCACCGATGATGGAGCCGTTGGCGACGAATTGGACGTTGGTCACGCCGTCGGGCGCGTTGGCATAGGCCGTAATGAGGAGGTTGGTGCCGCCCTCGATGGCCGCGCCGTCCGCGGGGCTGGTGATCTGCACGAACGGAGTGCCGACCGAATCGTAGACGGCGATGTTGACGGCCGCTGACGGCTGGACCGCGCCCTGGTCGTCGGTAGCGACGGCGATGAGAGAATGTGGTCCGAGCGGCGGAGTGTTCCAAACGAACCGGTAAGGAGCATTCGTCGTTTCAGCCAGCTTCACGCCATCGGCGAAGAACTCGACCTTGGCCACGCTGCCGTCCAGGTCCGAAGCGCTGGCCGCCAGGATGATGTTCGATGGGGCGAGGAAAAAGTCGTTGTTGTTCGGGCTGGTGATGGTAACGAGTGGAGAATAGTTGCGGATGAGAGCGGGTATTCCCACCAACTCCAATCGGAACCAACTGTCCGGAGTGTTGGCGACATTTTGATGGATCTCCACCGCCAAGACGTTGGTCCCTTCGAAAAGCAAAGCCCTGTTAACGGAGTTAATGAAGGTAGAGCTTCCATCGTCGTTGGCGATTCCCGAAGCAAGGGTCGTGTAAGTGATGGTCCCCATAGGCATGTTGAACCGGCTCACTTCCGCGCCGTTCACGTACACGACCGCGCCATCGTCGCGTTGGAGGTAGGTGAAAAAGCTAAGATAACTGGTGAGATTGGTAAGCACGAAGGCGTGGCGGTAATAGGTGGTGACGTATTTGTTGTTCGGGTCCGGCCCGAAGGAATTCGTCGTGGCCGGAAAGCGTCCGTTGGAGTCGCTATAGCCCAGCGGAGACGGACCGCTGGCCCAGGTATCGTCGTTGAAGGCGCGCGCAATCCAGTTCGTGCCCTGATTCGAGCCATTATCGAGGTATTTCCAAATCGAGCCAATCGGCACCAGCGTGCGGTAAACACCGATGTTCACCACTTGCGAAATGTAGTTGGCGCCTGTGTCGGAGGTGCCAATGGCCGTGAGCCGGTGCGATCCACCGCTCACGTTGCTCCAGACGGCGCTGAAGGGAGGCGTCGCATCCTCGCCGAACTTCTGCCCGTCCACGAAGAACTCGATGTTGGTGATGGCGCCGGCAGGCAAATACGCCCAGGCCGTGACCGTAATGGGATTGGTCGTCGAAAAGTAGCTGCCGTCCACGGGCAAGAGCAGAGTCACTCCGATGTTTTGGACGAAAACATTCACGATGGCGGATGTGTGGCTCTGGCTCGCGCTGTCAAAAGCGACGATGTAAAAGCTGTTGGTGCCGATGGGCGAGTTGGTGGCCACGGCCGTGAAGGGGGCATTGGTGCTCGAAGCGAACAGAAGACCCGCGCGATAGAAATCGACGCGGCTGGCGGGTGGGTTGGGAAAATTCGTGCTCAAGTTCGCCACGATCGGAATGGGTTCACCCACGGTAAACACCGCTCCATTGGTCGGCGAACTGATCGTGACTCCATTTGGACCTCGGATGTGGAGCACGATGTTGCCTCGCGAATTGCCAAAACCATCCACCGCGATGCGATAGACCGTGCCGGCCACGGCATTGAACTGAACCTGGCTCTGTAGTCCGTTGACGTCGTCATTGCCCGCAAGCGTGGTCAGTTGGTTTACGGCATTGCCGATGTAAACTCCCAAGAGGGTATCGAAGGAGCTGTTGAACGTGTCGATGGTGGTCACTCCGCTGTCAGGCGAAGTCCACGTCCACCAAACCGAAGCCCCGCCATTGTTTCCCCCATGGTTGGGTTCACCGGATTCCTTGTTCGCATCGGAGTTGTTCCCCGTCGTGTTCACGATCACGCCGCTGAGCGGAAAGGCGTTGACAAAATTGTTATTGGAGGCGGCAAGGACCGTGATTTGGTTTGTGGCTGAGTATGTCTTGCGGCCCAGGCTATCCGTCGCCGCTGCATAGACGGTGTGGCTGCCCTGAGTGGCATTGGCCACCGAGCTGGCATAAGGCGCGGTGTTATCCATTCCCACCAATGCGCCATCGTAAAAAAACTCGACGTTAGTGATTGCAAGCGGAGCGCCCACAGCAGGCGTCGCCGCCAATGCCAAGACCTGCCCGAACGGGATATTCTGTCCGTGAAGAGGGCTGGTCAGGCTCACGGTCATGGGATTCGGCAGAATGGTGAAGACATTGGTGCTGGAGTTGTTTTGCTGCGGGGTTGGGGTCGAGCTGTCCGTGACGTGAACGTAGCCGGTGTAAGTGCCCACGGGCAAAACGCCCAGGTTGGTCGTGAATGGTGGAGCGTCGAGTGATCCGACCAATTGGTCATTTGTATAGAATGTCACGGTGTAGGGCGCAGTGCCGCCACCGGGCGCAGCGGTCAGGATCACCGACTGACCGAAATTGTAGGACGCCCCATTCGTCGGCGTCAGCGTCGCGCCAAGCGGCCCGATAATGTGAACGGTGTGGATCAACGAATTGCTGACCCAACCCCCGGCATCCGTCACCGCAGCCCGGATCGTGTGATCCCCGACAAAGAGCGGGCCGAAGTTGTGCTCGAACGGGTCTGAGGCAACTGGCGCCCCATCGGGCAGGTCATCCAGGTAAAACTGCACCGAGTAAGGCGCGGTGCCGCCGGACACAGTCGCGCTGCCGATCACGGGGGAGAGGTTATCAAAGGTTGCGTTATCCGCCGGAGCTGTGAGGGTGAAGACGATTGGGTTTGCGACGAAAAAGGTGTTCGTTGTCGAGTTCGTACTGGCAGGGCTGCCCGCGCTGTCAGTCACCACCGCATAGATGTTGTAGGTTCCCACGGCCAGAGTGCCGAGACTGACGTTATACGGCGCAGTCGCGCTCGATCCCGCCGATGCATAGACGGTGTTGCCCGCACCACGATTGGTAAAGTACTCCACCGTGTAGGGCGGGATGCCATTGAGAACAGTAGCCGCCGACGTTACGGAGGTGCCGGAAAGAAAAGCCGCGCTGTTGGTCGGAACATCGATCGTGCAGGTGAAGATTGGCAGCGCTCCCGCCGTCACTCGCAGCGAGAAATTGTCAAACTGATTGGCCGGGTCCGAGGAGCCCGTTGCCGATGAATTGTCGTCCACCCACAACAGGTAGAGGCTGGTCCCGTGAGCCCAGTTCAGAGCGATATTCGTGCTCATCGTCACGCGTCCATTCGCCGACGCGGTGGTGTTCAACGCCGTCAGATTCGTCCAGCTATTGGCCAGCCCCGTAAGACTGTAGTAGGCTCGTGTGCCTCTGCCGCTTTCCTCAGGTACGACTCCCTCGGCAATGGTGAAGGCGTAGGCGAGGCTGATTTGCGTCGCGTTGCTTCCGGTGTTGTTGACGAACCTGCCCATCAGGGCGATGTAGCGGACCTGTGTGGGCCGGGTTTGAAGGTACAAACCTGTGGAACTCCAGTTCGCCACACCGCCCGCACCCGGCGGATTCCCCGAACTGGCGACTGTTTGGGCGCTGACGCCGCTGGCCGTGATGTTGGCGTTGACGTCCGCATCCATATCGTAAGCGTCGGTCGCGCCACCCGGCCGGGAAAGTGTCGCCCAGTCTGCAGCCGGCGGCTGGGTCGTAAAGGCATTGGTATAACCAGTGCCAGGGTCCACGTTGGCGGCAGTGGCTGTGGCCGCCGGCAAAGACAAAGTCGCGAAGACAAACAGCAGGCTCCATAGGCGCGATTTTTTCATACGCTCGTTGAGTGCATATTCCGGGAGCGATCGAGCTGCAAACCGGATCAGCGTGAACGCACGTTTAGCCTGATGCCAAATGGAGGTGGCGAGCATGAACCGAAAGGCTATCGAGCGGCCAACTCCTGTCAACGTCGGCTATCTCCGCAATTCGCATCGTGTCGGCCAGGAATAAACTCCGTCCGGCGCCAGAAGTTGTCGTGGTTCCGCAGGGGCGCATCTCTTTTTAACCAGTGGATGAACGCAGCTCAAGCTTAGCCCTAATGTCTTTCGGGAATTGGCCGTCCCTTGTCCCGGAGGGACATAGTGAAAATAGCCCGGCGTTTCGACGCCGGGTTGGTGCGGTTCAAAAACCACCGAGTCCCGGAGGGCCGAAAGAAGATCAGGTTTAAGGGTTGGATTTTCTGCCGTCCCTCCGGGACTTGTCTGTATTCTCGGCTCAACCCGGCGTTGAAACGCCGGGCTATTTTCACTATGTCCCTCCGGGACAAAAACCCTATCTGAATTCCCGAACGGCATCAAACTTGGCCCGGACGGCTGACGGATATCAGCCGGGGATAATCCGCCAGGTCTTACTTCTTGTCCTCTGTCGCTGCCGGAACCGGCAACACGGTGAGCCAAAGCTGGTCGGTGGAGTCGATCACCAATCTATTGAATCCGCCCGGAACACCATTATCAACGGTTGCACTCGTCAGGTCGGCTACGGCTGGATGTTCTATCTGCGATTTGAATTCCGTCGCGACAATTCGAATCGGGCCACTAAACGGTTTTGCGTCGCCTGAGGCGACGATGTTTAGCGTCACGTCACCAGCTTTCTCCGGCACGTCCGCGGGATGGGCCTCTACGCCGTCGGGCAAGTCCCTGGCGGAAATCGCCAGTTTGGATTGAAAGCCGTGCAGGAACTTGACCGTGACCTTCACTGCGTTGGTCTTGCCTGGCGCAATGGTGAAAGCCGTTTCTGAGACGTTGACCTTTACCGTGGGCTCCGCGCGTCGAATGCTGAAACGATAGAGATATTCTGTGCCGCCGCGATGAAGCACGTTGCCCACCGCTGCGACGAACGAGCCGTCTTCGGACGCGGCCCATTCGAGCTTTGGGTCGTTGCCTCCGGTGTCATCGTTCTTCGCCAGCTCCTTGCCCTTTGGGTCTTCGATCCTGAGCTGGGCATCGAGAGGGAAGCCGAAGGTGGCGGATTGGATTTCGAACAGAAACTTCTCGCCTTTCTTCGCTGCGAAACCGAAGCGGTCTTGATCGCCGGTCTTCTCGATACAGCCGGTGACTGCGGCGGGCACTTCAAGTTGGTTCGCTTCCGCGGCGCTATCGTTCGGCTCCCGTTCCATCGACTCTGGTCCCTCGCCCACAGGTATCGTGATGATGTTGTCAGACTCAGGAAGGCGAAAGGCCGTCTGCGAAATCTCTGCACACAGCGCGGCGCCCTCAAACCGGACTTCGCGCTGCGGGTCTTTTTCAAGATTCCATCCCGCCATCCGCAGAGCGGTGTGCGTCCCGCGTTGCACGCCGAGCGGCAGGGTGTGTCGGAGATACGGTCCGCGGGAAAGGTGCAGGCGGTAAACGCACTTGTCATTGCCGGTGAACCGCACTTCAGACTGGGCAGGATACAGGAAGCCGAATACCTGCAACACGTAGGTCCCGGTTGATTTCGCAGTCCACGCCAGAAAAGGGTCCAGGGTCCGCCCGTCATGGTTCCAGGCGGCCTGCACTCCGCGGTCATCGACAAGCCGTACCACCGCGTCCACCGGCGATGCGAGCGTGAACGCCTCGACGGAGGCAACGAGAGTCTGTCCCGCCTCCAGCCTGACCGCGAATGAATCCACATCGCCGGATTTTTCGAGGCGGCCATTGATCGAAGCAGGGAAGTCTGCCACCGCCTGGGGCTTCGTGTAGTCGTCGTTCGGCTCCTGTTCGGCGATCTGCGGCTCGCGCGTCACGATGAAGAAGCGCGGTCCGCTGGCGCCTTGTTCGTTGAACAGCCGCAGCAGGTGCGGACCGACCGGCGCATGGGTCGTAACCTCCACCAGGAACTTCCCGCTGTTCGTTTCTGGCTTGAACACGATGCCAGGGGCGTCCAGCCAGACCTTTGCCGGCCAGGGATCGAACTTGCCGATGGCCGTGATCGAGTTGGTCGTGCCGACCTGGACGGCGACGGGAAAGAGGTGATCGAGCGTGGGCGCGGCGGCGAAGGCGGAGGAAAAGCTCAACGCCCAAAACTCAAGGCTCAAGAGAAGTCTCCACCACCAAACGTCAATTCTATAGGGATTGCCGGAGTTCATTTCCGATCACGCTGATCCATTGGGGCATGCTGCGTGTCGCAGACCCGCGCTCCTGGAGCGCGCCTCTGCGAGGCGCAGCAGTGTTGGCGCTTCGCTCAATTCCGAAGATCATTATTGGCAACCGCTATAGACCGGCTGGCTCTGCCTGGAGCTTTTCCACTGGCCATTCTCTTCACGTTTGAACTTTGAGCTTTGAGCTTGCGGCCCGCCGAAGGTCTCAAACGAACAACTCCTTGATCAGCCGTCCGTTGTTCACGAGTTGGATGGGCCGGCCCGTGTTCGTGTGCAGCACCTGATTGGGGTCGATGCCCATTTTCGTGTAGAGCGAGGCGGCAAAGTCCTCGGGACGATACACGTTCTCCGAAGCGTAGTAACCCTTGGCATCGGTTGCGCCCACCACTGCGCCTCGCGGGATGCCCGCCCCGGCCATCAGCACGGACATGGCGTGCGGCCAATGGTCGCGGCCTGCATCCTTGTTCACCTTGGGCGTGCGACCGAACTCGCCCAGCAACAGCACCAGCGTGCTGTCCAGCAGGCCGCGTTCGTCGAGGTCGCTGATGAGCGCAGCCACGCCCGCGTCCATCTGCTTAACGTTTTTGTCTTTGTAAGATGAAAAAAGCTTGGTGTGATGATCCCAGCCGCCGGAATAGACCGTCACCCACGACACGCCGACTTCGACCAGCCGCCGCGCCAGCAGCAGGCGCTGGCCAAAATCGTTGCGTCCGTATGCCTCCCGGACCTTGTCCTTCTCCTGGTGAATGTCGAAAGCCGCTTGCGCCTGGGGCGAAAGCACAAGCTCAACGCCCTGCTGATAATACTGGTCGAATGTCACGGCCGGATCCTCGGCCAGCTTGTCCGTGAAGCGTTTCATGCAGTCGAGCGACGCGCGCAACTCACGTCGCGATGCGGCCCGGCCTTCGCTGATGTCGGACGGCAAGACGACATCGCGCACTTTGAAGTTGGGCGAGTTGGGATAACCATCGATCAAAAACGGTGCATGTTTGCCGCCAAGGAAATTCGGCCCGCCGCTGCGCGACACCTGCGGCATCGATATATAAGCCGGCATTCCGTCGTGCACCCCGCGGTGATAGGACACAACCGAGCCGAAGGACGGATGGAACGTGACGAATGCTCCACAGGCGACCGGCACCGGCGTCGGCGCGCCCGTCATCATGTAATGATTGCCGCCGCCGTGATTCGGATCCTTATGGCAGATGGAACGGACGATGGTGAGCTTGTCGGCGACCTTGGCGAGCTGCGGCACAGCCTCACAGAACTGCACGCCTGTCGCCGAGGTGGAAATGGGCTTGAACTCGCCGCGAATTTCCGAAGGGGCATCCGGCTTTGGGTCGAACGTCTCGTAATGCGACGGGCCGCCATCGAGCCAAATCATGATGCAATTGACCTGTTTGCCCGAAGATGCGATGTGCGCAGTAGCAGACTCCGCAGCGCCCGCGCGCAACCGCAGCAAATCTGCAAAACCTGCGCCCAACACGGCGCCAATCCCGAGCTGGATAAAATCCCGGCGCGGCATCCCGGCGCAATTATGAGTCAAGTCAGGCACGACAATCAGACGCAGTAGACGTGGTTTGGCTTCAATTGCGTCAGAGAAGTTTGCGAAACTCGTCTGGCGTCAGTCCAGCGACTTTCGCGATGCCGCCCATCGTGATGGCGTTAATCGGATTGTGGCGGGGTATGATCAGCCGCGTCTTGCCGTTGCTCATAACGATGTGGCCGCTCTGCCGCGCAACTCGGTAGCCCAGTTTTTCGAAGACTCGGACCGCATCGCGCTGGCCAATCCCCGGAATCCTCGGCATGGCTCAGACGATGACTTCCGCCGTGAGAGCCTTTTCCTCAGCAGCCGCGTTGAGCGCATCCTCCTCCGCCACTTCAAGCCACAGGCGGATGGCGTCGCGGACGTTATCTAATGCCTCTTCTCGAGTGCGGCCCTGACTCCAGCACCCGGGAAGCGCAGGGCAACTGACGGCAAAGCCCTCCTCAGACTCGATCAGCAGCACTCTATATTTCATCGCCTGAACCTAACTTCATGTCGGGCGCAACTCAATCTCCTTCGTAGCCGCCGTTCCTAGTGGTTGAACACAAACTCCGCTGAGTTCAGCAGCGCCCAAAGGACATCTTCGGTCGCGCTCTGACGCGTGGCATCCTTGGCGCCGAAGGCGGCCGTGGCTACTTTCAATTCTTCCTCCGTGGGCGGGCGGTTGAGCGTGGCCAGATAAAGATCGGTTACAACCTGGTCCGGCGGACTGGAACTGTCGGCCAGTTGGCGGGCGCGCCCCGACTTGTTGCTCAGCTTGGATTGCAGCGCTCTTGAATTCATCAGGTGCAAGGATTGCACGACACTCATTTGGCGGTCGCGTTCGCACGGTGGATCGCTGCTGGGGTTGGGCCGGCTGAAGGCGTCCATGAGCTGCGACTCGATCTTGTAGGTCCATGCCTGCATGGCGCGCGAGCCGCTGGGCATCGCCCCAAAAGTGTCGGGCACGCCGGTGACGGTGTTCACAGCGTCGAACAACACTTCGGCGGGCAGACGGCGGCGGTAGGCGCGCGAAAAGTTTCGGGTGTCGGCCAGGTTCGATTCGTTGGGCGCCGAGCTGAGTTGGTAGAGGCGCGACTCCAGGATCGTTCGCATGAGGTGTTTCAGATCGTAGCGGTGTTTGGCGAAGTCTTCCGCGAGCGCGTTGAGCAGGGGCGGGTTCACACACGGGTTCGAGATACGGAAATCGTCCACCGGCTCGACGAGTCCCCGACCGAAAAACACTGCCCAAACCCGGTTGACGGCGGCGCGGGCGAAGAATGGATTGTCCGGCGCGGTCAGCCAGTCGGAGAGCAATTGGCGCGGGTCCATGTCGTCGCCGCCTGGCGCGGGCGAGCCATCAGGCGGACGTGGAGACATCCGTTGGCCCGTGACCGGATGTTTCACGCCCTGGCCGCCGGAAGCGAAGTAAAAGGTCTCGGTGCCACCCGAGATGGGCGGGGAGAGGCCGGCGCCTTTTTGCTTCACGGCGCCAAAAAACGCGGCGAACTGGTAGAAGTCATCCTGGCTCCACTTCTCGTTGGGATGATGATGGCATCTGGCGCATTCGAGGCGTGTGCCGAGGAAGAGTTGGCTGAACATCGTGGTAAGGTCGGCCGGTTCGCGGCGGTCGCGATAAACCACGGCGGGTCCATCGCGATGGTTTGACCCTTCGGCCAGCAGGATCTCACGCACGAACTGGTCGTAAGGCTGGTTCTGGCGAAAGGTTTCGCGCAGCCATTGGTCGAACACGAAGACGCTCTTCACACCCACGCGGTCGGGATTCGGCCGCAGGAGGTCGGCCCACTTGTTCGCCCAGTAATCGGCGTAGGCGGGATCGTTCAGCACCTGGGCAATGAACTTGCGTCGCTTGTCGGACGAAGTGTCCGCGAGGAAGGCGCGGACTTCATCGGGCGTGGGCAAGAGGCCGATGGCGTCGAGCTTGGCGCGACGGAGGAACTCGGCGTCGGTGCAACCCTCGGATGGCAAAAGGCCAAGCTGCTGAAAGTGCGCATAAGCCAGTTCGTCGATGAAGTTGTTCTTGGGCAGCTCGGCGTACTGAGCCTGAGGCAACAGGCGATCCGCCGGCACGAGAATCTGCGCATCGGCCACAAAGCCCATGTAACGCGCGACAATGACGCCTTGTCCGGTCAGCGTGCCGATGGTAACCGTGCCGCGTTCGTTCACCTGGGCAATTTCCTTGTCGTTCGAATCGAAGGCGGCAAGGCGCGTCACGTCGCGGATGCTGCCGTCCGAGTAATGCGCCTGAACGAGCAGCCGTTGCGTCGCTCCCTTCCGGTAGCGGCGTTCCTTCGGGAATGCCGTGATGCGTTCAAGCGTCGGTTCATTCGGAATCGAGTATGGCATGCCTGTGCGCAGCCAGCGCACGAGGAGTTGGTGCATCTCCGAGCCGCGTTCGAAGCGAAGGCCGCCTTCGTGCGGCAACGTCGTGGTGGGTTTTTTGATAATGAGACTTTCCTCCGGCGCAGCAGGGAAGACGCGGCGACCGCGGTTCTCTTTCACGATTTCGGCGTAGTCCGACCGGGGATCGTAAGAGAAGACCGAGAGCTTGAAGCCGTTTTGTCCATCAGCCTTGGCGTGACACGCGCCCCCATTGCAGCCGGCTCGGCTCAACGCCGGGAGCACATCACGAACAAAGCTGACCGGCGAGGGTGTCGGCATGGCGGAGGAATTGGCCGCATCGGCGCTTTCAACTTTGACGGGAATCTGCACGCGTTTGCCTTTGAATTGCGCCGTGACCACACCGTCGCCGGGACGCCTGGCTAAAACCTCCCTGGAAGGCGTAATCTCGAACGGCGCCGAACGGCTCGCCGAGAATCTTGCTTCGCCCGAGACGTCGATCTCCAAGCCATCCGCAGTGTGCGCAGTAACCAGCACACCGTGGCTCGGAGCGTCCGGTGTGAGACGGATTTCCTGCGGCTCGGCGGTCAGCGAAAGGAAGTTGCCGACCTGTAGCAGCCGACGTGAGGAGGCTCCCTTGTCCGACGACGCAGGCAGAGCCTCCTCACGTCGGCTGCTACGTTCATCGGAACGCGCCACACCGAGCATCGCCGCATTGGTTGCAGGTGCCAGCTTGGCGAGCAGTTTCCCTTCGCTATTCCAAAGCTGAACAATGCCATCGTGTGTTCCGGCGAAAATCCTCTTCCCGTCCGGTGTCGCAGCGGCACGGAGCACGGCATCGCCGGCATCGCCCAACTTGCGTTCCTCCCCGGAATCGGAGCTTTCCCGTCCGGTGTGCGCCTTCAGATTCTTGTAAGCCAGCACGGCGCCGCCGTCCGTCGTGGCGATGATCACGTTTCCATCGCCAGGCCACGCAACGGAGGTCACCGCCGCCGAATGTTTGCCCAGGCTGCCGGCGACGTGGCGAGTGGCGATATCCCAAACCTTGAGTTGCTTGTCAGCGCCCCCGCTCGCGACCTGCGTGGCGTTGGTGTTGAACGCGACGGCGAGGACTTGGGCTCCGTGGCCTTCCAGCCGGGCCAGTTCTTTCCTGGTGGCGAGTTCCCAGACTTTGATCAACTTGTCGCCGCCCACGGTGACGAGTTGCTTTCCGTCGCGGCTCAAATCCATATCGAAGATCGTGTCCTCGTGGGCCCGCCACGAATCAAGCCGCTTCCCATCGGTGATGCTGAATATGCGCACGAAGGCGCTTTGAGCCTGCACGCCATCAGCGAGCATCAGCTTGTCGCCTTCGGCTGAAAATTGGATCGACGTGATGCGGCCAACCAGCCCATTGGTCCATTCGCGCTCCAGCTTGAGCAATTCGGCATTCCACAGCGCCAATCGTCGGAACGCGCCCGAAGCCAGCCATCGGCCATCGCTGCTCCAGGCGAGCGATTGGATGGCGTCAGTATGGGCTTCAATTTCCGCAAGCACCGGGAAATTTGTTTCTGACAAATCGTAAACGATCGCCGATCCACCACGCCCGACGGCGAGCCTCTCGCTATCGGGAGACAACGCGAGTGCAAGCACCGGTTCATACGAGGGCGGCAGCGGCGCGAGTTGCACGGGAACAACGGTGTCTTCTTCTTCCAGCAGCGCCTCGTTCCAGACCAAGCCGCCCTTGATCCAGTCGCGGATGATTTTGATCTGCGCTTCGGTCAGCTGCTTCTTCGGCGGCATATGCGGATCGGCGTCCTTCAACAATGCCTTGGCCAGCCGGCTTGCTTCCGGCTTGCCCGGCACAACCGCCGCGCCGTTGTCGCCACCTTCGAGCAACCTCTCCCGAGACGTGAGCACCAGACCGCCTTTCTTTTTCTCCTGGTTATGACAGGCAAAGCACTCCGTCTTGACCAGACGCATCGCAGCCCGGACGGTGGTGTCCTTTGCAGTGGTGGACCCTGCAACCGCAACATTATGAAGTGACGACCAGAACGCGGCCACGCACAAGGGCAGCAATAAGCCGGAACGATTCAATTGAAATGGGGAGCACACGCGCCCTCGCGTGCTGTGTTCCGCGCCCTCGCAGAACACATCGGCTCGTTCGTAAGCCACACCATTGGGTGTAAGCCTCCGGTCCGACTGGCGAGGGCGCCGGTCGGCACAGGCGAAGACGCGTGTGCGCCCCGAAAAGAACCGAATCGTTCCGGATAAAACTGAGGCTGGACGGCGCGATGGATTTTTCACGTGTTGCCGGGCCGGACAATCGGCGGCCTGTTCCGTGATGCGTGATGGGTCCATTGGCGCGCAAGTATAGACGAGGGCGGACGATCGTAAAAGAGCGAAGTGTGCCCGTGGCTCCGACGAGGGGAGCATCCAGGTTTTTAGCAGGCGGTGAATGCAGCATCGAGCTTAGCCCTGATGCCTTTTGGCAATTCAGGCAGGGATTGTCCCGGAGGGACATAGTGAAAAATAGCCCGGCGTTTCAACGCCGGGTTGAGCCGAGCATACAGACAAGTCCCGGAGGGACGGCAGAAAATCCAACTCTTAAACCTGATCTTCTTTCGTCCCTCCGGGACTCGGGGTTTTTGAACCGCACCTCCCGGCGTTGAAACACCGGGCTATTTTCGCTATGCCCCTCCGGGAGAAGGGACGGCGACACTACAACGCCCATCCCTTTCGATATTCCCGTCGCAGGAATTTGTTCGCTTCGTCGGAGTTGCTGAATTGAAGCGCAGCCGGGTCCCAAAGCAATTTCTTCTTCGTCAACTCGTCGCGCAGTTGCAGGCGCAGGGCGACGTTGCCCAGCAGCACCGCCTCCGCCAGCGGACCGGCCCAATCGAAGTTCGAGCCGCCAGGCTTTCCGCCTTTGCATGCGTCGGCCCATTCCCGGTAGTGGCCGGGCGAGCGCGGCAAGGTTTTCGCCACCTGGCCGCGTTCCTCGTGCAACGATTCGGGGATGATGCGCCAGCCGAAACCATTTCCGCCACGTTGCGTGAGAATTTTTCCGCCGTCGCCGACGAGCAGGCTGCCCATCGCGCCCATGGCCTGGCCGGGCTTCAGTTCCGGCAGGCGGGGAGGACGCAGCCCGCCGTCGTACCAGACGAGCTTTACAGGAGGCAGGTCATCGCGAGCGGGAAATTGATACGTGACCAGGGAGCCGAGCGGGTAAGTCTCTTCATTCACGCGGGTGGAACTTGCTTCAACACTCGTCGGCGCACCGAGCTTCAGCGCGCGGAACACGGGGTCAAAGCTATGACAACCGATGTCGCCAAGGGCGCCTGTCCCGAAGTCCCACCAGCCGCGCCATTTGAAAGGCAGGTAAGCGGAGTGATACGGCCGCCAGGGCGCCGGGCCCAGCCACAAATCCCAATCGAGCGTGTCGGGCACGGGCGGTGTGTCCTTGGGCCGCGCGACCCCCTGCGGCCAATACTCATTGAACAGCCCGTTGGAAGGCCGGTCGGTCCAGATATGGGCTTCGCGCACCGGGCCGATGGCCCCAGCCCAGACCATCTCGCACAACCGCCGCGTTTGTTCGCTGGCTTGGCCCTGATTGCCCATTTGCGTGGCGACCTTGTGCCGCCGTGCCGCCTCGGCCAACTGCCGCGCTTCCCACACCGAATGCGTGAGCGGCTTTTCACAATAAACATCCTTGCCGAGCTTGATGGCCATCATGGAAGCGAAGGCGTGTACGTGGTCCGGCGTGGCGACGACCACGGCATCGATGTCCTTCTGTTCCTCGAGCATCTTGCGAAAATCTTTCCACTTCCGCGCCTGCGGAAACTTTTTGAAACTGCCGGCGGCGTGCGCCCAATCCACGTCGCAGAGTGCGACGATGTTGTGGTCCGGGAACTGGCTGATGTCCTGACCGCCCTGGCCGGCTACGCCGATGCCTGCGATGTTCAACTTTTCGCTCGGCGACGTGGCCCCGCGCAAGCCCAGCACGTAACCGGGAACGATTTGAATGGTCGCAGCGGTCGCGACGGCGTTGCGGATGAAGCGCCTTCGTGACGAATAGTGGCCGGGGCACGATTGAGTGGGGTTGTTTTTCATGACGGGTTGAATGGATTTCAGTTCACTACTTCGAGCTCACAGCGATGGTCGTCGGCGCCGATTGCACGACGGTTCCGCCCGGCGGCATATAGCGCGCCACGATGGTGATGCGGCTCTGCAATGGCGAGGTGTCCCCCCAGCGCGGGCTAAACCGGTAGCCGGTGCCCAAGGAGGTTTTGATCATCTGATTTTTCAGCTCGGCGCTGCTGAAGCTCCAGACCCGCCTGGGCGCGGCATTGGTCCTTGGGTCCTCTTGTGGCGCGCCGTCGAACATGACAATCTCGATCTTGCCGGTCGTGATGGGAACCCCCTTGGCGCCTGCAGGCTGGCTCGCATAAAGGGTCACCCCGAAACCATCGGGCCCCGGCGATCCGTCCAGGTCGAGCGCGACGGGCACACTAAAAACATGGAGGGAATCAATTCGTCCGCCGCGCCCCGGCTCCGTTGCACAGCCGGCGGCCAGGACCATGGCCGCAAGCAACACCGTCCAGCTCTCAAACGGGTGGCTCAATTTACAGCTTATCAGTGGACGCACCGTCGGGCGGGGCGCCGGGATTGAGTTTCTTGGTGGGCGGCAGGAGCGGCTCCAAAAGCTGCTTCTCCAGTTCGTCGTGATATTCCTTTCCTTTGATGCCGGAACGCTCCAGGTTTTCTCGAGTCACGTCGTCGATGGGGCGCACCTTGCCGACTCCCGTGGCGTCGGCCAATATTTGTGGCGTCAGCAGGATCAAGAGTTCCTTCCGGTCGCGGGTGTTATGACTGCTGCGGAAGAGTGCGCCCAGGAGCGGCACGTCCCCAAGCACGGGCATCTTCTTCACCCGTTTATCGTCCTGCGTGGAGATGAGCCCGCCAATGAGGATCGTCTGGCCGCTTTGGGCGCTGACCGTGGTGTTGGCGCGGCGCTGGTTGATAATGGGAACCGTGGCCGACTCGTTAATTTCGATGGTGGAGCTGCTGATGGCGCTGTTGGTCGTGCCGATTTCCATCTTCACAAAACCGTCCGGGCTGATCTTGGGAGTGACGGCGAGATGGACGCCGATGTCTTCGTAACGAAATTGGTTGATGGTGTCGCCGCGCTCCGTCACCCGGCTGTCCGTGATGAGCGGCACCCGCTGTCCGACGTTGATGATGGCCGGCTTGTTGTCCGCGGTGACGATCTGCGGACGGCTCAACACCTGGAGGCGACCGTCATTCTTCAACGCGCGCAGGAGGAAGGAAAAGTCCCCGCCACTGACAGCGGTCGAAAATCCGCCCATAGTCAGCAAGTCCCGCCTGACGTTGAAGTCCGTTCCGATGGCATAATCAGCGTCGCCCTTCGATCCGCTGTAACGCCATTCCACCCCAAGATCCTCCAATGAATCGAGCGTCAATTCGGCGATCAATACCTGAATGAGCACTTGCGGCTGCGGCTTGTCGAGTTCGTCGATCAGCGCTCGCATCTGCTCGAAATAGCGGGGATTCGCCGAAACGAGCAACGTGTTGCTGATGGGCTCGGCCACCACGGCCACTTCCCGCTCGAGCACCCGCTGCACAGTCCCCACCGCCTCGGGGCCCAGCACCTGCGTCACACGCTGCCGTTCCTGGTCGAGGAACGTGCGGATGGCCGTTGCCACCTCCTGCGCCTGCGAATTCTTCAAACGGATAACTTCGGTGCGCCGTTCGTGGGCTGGGCTGGCATCGAGAGAATCGATGATCTGCGAAACCAGCGCCACATAGTGATCGGTGCCGCCCACCAGCAGACTGTTCGTGCGCGGATCGACGGTGACCGTCAAGGCGTTCTGTTCGGCAGTGCCAACCGTGGCCGAGGCCAGTTCGTCATCGGCCAAAGCGCTGCCGTCTTCTCCGATCCTGGACCGCACCAATGTGTACTGGATGCTGCGTTGGGTTCCGCCCGGCGTGGCGCTCTGGGTCATGCGAAACATCTGCATCAGCAAGGTCGCCATCTGATGGGCATCGGCATTGCGCAACGTGAAGACCTTGATCTTGGCCTGCTGCGGCGAACTGGCGTCGAGCCGTCCAACGATTTGTTCCAGCAAGCCCATGTAATCCACCGGTCCGCTGACGATGAGCGAATTCATGCGCCCGTCAGGCGTGATCAAAATGGATTCCTTCAACGCCGCCGTCACCAGTTCCTGGCCTTGCTCGGTGCGGGTGATGAATTGCAACACCGATTGGGCGTTCGGGTTTTGCTGGTCGGTCAATGGCGTGGGTTTGGTGTTCAGCGACGTATTGAGAATGGCGGAAAGCGATTCCGCCCGCGCGTACTTCAGCGGGAATACTTTGATCTCGCTGACGCGGGCGACTTGCTCAGTATCGAGTTTCCTGACCAGTTCGCCGATGCGCCTGGCATCCGCTTCGCCGCAAGAGACGACGATAGCGTTGATGCGCTCGTCCGCCGTGACGGTGACCTGCAAGGCGGTGCCGGGCGTGCCTTCGCGGAAAAGGCCCTGCACAGTCTGCGCCACGCGGCGGGCATCGGCCTTGGCGAGCGGGAAGAAATGGACCGCCATGCCGCTGTCGGCAGCCTCCGCATCGAGCCGTTGGATGAGCGATTCGACCGTGCTCATGTCCTCCACACTGGCGGCCACCAGAATCGCGTTGGCCCATTGGTCGGCGACGACCGTGATCGGCTCCACCGCTTCGCCCTTCACGCGCGGCGGGCGGTTCGCGACCACGGCCTGCAGCGTGGATTGAAGTTTGGTCGCCGTCGCCCGCGCCAGCGGGAAGACTTTGAAGTTCAATCGGGCGAAAACGCTTTCCCCGTCGAGCTGCGCGATGATGCGGTCGGCAGCGTCAAAAGCTTCCTTGCTGCCCACAATCAGCACCGTGTTCATGCGGTCGTCGGCGATCACGCTCACGGGAACGGAGCGTTCCGTCCCGCCCTGCGGGACCACGGTGTCGGCGGTGCGCTTGGCGCGGAAGAACTGTTCGAGCGTCGTTGCCAGTGAAGAGGCCCGCGCGTTCTTCAGCGGGTATAACTTCAGGTCGCCGGAGCCAGCGGTAAAATCCTTCGTATCCACGCGGCGGATGATTTCGCGCACGATGGCGAGATTCTCCGGGCTGGCCGAGACGAACATCGTGTTGCTGCGCGGATCCACGCTGATGGCCAGCGCCTCACGCTGCGTCGCAGTGCGGGCTGTGGTCGCGCCTGCGCTCAGACCCGGGCGATAAAGCCCCTGCTGAACGAGGGCGCGGAGCATGGTGGCAACGCGCTGCGCGTCGGCGAATTCAAGCGTGAAGGTTTGGAGCAGGCCGCCTTCGATGACCGGCTCGATGTCAATCTTTTGCAGGAGGCTCTGGATCAATTCCAGGTTTTCCTTGCTGGCGCTGACAATGAGCGTGTTGTTGAGCGCATCCGGCTCCAGCTTGATCTGTTCGCTCGGCAAGGGCGCCTGGCCCGGCAAGGTCTGCGCCTTGAACCGTGCCGCGAAGATGTTTTCGATGGTCCCGGCGACGCGAGTCGCGTCGTTGTGTTTCAATGTCAGGACCGTGAGCGTCAGCGCCGGGTTCTCTGTCCTCGCGTCGAGCTTCTTCAACAGGTCGTCGATGGCGCCGTTGTCCTCCTGATTCGCCGTCACGAGCAGGCTGTTGCTGCGCGGGTCGGCCAGAATGATGGGCTTGTTGCGCTGCGCCTCGGTGGCGCGTCCCGCACCTGCGGGATAACGCTGGTCGAAAAGCGTCGTCAGCGTGGTGGACAGTAGTCGGGCGTCGGCGAATTGCAGGGGAATGAGACGGATGCGCCCGCTCAACGCCGGCCCGGCCTTGTCCAGTTGTTTGGCCAGCGACTCGACCATCTCAAAGGCGTCGCGCCCACCGGCAACCAGCAGCGCGTTGCTGCGCTGGTCGGCCAGCACGGTGACCTTGAGCGTGTCCGCGCTGCCTTTATTCAAGGTGGCGCGCTGAGTGACGCGCGCGTCCATCAGTCGCTGGACACTGGCGGCGACTACGTTGGCGTCGGCATTCTCCAAGGGGACGATCCGGATGTCGCGCAACTCGAAGGGGAGCTGCTGGTCCAGTTGCTGGAGCAATCCCTCGATGATGGCGAAGCTTTTGCCATTGCCGGCGATGATAAGCGCGCTCGTCCGGTCATCGACGCTGATGACCGGCTTGTCTTCGCCGCGCATCCCCGTCACCGCGCGCGGGCTGTTGTAGATGTCGTTGAGAATCTTTTGAATCGCTGCCGGGTCCGCATGGTTCAACGGGTAAAAGCGCACGGTTTCCAATCCGCTCGCCGCCGGGATGTCGAGTTGCTCGATGACGTCGCCGATGAGGGGGAGCATGTCGGCGCGCGCTGCGATCACCAAAATATTCGCCAGGTCGTCCGCCTGGATGACCAGCGCGGCGCGGGCCTTGGGGGCGCCGCTCGTCTTTGGCGTCTCGCCCTCGCGCGCCGTGCGCAAGCGCGTCACCTGGGTGGCCAGGCCTTCGGTTCCCGGCACGGAGGGGCCTTCGGCAAAGACGCTCTGGAGCAGCGGCAGCAACTTCGTGGCGCTGGCGTGCTTGAGGCGGAACAGGCGCACTTCGGTGACAAACTTCTCGATTTGCCTGTCGAGATCGCCGATGACGCGCTCCGCCAGATCAAGGGTGTCCTTGTGGCCGGAAAGAATCAGGGTGTTGGAGCGAGGATCCGCAGCGACATTAAGTGGGTTTACCAATGCCTGGCCATTCGTGCCCTGGGGTTGAGCGCCAGGGCCCGCAGGGCCGGCAGCGAACGCGCGGCCTTGAGTGAAGATGCTTGAGAGTGTCTGCGAAACTGCGGCGGCGTCTGCATGCTCCAGAACGACCAGCCGCACTTCCACGCCTTCAGTCAACGCTGCCGTGTCCATCATGTCCACGACGGCGGCGAGGGCTTTGAGGTTGTCCGGCGTTGACGTCAGCACGAGACGATTGCCACCGCCCGCTCCACCGGTGGCGGGATCGGGCGAAATCCTGATGGGCTTTGTCAGGTCGAGCGTGACAGCCTGTCCAGCCTCGTTCTGCACCTTGAGGCGACGCACTTGTTCCTGAAGTTCCCGAGCTTCGGAGGTGAATTCGCCGGCGGCGCCCGGCCGGAGCATGTTTTGCAATACGGCTGCAAGCTGGTTCGCATTGGCTTTCTTCAACGACACCACCAGCACGTCCGCCTCGCCGAAGGCCGCCGGCGTGTCGAGCCCGCGAATCATCTTCTCCACCTGCTCGATCACGTTGCTCCGGGCCACCACCAGCAGAGCGCGATTGCGCTGGTCGGCACTGACCGTGAGCGGGTCGCCGGGACGCACGACGTTGTGCTGCGTGACAAGCTGCTGCACGAGCGGCAGGACTTTCTCCGGCGCGGCATTGGTCAATGGCACGAGTCGAAACTCAAGCTGCGCCATCTGGCCGGCGGTATCGAGCTGCTTGATGAGCGATTCCAGCAGCGGAAAATCCGTGGGCCGCGCGCGGACGATGACGCTGCGGGTGCGCGCCTCGGGCACAACCGTAATGCGCGGCTGTGGGGTGCGCGTCTGCGGGGGTTGGCCGGGTTGCGTGGGCACCGGCACCGGCTCTTGCTTGAGCAAGTCGGTTAGCGTGCGCGCCACCATGACCGGATCCGAATTGAGCAGCGTGAACAAACGAAACTCCGCTTCGTTGCCCCAGAAATTGAAGGAAAGATCGGTGATGATACGATCCACATTGTCCAACTCCTGAGCCGGACCTGAAAGGATGAGCGCGTTGGCAGTCTTGTCCACCGCAATGACAACCTCCGGAATAGCGTTCGTTGTCGTGCCCGCCTGGGGCGGCTGATTCTGCGGTGGCGCGGCGCCGTCCGGCGGTGTGGGCGCGGTGTCGGTCTTCGGCGGTTCGACCTTTTCCACGACCCGCATCTGGCCGCGGGCCATCTGCGGATAAATGTTCTGAAGCATCCTCGCCATCTGTTCAGCGGTGACACGGTCAAGCGGACGGAGGCGGACTTGCAACGTGGTATCCTTGCTCTGCTCGTCAAGGCGGCTGATGAGGTCCTGGATTTGAGCCAGATCGCCGCGTCGCGCGATGACCGTGATGGAATTGTTGAAGTCGTCCGCCTCGATCACAGGCCGTTCCTTCTCCTCACGGGCGCTGAAGACAGCCGAGACCTTGGAGACCACATCGAAGGCCTTGGCTTTCTTGAGCCAGACGAATTGCACGTCGCGGTCGCTGCGCTCCGGGGCCTTGTCCAGTGTCGGCAGCAATTTCTCCACCGTGCGAAAATGCGCGGCCGTGCCGGAAACGATCAACGAGTTGGCACGTTCATTTACCGAGATGCTCGCGGGGATGAAGCGCCCCGTGCGCACGCGCGACTGATAGCGCGAGACATTTTCGAGAATCTGTTCCAGGACGGCCGAAACCTCCCTGGCGACGCCGTTCTCCAGTTTGTAGATGCGCACCTCGATGTCGCCGGCTTCGCTCTCGGTGTCGAGTTCGCGCACGATCTTCATCACATCCTCGACGGCGTTGGTCGGGCCATTGATGAGCAGGCTGTTTGCCCCCACGACCGCGCTCACACCGACGCGCTTTGCCATCGCCGCGCTGACGCGGTTCGTCAGGGCCGTGTTGATGGCTTCAGCCATGGTGTCGGCACGGCCCTTCTTGAGATGGACAATCTGGATGACGCTCTGGCCTTCGCCATCCGCGGCATCGAGCTTCTTCACCACGTCGCTGACCCTGGCGAATGTCCTCTCCGATGCCTCCACCACCAAGGTGCGATCATCGGCCAACGCGCTGACAACCAGCCGCTCGTTCGGGTCGTTGGTTTGCCTGGCGTAAACCTGGGTGAGCATCGACGACAGGGCCGCGGCCGAGTTGCGCTGGAGGGAAAGGACGTGGAGGTCGCGCTTCGAAGCCGCCCCCGCTCCCTTGAGCATGTCCACGATGGATGCGATTTCGGCGATGTGATTGGTGCGCCCGGTGGCGACAAGGCGGCCATTGGGGACATCAGCGATGATCTGCGCGTCGGCGGGATCGGAGGCATCCTTGCTTTTCCAACGGTCGGTGTAAAGCTGCTGCACGAGCGGTTGCAGGCGCGTGACTTCCTCGGCTTGTCCAATGTCGAACAGCTTCGTCTCACGCGCGCCCTGGTTCACCACCGCGGATTGCAGATCACCGATAATGCGCTCCAGCAACTTCAATTGCGCGTCGCTGCCGGCGAGAATGAGGTGGTTGCTCGGCGTGTCCTCCATGATGAGAATGTCCGTGGTGCCAAGCTCCGGCTGGGCCGTAAGCTGGTCGTTGTAGAGCTGACGGAGCTTGCCGGTCAGATCTCCCACGCGGCCCTGCTTGAGCGAGACCACTTTCATCTTTCGCTCCGGCTGCGCGCCCAGCGACTGATCGAGCTGTTCGATGATGGTCGCCACGCCGGTCAACTCCTTCGGATCGCCCGTGACGATGAGCGTGCGGGTCTTCGTATCGACGCTCACCGTGGCGCGCTTCTGCTGGCGGCCATAAGCGTCAAAGCGCACCAGCGAGGTGCTGAGAATCTCCGCCACTTTTGTTGGGTCGGCCGATTTGAGCTTGAAGACACGCGCGGTCGCGCCTTGAGCGCTGACCTTGTCGAGCTTCTTCACGATGGTTTCCACGGCGTCGAGTTCGTTGGTTTCTCCGACAACGATCAAACGATTGCCGCCCGCATCCGGGGTGATGAGTGTGTCGGGCACCTGGGCGCCGAAACGAACCTTCGCCTCCTCCAGGTAAAGTGTGCGCACGGTCGTGGCCAGTTCGACCGCGCTGGCGGTGCTGAGGTCAAAGACGCGCGTGTCGCGCACATCGCTGCGGGGCCTGGCGGTCCCGCCCTGCGGGACGCCCAGTTGCGTGAGTATGGACTCGATGTGCTTCACGTGTTCGGGTTTGCCGGTGACGATCAGCCGCCCGGTCCGGGAATCGGCCAGAATCTGCGCGTCGGCGGCGTCGGATTTGGACTTCCACTGATCCTGGTAAAGCTGCTGCACGAGCGGCTGAAGGCGTTGCACGTCCGCGGCGGTGCCGACCTCGAAGGTTCGGGTCTCGCGCGGCGCGCGCGGCTGTCCATCGAGCGTGGCGACAATCTGGCGAATGGTTTCGCCCTGGTCCTTGGTGCCGAAGACTGTAAAGCGCGTGCCGCTGGCATCGCTGTAAATCGTGGCGGGTTTCATTGCTGTCTTGCCCGCGGATTGCTCGTTGTAAATCTGCGTTACTTTTGGCAACAGCTCGGAAGCGCTGCCGTTCTTCACTTCGATCGACTGCAACTCGCGCGCGTCCCGCCCCGCGGGATCGTCCAGCGCCGCGATGACCGTCTCGACCTGCGGCAATACCGAGGCGGGCGCGAGGACGATCAGTCGCTTGCCACCGGGCTCGGGCGTGATGCTGACCAGATTCGTGATCCCGCCGTGGCGGGACGCGGCGTTTTGGGCGGCGAAAACGCGCATCGCCAGCGCGGCCAACCCGTCGGGATCGTCGCCCCGCACGCTGATAATCTTCAATTCACGCGCGCGGCTGGACGCCCCGGTCGGAGCCGTCGGGTCGATGCCTTCGTTGTCGAGACGTTGAATGATGGTTTCAGCGTCCTTCAAGTCGTTGCGGGAGCCGGAGACAACGATGCTGTTGGACTCGCGATCCAGCGAGACGGTGGCGCGGCGGATGGGCTGGTTGCGATTGTCGAACTTGAGCATGGCATTCGACACCACGCCGACGATTTGAGCCGCATCGGCGTTGACAAGCTTGAAAACGCGCGCGCCGCCGCTGGCTTCGGGGGTCTGGTCGAGCTGCTCGACCACCGTGGCAACGGTCTTTAGTTCATCCTTGGGACCGGTCACGACCAGGCGGTTGCCCGCAGCATCGGCGATGATCTTCATTTGGGGCGCATACTCCGGTCCGCGCTGGTCCTTGATGAGTTCGACCGAAAGTGTCGTGGCCATCGTGGCGACGGTGCTGGCCTCGCCCTGTTTGAGCTCGATGATGCGCATCTCGCGGGGTTGCACGTCGGAACGGGTATCGAGTTGGGCAATGACCAGTGAAGCCGCTTCGACCGCGGCCGAGTCGCCTGTGACCACCAGGCTGTTGCTGCGCGCATCCACCAGCACGCGAACCTGGTTCTGTTGGGCGTTGAGACTTTTTTCAACGAGGGTGGCGATTTCAGCCGCCAGCGCCGCCTTAAGGCGGATAACGCGCGTCTCCTCCTTTGCGCCTTTCTTCCCCTCGGCGTCAAGCTGGCGAACGATGGCTTCGACTCGTGCGATCTCCTTCTCGCCGCCACTGACCATGATGCGATTATTCTTTGCGTCCGTATTGAGCGTCGCTGCCCCGCCGGCGGGATCGGTCTGTCCCTTCAGTTGCTCGGTGTAAAGCTGCTGCACGAGCGGGACAAACTCGGTTGCGGTGCGACTGAACAACTCGACGCTCTTGAACTGGCGGGTGCTGGCGGGAGCGGCCACATCGAGTTGCTGCACGAGTGCGCGGATCCGTTCCAGATCTTTGGGCGGCGCGAGCGCGAGAATTTGCCGCCCGGTCGAGTCAGGCATCAGCTTGGGCGCAAGCTGCGGGTCGGTGGGCGTTTCCCCCAATTGATCGAGCAGTTGCGTCGTCAGAGCGATGAGTTCGGTGGCTGTCTTGGATTGCACGGGGATCACGGCCATGTCGCGCTTGGCGCGCGCAGGTGCGATGTCCAGCGCGTTGACGACTTCCTGGACTTCGGTGATTTGCGCCTCAGTGGCGGTGACGAGCAGGCGGTTGTTCGGCGCATCGGCGATCAGCGAAGGTTTTGGCATGTCCGACCAGCGGCGGTCGGTCATCTTGTCATTGACCAGGCTTTGAATGCTGGCCAGCGCCGTCTCTACGCGCGCGTTCTTCAAGGGAATGATTTGCAAACGTCGGGATTGATTCTGGGCCCGGTCGGCACGGAGTTGCTTCACGAGCCCCTCCACCTTTTCCAGGTGAGCCTCGCTGGCGGTGACGATGAGACGGCCATTCTCGGAGTCAGGCAGAATCTTTGCGTGCGCCACCGCACTGGCCGCCCCGCTGCCGACCTGATCGCGGTAGAGTTGCTCGACCAGCGGGGCCAGGCGCTTGGCCTCGCTGGCGGAACCGACATCAATGAAACGCGTCTGCAACGGCGTCGGCGTGGTCGTGCCGGTCTCAAGCTGGATCACGATGTCGGAAGCAATTTGCAGGTCGCCCGGAGAGCCGCTCACGACAACACTTTGACTGCCCGAATCGTGGCTGACGCTGGCCGTGGTGGTAATGCGGCCATCCTGCGCGCGGCGCGTGAGGGCTTGTGTAAGGATTGAGGCAAGATTCGTCGTGTCAGCAGCGCGTGGCCGGAACACTTTGGTGAGCTGAACTGTCTGCGAGCGAAGCGGGATATTGGTCAGCCCCGCCTGGCCATGCACGTTTTTATCGACGCGATTGATGAGCGTCTCGATTTGCTCCAACTGACCAGGGATAGGCGCGGCGACGATCAAGCGGTTCTGCATCGTGTCGGTGATGACGCGTGCCTTGGTGGCAGCGGACGCGGCCGTCTCGTTGGGCGCGGCCACTCCGGGGATGGCCTGCCGGATGATATTGGCGAGTTCGTCCGAGCGGATCGTTTGCGGGAAATAGATGCGCACATCGCCACCGGGGCCTTCCTTCTGCTCGAACTTGTTAATCAATTCCTCCGCGAGCGCGATGCGTTCGCGTGGTCCGAACAATACCAGCGTGCGCGACGCGTCGTCATAGACGGATGTGATGTAGTCGTTCGGATCCGGCGGGAGCACCTCCATGGTCTTGTTGTTCGGATTGTAGGTCGTGCGCTTCGGCGCCGTGGCGGCACCGAACGTGCGATTGAGCAGGTCGCTGACGATGGCGCCGCTGGCGTGGAGCAGCGTGTAAGTCTTCATCTGCCGGTCCACCGCCACTTCCGTGTCGATGGTCGCGAGCAAGGTGCGGATGCGCGTAATGTTGCCAAGCCGGTCGGTGATGATGAGACCGCGCCCGCGCGAGAGCGGCGCGATGGAACCGGCGCTCGACAGCATCGAGGTGATGGAATCGGCCACTTCCTTGGAATCGAGGTTCTTCACATCGAGTACGACGGTGACGACTTCGCCTGGCCGAACATCCCCGCTGTGGTCGATCCCTCGCATGATCCGCAAGGGCATGGCAGGCAGTTCCTTGAAGGGCACCAGCCGCAAGTAGTGCCCGGACTCAACAAGCATCAGCCCTTTCATGGAAAGGATGAGGTTAATCACGTCGAGCGCCTCGGTGTAATTGTAGGGAGTCGGATCGTTGAACGTGAGCGTTCCCGCGATGTTCGTGTCCGCCAGCAACGGTTTGCCTGACATCTGCGCAAACCGCTCGATGACGTCCGGGTAGGGGATGCCATCGAACTGAAAGCGGATGTTGCGGGCCGGTTGGTTGGTGGCGGGCTGTGCGGCCTGTGCCGGCGGGTTGGTGGCGTTCTGGCCGGGCGCGCTCGCAAGGTTCAACAGCAGGCCGAGGATGGCCATCGCGATTCGGTTCAGTTTCGATGTGTTCATAGGGTTCATGTCCACCATTGATTTTGTGCCATCACTTCGCCTTGGCCAGTTCGGCCGGCAATTGTTCAGGCGCCAACTTGTGTTTGTCTGCAAGGGTCTTGCCGCGTTCGATGGCCCAATACTCGGCGCCGATGCGCACGATGACACGGCTGTCCGATCGCAGAAGGGAATTACCCGGCATGGGGAACGGACGATAATCGACGCACACCAACGTGCCGCCGGCGAAGGCGTCTCCCGGTTTGTAGCGAACCGTTCTTTGCGCGATCAAATCGCGGACGTGGACCTCGGGTTGGCCCATCCATTCCGAAAGGGAGACGATGCGGAAGGCCTCTGGTCCGGGTGGCGAGCCAGGCTTGAGCGGAGCGGAGCCGGGCGAAGAACCCGGAGCGCCCGGGGACGGTGGCGGTGAACGTTTGACGTATGGACGAAGGATGTCGCGACCGACAATGCCGTCGAAGATGTGCCGCTGAGGGCTATCCAGGGCGTATTTGGGCGCCAATTCCTTTCGCTGGACGTCAGGGGCGGGATCCACGACGAGTGTGAGGTAGCGGAAACGCACTTTCACCAGGCCGGGTAACTCTCCGCCGGTGACCGAGACGCCATCGAGACGATGCAATTGAGGGGACTCCTGCAAGACGAAGAGCAGGTCCACCACGTCGGCGAGCGGGCCTTCGCCCTGCACGCTCCAGCCGATCTCCTGCGCGCCGCGAAGTTTGCGCGGCCCGATGGGGAGCCGGGTAAACTCATCCTCCTGCAGACCGCTCCTGAGAATGTGCCTGGTGAGCAGTTCTCCGGATTGGGCGCTGGCCTGGTCCACCGTATCGGCGAACGTGCGGAGAGTGGAGGCCTTCATCCGGTCTTCGGCTGTGAAGCAAGCGCGGCGCTCGACCTGGATTTTGGCCAGGCGTTCGCGCGATGCCGCGATGCGCTTGTCGATTTGCCGTAGCGGCTTGACGAGCACGGCGCGCACGCCGAAGCCGACGACGCACAGGACAGCGATGCCCCCAACGATGCCCCCCAGGATCTTCTCGCGCTTGTTCATCCCGCTCCTCCCTTCTTCTCCAGCTTCGAATCGAGCGAAGCGTCGTCGGAGGGGCGCGCGGGCGTTTTCACCTTCGAGAGGTCAACCTTCATCTTCTCGGGCGGGAAGAGCTCGACGCTGGAACGGAATTCGTAACCATAGCGGTCGGCGCCCGGAGTAATCGCCAGCGGCTTTACATCGTAACCGGCGGTGCGGAGCTGCTTGTCGAGCTTGGCGAGGATTTCACCGCTGCGCGCCTGGACACTGAGCAGAATCGCGCCCCCGCCGGTCACGGAAAAGGACGTGATATAGATCTCGTCCGCGGGCGGCAGGATGGAGCTGAGGTAGGCGTAATGTTCGAGCCAGTTGCGTTCCCCTTTCTCCCAGTCCTGCACGGTCGCAGCCTGGCGAATCATCTTCTGATAAATGGGCTGTTTGGATTTGGCATCGGCCAGTTCCGCCTCGGCGGCGTGCTGCATTCTCAGGCGCTGGTTGATGAGAAATTGCCGGACCCCCAACAGCGCGACCAGCAGGGCGGCGGCGGCTGCGGTTCCGGCCAGAAGGCCAATGCGCCGCAAGTCGCGCTGGACCGCAGGGCGTTTGGGATTGAGAAAGTCAAAGGGAAGGCCAGTGGCATCATACACGCCCAGAGCCAGGCCGATGGTGGCGATGGCGCCCGGCGCGTGTTCGGCCGCCTCGTCCGGAAGTTCGAGCGCACTGGCCAGTTCCAGCACCGTGCAGGGAGCGGAAAAGCGCTTCTCCAGCCGCTCGACCACGGCACGTTCCTGTCCGGTGGCGCCCGTGACCACGACTTTGGCCACTGCGTTCTGGGAATCCATGCCCGAATAGCTGTGCAAGCTGCGCACGACTTCGATGGTTACCGCATCGGCGAAATCTTCGACAGGAGACGGAGCGGCAGTCGCAGCGCCTTCCTCGGCGTCCGTGGCGGAGGCGGGTTCGGTCTGCGGCTTGACCGGGGCGCCCCGGCTGAAGAGCAATGTCTGCTGCGCGATGACGTCGATGTTCATCTCATCGGGCCGCAGGGAGACGAGCGCGACGGGTTGCTCTCCGTCGGCCACGTTACAGGCCTCGACGCAACGCACGTTGGCGTAAGGAAGAAACCCGAGCGCGACGAGCTTGAGTCCGGCGACGTCGGCGGTCTGTCGGTAGAACTCCACCTCGTCGCGCTTCACGGCGGCGACGAGGACTTCAAGTTTCGGCGATGGTGCGGGTTCGAGCGCCAGCGGATCGGTCTTGGCGGGCGCTTCGGTGCGAGCGGAGGGCGGCGTGATTCGGCCCCGCACTTTGAAGTCGATGACCGCTTCGTCCATGCGAAACGGAAGGTCTTTGCCAACCTGAAAGTGAACCATCGATGCGAGTTCGCGAAGGTCGTCGAGGACCGGAAGCGTGAGAGTCCGCAGAACCACCTGCGCGCGCGGTACGCCCATGACGACCACACCGGTTCTGAGACCGAGATGGTCCAGCGCGCGCGCAATGGCGACACCCAGAACGTTCGGATCGGAACGGTCCGCGTCGTCGGCGAACTCCAGGCGCTGCGCCACGATGCGGGTAATCGCGATGCCATGGCCGCGCGGTGTGGCCTGCACGACACGAAGGGTGGCCCCGTCCACGTCCAGCGCCGTCACCTGTCCCTGCACGCGCGCGCGCGGCTTCTTCCGAAAGGGAGGAAGCGCGGTCAGGCGCGGGAACTTGGGCAGGGCAAGGTTAGGCATGGTAATGGGGGAAATCCGAGATCCGAGATCCGAGATCGGAACGAAATCCAAATAGCGCGTCGCAAGCAGCGGAGCTGCCGGCGGCCGACAGACCACGCCTGCTCGGCTCGACCTGCGCATGTGCTCCTGTGAAGGATCGTGCGCGCGCCCTTCGGACTTCGGTCTTCGGGCTTCCTTCAGATTTGGGATTTCGGGATTCGGATCTGGCTGTGACTTCGATGGGAATCTCCGGTTCCAGCTTGAAGGGCACTCCCAGCCGCGTCAGGTCCCGCAGATACGTCACGACCGGCTCGCCCGACGCCAGGTCAATCATCACATCGAGGACGCGAAACCGTCCGCTGGGCAAGCCGTAGCCAACGACGCGAAAACTGTATTGATAGCTGCGCGCCGTAAGAAATGGAGCCAGCTGCTTGAAGCGCGGCGCGTCCACCACGTGTTCCTGATAGAGCCATGCCGTCGTCGCACGCCGCTCGGGGCTGATGCTGCGGCGCGTCGAGAGAATGCTCTCGGCCAGCGGCTCATCGATGCCGGGAACCGATGACAGCACGGCGAGGCTGGCGGTGTTGATGTTGACCAGGCCGTCGAAGCGCTCTGCCGCGCTGGCGGTGAAAAGGTCGAGCACGAGCGGGAGTTGCTCCGGGCCGATGCCGCTGGGGATTTCGGTTTCCTTGCCGGCGCTGTCCTTGATCTTCAGTTTCGCTTCCAGCAGCTCCGCAGCATGTCCCAGCGTCAAATGGTTGGTGCGAAGCACGGCGATGAAATTGGTCAATCCGGGCGGCAGTTCGACGCCAGGGAGCGGGTCCAACGGGTTGTTGACATCGGTGCGCGGGACGCCGTCGTTGTCCTGGTTCGGGTCGTAAGAGGAAACGGTGAGCAGCGGTTGGAGACCCAGGTCGAGGCGTCCGTCATTATTGTCGGTGGGCAGCCGTTCGTCGCCGTCGTTTTCGTTGGGGTCAAGCCGCCAATTCATGTTCGCATCTTCACCGTAGAGCAGAGATGGGGTAAAGCCCCGCACCAGCAGAATTTCGTCGAGCGTGTTGAGCGGTCGGTTGCGGATGGAGTAGGCCTGCGGGAGAGTGGAATAATGCTCCTGCTCGGCGCCGTCGGGGCGCAGGGTTTCGTCCCAGTCGATGAAATCGCGCAAGGCCGCGAGGTGCTGAGCGGTGAGACGCGAGAAGCTGGTGAAGTTTGTCGAGTGCGCGGCGTTGAGATTGAGTTTGCCCGCTTCATCGCTGAGACCGAAGCGGAGTTCAGCCAGAGCGTCATCATCGGGTGGTGAATACACGGTGAAGAACCAGCGGTCGGCGCCGTCGTCACAGACGAACCGGTCGCGAAAGGCGCGGGGTTGGTCGCGCCAATCGGTGAAACCGGGTTTGGCGGCGGCCGCCACGCGCATGGCTTCCGCCACGCCACTCATGGCCGCGGCCCATGCCTGCTCCGAGCCGGCGCCGGCCGAAGCGGCTGTGTCCTCGGCTTTGAGACGGAAGAGCAGGCTGATGGCAACCATCGACGCCAGCATGACGAGAACCAGGACTGCAACAAGGACAAAACCCCGGCGTCGGCGCGGCGGTTCAGGTTGGAGGCGCAGGTTCATGGCGTTGAGGTGATGATCGAAGGAGCCTGTCCCGTTGCATCGGTCAAGTCCAGCGGCTCAATCTCGCGGCTCGTCGGCAGATAAATAACGCGGCGAAAAAGGTCGCCGGGATAATCTGCCAGCGAGGCGTCCGCAGCGAGTGGATCAGCGCCCAGTGTAATTTCAACGCCGCGCGGGAGCTGGTCGGAATCCCATGTCGCCGACCAACCAAAGCCGTCCCAATACCAGATGCGCATGAAACGGACGGAGTCAGTCAATGGCTTGGCCGCCAGCGCGGGGGCATTGGTGGAATCCGGGGTGATCGGCACGGCGAAACCGCCTGACGCACTGGGTCTCTCCACGAGAGGTTGTTCCGTGCGCGTGAGGCCGGTCACGACTTCGTTGGTGCCTTCGATGCTTTTGCCCAAGGCGTAGGTGACAAGCCGCAAATCGGTGCGCAGAGCCGCGCTGCGGCTAGAGGAGCTGTTGTTTGCCGCCGCGCGCGACGGGGATTCCACGGTGACAAAGCGCAGGCTCGTCGCGTCGCCTGTAAACCCATATTGGGGCTGGGCAAAGGCGCTGCGCAGTTCGGAAGTAAGACGGTCCATTACCAGGCGGATAGTGGCGATGCGATCCGATTCCTGAAGGAGCTGCGCGCGGAGATTCGCGGCCTGACTGTGAAAATACAGCCCCACCACCAGGATGCCAATGGCGATTCCTATGGCAAGAACGACTTCGACCAGTGTGAAGGCCCGCGACCGGCCACGAGGAAACTGAATTTGGCGCCGGGATTTCATGGCTGATAATGGGCGGTGGTGATGGCGCGCTTATTGTTTTTCTCCAGCTTCAATACCTGGGTGAGGCGATGGACCAGGGGCGGCTCGTCGTGGCGAACGATCACTTCCACGGCGGTCAGGGCGCTGGTCTCGCCGGTCTCGGTTTCCGTGGACGCAAAAACCAATTGCCACGTCCAGTGGTCGAAGGGGCTCTCGAACGGTTCAGGGCCGACGGACTCCAGCGTGCGCAGCCCCATCTGAATTTCGGAGATCACGGAGATGGCCAGGTTCACGGCGTGAGCGTTGAGCTTCTGTCGCTCGACGCCGTGGATGGCAGAGTGAATGCCGCCGCCGATGATGGCGGCAGCCGCGGCGAACAGCACCAGCGCCAGAACGACCTCCAAAAGCACGGCCCCGCATCTGCCCCGGCCTTTCAGTCTGAGAGCTTGCCGAAATGATTGGGCGTGTTGCCCAAATCTCGACTGCAATGTCCCGGGAGGGCGAGGCTCCTGATGAGCCCTGTTTTGCTGGTCATTTTTGCTCCACCATGGCTCGCGAGGACGCTCGCCCTCCCCTGAGATGATTTGGGCAACACGCTCTGATTCTTCGCGTCTTGAACCCCGGAACCGTAGCGGCGTCTCGGCAGAGCGCCGCTGCTTTTGCCGACGAGAGCTTGCGGCGCTCTGCCGAGACGCCGCTACGGAAATCAGGTTCAGGGTAAGGGTGGATTGCATCGATGGCGTTGCCTCATTCAGGGAGCCGACGTTGCGTTCGCCCGGGTTATGGTATCGGCGGGTTGAATCGGAGATTCCTGGCCGCCCGACTTCGGTTCGTTAGTGATGATCTCTCGGTGAATGAATCCGGTGATGCCTTGAAGTTGCACCGCGATGCGCCGCGTGTCTTCATCCGAGCGAGAGACCACGATGATCTCCGCGGAGTCACTCGAGCCGTCCGGAAAAAATCCGATGGGCGAGAACGTAACGAGCGCGGAATTGGCTTCAACGTTTTCCTCCGGCGGGGCGGACCTGTCAGCCGCTCCGGGTTCAAAGCTGTTACCCTCCATCAAGCGCACGCCTTCAATGCTGACGAGGCCCGTGATGCGGCTTACATATTCCTGCAACTCTCTTACGGGCTCGAAGTGACCCGGACGGACGACGGGATCCGGCTCCCATAGCACGCGCAGGTCGCCGAGCGGGACGAGCAGGCCGTCGCCGATGTCTTCCTCGAATGTGATTTGCACCATCCTTCCGCTGTTGGCCGCGTGCGCGCGCGCCAAGCGGATCAACGCTTCGATTTGGTTAACGCCTTCATCCAGTGACGCGCCGCGCTGAAGTCCGGAGAAGTTGAACACGACGGCACTGAAGAGCAACAGCACCAGCCCAACCGCCAGCAACAGTTCCACCAAGGTAAACCCCGCCCGGCTGTCGCGATGTTCTGGACCGGTGCGCACATCCATGCGAGAAGCGGCCTAGCGCTCACCGGCGGAGCCGGGTTCGGCCTCGGTGAAGTGCTTGATGTCGTCGTCAGTGTCCGGTTGGCCATCCGGTCCGACGGAGAAGAGCTTGTAAGGCAGGGCGCCCTGCTGCTCGCCTTCAACTGCACGGTCCACAAGTTCATACCGAATCTTGTGGCTCCACGGATCGTCGAGCGAGGTGCCGGGCTTGAGGTAGGGTCCCTGCCATTTTTCGGCGAGCTTCTCGTTCTCGAAGGTCGGTTTCTTGAGCAATGCGTCGAGTCCTCCTTCCTGTTCCGAAGGATAATGGCCCAGGTTGAGCCGATACGTATCGAGCGCGCTGGCCACCTGACTGAGCAGGAGTTTGGTGGTGTTTTTCTCCGCGCCCTTCTGCTGTGGCAGCACAAACACAACCAGCGCGCCGGCCAGCAGCAGGATGATGACGATAACCAGGAGAATTTCTATAAGAGTAAAGCCGGACGCGTGTGCGCGCCGATTACGCCATAAGGCAATGCTTTGCAATGTCATATTCAGATTCTGATCGCTCTAAGGCTCAAGCTAACTGGACCGCCCTCGCGGCGGCAAGATTCAAGTGCATTTGCCGCAGAGATTTTGACGCGGCAGCGCCCCGCTGGCTTCATGGCAATTTCGGGTCCGCTGGGTAGAGCCGCGATGGTGACAGATGGCCAAGCTTCAATGTTGCCCCAGGGCGCTGGCCATGGTGAAGATCGGCAGAAGAAGACCCAGGGCGAGAAACCCGATGCCGGCGGCCACGAGACAGAGAATCGCGGGTTCGATCAGGCGCACGGCCTGGTCCACCTGACGGTTGGTTCTGCGCTCGACGGTGTCGGCGATCTGCACGAGCACCTTGTCGAGCTTGTTCGATTCCTCGGCGACGCTGATCATCGCGAGGATCTGTTCGGGAAAAAAGTTTCCGGACCCAAGCGGCTCGGAGAGTCGTTTGCCGTCGCGCACCGCTTCGGTGGCTTCGGCGATCCGTTCGGCGAGGATGGTCGAGCCGGTGGCGTCCTTGCTGATCTTGAGTGCCTGCAGAAGCGGCACACCATTGGCAAGCATCGTCCCGAGGATGCGGCAGAAGCGCGTGATCGCCAGCAGGCGGAAGGCATTGCCGACGACGGGAACCTTCAGACGCCATTGCTCGGTCCAACGGCGGGCGGTGGGACTTTTAAGATTTGCCCAGATCAGCGCGATGAGGCCACCGGCGCCGACCGAAAGCAGATACCAGTAGGTGCGCACGGCCTTGCTGGCCAGGAACAGCACTTCCGTGGGCAGAGGTTTCTTCGCACTCGCGAGGAGCGGCTCGAACTTCGGCACGAAGAATATCAGCGCGCCAATCATTACCGTCAGTCCCAGCGCGGTGAGCAAGGCCGGGTAAATCATCGCGCCAAGGACCTTGCTGCGAAGTTCATCCAGCCGTTCCAGAAAGCCGGAAAGGCTGCGCAAAACGTCTTCGAGAAAGGCGGCGCGTTCGCCCGCTTGAATCATGGCCGTGTGCAGCGTGGGAAAGACCTCAGGGTATTGGCGCAAGGCGTCCGTAAGCGATTTGCCATCCGCGATGGCCGCGCGGATTTCCTTGAGCAGATCGCACAGCGAAGCGCTGGCAGCGGACTTGATCAGAGAATCGAGCGCACGCAACAGCGGCACGCCCGAGCCAAGCAGGTCGGCCATCTGACCGTACATAACGCCGAGGTCGCTCGATCGCACACGGCGGCGCGGACGCGTTTGTCCTGCGCCGGTACCGCGGCCTTGCACGATTACGGGAAAAAGCTTCTGCTCCTCCAACAGCCGCAGCGCGGCCGCTTCGCTGTCAGCCTCCAGCGCGCCGGTAATTTTCTGACCGGCTTCCGTGATGGCGGTGTATTGAAACTTGTTCATGCCCGATTCGGGGCGGAAGGACGCACACCGATTGAAACGCCGGGATTAGAACGGGCCGACGCGGTGACGACAAGGCTAAATTGCCGTGCACATCACGACCTCGTCGGGTGTGGTGATACCCTGACGAACTTTGAGCCATCCATCCTCGCGCAACAAACGCAGCCCGTGCTGGCGAGCGACGGCCAGGAGTTCCCTGGACGAGGCGCGCTCCATGATCTTATGGGTGATCGCGTCGTTCAACACCATCAACTCATAGAGCCCGCTGCGCCCGCGGAAACCCGTCTGGCGGCAATGGGCGCAGCCGGTTCCGCGAAAAAGCTTTTCCTTCGCGCCCAGCTCGAAGTCACGCGGAAGACTGCTCCGATCCGGCTCGAATTCTGTCTTGCACTTCGGGCAAATATGGCGCACCAGCCGCTGAGCCATGCAACCAATGAGGGTGCTGCTGACCAGGAACGGCTCCACACCCATGTCGATGAGGCGCATCGGGGCGCTGGCCGCATCGTTGGTGTGCAATGTGGAAAGAACGAGATGTCCCGTCAGCGCCGCTTGCGTGGCGGCGCGCGCAGTCTCCAGGTCGCGGATCTCACCAATCATCACCACGTCGGGGTCGTGACGAAGGATCGACCGAAGGCCGCGTTCGAACGTCATCCCGACCTGCGTGTTGACGGGAATCTGGTTCACGCCCTGGAGATGATATTCGACCGGATCCTCGACGGTGAGCACCTTGAGGCCCGGGCCGACGATGGCGTTGAGCGCCGCATAAAGCGTAGTCGTTTTGCCGGCGCCAGTGGGGCCGGTGACCAGGATGATGCCGTGCGGGCGATCGATCAAATTGCGGAACAAGCCGAACGTGTGGTCGTCCATACCCAGTTCCGGCAACGTGTAAAGCACGTTGGACCGATCCAGCAGGCGCATAACGACCCCTTCGCCAAAGAGCATCGGGATGACGCTCACCCGAACATCGATCTGCCGTCCGCCCACCTGAAATTTGATGCGACCATCCTGCGGCAGGCGCCGCTCGGCAATGTTCAAGCTTGCCAGAATCTTGATACGGCTGATGATGGCCGCTTGAAACCGGTGCATCTGCGCAGGGACGCCCGCCTCCTGCAGCACCCCGTCGATTCGGTAACGGATCGAAAGCTGGTGCTCGTACGGCTCGATGTGGATGTCCGAGGCCCGCTCGTTGACGGCTTCAAGGATGATTTCGTTGACGAGCTTGATGACACTGGCCTCCTGTGCCATCTCCAGCAGGTCTTCGCTCGCCTCCACCGCGCCACCGTTCATGGCGCCATCCGCACCGACCATCTCATCGAGCGTGTCGCCGCCCAACCCGTAATGCGCTTTGATCAGCTTGTCGATGTCGCCTTGCGGGGCGAGCATAGGCTGGATATTCAACCCGGTCATCAAACGGATGTCGTCGAAGGCGTAAAGATCGAACGCGTCGCTTGTCGCCACGTTGAGGGTGCCATTGATGCGGGAGATGGGCACGAGCCTCTTGCGATAAACGATCTTGGGCGGCAAAGTTTGGAGCGTCTCCGGATCAATGGAAATCTCTCCGAGATTGAGCAGCGGAAGGTGCAGTTGCTCGGCCATCACTTCCAGAAGCTGCCGTTCGGTGAGGTGACCCAACTGGACGATGGCCCGATCGACCCGCAGGCCTTCCGCATTCTGAAGCGCCAACGCCTCGTCGAGTTGCGACGCCGTCAGCAAACCTTTATCCAGGAGAATTTGTGTAATGCTCATGTCAAAACTCGAACCTTACCAACGCGAAAAACCGCACAGCTTAAATCAAGCCACACATTGATCAAGCCCATTCGCCCTGTGGCCTCGGCCACTCGCGCCCGCTTCGGCAACCAGCGCGGCATAAAGACAACCATCCTCGCACAACTTGGATTTCGACTGCTGAAGCCCCGCTAGAATTCGATGTAAATCCGGTCCGACCCACGGCCTCCTGATTACGCCAATATTGGATCGATGACATTTCACCAGCATCATGGCCTCCGCCGCACGCGGGTTGTTTTTCGGGTCTGATTAAGATTACGAGCAGGATTAAGATTAAGAACACAACCGCAGGCAAGCGTCCGGTGTAATACCGGAGCGCTATTTTCAACCATGCGATTCCCGCGATATGAATGGCGCGTATGGGACAATCGAATTGAAAGGAACTCATGGCTCCGTCAACATCGGCGCGTGCAAACCGGGTTATCGCGAATTTTTCTCGCGCTGTTTCTCGTCTTTTTTCCCAAGGCCGCCTTTGGGCAGGTGGAGCTGTGGGTGAGCAATCCGGACAATTCCGCCTTGTTCCAGAAACAAAATGCGGCCCTGACGTTCACCACGGGCACCTATGAACATCCGACCATTGCAGTGGACGACACCAGGACCTACCAAACGATTGACGGTTTCGGGTTCACGCTCACGGGTGGCAGCGCCATGCACATCGTTCGCATGGCATCGGCGGCGCGGGCGGCGTTGCTGCGCGAGCTGTTTGCCACGGATGGCACCAACATCGGCACGAGCTATTTGCGGCTGAGCATCGGCGCGTCCGACCTCAACGAGCGTGTGTTTTCCTACAATGACCTGCCGGCCGGTCAGATCGACGTGGAGATGAAGAAATTCGACCTCGGCCCCGACCGCGCCGATGTCATTCCTGTGCTCAAAGAAATCCTGGCAATCAATCCCGCCATCAAGCTCATGGGATCCCCTTGGTCGGCTCCCACCTGGATGAAGACCACCAACGACACGCGCGGCGCAAGTTTGAAGCCGGAATTCCACGACGCCTACGCGAGATATTTCGTGAAGTACATCCAGGCCATGAAAGCGGAAGGCATCCGCATCGACGCCATCACCATCCAAAACGAGCCGCTGCATCCGGGCAACAACCCGAGCATGTTCATGTCCGCGCCACAACAGGCCACCTTCATCAAACGCAACCTCGGCCCGGCCCTCGCCGCGGCGAAGCTCGACACCAAGATTGTTCTTTACGACCACAACTGCGACCGTCCGGATTACCCGATCTCCATCCTGAATGATCCCGAAGCCGCCAAGCACGTGGACGGCTCGGCGTTTCATTTGTATGCCGGCAAGATCGAAGCACTGACGAAGGTCAACGACGCACATCCGAACAAGAACATCTATTTCACCGAGCAATGGGTGGGAGCGCCGGGCAACCTGCACAAGGATCTGACCTGGCACGTTCGCGAATTGATCATCGGCGCCACGCGCAATTGGAGTCGGACGGTGCTGGAATGGAATCTCGCCTCCAAATTCACGTTGGGAACCGCACACGGACCGGGGCGGATGCAACCGGTGCCTCGGCGCCGTCACCATCGACGGCAACAACGTCACGCGCAATCCGGCCTACTACATCATCGCGCACGCGGCCAAATTCGTGCGGCCAGGCTCGGTGCGTATTGCGTCCAACACGCTGCCGGCGCTCCCCAACGTCGCCTTCAAGACACCGGACGGAAGGCGCGTCTTGATCGTGCTCAACAACACTCAAAAGCGGCAAACCTTCAACATCTCGTATCAGGGCAAGCTCGCAACGTCCGCGCTGAATGGCAATGCGGTGGGGACCTTTGTCTGGTAGCGACCGTTGAACCCGCAGGAGGCGACCTAAGGAGTCTCTGACGGTGGTTGCCAAAATAAGTTTCCGGATCCTGGACTGCCGAGCCTGCTGCGCCTCACAGAGGCGCGCTCCGGAGCGCGGGTCTACGACCCGCAGCCGTCCTCTGCATTAAGGAAATGCAAATTACTTTTGGCAATCACTCTAATTCCTGAAGACCCCAAAGCGATAACGGAGTTCTTCAAAGGCTGGTAGCGAAGATACGGAGCGGCGTGATGTACCGGCGGATCATCCTAACCTGCCGAGCCCTCGACAACGCAGTGGCGCCAGCGCGGTCGAGTGAGCGGGTGCGGGTAAGTCCAAGCCCGAAAGACAATAGCCCACGGGCAAGGCAAGCCTGCGAGTGACGCTTTGGATAAATCGGTTGCCCGGTTAAAACAATCGTGGAGGCAACTCCACGAACCGCTTGGCTTCTTCAACCGTGTATGTTGTCTGGCACTTTGGGCACAAAAGGTAATGCTCGTAGTAATAATCGTGCTTCGGTTTCTTTTGCGGCGTTTGCTTGATGACTGGCGTTGAACATTTCCGGCACGGCTCGCCTTCCTGTATAGCGGGCCGTCTGCCTTCAGTTTCGGGTTTATTCTCGTAGCCCTCGTCCAGCGGAAGATTGGGCTGGCGGAGCGCAGCCATCGAGAGGCGGTCGCAGCATTCGTTCTCCTTGTTGCCCGCATGTCCCTTGATCCATCGGAATGCCACGTGATGCGTCTCGCAAAGCAGCAGCAGCTTTTCCCAGAGATCAATGTTCTTGGCGCGCTCCTTGTTGTTAAGCCACCAATCGTTCTTTTTCCATTTTGCTGCCCAGCCCTTCATCATTGCGTCCACGAGATACTGCGAATCGCTGTAGAGCGTGACTTTGCAGGGCTGCTTCAACAATTCGAGGCCCTTGATGGCGGCGAGAATCTCCATCCGATTATTCGTGGTTAAACGAAAGCCGCCGCTGGCTTCGGCGCGCTTCTTGGGATGTACCAACACCACGCCATAACCGCCCGGGCCTGGATTGGGTTCGCATCCGCCGTCCGTGTAAATCTCTACGTGTGGCATCGGATCGGCGTTCACGCTCATCTGTTTTCGCCAATAGCGTGCAGACGGTTGCTATTCGGGCTTAATCGCCGATACCAGATACTCGTAAAGCTCCTTTTTCGACGTGCGTTTGCGCAACGTCCGCACAGTGACGGATGCAAATCCCGCTTTACGAAACATCTCAACGAATACCTGCTCAACCGGAAGAAGAACATCGTAGAACTTCGAATTTCCAACGATGTAGTTGACATGGCCACCAGGTTTTACCACGCGCTCGAGCGATCGAACATGTTGCCACATGTCATGAAAATATTTCTGAACGTAGATTCCCAGCACGTCACTCCGCGCGCGAATGTTCTGAACGATTATTCCGAACTCTGGGAAGGGAATATTTCCTGATCCGTTAGCAGCCCACTTTTGAAGATTGCTTGTGGCGCATCCCCATGTGCCACCAATCGCCTCCCAGTCCAACTCGCCAGCTTGTCGTCCACTAGTAAGAAACCCGAGCCAATACATGTATGGGCGCAGTTCGCGAATGTAGCTCATTCGGTTCGGATACGGAGGTGACGTGATAACCAGGTCGTAATGGGAAGGCACAAGCTTGTCATCAGCGCATCTCGCGTCATTAAGCAATACACGAACTTCTGAGACAATCGGAGAACGTGCTGCGTCCGTTACATCCCTGGTCGCCCGGGTCCAACTTGCCTCAAAGTCTGAGCGTTTGTCGTGAAACAATGCTGGCTCTGGCGGCGCTTTGAACGACATAGACTGATGCCCAAAGCTGACGTTTGCGGCCTCGATCATTACACGACAGAAGACAATCCTCACCAGATCGGTCATAGGTGTACTGCCCGGAAGTATGCGAATTCGAGCCATACAGCGTCCGAGCAGATTCAATGTCTCCGCATCCCACCACTTTTCTATTTCGTGAATAGGCGGAATCCATGCTTCACCGCCATTGAGCGTAGCTTTGAGCACGTCAGCTGAGATGCGAGCGAATCCTTCCAAGTCTGAAACAGAGTACGCCGAACATTTGGTGCGAGCCAGCCACACAAGAAATGGATTGATGTCGGTTGTATCCGCTCGAATTCCACGCTCTGCGCAAACCAGTGCCGTCGTACCAGTGCCACAAAACGGATCGAGAATCACGCCGTCTCGCAGATCATATTCAGTCAACAAGTCAGCAACCAAATGGACCGAGTACGCTGGCGTCAGTCGTAGCCACCCGTAGCGGGTGTGCTTCAGGTTCGCTCGTTGCGTCAGACGCTCCGTAAATCCAAGGCGAGGCTGTTCAACGGTGATATCCATGGTTCAGAGAGAAAGAAGTGTTTTGAGAACATTCTCGATTTCGACTTTGATGCGCGGAGAGAAATGAGTAAAAAAGTCCGCTAGATCGTAACCAACGACCTCGCGACAAAACGTGTACGCACTCGCAGTCGCAGAGCCCTGCAGCGTGCCGGTGAGCAAAACCCAATTGGCCAGTCGATAACGATGGGCAACGTCGCCATCAATCTGCGTCGAGAAGAGAAGGAGAACAGGAACGTAGAGGTGCGAGTAAGCTTTTGCAGCGTTCGCAATGTCGGCGTTCTGCCGCTTCGAATCCTTGCTTTTGTAGCCTTGGCGCGTCTCGAAGACGATTCCCTTGATGTTCCTCAGCGTGTCGGCAGGAAGGCCGATCTCGCTCGCCACTGCCTTCAGCCAAGCTTGTACGCGGTTGCGTGCGGTACCGTCTTTGACGTCGGCGAGGGCAATTCTTCCATCAAGCGTCAAGGTTCGCTGTTTCCCGCGCGTCCCTTCCACGTTGTAACTCCAGATAGCTTGCTCCGGCGTAAGTCCCAGATGGTCTTGGAGCATCTGATAGAAAACCCACTGGCTACCAATTCCAATTTGGCGGTAAACTGAGGTCATGCCGCCGGCAGCTTTGTGCGCCGCGTACATCAAAGGGGAATCAACGCCAAACCAATGATAGAAGGGGTCCGCGCCGTACATCTCGTGGAACTGCTCCAGCGTGAGACCCTCTTTGCGCCCCTTGCCAAATTTCGGTTTGTAATTGAGACAAGTCCGCAACGCCGTTGCGATTAGAGTGAAGTACTTTTCATCTTTCGGCAGATTTGGCGGCAACGGCGGTGGAGGTCCCACCTTCTCTTCCAGAGAGTCCGGTTCCGACGTGATTTCGTATTCGTCACTCATCCTACGGATGAATCATAACCATTGTTGGCGTGGCGAGCTTTGAACTGGCTCATTCCGACCGCATGATTTCTCAATTGCGATCGTTTCGCAATCACCGATACGCCGAACTTCGACGCGATGCGCACGTGCCCCTGTAGTCGAGTGCGCGGCATCGGCCTTTTCCCGGATTTGAGTCCGCCGCAGAAACGGCGCTTTGAACCTCCGTGGATCCATAGCCCGCGCTCAGCGTTCCTGGAGCAGTTTGATGAGATTTTCCAGTTCTTCGCGCGAGGGCCGGTTCCCCGAAAGCGTCCGAAAGAAGGCCGGGAGTTTGCCGAGCAATTCTTCGTCTTTCAGCACATAATCCGGGATGCGGCCGGCATCCACGGCGGCGTAGTCGAAGAACTTGAGCCAGTCGTCGGAGCCTTGTTTCAGGCCAAGTTGCTTCGCCCAGGTGCGAAGCGTTTCTTCGTCGCGCGGTGGAGCGAGGACTTCCCGTTCAATCTTGCTCCAGTTGCTGGGGTCGTGGCCGTGCTCCAGGCAGAATTCACGCAGACCGAGTCGGTGCCGCGCCCGCAGTTCTTTGATGAATGTTCCAAACATAATCTTGTGGTAATATTATTACCACGACGGGTTAACGTGTCCATAGAAATCGTCGCTCGCCCCAACAGCAGTCCTCGTGGCCAGGGCGGATTCAAGCATCGGACGAACCGGCATAGCCGCCGAGGTAACCAGGCGGAGGCGTAATCTGACGCAAGATCCGCCTCCTTACGTCGGCGGCTACGTTTCTTCAATCCACACTGCCCCACGTTGACGTGTTCATGAAAACACGGCTGACTTTCCAAACCACTCACACTACCCTGTGGCGCATGTCCAATCCGGCCCTTCAATACCTGCCGCACCGGAAACAGCTTGGAGTTTCGCTCGAGAACGACTAACGCCATGCCCATGGCCACACCAACTCCTGAACGCGCTTCCGGAAGTTCGTCAGCGAGCCAGCGGTCCCTGCTCCCGCCGTGGCTCGCCTGGAGTTTGATCCTTGGGCTGGGTATTGGGATCTGGATTTGGCGGCCGGCCGCGGAAGTCAGCCCGAAGGGTTGGCAATTGCTCGCTGTGTTTCTTCCGTGTGTGCTGGCGCTCATGCTCCAACCCCTCGCGGGCGGTGCCGTAGTGTTGCTGGCGGTGATTACGACGGTCCTGGTGGGTGCACTCGATTTGCCAGAGGCGCTCGGCGGTTACATGGATCCGACGGTGTGGCTTGTGCTGGCCGCGTACTTTCTCGCCCGCGCGTTCATCAAGACCGGCCTGGCGCGGCGCATTGCCTTGCTGTTTATTCGGCGGCTTGGCCACAACTCGCTCGGGCTCAGCTATGCGCTCATGGCCTCGAACACCGTCCTCGCCGGAATGATTCCTTCGAACGCCGCGCGGGTTGGCGGCGTCATGCTTCCCATCACGCGCAGTCTGGCGGAGATCTACAAGTCTCATCCCGGGCCGACTGCCGGGTTGCTTGGAGCTTTTCTCTTGGTGACACTTTATCAGGCGGATGTGGTTGCCTGTGCCCTTTTCTTCACAGGTCAGGCGAGCAATCCGCTGGCCGCCCGGCAAGCGGCGCAACTGACCGAGCAGGTGGCAGGCGGTCCGGTAATCCTGAGCTATGGAAACTGGTTGTGGTACGCGCTGGTGCCGGCGGTGACGTCGCTCCTTGTGGTTCCATGCCTCACTTATCGACTGGCACGGCCGGAGATAACGCGCACACCGGAAGCGACAGAATTCGCCCGCGCCGAACTCAACAGCATGGGTCCGCTCAAGCGCGAAGAACGCGTCCTGGCGGTCGTCTTCAGCGGCGTGTGCCTGCTGTGGATCTTTGGCGGCGCGGATGCGATCACGCTGGTGGCGCTGAGCGGCGCCGCCCTGTTGCTGCTCGCGAAGATTTTGAGCTGGGACGACGTCATCAACGAACGGAGCGCCTGGGACGTGTTTATCTGGTACGGCGGTCTGATTCAGCTCGGCAAGAAGCTGAATGAAACGGGAGTGCTCAGTCACTTTGCCAAGGCGGTTGCCGGACAGTTTTCGGGGTGGAACTGGCTGGCATTGTTCGTGGTCGTGTTGCTGATTTATTTTTACGCGCATTATGCCTTCGCCAGCATTACCGCGCACATTGTATCGATGTATCCAGCGTTCGTGCCCGTGTTGATTGCGGCGGGAGCGCCGGCGCCGCTGGTCGTGTGCAGCTTTGCTTTCTTCGCCAATTTTGCCGCCGGGCTGACCCATTACGGCACGACTCCCGGGCCGATTATTTTCAGCGTCGGTTACGTATCACAGCGAACCTGGTGGCGCGTGGGATTTCTCCTCTCGCTCGTTCACATCGCCATCTGGCTGACCGTCGGCATGCTATGGTGGAAGATGACCGGACTATGGTAAGAATCGGACAAAATAGAGTGATTGCCAAAAGTAATTTCCGAAAAGGTGGGCGACGCCCTGCTGGGCGTTGCGGCAAACCGGCAGGTTTGCCCCACCTTTTTGGAAATTACTTTTGGCAATCGATATGAACGGCACAAGAGAGGGCCATTTACGGCAGTGGTTTCTCCACTAATTCGGTCGGCCCTTGGCAACAGTCACAGACGTCCGGCGCCACGGCATCGATGGCGCAAATCGCACAGTAATAGTACAGGTCATGGACGATTCCCTTGCGTATAGAGCGCAGTCTCATGGGTTCAAAGATTTGGGAATTGGGAAACAGGCGGCCTTTCAGCAGAAGGTCTTTTTCGTGCAGGCGTTTGTCACTGAACAAGGCCTCGGAATATTTGCTGCGCAACAGAGTGTAGTACTTGCCGTCCTCGGTTTTGAGACCATAAAGATGTTCGTGTCGAGCCGGCAGATTGGTCTGGTGTAACCGATTCATCTCTTCGGCCAGGCAAACCACCCTGCCGCGCAACTCAATCTCCTGAACGGCCGGAGGGCTCTTTGATGCGTTCGTTGTAACCTGGTAAGGCGGCTCAGCAGCGATGGCAAGCGGCATCACTGTGATCCCCAGCATCAGCGCGCCCAGGTCTTTCCACCGTTGGATTCGTGCCGCCATCATCGCTTTGTTCTGTCGAACCTTCCGGCTGAACCAGGACTTGCTCAAGCAAAATTATGGGTCGGTGCCCTCTGAGAATTGTTTGAGTGCCTTGTCGTAATCCGCCGGCTCATCGATATCGAAATCCAGACCAGAATCGTTCATCTCGCGCAGCGCCGTTTCTTGAGAACGGTTGCGCAGGAACTGTTTCAGATCCGTTTCTGTCGCCTGCGCCAGTTGGCCGAAAACACTTCGCGGAAGAATGACCGGATGCCGGGGACGCCCATTGCGGCCCGGCTGACAAATCTTCTCCGGATGTGCCGCCGCGAACTCGATGAGCGTCGCGAGCGTGCTCGCGCACAGGTGTGGCTGGTCGCCAAGCACGATGGCCCAGTGTGTCAATTCATGAGTCCAGCCCGGCCATTGAGCAGCGCATTGGATCGAGCTGAACATTCCGCGTTCGGGATTGGGGTTGACGATTCGATTCTGGACTGGAAAGCCGAGGCGATTCATCTCCTGCTCCAACGGCTGGCTGGCCTCGGCGTGGACGATCGCAATTTGCTTTGCGCCCATGCGGCCCCACTGCGCCAGCAAATGCCCGAGGATGGATGTTTTGCCCCATGGCAAGAGCAGTTTGGGACGTCCCATCCGCGCCGAAGCGCCGGCGCCGAGGATCACCACACCCAAGGAGAGAACGCCCCGAACCCTGTGTGCGCATTGCGCCCCTGGCCCGACCAGCCCCCTCACCCGCCCTTCGGGCACCCTCTCCCCCAGTGGGGGAGAGGGCTGGGGTGAGGGGGTGAGTCGGTCCAGGGGCAGTTCTTGGGAAGAATTGGGTGGCATGGAGTTTATGAGCCAGTGCTCGGTGGAATTGCCGCATCACGCTTGATCAACGCACCGCAAATATCTTCTCCGCGCGCTTTTGGATGAACTGCGCCATCACACTTACGGCGATTTCCGGGACACTGACGGCCTGAATGTCCAAACCAACCGGGCAGACAACTCCAGCGAGTTGTTCCTCCGTAGCGATCTTGTCTTCCAGGAATTGGCTGAAGATCAGGCGGGCCTTCCGCCGGCTGCCGATCATCCCCAGAAATGTGAAGGACCGATGAATCCATTCGCGCAAGACCAGTGCGTCGTGCTGATGACCCCGTGTGACAATCAACCCAAACGTCGGTCGCGCCGGCAGGACTTCCTTAAGAAGCTCCTCCCAATAACCGACCCGGAAGCGGGTGCCCTCCGGAAAATATTGTCGATTGGCCAAGGTCGGGCGGTCATCAAAAACGGTGACCTCGAAATCAAGCTGAAGGGCGAGCGGCGCGACCGCCTGCGCGACGTGTCCTGAGCCGGCAATCCAAAGCGCGCACGGCGGCAGAACGGTTTCCTGGTAAAGCCATTGGTCCTGGGCATTTTCCTCGACCCAACCGACGCAGAAATCCTTGTTGATGCCCCAGGTCAGTGGCTTTCGACATTGCGCCAACTCCTTCCAAATCCCGGCAGCTTGAGCGGCGTTGGGCAGAATCAATCCCGAGACTTTCCCGCCGCAGATGAGGCCGTCGTCCCAGCCGAAATCATGGTCCAACACCAAATCGAACATTGCCGGGGTCTGCGTCAACAAAGCGCGGCGGGCGCGATCCTGAATTTCCGCTTCCAAACAGCCGCCGCCCAGCGTGCCCTTGATCCGCCCATCCGCGAAGAATAGCGCCTTGGCCCCTTTCTTTTGGGGACTGGAGCCTTTGATGCCGGAGATGATGCCCAGAGCGAAGGGTTGCCCTTCGGCCAAAGCCCCCGGCAGGAAATCATAGAAACGAGGCATAGACCATTAAGTTCGACAATGCGCGCTCAGTCAATTTTTGTTTGATAGCCAAAGGGTCCATCCCTAGACTCCCTTCCGCCATAGCACGACAACATGCAACCGACATCTGCAAAAACTGTCGTAAATATCCGCGTCAATGGATCTCCACAGCAGCACGAAGTCGAACCGCGCCTGCTCCTGGTTCATTTTTTGCGCGACCTCTGTGGATTGACGGGCACACACGTCGGCTGTGAAACAACCATTTGTGGGGCGTGCACTGTGTTGCTCGACGGCAAAGCCGTCAAGTCGTGCACGGTCCTGGCCGTCCAGGCGGATGGCGGTGAAGTGACGACCATCGAAGGTCTGGCCCGCAACGGCGAACTGCATCCCGTGCAGCAAGGTTTCTGGGAATGCCATGCTCTGCAATGCGGCTATTGCACACCGGGAATGATCCTGGCGGGCGTTGAACTCTTGCAGAATAATTCCAAACCTTCCCGCGAGGAAATCGCGCATGCCCTGGAAGGTAATCTTTGCCGTTGCACCGGTTATACGCACATCATCGATGCCATCGAGTGGGCGGCGAAGAGGATGGGCAGGCGGAAGGAGTGATTTGTAACTGGTAATTGGTGACTGATACAGAACACGCAAGAAATGCTGATATGGACCATCTCGAATCACCACTCACCAGTCACCAAGCACGATGAGAACCGTCGCCCTTGCCAAACATCAGCCGTATGTTGGCAGGCCCATGAAGCGCGTGGAAGACCCTCGCCTCATCAAGGGCATCGCCACCTACGTCGACGATCTGAAAATGCACGGGCTCCTGCACGCGGTCATTTTGCGCAGCCCGTATGCCCACGCGCGAATCCTCGGCATCAAGACCGGCGCCGCCCAGGCCTTTCCCGGCGTCGTCGGCGTGTTTATCGGAGCGGACGTGAATGACAAGTGCGGTTTGCTTCCGTGTGCTTCACCGATGCCGGACCAAAAAGCCCCCAAATACACGGTCTTGGCCAGCGACCGTGTTTATTTCGTGGGACACCCACTGGCGATCGTGGTAGCAACGGACCGCTTTATCGCCCGTGATGCGCTGGACCTGATTGAAGTCGATTACGATCCGTTGCCGGTCGTTGTCAATCCGGAGAAAGCCCTGGAGAAGGATTCGCCGCTGACGCATCCGGACCTGGGCAGCAATGTGGCCTTCACCTGGTCGATTGCCAATGGCGATTTGGCCGGCGTATTCAAGAAGGCCGACCGCGTCCTCAAGCAACGCATGGTTCACCAGCGTCTGACGCCCATGGCCATCGAGCCGCGCGGGTGTGTCGCTTCCTATCACGCCGGCGAGGGAACCCTCACCTTATGGACCTCGACTCAGATTCCCCATCTGGTGCGCACGTTGTTGCCGGGGATGATCGGCGTGGCCGAAAACAAGATCCGCATCGTGGCGCCTGAGGTCGGAGGCGGCTTCGGCTCCAAACTGAATCTCTACGTCGAGGAAGCTTTGTGCTCTCACCTGGCCATGCGTCTGGGAGCGCCCGTCAAATGGATCGAATCCCGTCGCGAGAATGCTTCCGCCACCATCCACGGGCGCGATCAAATCGGCGACTACGACGTGGCGATCAAGAAGGACGGCACGGTGTTGGCCATCAAGGCACGGACCATCGCGGACATTGGTTCCTACTTGCAACTGCTGACCCCGGCCATTCCGACGCTCACGGGACTGATGTTGGGTGGTTGCTACAAACTCAAAGCCGTCCGCATGGATGTGACCGGCGTCTTCACGAACAAGATGTCCACCGATGCCTACCGCGGGGCCGGACGTCCGGAAGCCACTTATGCGATCGAACGGATCATGGATTTGGTTGCGGCGGAGCTTGGCCTCGATCCGGTCGCGGTCCGTCTGAAGAATTTTCCCAAGCCGAATGAATTTCCGTTTTGCACTGCGACGGGCCTGACCTATGACAGCGGGAATTATCAGGGAGCGCTTAAGAAGGCACAGGAACTGGCCGAGTGGGACAAGTTGATCAAGCAGCGCAAGGCGGCCCGCAGCGAAGGCAAACTGTTTGGCATTGGCGTTTCGACTTACGTTGAAATCTGCGCCCTGGGTCCGTCCAAGATGATGGCTGCCGGCGGTTGGGAATGGGGCTGCGTGCGCATCGAAATGTCCGGCAAGGTCACCGTCATCACCGGGGCCACACCGCACGGGCAGGGACAGGAAACGAGTTTCGCACAGATCATCGCCGACCGGCTCGGCGTTCCCATCGAAGACATCGTGGTCTTGCGAGGCGATACAAACATCGCCCATTACGGGCGCGACACCTATGGCAGTCGCGCGACGGTCATCGGTGGCACGGCGCTCATCATGTGCGCCGATAAAATCATTGCCAAGGCGCAGAGACTCGCGGCGCATCTGTTGGGATCTCCGGTAAAACAGGTTGAATTCCGCCAGGGCATTTTCTCCGTCAAGGGCAAAAAGAAATCCGTGGGCTGGAAGGAACTCGCTGCCGAGGCCTACGTGGCCAAGAATATCCCGCCCGACTTCGAACCGGGGCTCGAGGCTTCCAGCTTTTACGAGCCGAAGAATTGCACGTTCCCATTTGGCACCCACATCGTGGCCGTGGAAGTGGATCGCGACACGGGCGAAGTGCAGTTCGTGAAGTATGTCGCGGTGGATGACTGCGGGCCGCAGATCAATCCGCTGCTGGTGGAAGGCCAGGTGCAGGGGGGCATCGCGCATTCGCTCGGCCAGGTATTGTTCGAGCAAACCGTTTACGACGAAAACGGGCAGTTGTTGACCGGCGAGTTCATGGATTACGCCATGCCGCGAGCAAAGAATATTCCTGAATACGTGATGGGCAGCACTGTGACGCCATCGCCGACGAATCCGCTCGGCATCAAAGGTGTTGGTGAAGCTGGCACCATTGGAGCCACCCCTGCCATCGCCAACGCGGTCATGGACGCCCTTTCGCCGCTGGGCATTCGCCATTTGGATTTGCCTTTGACACCGGAAAAGATTTGGCAGGCGATTGCGCATCGTTGAAGCGTTGAAATCGTTAAATTGTTAAATCGTTAGAGTGATTGCCAAAAGTAATTTCCGAAAAGGTGGGGCAAACCTGCCGGTTTGCCGCAACGCCCAGCAGGGCGTCGCCCACCTTTTTGGAAGTTACTTTTGGCAATCGATATAAATTGTTTAAAGATGATCCCAGCCGCCTTCGAATATCTGCGACCGCAAAGTCTGGAAGAGGCCGTGGCCTTGCTCAGCCTGCATGGTGAAGAGGCCAAGCTCCTGGCGGGCGCCCACAGCCTGCTCCCGGCCATGAAACTGCGCCTGGCCCAGCCTAAGGTCGTGATCGACCTCGGACGCATCGCGGACCTGAATTACATTCGAGAAACCAATGGCAAAATCGCCATTGGCGCCATGGCCACACATCACGACATCGAAGCCTCGCCATTGCTCCGCGAAAAATGTCCGCTGCTCCCCGAATTGGCAGCGCAGATCGGCGACATCCAGGTTCGCAATCGCGGGACGATTGGCGGCAGTGTTGCTCACGCCGATCCGGCGGCGGACTGGCCGGCGGCGGTCCTGGCGCTGGATGCGGAACTGCTCGTGACAGGTTCGCAGGGCGACCGGCCAATCGCAGCCAAGGACTTTTTTGTCGATCTGTATCAGACCGCGCTGCAGCCGGACGAAATCCTCCGCGAAATTCGTGTTGGCGCCACAGCCAAATCGGTGGCTTACCTCAAGTTCACGCAACGGGCCAGTGGTTTTGCCATCGCCGGCGTGGCCGCGATGGTGAACGCCAAGGATAAAACAGTGCGTATTGGTGTCACTGGTGTGGCTGCGAAAGCCTATCGGGCCGGCGCGGTGGAAGCGCAATTGCGAGGCAAGCCATTGACTGACGAAAACATTTCCGCCGCCGCCCAACATGCCGCTGATGGCGTTGAACCGCTGGGCGACATCCATGCCTCCGCCGAATTCCGCGGACACATTGCGCGAGTGAACACAAAACGCGCGCTGGCGCTGGCCAACTCTCGGATTTGATCTTGCCTGGAGACGCGCAGGAGAATTCAAGCGCCGGAACCTCGATAAAGGAGCGCGGACGTCTCGTCCGCCCGAATCGTAGTGGTGGGCCGCTTGCGCCCAATGCCTTCGCCCACGGGAACTGACTGTTTGGTGAAAGGAGTTTGCTTAAGGCAAATCAGTACTGAATATGGTAGCAGGCTGGTCATTTGCAGGTTCGTGCGGACGAGACGTCCGCGCTCCTTTATTATATGGTTGCGGGTTATCCCGGATATTGTCCGGCGATGTAGCTTTCCAACTGTGTGATCGTCATGCTCTGGGCAGAAATAATCCAGTTGACAAGGTCGCCAATGGAAACAATCCCTACCACCACTTCCCGTTCCAGAACGGGCAGATGCCGGACGCGATGGGTCGTCATCAGCCGCATGCATTCCTCGACCGTGTGTGCGGGGCTGGCTGAGATAACCGGTGTCGAAAGGATTTCCCCGACGCTGGTCTCGCGCGACGATTTGCCTTTGATCGCCACCTTGCGTGTGTAATCGCGCTCCGTAATGACCCCGCGAAGTTTGCCCTCGGCCATGGCGAGCAACGCCCCAACATTCTTGTCCGCCATCATCTGGATGGCCTCGAATACCGTCGCGTCTGGAGAGATGGACCAGACCGCCGCAGGCTTGTTCTTCAAGATCTCACTGATCGTGCCCGTTATCATGGCTGTCCTTTGTTATCGAGGCACTCTAAGTCAGCACCCGAACTGTACCGGCAGTCAAGCCCGAATCGTTGTTCCAAACTGCCCTCGTAACGGCCATCGACCATCCGCAGAACCTGGTGCGGCTGTCGAGGGCCTGTTGCCCAACCCGGAGTGCGCCCGTCCTCGGGCGCAGAAATGTGAAAAAGCGGGTGGCGCACTGATGAATTACCGGCGTTTAGGCTGATGAACAACGCTGCGCCCGGGGACGGGCGCACTCCGGCCGGTTTGGGCAACAGGCCATCGAGATGCGCCTTGAGGGGGCAGCGACGGGTCAGCGACTCTTTTTGGCTTGCAGCATTTCGGCAACAGTTAATGGTTAACGCCGCTGGCTGGATTTGGCTTGGATGAAACTGATCACACGCAAGGGCGGCGTCAGGCTCGGCATTCTGGGGGCAGTGCTGGCGGTGGGACTGAGCTGGGCTTACATCACGATGATTCGGATGCCATTGAAATCGTTCGCGGGAAACCTCCCGCCGCTGACACCCGCGCAAAAATCGCTGAGCGAACGCTTGCGCCGCGATGTGACCGTGCTGGGGAAAGACATTGGAGAACACCACGTGTTTCTTCCCGCCAAACTTCGGCAGGCGGCGGAATTTGTGGAAGAATCTCTCTCGCGCGCGGGTCGCCCCGTCCAACGGCAAAGTTATGAAGTAGAGAAGGAAGTCTGCCACAACTTCGAGATTGAAATTCCAGGCAAGGCCCGTCGTGCCGAGATTGTCGTGGTTGGGGCGCATTACGATTCGGTCCTGGGCAGTCCGGGCGCCAACGACAACGGCAGCGGTATGGCGGCGTTGATGGCCCTTTCGGCATCGCTGGCGCAAATCGAGCCGAGCCGCACACTTCGCTTTGTCGCCTTTGTGAACGAGGAGCCGCCACACTTTCAGACCGATCTGATGGGCAGCCGGGTTTACGCCCGTCGCGCCCGCCAGCGTGGCGAACAGATCGTCGCGATGGTCAGTCTGGAGACCCTGGGCTATTATTCCGACGCCCGCGGAAGTCAGAAGTACCCTTTTCCATTTGGACTCCTTTACCCGTCGCGCGGCAACTTTATCGCATTCGTGGGTAACACCCGTTCAGCGGATCTCGTGCGGACCTGTATTGGCGTGTTCCGCAAAGAAACGGCGTTTCCTTCCGAAGGGGCGGCGCTGCCGGCCGGCGTCGCAGGCGTGGGCTGGTCGGACCATTGGGCCTTTTGGCAGGAGGGCTACCACGCTGTGATGGTTACGGACACCGCGCCTTTCCGCTATCCGTACTATCACACTGGGGAAGATACTCCGGATAAACTCGATTATGACCGCCTTGCCCGCGTCACGGAAGGACTGGAGAAAGTCATTCGGGCTTTGGTGAATGCGGATAAGTGAAGGCCATGATTTCAAATCCGTAATGGCTGCATCCTCAGAACCTCTGCGCTTAAGTGCCACGACACCGAATTTCAAATCTCCGGGCTAGACCGTTGCCGGTTCCGGATGAATCCAGGGCGAGCGATAGGGCCGCCGCAACAATTTGTTGGCTTCGTCATCACCAACGACCTGGCCTTTGACTGGATCCCATTCCAGCGTGCGACCGAGCTGCATCGAGAGGTTGGCCAGGATGCTAGTGGCGCTGGAGATGTAACCCTGCTCGATGTCGGCCACAGGTTTGCCCCGCGAAGCAACGGCTGCCAGAAAATCTTTCATGTGCCAGCGAATGGCGGAGGCCACGTGCTGTTCCAGGTCCTTTTCGGTTTTATCCTCGGGATATTTCTCGTACTCGAGGAGCGGTTCGCCTTTGAGCGTGGATTCCTTCTTGCCGCGCGGGAAAAAATCGTAACTGTGGACACTTGCTTTGAGCGTGCCTTTATCGCCGTAGAAAATCGCCGCCCATGGATATTTCGGGTCCGGGGGATCGCCCCAGGTGCGGTGCGTCCAAACGACGTTCAACTCGGGAAATTCAAAAGTGGCGGTCTGCGTGTCGGAGATATTGGCTTTGCTGTTCTTGCCGACGAAAATGCCGCCGGTGGAGGTGACGCGTTTGGGCCAGCCGAGGTCCATCATCCAGCGCACCATGTCGAGCATGTGAATGCACATGTCGCCGACGATGCCGTTGCCGTATTCCATGAAGGCGCGCCAGCTTCGCGGATGAACCAGCTTGTTGTAAGGGCGCATGGGAGCAGGACCGGTCCACATCTCGTAATCGAGGTTCTCGGGCGGCTCGGTGTCGGGCGGGTTGTCTCGCGCGCGCATGGCGTAGTAGCAACCGATCTCGACATGCGCGATGCGGCCGAGCAGTCCTTCCTTGAGGACGCGATCGCGCGCTTCGATCAGATGAGGCGTGCTGCGGCGCTGGGTGTTGACTTGCACAACCCGCTGGTGCTTGCGCGCGGCGGCCAGCATGGCCTGGCCTTCGACGATGTCCACACTGATGGGCTTTTGCACCCAGACATCCGCGCCGCTCTTCACGGCTTCGATCATCGGCAGCGCGTGCCAATGGTCGGGCGTTTCGACGAGGACGATGTCCAGATCCTTTTCTTTGAGCATCTCGCGGTAGTCGCCATGAGTGCGCGGCTTCTTTTTGGAAGTCTGGCGACTGGCTACCATCTCGGCGGCCTCCGCCAGCATGCGTTTATCCACATCACAGAGAGACACCACCTCCACGGGCGCCACCTGGATCAACCGAAAGAGGTCGCACTTGCCATACCAGCCGGTGCCGATCAAACCGACACGCTTTTTTTGATCTGCCAATTCTGCGGCGTAGTTGCCCAAGGCTGACAACGCAACACCAGCCGCGCCTGCCTGAAGGAATTTGCGACGGTTCATGGGTCTCTTTTACGCGCAGCGGGATGGGAAGACAAGAGTCGATCCGCACCCGGTTTGGCCGGCAGAGCGGTGAAGCTTTTAGCCATTGAATTGGTGGAATTAAACCGTTGGCGGCTGCATTAAAGACCAGCAAACCCGGCGCGGCGGCCAGGGCACCCAACGCGTTCTCTTCATTCCTCAGTTGTCCGGAATAGGGACTTACCCTACCGATGGTCGTGCGGCTGCGAATACATGGCAACAACTCGCCATGCGCAGGTAAAGCAACCGCTATTGCCGTTTGAAAAAGTAGGGTTGGACCGGAGTTGGTTGTCGGGGTTTCCCGCGTACATTTTTCACAACGAAAGGCTTAACAATGGAAAAATCTATCATAGCAATGATTGCAGTGACCGGTCTGCTGGTGGGATGCAACCGCAGCATCGAGAGTGTATCCCAGAAGTTTAACGAACTTCCGCAGCCCGTCCAAAAGACCGTGAGGGCGCACGCGCCCAATGCAGAGATCGCTGCGGTGGACAAGAAGACTCACGATGGAATGGTTTTGTATGAAATCACCTTCAACGAACCCGGAAAAAATCCAAGCATTACCGTGGCGGCAGATGGCCGGCTGATCAACACCGACATGACCACTGCCAAGGGCGCTCCGGGAACCCTGGAGCGGGTCTTCAAGGGCACAGGCGCGACCGGCACAAAACTGAGTGCGCTGCCTGAAAAGGTCCAGAAGACGATTCAAAGCCAGGCTCCGAATGGGGAGATCGCAGACATCAGCCGAAAGGAAAAGGAGAGCCTGGTGTACTACGAAGTCGAATTCAAGGACAAAGGCAAAAACCCGACCCTCTGTGTGGCGGAGGACGGCACCGTCATTCAACCGCTGCAAAAATAAGTAACTGCTATCACCTCGCCCGTTGCTGGCTGTGTTAGGCCAGCGACGCGAGCGAGAGGAGTTCAATGTGATTACAAAACCAAACACGGAGGAAGGCCAAGCGGGATGGGTGTTGTTGTGGCTGCCGGAAGTACTGCGGCCGAACCTGAGCATCCGCCGGCTGCTTCGTGGTTGCACCTGATGGGCGGTTGCACCGGTTCTCGAACTGCACGGCGGGCGGAAAACCCCTCTCTCCTTATATCGGGAGAGAGGGATTCTATTTTGCAATGAAACCCGTTCAGGGGCGGAAAAAAATGACTTATTCCTGGTAGAAAACATCTGCGCGGCGCCAGCAAAAGGAGCAGCTCCAGTACGAACACATCAAGCGATCGGCTCAACGATCCGGGCGTTATGGCAAGCGAGCCAAGGAAGTCGCTGCCCGAACGGTCATGAAACAGCGTCGGAAGAAGAGCGGTTGCCCGGACACGTTGAGCGTTTACGCAGGAAGTTGCTGCCGTTATCGATGAGAAAACGGGCGCACCTTGCGACGAGCGCGCGGCGTTTGTTGCCCAAATCATCTCAGGGAGGGCGAGCGTAGGGCGAGCGTCCTCGCGAGCCATGGTGGGGCAAAAATCACCAGCAAAACAGGGCTCGTCAGGAGCCTCGCCCTCCCGGCATTGCAGTCGAGATTTGGGCAACGCGCCCTCCAGGTGCGCCCTTAGAAAACCCGTGTACTGATATTCAGTTGCGGGAGCTTCAGCGTTCTGCGGAAACGGGCTTGTCTCGGCACGTCGTTTTCTGATAAAGGAGTGCGGTCCCATATTCCATGCGCATGAAGCCGCCGTCTTTCAAAGTCCTTGGTCCTGTTTCCCGCGTCATCCTCTTGAACTGGCTTGGCTTGCTCGCGGCCCAGGGCGGAGGTGGAACCGTTGTCAGTTGGGGTTCCGACGTCGCTGGCAAGACTAACATTCCCGCCGGCCTCAACGATGTGATCGCGGTGGCCGCCGGATTGGATCACGGCCTGGCGTTGCGCGAGAATGGGACGGTTGTTGCCTGGGGCGATAACGGTTCGGGCCAGATTGACGTGCCACCATTTTTGAGCGATGTGGTGGCCGTTTCCAGCGGATGGAGCTTCAGTATGGCACTGCGAGCAGACGGAACGGTGGTAACCTGGGGTTACCCATCCACCGTCGTCCCTTTGGGTCTGAGCAATGTCGTGGCGATCGCCGCCGGCGGCTCCCAATTCTGCCTGGCGCTGCGCGCTGATCGCACTGTTGTGGCCTGGGGATACAACGGCTCCGGTCAGACGAGCGTGCCGCCGGGCCTGAGCAACATTGTGGCGATCGCGGCCGGATTAGAGCACAGCCTCGCTTTGCGCGATGACGGGACGGTGGTTGTATGGGGGGGCAACGTCCAGGGCGAAAGCATCGCTCCGGCGGGTTTGAGCAACGTGGTCGCCATCGCCGGGGGATGGGGTCAATCTTTAGCGCTCAAAGAAGATGGCACCGCCGTGCGTTGGGGTGGAAGCGGGAGTTTTTCAGCCAGCAACGTCGTGGCGATGGCGGGAGGATGGGACGCTTGGCACGAAGTGCTATTCAGAGACGGGACGGTTCTGAATGGACCGACAGGTCTCAGCAATGTGATCTCAATTTCGCGAGGACATTTCTTCGCCTTGGCGGCCACCGGGGCGGGCCGCCCAACCCTTACCGTCGAGAACTTGCCGAGCCGGACTCTTCCCGCAGGCGCGAGCGAGTTGTTCAGCGTGCGAACCGCTGGCGCTTACCCGATGAATTATCAATGGCAATTCAATGGGGCGGATCTCAACGGCGCAACGAATTGGTTTCTCCGCGTCGGTGACCTGCAACCCACCCACTCCGGCACCTACCAGGTCACGGTCAGTAACGCGGCAGGTTCTGTCACCAGTTCGAGCGCCGTCTTGACGGTGCTGCCAGCAGCCCCATCCGTGGTCGTACAACCCGCTGACATAACAACGTGGCGCGGTAACCAGGCGGTGTTTTCTGTTGCGGCCTGGGGATCGTCCACGCGGACGTATCAATGGCGGTTTAACTCGGAAGACATTCCGGACGCCACGAACTCTGTGCTGGTGTTGACCAATGTGCAGCACCACCAAACGGGAGGTTATGATATCATTATCGCCAACACAATGGGCGCAGCGACCAGTCGCGTGGCGACCCTGACGCTGAGTCCTGTTGTCGCCTGGGGAGAAAACTGGTCCGGCAAAACGCTCGTTCCACCAACCGTCAGCAATGCGATGGCCATCGCGGCGGGAGCAAATTACAGCATGGCCTTGCGACCTGGCGGGACAATCGCTCTCTGGGGATTCGGTTTCCATGGATTGAGCAATGAACTGGCAAGCCTGACCGGTGTCATAGCCATCGCGAGCGGATCTTCGCATGTTCTGGCGCTTCGAGCGGACGGGGCTGTTGTCGCCCATGGCTACAACGGTTATGGACAAACCAACGTGCCCTCCGATCTGCAAAACGCGGTGGCGATCGCCGCCGGCTACAATTTCAGCGCCGCTCTCCAAGCCGATGGAATCGTGAAGGCATGGGGCGCCCACGAGGCGGGGCAAACCAATGTCCCGCCGGGCCTGAACAATGTGGTGGCGATTTCCTGCGGGCAAGCGCACGTCCTTGCCTTGCGCGCCGACGGCACGGTGGCATTGTGGGGAGCGAATTACGCCCCAACCAATGTGCCCACGGGCTTGACCGGTGTGACGGCGATTGCTGCCGGGAGGTTCCACAATCTTGCTCTGCGATCCGACGGGACCGTCGCGGCCTGGGGATACGGCGGCAACGGCCAGACCGCCGTGCCGGTGGGTCTCAGCAACGTTGTCGCCATTGCTGGCGGAAACAACCACAGTGTGGCCTTGCTGCGCGACGGGACTATACGAGCCTGGGGTTGGAACGGTTCAGGCCAGACCGATGTGCCACCCGGCCTGAGCAACGTCCTGGCCATCGCCAGCGGCACCGACCATTGTCTGGCGCTGCTCGGCGAGTCGCCGCCAGAAATCCGTCCTCTCCTGGAAAGGCCGGTCAAGAGCGCTGGGAGCTTCCAGGTCAGCTTGCGAACGCGAAGTGGACGAGTGTACTCGCTCGAACATACGCCCTCGCTTTCCAACTCGAACTGGACGCCTTTGCCGTTGGTTCCAGGCAACGGTGGTTTGCAGGTTTTGGTCGATCCAACCGCGACCAGCGCTCAGCGCTACTATCGCGTAACGCAATGGTGAGTTATGTCATCGACGGCGCGTTTGCCCCTTCGAGAAAGAACGTCAGCGCCAGACAACTCTCTGGCAAGCGATGACTTTTGTGAGTCCACAGCCTGTCACCATAACCATTCGGGGTGACCGGCAGGTTTCCGGTTTGCTCCAGGCCCCATCGGAGGCGCGCGTGTGCTATGTGCTGGCGCATGGCGCCGGTGCTGGTATGGCGCACCCGTTCATGGCCGCCATCGCGAACGGACTTGCCGAACGCGGCATAGCCACACTGCGTTATCAGTTTCCGTATATGGAGCAGGGTTCAAAGCGGCCTGACGACCCTAAACTCGCCCAAGACACCGTCCGCGCCGCGGTCATAGAAGTTTCACGTCTGGTCCCCGAGTTTGCTCTTTTTGCAGGCGGCAAATCCTTTGGTGGCCGGATGACTTCGCAGGCGCAAGCCGCAACGCCGCTGTCCGGAGTCCGCGGCCTGGTGTTCCTCGGATTTCCGCTTCATCCACCCGGACAGCCATCGGACGCGCGCGGAAAGCACCTCCGGGACGTGCCGATCCCGATGCTCTTCATGCAAGGAACTCGTGATGAGTTCGCGAACCTGCAGCTTCTGCAACCGCTCATCGAACAGTTGGGCGGACGCGCAACACTCAGGCTGGTTTCGGATGCCGACCATTCGTTTCACGTGCCCGCGCGCACGGGACGCAAGGATTCAGAAGTTAGAACCGAAATGTTGGATGCGTTGGCGAACTGGATCGAGATGGTGATGTCACGACAGCCACTTCAACCGAAAAACGCTGAAAAGAAGACTCCCTGACAACGAGTGACATGGACCACCGCGCAGGCCCCCGCCTCGCAAGGGCGCTTGAATGTATTTGTCGACGAGCTGCCCTCGAGATAGCCTCTCACCCGATCGGCAGATGAACCTCTACGTCGGCACCAGCGGCTATTCCTACAAGGAATGGAAGGGCACCTTCTACCCCGAGGACCTGCCGGACAAACAGATGCTGCGCTTTTACGGGGAACGTTTTCGGTCGGTCGAGATCAACAACACGTTCTATCGCATGCCCAAGGCGTCGGTGCTGGAAGCATGGGCGGGGGAGGTTCCCGCCGATTTCAAGTTTGTGCTCAAGGCGTCCCAGCGGATCACGCACCGGCAGCGGCTCAAGGATGCCGACGATTCGGTGTCGTATCTGCTCGAAGTCGCCGGGGCGCTAAAAGAGCGCCTGGGGCCGTTGCTGTTTCAGTTGCCGCCGTATTTGAAGAAGGACGCCTCGCGACTGGGCGATTTTCTCAAGCTGCTGCCGGCGGATCGACGCGCGGCATTCGAGTTCCGCCATCAGTCGTGGTTCGACGACGAAGTCTTCGGGTTGCTGCGCGAGCATCAGGCCGTGCTGTGCATCGCCGAAGCGGAAAATGATCTTGAGATTCCCTTCGTATCGACGGCGAATTGGGGCTATCTGCGGTTGCGCCGTCCTGATTACGGCGATACGGACCTGAAGGCGTGGGTGGAACGGGTGCGTCAGCAAAACTGGCAGGATGCGTTCATTTTCTTCAAGCATGAGGAGGAAGGCAAGGGGCCACAGATGGCCAGGCGATTCCGGGAGTTGGCCGCCTAGCCATCGGGCAAAACCAGAAGTCTTTAATGCCCTCACGCACATCTCAAATCGCCCAGGTTGGCAAACGGCAACTTGAACTTTCGAATCTGACGAAAGTTCTGTTTCCCGACGACCACATCGTCAAGGCCCAGCTCATCGAATATTATGTAAAGATTGCACCCACCCTTTTGGCGCACCTGAAAGGGCGCCCGCTGTCGCTGGTGCGTTATCCCGACGGCATCGGGGGGCAATCCTTTTTTCAAAAGAATCGACCGGATTGGGCCCCCAATTGGATCGAGCATGTGACGCTCGGTGAAGAGAAAAAAGATTACGTCATCGCGACCGAAGCCGCTTCGCTGGCCTGGTTGGCGAATCTGGCCTGCATCGAATTGCATCAGATGCACGCGCGCGCGCCGCATTTTGATAAGCCGGATTATGTCGTCTACGATTTGGACCCGCCGGAGACTTTCCCATTCGGGCAGGTGGCGGAACTCGCTCTGGAATTCAAGGAGCATCTCGAAGGTTTCGGTTACCATCCGTTTGTCAAAACGACCGGCCGCAAGGGGTTGCACGTGCTGACTCCGATCCAGCCGAGAGGGGGATTTCGCGAAGCGTTTGAAGCGGCCAAGGCCGTAGCCCAGCCGTTCGTGGATTCACATGCTTCCTCCATGACACTGCAGATAAAAAAGGAACATCGGAAAGGCAAAGTCCTGCTGGATATTTACCGCAACCGCCAATCACAGACCATTGTCTCCGCCTACAGTGTGCGAGGACTTCCAGGCGCACCCGTTTCGACGCCGCTGCACTGGGAGGAATTGGACTCGGTAGAAAGTCCCAAAGCATTCGATCTGCAGAGCGTTCCGCGGCGTGTCGCGCAAAACGGAGATCCGTGGGAAGCGTTCGGCGCCTACGCGACGCCCATTCACACCGAAAGGAGCGCGAGTAAACGCTCCGCTCCGCCTCGCCGCCGTGCTCATCAACTCGCTCAAGAGCCCAAGCGCCCCCTCACTCCTTCCCGCTCTTCGGATGGGGCAGAGGGCGCCGGCCGGGAGGGTGAACGGCGCGCACGAACCTACAAGACGCCGGAACAACTCGAAAGCTATTCCAGCAAACGACGTTTCGATAAAACATCGGAACCGCCGCCCGCAGAAACTCTTGGAGAAGGCAGCGCGTTTGTCATTCACCGGCATCATGCTTCCCGGCTCCATTATGATTTGCGATTGGAACAAAACGGGGTTTTAAAATCGTGGGCTGTTCCGAAAGGCTTGCCGCCCAGACCGGGCGTTAAGCGGCTGGCCGTGAGCGTGGAGGATCATCCGCTCGAATACATCCATTTCGAAGGCGCGATTCCCAAAGGCGAATACGGCGGCGGCATGATGTGGAAATTTGCGCAAGGCCGCTATCAGGTGACCAAACAGAAAGAGGACGGATTCTATTTTCGTTTGCAATCACGCGAACTGAACGCCGAATACCGCATACATCGCACCCGGGAAAATCAGTGGCTGCTCGAACGTGTGGATCCGCCGCAAACGGATTGGCTGCGGGATCCGGTTGCCCCGATGCTGGCGCGCCTCGCGCAGAAACCACCGGAGTCCGATGACTATGTTTACGAGGTCAAGTGGGACGGCATTCGCGCCCTGGTCGCCCTGGATGAGGGAGAGATAAGAATTCGCGGCCGCAACGGGCTGGATATTGCCAGGCAGTTTCCTGAATTGCTGATTCCGGAGCAGGCCTTTCGCGCCACTTCAGCGCTATTTGACGGAGAGATTGTTTGCCTGGAAGCGGATGGAAAACCCAATTTTGGAAACGTGATCCATCGCATGCAGCAAAGAGCGGAAGGTGGAATCGAGCGAGCCAAGGCTAAACATCCCGCCGTGTGTTATCTCTTTGACTGCCTGTATCTGGATGGACGCCTGATCATCAACGAGCCGCTGACACGCCGGCGCGAGTGGCTTCAAGATGCGATCAAAAGAGATACCGCCTATCGCGTGAGCGAAGTGGTGGAAGAGGGAGCGCCTTTCTTTGAAGCCGTCAAACAAATGGGCCTCGAAGGCATCCTGGCCAAACAGCGGCACAGCGCGTATCTCCCTGGAAAGCGAAGTGACTCCTGGTTGAAAATCAAAAGCCAACAAACGGTCGAATGTGTCATCATCGGTTATACGCGCGGCCAAGGGGATCGCGAGAGGAGTTTCGGCGCGCTGCATCTGGCGCAAGCCCAGGGCGATGAACTCAAATATGTGGGGAAAGTCGGAGGAGGATTCGACGAGCATTCCCTCAAAGCTGTTTGGGCCGCATTGCAGAAATTGCCAAGGATCAAAAGACCCATCAAAGAAAAACCGCTCGACGATGCGCGGTCTGTCTGGCTTGAGCCCACGCTGGTGTGTGAAGTACAATTTGCTTCGCTGACGAAAGACGGCGCATTGCGAGAGCCGGTATTCTTAAGGCTCAGACCGGATTTGGGTATTGGACCAGGCCCATGACCCGTACTTGAACTTCAGCAAAGTCGTCACATATTGGCCTCCCGGCATAGGAAGGGCCGTTTTTCACCTGTGCTTTTTCTGGAGTAGTCCTGCGATTGTTGCTGACGACGTTCTGTTTTGGCGCTATTCTGCGCCTGTGACTGAACCCACCGCTGCCAAGCGAATCTTTGCCGCCCCTCGCAAAGCTGGACCCCGTGCGGAGTACCGTCAACAGGAGAAAGAGCGCGTCAGCCAGTCCGGGAGCCTCGCCGAGAAATTTCCACAATTGAAGTCCTTGAAGGTGGAACTCATCTATGGGGCTGCGACGACCGGGGGATGGAGCAATGAGATCAAATATGACGTGAACCTGGCACACGCCAAATCGGTCTTTCGCTTCGATTGCGCCAACGCCCAATGTGTGGCGGGCGATTTCGATTTAAGCGAGGAACTGGCCAAAGCGGTGCAAGCCCGGCGCGCCACCGTCAGCGGCGAAATGTGCTGCCAGGGTTGGTCCAGCCGAGAGACCATCAGCACCGTCCGCTGCCACAATATCCTGCGTTACAAATTCAGCCTCAAATACTGAGGTGCCAGCGGCCGGGGAAGGTTGAGCTCTGAGGTTATAACAGTTCCGGAGTAAGACGGAGCATTCGACTAGAGGCCACCAGATATTGCTCCAGCAGCCACAGCGCGCGCTGGTTCGGATGGTCACTTCTTTTCAATCAAGTGTGCGAAATTCTGATCCACGACCATGCGCGCAAAATCCTCAATGGCGAGGGTTTTGCCTTCCTGCTGCGCACGCTCCTGGTCACTCGTCCACATCTGGCGCAAGCTTTCATCCATGTAATCTGAAATCTGGAATCTGGTTCGGAGGATAGCTCGCCAATTGGAGCCGCCGCCATAAAGTTGCTGCAGGATGGTTAGCGACTCCGTCTCTTTCTCGGGGGATAACGGCTCGATGGTACTAAGAACGTAATTCTCCAGGACAATGAGCAACGGCCTCCCCCCATAGCGCTCGTTGCTCGCGGCACGTGACGGCCGCGTTTTTCTTGTGAACCAACCCATAGCGTAATTGGCGCGTGTGGCGCTCGACCGACTTTAACTAGCGACCGACTTGTCTGTGCTGCTTTTGAAGACTTCTGAGTTGGCGGTAGCCGACCAACTTGTGCCGTTGTTCATCCCAAAGGCGGAAGGTGAATGATTTGAAGCTGGAGAACAGCGTGACCGGCTTCACCGTTTGAAACAGCGGCTCTGCTTTGTGGCATTTCTCCAGATGATAATTGGGAATGCGCGGGCTCAGGTGATGAATGTGATGAAAGCCAATGTTGCCGGAGAACCATTGCAGCACTCGGGGCAGCTTGTAGAACGAACTCCCTTTCAATGCAGCGGTGGCGTAGTCCCAGTCGTCAGCACGTTCCCAGTAAACTCCTTCGAACTGGTGCTGCACGTAAAACAACCATATCCCGGCCGAGCCTGCCACCATCAGCGCGGTTGACTGGAGCAGCAGGTACGTCTTGATGCCAAATACCCAGCTGAGCCCGACGGCTATTCCCAAAGCAGCCAGATTCGTCCAGTACACCGAGTAACGTTCCCGCGCATTCGCTTTCAGCGAGGGCAACCGATGCTTGATCAGAAACAAGTAAAGCGGCGCAATCACGAACAGCACGACCGGATTGCGCGCGAGCCGATACGCGAATCGCCTCCAGCGCGACGACTCCAGATATTCCTGCACCGTGAGCGTCCAGATATCACCCGTGCCACGCCGATCCAGATCGCCCGCACTCGAATGGTGAAGGGCATGCTCCCATCGCCAGTGATAGTAAGGCGTCAGGGTCAGCATGCCGGTGATAACTCCCAAAGTGTCATTGGCCTGGCGCGATTTGAAAAACGAGCCATGCCCACAGTCGTGGAAAATGATGAAGACACGCACCAGAAAGGCTCCCGCCAGAACCGCGAGCGGCACCGCGATCCACCAGGAGACCTGCACCGCCAGATACATCAGATACCAGAGCGCCGCGTAGGGAACGAGCGTGTTAACGATCTGCCAGAAGCCGCGCCAGACAGCAGGCTTCTGGTATCGGGCCACAATCTCCTTCCAACGCGAAGTGTCTGTCTGGAGCTCATTCTTGGTCGAAATTGGATCGTGTATCATAATTCGTGCGTCGCGTTATAGGGATCACCAGGATGACGAGGCCGAACCTCGAAAACTCTTGCGCTCGTGGCGAACTTACGCCTTGCCCATGGCAACAGCAATACCCAATGGCAGCAATTTTTGAACCCGGTGCCGATCGACCATGTCGCAAGAAAGATGAACGGCCGTTCCAGATCGGCCACCTTCAAATACATCAGGCCGATTCGAGTTAACATCCACCGAAGGCGTGCGCGCATTCCTTCGGTCCATGCTTCTATACCGGGCCATTGCCCTGCACGCCATAGGCCTGGCTCCGTTCCCACAATCGCCTCCCGATCTACTTGAGCCGCCAGGTGATGCGGGCCTTGCTCAGGTCGTAGGGGGACATCTCCATTTTGACGCGGTCACCGACGGTCAGGCGGATCCATCGCTTGCGCATTTTGCCGGAGATGGTGGCGAGCACCAGATGTTTATTGTCGAGCTCCACGCGAAACATTGTCCCCGGCAGGACGGTTTGGATGCTACCCTCCACTTCAATATGTTCTTCTTTCATAGGCTGGCTCGGTCATGACACCGGTCTGCTGTGAAAGGCGCTATCCCACAGACCGGCCAACCGGGACGCAGCCAGGAAGAAACGAGGCCGCGCACCGGACCTCGGCCCAACGCAAATCGCAAAGCTAGTAGCGATTCCGCCCACCACCACCACCACGATACTCGCGACGTCCACCACCACCACCACCACCATCCGAACGCTCCTCGCGCGGTTTGGCGATGTTGACCGTGAGGGCGCGGCCAGCCAGCTCCTTGCCGTTCAGCGCGTCAATGGCCTTCTGCGCCTCCTCAGGCGTGCTCATGGTCACAAAAGCAAACCCGCGCGGACGGCCGGTTTCCCGGTCCATCATCAGTTTGGATTCGATGACTGTGCCGCATGCGGCGAACGTATCATTCAGGTCGGTTTCGGTGGTGTTGAAGGAAAGATTCCCAACAAACAGTCTATTGCTCATTTATGTTTTGCTATCTGGATTAGCCGTCACTTTCTCGAGAAGGTTCCCGACCACCGGGTTTAAAATCATCATCGAAACTGAGTTCACCTGAAGATTGACCGAGCCCTAAGAGTGACAAGTTATCGAACAGCACGAGCAGAATGACTGTTTCCGGAGGGATAGCAAACTCTATTCTCAAGTATTTTCAAAGCCAAGCATGTGGCAATAAAGACCATGTTAAAAATGCTTTCGTCGATGAACTTCATGAACTCACATGTCGTGATGGCGCATCGCCTGTTGACGGATGGCGAGCCCTTCAAAGTCATTCGCGTCAAGGTCTTTAAAACCCGGCGGCAAACTTCCTGCAAAAGGGGAATCGGTGCTGGTTGGGACATCGCCTTTCCGCTGACGAGGAGTTCCCCGCGCACACGCAAGGATAAGCAATCTTGTGCTCTGGCTAAAAACCCAAAACAAAAAAGGACCCCGCCAAGGCGGAGTCCCATAAGTGTCACGGCGTTAACTTATCAGCGACTTAATACCGCTTTGAACGGCCGCCGCTATAACCACCGCCACCGCCACCGCCACCTGCGTAGGCGGGACGTTCTTCACGAGGACGAGCTTCGTTAACCGTGAGCGCGCGTCCTTCCCACTCGCCGCCATTGAGCGCCTTGATGGCGGCCTCGGCGCCTTCCTTCGTGGCCATGGTCACGAAAGCGAAGCCGCGAGGGCGTCCACTCATCTTATCGATCATAAGATTGACCTCGGTCACAGGGCCGTGTTGAGAGAAAAGATCCTGCAGATCGTTCTCGGTGATTTTGTAGGAAAGATTTCCCACGTACAGTTTTGTATCCATTGATGTTTCGAATTTAGACTGACCTCTTTTCCCAGACTGTTCCCGACCATCGGGTTTCAAATCATCATTGAAAAACAAATTCAAGTGAGGATCTACCATGCCTTGAAATCGACTAGTTGCCTAAAAGCAAGCATCACCTTAGGATGTGCCCTGATAAATGCAACCGTTATTTTTGCAGAGTGGGCCAATCAAAGTGGCGGACGCGAGAAATTCAGGTGCATCGCTGCCATTCGCTCACCGTCATAAGCATCTCATAGTGAACGTGCGAAACGGACCGCGAGTGACATCCTTGGAAACAAAAAGATTTTTAGCCTCGTTAGAAAGAATCTCGAATACATCCGTTAATCGGAAAACCATAGGGTGTTTTCAATTAAGAAAACGGGCACGGTTTGTTTAATCCCGGCTCAGAGTATTATCTCCAAGGAATCGAACACTTCAAAGTTGGTGCCTTTGAGGTTTTACGCTTCCTGTTGAATGCGGAGGCGCTCGGCCCGCGATTCCTTCAACACATGCTCCAGCCTGTCATCGGGCAATTGTGTTACCAACGCCGCCGCATCCTTGGTCGCTCCATGTTCGACCGCGCGCGATAGCACCTCAGCTTTGGTAGCGCCTTTTTTCTTCCCCAGGAACGGTTTCGTGATGAGATAAACCACGTCGCGCGCAGGCATATAGCGCAAAAAGCGCCGTAAAAGCCGGAAGGTCTGCACTGGATAATGCAACAGCTTATAGAGAAACAACCGGCGCAGGCCCGCGCTGCGGGTTTCGTGAATCAGTTCGCCGGGGAGGCACGTCGGGTCGATGCTTGAACATTTGAAATACTTGTACCAGTCGGTCGCGTCATTCACCAAACCGCGTTTCACATATTCGTGCCACAGCGGCGTGCCGCGATAGACGCACAGCCGGTTGAACCCGAAGGTGTCCAGCGGCAGCCGCGCCGCAAAATCAAAGGTCGCCCGCATGTCTTCGACGGTTTCATCGGGCGAGCCGACCACGAAAAAGCCATGGACGATCTCGATGCCGGCTTTCTTGGCATTGGTCACCGCCGTCTCCACCTCGGCCAGCGTCTGCTCCTTGTTCAAGCGGTCGAGCATTTTCTGACTGCCGCTTTCGATCCCAAACATGAGCGTGCGGCAATGTGCTTTGGCCATCGCCGGAAACAGGTGCTGCGCGACGGAGTCCACCCGTCCTTCACAGCCCCATTGGATGGTGACACCTTCGTCGTTCAGGCCCTTGCAGATAGCTTCGATCCGTTTGGGCTGGAGCAGGAAATGGTCATCAACAAAGTATACTGCGCCATAACCTTGCTCCTGCAAATACTTGAACTCGTCCACGACGTGCTGCGGAGTCCGCGAACGCCATTTTCCCTCGTTGAACACGGGAATGTCGCAGAAGACGCAGGACCACGGGCAGCCGCGCGACGTCTGCATGGTCGTGAACCGCTCCAGAGAGAGCACGCACGGCACGTCCAGCGGCATCGATTCAATGAAGTCCAGCTTCAGGCTCTCGCGATCCGGGAACGGCCATTGATCCAGATTGCGCTCCGTCTTCCGATTGGGATTGCTGACGACCTGGCCATCTTTGGCCCAGGTCACACTTTCCACGCCAGACGGATCGTCCAAATGCTCCAGCAAGTCGAGAATGAGTTGTTCGCCGTCGCCCCGACAGACGAAATCGACCTCCGGGCATTGCTGTTTCACCAACGCGGCGTTGAGGCTGGCGAACACGCCCCCGAATGCCAGCTTCACCGTGCTGTTGACGGCGCGGATCGCGCGCGCGAGAATCTTGGCGTACGGATAACTGGTGGTGCTGAGAAAGCTCAAGCCTACCAGCACCGGTTGCTTGTGCTGGATTTGCTCGATGATCACTTCATTAGGTGTTTCGGGATTGGCCTGATCGAACATCATGCACTCGTGGCCGGCGCGCTGGAGCACCGACGAGAGCGACATGATGCCGATGGGCGGAAATCCCATCACACGGATATTGCCGTTTTTGGCCCGCGTCGTTGCGGGAAGGGCATAGAATTGCGGGTCACGAACATGGATCAAAAAAACCAACATGTGCACCTCCTATCGATCGGTTGTGGATGGTAATCTGGGCTTCGTCGCAAGTCCTGTGGAGACAAACCCGTTCGGTGTGGGCGTACCGCGTAGGCGTCGTCATTCATGCTCGGTCAAAGACCATCGCGAAAGCCTTCAATGAATCGTCTCTAACAATGGGCTCAGGTTATGTGCATTGTCGCTGAGAAGCAATAGAAAGAAAAGGCGCCGAGATCTACCGTCGCCTCATCGGAGAGACGCCGTTTTGTTTTCGAGCAGATACGGTCCGGCCGGAACATTCACAGACCCGCAACTGCCATGGCACATTGTAGTCGCGGCATCCGCAGACCGGTCTTGAAACCAGATTCTCGGGGGCTAATGTTTTGGCCATGACGGAAGCCATTAGGAATTTTCGGTTGGATAGTCTGCCGTCGCAAACCGCCGAGAACTTCTTGGCCGATTTGTCGCTGCCCTCGCCACGTTTCCGCGAAGCCGAGCCGACCTGGTGGTAGGTCGGGGAGCGGTCAACATATCAGCCGGTTCCTCCCTACCCGTACCAGGTGCTGAATGTGCGCCGCCCTAAATCCGAACGAGTCGCGCGGCATTTGTTTTCGTCATGGCATTGAAATGGCTATGGAAGAGACGCCTTTCTTTATTTTGACGAGCGGATAGCTGTGACAGGTTCACAAAGCGGCGAGAAGTTTGTTGAACATTTGGTAATTTCGGGCCATCTATTGAACGTGCGGTTTTTAAAAACAATGCTGGTTGTGTTGCTGGCGTTCGCCTGGGCGCCTCTGACTGCGCATTGTCAGCTTGAGATTATTCCGGGCTTTGAGTTTCTGGCTTGTGCTTCTAATTGCGGTCCCCATAGCAACTCAACTACTCCGGACGATGAGGCGTGCTGTGCGGTAGAGTCGGCCCATTACAAGCCTGAAGAGAATCACCCGTTCGTTTCTGCTGAATCATTTCTTGTGCTTTTGGTGCACGCGGCTGTGGACCTGCAAGCCGTTCGGCCCATTGATGCTCCTTCCGATGCTTTAACTCCCGTTCCACCGGAGTTGCCAAGTTCCTGGCAATTTGTCTTTCGCACGGCGCTTCCTGTCCGTGCTCCTTCCATCGCTTCATAAACTGTCCCGTTGAGGACATCCCTTGATCGTCAGGCGTGACTCGCGCCCGTGTCGCATTGCGTGTCGAGTCGTCTGGTCCGCGTTGAAAGTCGTACGTTTATGAAATTGCCGTTAGCCATTTATGAAGCAGAAGAATTTGAAGTTTTCACTGTGCGCTGTCGCTGTGTCCTTCGCCATGTCCGGCCCGTTATCGGGTGCTCAAGACGAACCGGCGTCCACGACTGCGACCAATTCGGTTTCCGCAACCAATGCCGTAACGTTGGACGCCTTGGTCCAGGAGGCGTTGGAGAAAAATCCGGAACTGAATTTTTATCGCGCTGAAATCGCAGCCGCAAAGGGCGGGCGAAAGGCTGCCGGTCTGTGGGCAAACCCCGAACTCGGCGGCAGCGTCGGACAAAAAAGCCTGCGCGGTTCCGGGCTGTCGGCTGAAGGTGTGGCATGGTCGGCGTCCGTGCTCCAGCCGTTCGAGTGGCCGGGGCGCCTTGGGCTGCGGAAGGCCATCGCCAACCGCAACATTGAACTCGCCGAACTGGGTTATGAGAGGTTCAAGACAGCGTTGGCTGCGCGAGTGCGTGTGCTGGGTTACACCCTGTTTACGTCACAGGAAAAGGCGGCTGTTGCCCGTGAAGTGGCGGATCGCTTCCGCGCCCTGCGCGAAGTGCTCGTGCAGCGCGACCCGGCCGGGCTGACGCCGCTTTTGGAGTTTCGCATCATTGAAGCAAGCGAGTTGACGATGCAGCGCGCGGCGACCGAGGCGGCTCTTGCGAGTCAAGCGGCGCTGCTGGAACTAAATCAACTGCGCGGCCAGCCGCCTGACACGCGCCTCTCCGTGCCACAGACACAGTTGTCCTTCCGACGGCCAGATTCTCTGGAAACGTTATTGACGCTGGCACGCACGAACAATTTCGAGCTGCGTTTGCGCGCAGTGGAACTCACGCAACAGGGCTTTCGCGTAGCGCTGGCGAAGAACGAACGTTTCCCCGCGCTGAGCATTGGCCCTTCGATTTCCGAGGAACGGGCCGGAGACCGCGAGCGCATCATCGGGGTCGGCGTTTCGGTGCCTCTTCCGTTGTGGAATCGCAACCAGGGCAACATTGAAACAGCAAAAGCGCGGCAGGTTCAGGCAGAGACATCTTTTGTGATCATCCAACGTGAAACCGAGCGGAAGGTCATCGAGGCCGCGCTGAGTTACGAGACCAAACTGCGTGAGATGGCCAGATGGCGGCCCGATTCGGTTCAGCATTTCAGAGACGCGGCCGAGGTCGCCGATCGGCATTACCGGCTGGGGGCTGTGCCTATCGCCACTTATGTCGAATTGCAGGAAAAGTATTTGGAGGCAGTTGAAAGTCTGCTCGACACAAAGCGGGAAGCACTGGAGGCGGGGCAGAATCTTGAACTGCTCACGGGCCTGACACCGCCGTTGGCAGGCACGACCCCGGAGGGAGAGAAGCAACAGAAGTGATTTCTCGACTAACAACGCTTTTCGTCTTGCTCGGTCTTGCCTTCGTGTTGGCGAGCTGTGGCAAAGGGCATGACGCCAAAGATGGTCACGACCACAGCCATGAAAAGGGCGAGGCAGCCGGTGGACATGGCCACGGTGAGGAATCTCCCGGCGGCGCGTCTTTCAAGGCCGGAAAGGGCGTGATCCTCACGGACGAGACGCGCCAGAGCATCGGCGTGGAGACGGCAGAAGTCACCGAGCGCAAACTGCCACTGGAACTTCGTTTCGCCGTGCAGGTTTTCGGCGAGGATCATAAACCGGCTGCCCTTGAAACCGAGCACGCCGAGTGCACCGCCAGAACAGCGGGACTCTTGGCGCAGGCTCAGGCGTCGTCGTTGCGCGCCGGACATCCAGTGCGGTTGGTCTCGAAGTCAGGCGGAATGCTCGGCGGCATTGTGCTGAGCGTGAACAAATCGCTGGCGATTGGTGACGCGGAAATAGTTATTGGTATCACTAACGCAGGGGCGAAGCTCAAGCCAGCCGAGTTCCTTTCAGCGACCATCACATTGCCGAGAGACCAATCGGTCGCTGTTGTTCCCAAATCAGCCGTATTGCGTGCGGCAGACGGCACCTTCGTTTACACAGTGAACGGGGATGCTTACTTCCGCACCGCCGTCAAAACCGGCGCGGAGGCCGAAGGCTTCGTGGAAATTACGGATGGTTTGTTTCCCGGCGACGTGGTCGTAACCAAGCCGGTCGAAAAGCTCTGGCTCATTGAACTCCGCGCGACAAAAGGCGGAGGGCATTCCCACTAACTCAAGCTTATGCTCAATCGTCTCCTGGAATTTTCAGTTCGCCAGCGCGTGCTTGTCATCGTCGCGACACTCGTGCTCGTTGGCGTGGGCGCCTTGTCTGCCTTGCGGCTGCCGATTGATGCGGTGCCTGACATCACCAACGTCCAGGTACAGGTCAACACCGCGGTGCCTGCTCTCGCGCCCGAAGAGATCGAAAAACTCGTCACCTTCCCCATCGAAAATGAGATGGCCGGCATCCCAGGCCTGACCGAACTGCGCTCGCTCTCCAAGTTCGGCCTCTCGCAAGTCACACTCGTTTTCGAGGAAGGCACGGATATTTATCGAGTCCGCCAGTTGGTCAGCGAGCGGCTGCAAGCGGCACTCGATACCATCCCGTCCGGTCTCACGCCCAAGCTCGCGCCCATCTCCACCGGTCTTGGCGAGATTTACTACTACGTAGTCGAATACTCGCCTGACGCAACAAACAAACCCGCCACCCGCGAAGCAGAGTTAATGGAGCTGAAGCTGATTCACGATTACGTCATTAAGCCGCGTTTGCGTTCTACACCGGGGCTGGCGGAAGTGAATGCATCGGGCGGTTACGAACGGCAAATCGTTGTCCAGCCCGACCCGGACAAACTGAAGAGCGTGGGCCTGTCCTTTGGCGAACTGGCCGAAGTCATTGGTGAGAACGTCGAGAATGCCGGAGGCGGCATCATTCAGCTCGGCGGTGAAACGGTGACGGTGCGCGCGGCAGGCCGCGTGCAGACCGTGCAGGAGATTGCAGGTATCCCGCTGCGCTTCGGCGGACGTGCCACGCCTCTGCACGTTCACGATGTGGCCGAGGTCGCCATCGGCAAGGCCGTGCGCACGGGGGCCAGCACTTACAACGGCGACGAATGCGTGCTCGGCTCCGCCCTTATGCTCGCAGGCGATAACAGCCGCATCGTCGCCAAACGCGTTGCGGAAAAGCTCAAGGAGATTCAAACCAAACTCCCGCAGGGTGTGACGATCATTCCGGTGTATGACCGGACCGTATTGGTCGAACGCACCATTCGGACCGTAGAAACCAGTCTGTTTGAAGGCGCGATTCTCGTCGTGGTGATTTTGCTCCTGATGTTGGGCAACTGGCGTGCCGCGCTGATTGTGGCGCTGGCTATTCCCTTGTCGCTCCTTTTTGCGATGACCGGGATGGTCCAAAGCCGGGTATCGGGCAACCTCATGAGTCTCGGCGCCATTGACTTCGGACTCATCATTGATGGCGCCGTGGTGATGGTGGAAAACATTATCCGCCATCTTGCCGAGAAGCAGCACCAACTCAAACGCCGGCTGACGGCGAGGGAGCGCGCACATGAAGTCCTCGCCTCCGCGAAGGAAGTGGCCAACCCGATGTTCTTCGGCGTCTGCATCATCACGGTCGTCTATTTCCCGATCCTCGCGCTCACCGGCATCGAAGGCAAAATGTTCAAGCCGATGGCCATCACGGTTATCTTCGCGCTGGTGGGCGCGCTCGCGCTGGCGCTTACGCTCATGCCCGCGCTCTGCTCCTACTTTCTCGGCGGCCATCTCAAGGAGGAAGACAGTTGGCTGGTCAAACTGGCCAAGAAGGTTTACGCGCCCTTGCTGAACTTCTCGCTCCGCGCCCGCTGGGTTGTGACGGGCGTGGCCGTGGCGCTGTTCGCTCTTGCGGTGGTCGTGTTCAACCGGTTGGGCGCGGAGTTTGTGCCCCAACTCGATGAAGGTTCTTTCGCCACGCACATGATTCGCACCACGAGCATCGGGCTGGATGCCAGTATCGACATGCAGAAGCGCGGAGAAAAGCTGCTGTTGGAGAAGTTCCCCGAAGTGGCTTACACCTTCAGCCGCATCGGCACCGCGGAAATCGCCACCGACCCCATGGGCGTCAACGTCGCTGACACTTACATGATGTTCAAGCCGCAGGCACAATGGCGCAAGATTGACGGTCGCACCATCACTAAGGACGAATTGGCCAACCTGATGACTGAAGAACTGGGCAAGCACGTTCCCGGCGAAGGCCATTTGTTCAGTCAACCCATCGAGATGCGCTTCAATGAAATCCTCGAAGGCACGCGCGCCGACATCGCCGTGAAGGTCTTTGGCGAAGACTTCGGTGAGATAGAAAAGATCGCGACACAGGCGCGGGAAATCCTGGAGGCCGTGCGCGGCGCGGCGGACGTAGAATTCGACGCGCTCGGCAAATCGCCTTTGCTGGAGATCGTGCCCAAACGCGAGGCCATGACACGCTACAACCTCCACGCTGCCGAAATCAACCGCGTGGTCAATACCGCGCTCGCTGGTCAGGAAGTGGGCAAGCTCATCGAGGGGAACCGCCGTTTCGATATCGTGGTGCGGTTGTCCGAACATTACCGCGAGAAAGTCGATGAACTGAAACGCCTGCCAGTGCGCACCGACAGCGGCAGCTTGCTCACGCTAGGCCAGGTCGCGGACTTTCGCGTCGTCGAACAGGTCGCGGCCATCGCGCGCGAATACAGTCAGCGCCGGGCGGCCATCATGGTGAACCTGCGCGGTCGTGACGTGGAGAGTTTCGTGCTCGAAGCACAGAAGAAAGTCGCCGAGCAGATTAAATTGCCCCAAGGCTATACAATCGAGTTCGGTGGCCAGTTCAAGAACTTGCAGGAAGCGCGCGCCCGCCTTGCCATCGTCGTGCCCGTTGCTTTGGCCCTCATTTTCATTCTCGTCTTCATGTCGCTGGGCAGTCTGCGGCAAACGCTGCTGGTTTACACCGGAATTCCGTTGGCAGTGACCGGCGGAGTGTTCGCGCTGTGGCTGCGCGGATTGCCTTTCAGCATCTCCGCAGGCGTCGGCTTCATCGCGCTTAGCGGTGTGGCGGTCCTCAACGGCCTTGTGATGATCAGCTTCTTCAACCTGCTGCGCGAACGGGGCCGCGACGTGCCTACGTCTGTGCGCGAGGGTGCGATGACCCGGCTGCGTCCGGTGCTCATGACGGCCTTGGTCGCATCCCTTGGATTCGTGCCGATGGCCATTGCCAGTGGAGCAGGAGCAGAAGTGCAGCGCCCACTGGCCACCGTTGTCATTGGCGGCATCCTGAGTTCCACATTCCTCACCCTCGTGTTGCTGCCCACCCTTTATGAGTGGCTGGAGCGAAGAGGCAAACCAAGACGGGACGACGAAAGTGAAGCCGACCTTGAGGAGCCGGCAACTATTTCAACCGAAGAAAAACGAATGGAGGAAAAGCCTGCGGGCGTCGTTTCGAGTGAAGCCGCAACGCCCTCAAGCCCGACTCCGTAAACATCACAAAACCGAAACATGAAAATGAACATCCGCATCCTCTCACTGGCCGGCGCGTTGTGCGCCGGGTTACTCACTGCCGCAGCCGCTGAAAAGAAAATCGAAGCCGGCCCCAAAGGCGGACGCATCCTCGACAAGACCAGCCCCAAGGCCGAGTTCTTCGTCGAGAAAGACCGGACCGTGACCATCGCGTTTTACGACGCCGCGATGAAGCCCGTTCCCGCTGCCGACCAGAACGTGACCGCAATCGCCGACGCCAAGGATGGCAAAGCCAAGCTGGAATTCGAAAAGAAAGGCGACATGCTCGCCAGCAAGAGCAAATTGCCCGAAGGCGAAGGCTACAATGTGGTCGTGCAATTCAAGCAGACCGCCGACGCCAAGCCGCAAAACTTCCGCTTCAAAGCGGACCTGCACACCTGCGGCGAGTGCAAGCGGGCGGAGTATGCCTGCACCTGCGACCATTAAGCGATGAGGAACAGCGCTGCGTGCTCCGAGTTGTCCTCGCGCGGCGGGTCGTCTCTCTCTCTCCGCGAAGCCGGAACTCTTTGCTTTGTTCCCACACTTGCTGTGGCAGCGAATCGGCGTAAGCTGGAGATGTAATCAACTCATCCGTGGCTCATGAGTGTACCACTTACAGGCTACAGGATCCTGCCAGGGATTATCGTGTGTTGTGTCGTGTTTGTTGCGTCGAGTCTCGCGCAGTCCACGAATCCGTCGCCTGGTGACGAGAAGTGGCGTATTCCAACGACGGCCACGCTAAGCGGTGGTCTCATCCTCGGCACGAATGGACTGGTCTATGCCGCCACTTCCGACAAGCAACTCTACGCGTGGGAGGCATCCAGCGGAACTCTGCGTTGGCACACGAACTTCAGTTCGCTCCATTGGTTTAGCGGTCCTCTTGCCGTAGGGCCGGAAGGTAATCTTTATGTGATGGCGGCACCCGGGTTGCATGCGCTCAATGGTGAGACCGGGACAACGCTATGGACCAAAGAAGCCCAGTCCGGATGCACAGTCGCGATCGGGCCAGATGGAACGGTGTACACCATCGCGGCCTACGCCCTATACGGCACCGCAGATTTTCTCTACGCACTTGATCCTGCCACGGGTGCCGTTCGCTGGGAGTGGCAGGGGTCGAGGCTTTCCGGTGTGCCGGCGCTTTCGGCCAATGGAATGATCTTCGTCGTGTCCGCCCACGGAAAAGTGATCAGCATCGACACACACACCGGTCAGCGGATTTGGGAATTCGTTGAAGAAGGGGTGGATTTCGCATCGGTGATCGCGGCAGGCGACGGAACGGTACTTGCGATTGGCTCGGGCAGCGAAGTCGTTGCTTTGGAAGGCATAACTGGGGAAAGACTTTGGAATTTTCGGGCGGAGGGCATATCCAATACGCTCATCGGGCCGGGAGGGACTATTTATGTCGCCACATACTCTGGCCTGATTCACGTACTTGACGTCGCCTCCGGAGATTTGGAACGGGAACTGTCGTTGCCATTTCCGTTGGATTATCCTCTGTTGCTTACGGCAGACGGCGCACTGTATCTCGGGAATGGAAATTTGTACGCACTCAACCTCGCGAGCAAGGCCAGGTCCCGTCCTTGGTCAGCGTCCCAACCAAGGATGAGAGACAGAATCCTTTTTGCTTGACGAGCTTTGGTGCCCACTAAAAGGTTTGTGTTGGATTGGGGTCGTAGCTCAGTTGGTAGAGCGTCTCGTTCGCAATGAGAAGGTCAGGGGTTCGAATCCCCTCGGCTCCACCACCTTGGAATTCAGCCGCGCAATTCAAAGCGTAGCCGCCGGCCGATCAATGGCTGTCGGTAAGGCGCTGCGCAGAGAGTAATTCGCGGATCCTTTCGGCCTTGATGGGTTTGACGATGTAATGGACGACGCCAAGCTCGCGAGCCCGCTGAATGTCGGAAGCTTCATGTGAACCGCTCAAGACGAAAATCTGCAAGGGGCTCAACGCTGGTCTTTCCCGGACCCATTGAAGAACGTCGAAGCCATTTCGTCTCGGCATCTTGAGGTCAAGGAATACTGCGTTCGGCCACTCCGTTTGAGCGCATGCCGTTATCTGACCGAGGAATTCGATCGCTTCATCGCCATCCTGCTTCTCGATGATTTGCCCTGAAACGCCGCTCTTGCGGAAAGCCGTAATGAAAAAATATCGGTCATCGTCGGAATCATCCACTAAGAGAATTTTCAATCCAACACCCTCGGTGCTCATGGATTAATAATTGTCACGGATTCAGCTCCCGGTGTTGAAGTCAGCTTACCGGCGGCGAGGGCAGATCTATCCAAAAGCGGCTTCCGCCTTCGATTTCGGAGTCGACGCCGAAGCGGCCTCCCATGCGCTGAATCGCCTTCGCCAGGATTGCCAGCCCAATACCGGTGCCCGGATACTGCTTGGCGTCGCGGGCGCGCTCGAACAGGCCAAAGATTTTTTCGCGGGTCACGTGATCCATGCCAATGCCGTTGTCTTCAACCCACAGGCGGACATAGCCTCCGGGGGGCGGTGGTGGTGCGGCCCCAAGCTCATGACCAGCCATGTCTTTCGATGGGCTGCCTGGACCATGCGCGTGGCCGCCTACCACCTCCGACCGAACGATGATTCGCGGCTTGACTCCGGGAGCGACGAATTTCGCGGCATTGTCCAGCAGGTTGGAGACGCATTGAGCGAATAACGTTGGGTGCGCCAGAACGTTGTGCAGTGGACGAACGATGGCGACAGTGGCGTGAGGCTCGCGCAAGGCCGCGTTCATGATAACCACGTCCTCGACGACAATGTTCGGATCGACGGGCGATAGTTCGACCTTTTGGGTGGCGACTTTCGTATAGCTGAGGAGGTCACGAGTAAGGGCATCCATGCGCCCGGCCGCGCGAGTAATCCGAGTGAGCCCGTCGCGGGCAGTCTCGGGGATTTTATCGCCGGACTCTTCCATAATCAATTGCGCAAAACCGTCGATGGCGCGGATGGGAGCGCGCAAATCGTGCGCGACAGTATAGGAAAAGCTCTCCAGGTTCAGGATGGTCTCGCGCAGTTCGGCGGTGCGAGCCTCGACGATCTTCTCCAGAGTGGCGGCGTGACCTTGAAGCTCAGTCTGGGCTTCGCTGAGGGCGAGTTGAGTTGCTTTCAACTCGTCGATATCAGTGACGGCGCCGAACCACTTTGCGATCTGGCCTTTGGAATCGAGGACGGGCCGCGCGCGGGCGAAAAACCAGCGGAATCTCCCATCAGCGCCGCAGAATCGGAATTCGGCGCTGAAAGACTGGCCTGTTTGAACGGCATTTTTCCACGAGGCATTGATGTGAATGCGATCCTCCTCGTGCAAAGACTGAAGCCAGCCGAAGTGCAGGGCACTTCCTGCAGCCGCTCCGGTGACCGCATAGAAGCGCTGGTTGATGAAATCGAAACGGCCGCCGGGAGTGGCGGTGTAGATGATATCGGGAACCGTTTCCGCCATAACACGAAACTGTTCCTCGCTGTCGCGCAAGGTCCGTTCCTGCCAGGTGCGATCCAGGGCCATGGCGACGTAGCGGGAGATGGTATGAAGAAACAGAATCTCCTCACTCTCCCACTTTTCCCGGCCACGCGTGGCAAAGGCCAGGGAGCCAAGCATTCGTTCGCCCACCAGAAGTGGAAAAGCGGCATAGGCCTCCAACCCGCGCTCTTTGAAGAATTCGGCCTGGGGATCGTCCGAGTCGTGAAGAAAATTGACAATGACGGGCCGGCGCGTGCGGATGGTGGCTCCGGCGTAACCTTCGCCTTTTTCCAGAATGGCCGCAGTCTTCTCCTGCGCCAGAGTCAAGCCAACGGCCGATTGGAGATGCAGCCGGTTTGTAGCCGGGTCCAGACGGTAGTGCAGATAGGTATCGACGCCAAGTTGTCCGGCAATGCGGCCAAACAAATCACGCACGAGCGCATCCGGGTCGCGGGCGATCAGCAAATGCGCGAGCGTCTCGGAAAGCAGTTCCTGCCGCTCCTGTTTGTGCCGCAATTCGCCGTTCTGCCATTCGCGCTCGGTGACGTCCTCGATCACCGTGATTGTTCCACAGATTTTTCCGCCGAGCATGAGCGGGGCGATGCGTGCGCTCTGCTGCATGTGGGAGAAGCCGGAATCCGCGAGCGGGGGAGGGAACGGGAGCAGATACCGGTGCAAGGCGGTGGACAGAATCTTTACTTCACCCTGCAACGCGTCGCGAAAGTAACCGTCGAGGCGGCGGTCCGAAAGACTCGGCACAATCTTCAACAAAGGCTGGCCGACGACCTGTTCGGCGCGGAACATGGAGTGAGTTTCGAGCCAATGATTCCAGCTCGTGATCCGCATTTCGTTGTCGGTGGTAAAAATGCCGTGAGGCGCAAGCTCGTGCGTCCAGCCCAGAATGGCGGCGTCAAGCTGTTGGTCGTGGGTTTGGTTGACCGGCGTCATAGCCTGGGTGAAACTTCGCGTTTTTCCCATTTCTCCAGCTCGCTGATGAGCCGCGAGAAAGAGGCGATGCCGAGGACGATGACGAGGTATCCACTCACGGCGCTGTCCTTGAGACGGAAACGGGTATGGACCATGAGGGCGTATTGCAACTCCTCCTCGTGAACGGAGATGGAACTCAGCACGCTACCGACGGATTCAAGCTGCAAGCGCGGCACAGCGAAAGTGACTTGCACCTGAAGGAGATTGCCAAAGACGCCGAGGCACGCGTTGAGCACGATATTCCCCACTTCAATGAGCGCCTCACGCGCGGTGGCATCGAGGCGACCGGAGGCTGGCTGATCAAGCAGCAGTGAATTGAGGAGCATGGCCGCTTCCTGGTCCAGGAGCAGCAAGGCATTGCCAGAGACGGGACCGGAAAAAACCTGGTGTACGCTGGCAACCTCTCCGTGGAGGACCTCACCCAGGGCGGTGCTCACCTGGGTGATCGGAAAGACGGCGACCTTAGGCACGTCGAGAACGATTCTGCGGCCGGTGAGTTCAGATAACGCCGCCGCCGCTCGGCCATAACCGATGTTGATCAACTCGGTGAGAGCTTCCTGGTGGGAGGCCGTCAATTCCATGACAACCCTCCTGTCAGCACGGTGGACACGATCTTGAGCACCTGTTCGCGGTCAAACGGTTTCGTGATAAAACCGCTGGCGCCCTTGGCCTGAGCCTCGGCCCGAGTCGAGGTCTGGACATCGGCGGTCGCGACGACGACTCTCGCTTCCCGATCGAGTTCGCGCAGTTTGGCCAGCACTTCCAAGCCGTTCATTCCTTCCATGACCATGTCCAGCATCACGAGATCCGGCTTGTTCAGAAAATAGCGTTCGAGGGCATCGGGACCGTTCTGCGCTTCCTCCACCGTATGCCCGGCGCCCTCCAATATTTGTTTTAGTGTCCTCCGGGCAAAACCGGAGTCATCCACGACCAGTATGCGAGCATTCATAATCGTTCTATTATCGCCTCGGCCAGGCGCGGCAGCGGAACCGCCGCGTCGCTCAGGCCCGCTTCCACTACCGAGCGGGGCATCCCATAAATGACACAGGATTCTTCGGCTTCGGTGATCACCATTCCGCCCTTGGCCTTAATCCATCCGGATCCCTCCCGGCCATCACTGCCCATGCCGGTCATTACCACGCCGAGAACGTTGGGGCCAAAGATTTCGGCGGCCGAATGAAACAACACGTCCACCGAAGGCCGATGCAGGGACTCAATCGGTTGCACGGCCAAACGGGAAACCACACGGCCCGAAGCGGACCTCATCAGTTTAAGATGCCGGCCCGCCGGGGCAAGCAGACTGAGGCCGGGACGCAATTCGTCGCCTTCGGCCGCTTCACGGACTTCGAGCGCGCAGATTTCGTTGAGTTTGGTGGCATACAGCGCGGTGAAACCCACGGGCATGTGCAGCACCATGACAATCGGGACGGGGAAAGATTCGGGAAATCGAGGCAGGAGTGCGCGCAAGGCCTGAGGACCGCCGGTGGAAACACCGATCACCACGGCTTCCACGCGTGAAGTTTCCTTGACTGGGAGGGCGGTTTCCTTTGCCTCCGGTGCAGCCAGGCTGTGAACTGCGACGTTGGCGGCGGCCTTCACCTTTTCGATCAACTCCTCTCGAATGCGAAACAGATCGTCCGTCGCGAGCGCAGTCGGTTTTTGGACGAAGTCAACAGCGCCGGCTTCCAGCGCCTCGATGGCATGAGCAGCCTCACCGTTGGCGGCACTCAGGATGAGGATGGGTAACCGCCGCCGTGACATTTGCTGGCGAACAAACCCAACGCCGTCGAGCCGTGGCATGCCCAAATCACACGTGACGACATCCGGCTTGAGTTGTTCGACCATCTCCAGGGCTTCGAGTCCATCGCGCGCCGCGCCTACCACCTCGATATAGGGATTGCGCGAAAGCATCTCGCGCACGGTTTTGCGGACGAACGCAGAATCATCCACGATCAAGACCCGGACCAGTTGGTTCACTTGCCTACCTCCGATCCCGTTGTGAGTTGGGGCTTCCTTACGTAAACGAAGGCATTGTCAACCTCCTGGAGATCGAATTCAGTCGTCAGGCGGAGCAGCGATTCGGAGACGCCGACAAAGAGATGCCCGCCCTCCGGCATGCGCTCAGCAAAATGATGGACGGTGCGCGTAATAGCGGCTGACGAAAAATAGATGAAGACGTTCCGGCAAAAAATGATCGGCGCCCGGGCGAGCATGTCGATTTCGTTGGCAGCAACGAGGTTGGCCCGCTGAAAACGGACGCGCACAAGCATCTCCGGGGCGATGCACCAGCCCTGCGGAACGGATCGAAAGTATTTCGCGCGCAATGCGTCAGGCAGACTCCGGAAGGAGCGCTCCCGGAAAATCCCGCGCCGCGCCTTTTCGATCGCATTGACGCTGGCGTCACTGGCGATGATTTCAATCGGAGCGCGCTCAAACCAGCCGGCTTCCTGGAGAGCCATGGCAATGGTAAAGGGCTCTTCACCGGTCGCGCACGCCGCGCTCCAGATGCGGAGTGGCCGCCGTTGCTGCGCAAACCACGCCGGCACCAGCACGTCCACGAGGCTGCGGATCGGGTCCATTTCGCGCCAAAAATACGTCTCCTGCACGGAGAGGGCCTCCATGACTCTCTGCCACTCTCCCGTCGATTCGCTGTCGAACTTGAGCAGGTAATAATAATCCAGAAACGACTGGCACTGCCGCGCCCTGGCCAGCGGCTCCAGTTTTTCCATTAACGTATCGAGGCGGCTGGCGTCGAAAAATGTGCCCGTGTGCTCATGCACGAGATCACGCAAAAGCACCGCCGTTCCTTCCGGGGCGCTCAATTGCCGTTCCTGGAGAGATTCCAAAATCATCGCGACGCTGAATTACCGTCGGCGCTTTGCGGGAGAGCGGCTCGCTCTTTTCACGGTGCGCCGGGGCCCATTGGAAACTTCGCGTCCTGCAGGTCTCGTGGGTGTGCGCGTCGTGGCCAAAGTTTCCGCCATTTCCGTAAGGCGTCTCGCGTTTTGGAGCAGTCCGCTGGTGCGATGCAACGTTTCCTTTGCGCCGGTGGCGTTCCGCTCGGTAATACCGCGGATGTCCCCCAGGCGGTTCAGGAATTCTCCCGCGGTCGCCGCTTGCTCCCGATTGGCACGCGTGATCACCTTGATCTGCTTGGCGACATTGTTCGAAGCCGTGTTGATATCCGCAATGGCCTTGGAGTGCTCGGCGGTGGCTTTCGCGGCCTGCTCCGCCTGTACGCGCATGCTTTCCGCCGCGGAAGTTATTTGAGCTGCGCCCGCCGCCTGTTCGGACATCGCGCTCGTGACGCTGGCGACAAGCTTTTCGGTGCGGGTTGCTTCCTTGGCAATCTGCTCCGCCGCGGCCGCCTGTTCGGCAACGGCGCGCGAGGTGGAGGTGGTGTTCTTGCGCATTCCATCCACCGACTGCGCAATCTGCGCCGCGCTGGCGGCCTGTTCGCCGGTCGCCCGTCGCACCTGAGTCGCGAGCGTGGCCGTGTTTTGCCCTGCTTTGATGACATCGCGCGCGGCCTTGCCCTGTTCTCCCATGGCCTGAGCAACTTCCTTTGTCGTTTTGCGAATCAGTTGGACGGCCTGCACGATGTTCGTAGCGCCTCTGGCTTGTTCCGCAGTTCCCGTCGCAATCTGTTTGGCTTGCGCCGCGGTCGTAGTAATGGCTTCCAGCACATGCCGGCCCGCGCTCAATTGCTCCTCGGTGGCGCGACTGATCTGGTCCATGAATTGCGAGCTTTCAGCGATGCCGCTCAAAATCTTTTTCAGGCCGCCCAGCCCTTCCTCGGATTGGCGGTTGCTGTCCTCAACCAGACGCAGCCCGTCGTTCGCCGCGCTCACAGCGTCACGCACGACGTTTTGCAACCCTTTAATGATTTGCGCGATGTCAGCGGTGGCTTTGGCGGAGCGGTCCGCGAGGTTGCGTATTTCCTCGGCCACCACCGCAAAGCCGCGTCCCGCATCTCCAGCGCGTGCGGCTTCAATCGACGCATTCAGGGAAAGCAGGTTGGTGCGTTCGGCAATGACGTTAATGGTATCCACGATGCTGGAAACGTCGCCCGTCCGTTTGTCCATCTCTCGCATCACTTCGGCAGATTGCGCCATGGAATCCCGCACCCGGCTGATTCCCTGGATCGATTTCTGCACCGTCGCGCCGCCTTCTTCGGCATCGCGCACCACGCGCTTCGCCACCTCGGCGGATCGCTTGACTAAATCGCCGACGGACCGTGTGGAACGATCCATTTGCGTGGCGCTGGTCGAAGCGTTGGTGGCCGCCTCGGTGATCTTCTCCGCATTTTGTGCCACGGCCTGAATGGACCGCGCCATTTCTTCGATCGACGTGGAGGTTTCTTCCACGCTGGAGGCAAGGCTCTCCGACATGGCCGCAACTTCTTCGATGGATGCGGCCATCTCATTCATTGCCGACGAAGTCTCCTCCGCGGCAGTGCTTAAATCGTTGGCGTTTTGCGCCACCGAAGCAACGGATCGGGCAATTTCATCAATGGAGGTGGCAGTACCGTTCACCGAACCGACCAATTGCTCCGTATCCCTGGCCACGCCCTTCGTCGATGCGGCCATCTCGTTGATGGCGGTTGTCATCTCCTGGGAAGATGTGGCCATCTCTTGCGCGGTGTTGGTCACGCTCTGGATGGAGACGCCCATCTGCTTGACCGATGCCGCAGTCTGAGCGACGGCCGAGGCCGCTTCCGCGGAGGCGGCTGTGACCTGGCTGATCGACGCTGCGACTTCATTGGTGGCCGATGCCAGCTCTTCCGCCGAAGCCGTCAACGATTCGGCCTGGCCAGCCGTTTCTTTTAGCGACGCAGCCATTTCATTGGCGCTGCTGATGGCGCCTTCCAGGGACCGTCCCTGAGTATCGACGCCTTGGGTGACCTCTCCGGCGATGTTACCGATCTGCTCGGCCGAGGTTGTCACCTCAGCGGCGGTGTTGCGTATATCGAGCGTATCGCTCTGCGAAATGCCGCCGTGTCCGTTGCCTTTTGTTTTCATAAGAATCAATGGTTCACTTTCATGTGGTTGCAGCCGGCGCGCCTTGCGTTACGGGCCTCAAAACTTCGTCCCCTGAGTTGTCGATCACTTCGCTCATATTCAGCAAGAGGACAACCCGCTCGCCCAGCTTGGCGATTCCGGCCAGATAACTACCGCTCAAACCGGTGATGGATTCGTGCGGCGGTTGAATCGTGTCCGCGGCGATTTTCCGGAATTCCTTCGCGCCATCCACAATCAGACCCACGCGCCTCTGCCCGATCTTAACGATGATCAAGCGCGAGCTGAGCGTAGGCGCTGCTTTGGGAAATCCAAACCGCAGCCGCAGATTGACGGCAGGGACGACTTCCCCGCGCGAAAACACAACGCCTTCCACGTGCGGTGAGGCGTTTGGCACGGGCGTGATGTAACCGAGCATTTCCATGTGCTGCACGTCGCGGCTGGGCACGCCATAGGTCGTGCCTGCCAGCTCAAAAAGAATGTACGAGTCCACCTCGCGCAATGCTTCAGCCATAACCCGGCCCTTTCGTTGGTGTGTCCATAGTGGATAGTTTTGAAGCTCTTTCCTTGCGCTGCCGCGCGCTTTGGATCAATCCGTTCGAATCGAGGATCAGCACCGCTCGTCCGTCCCCCAATTCCGTCGCCCCGGCAATAGCGGGCACCTTCAAGAGCGGATCGTTCACCGCTCGGACGACGATTTCCCGTTGCCCAAGCAATCGGTCAGCAACGACACCTACCGCGCTCAGACCCGTTCCGATGACGAGCACCGGGAACTGAGATCGCGCCTCGGCAGTCAGCCCAAAGAGCGAGGTGAGCCGGATCAAAGGCAGGACGCCGTTTCGGTAGCTCATCACTTCGTTCCGTTCCAATTCCTTGATGGTCGCTGCTTCCGCCGTCGTGATTTCCTCCACCAATCCCTGAGGCATTGCAAAGCGCTGGCCGCCGGCGGCAATAATCAAGGCGTCAGCAATGGCGAGCGTCAGCGGCAGGCGCAACGTGAAAGTCGTGCCTTTACCGACTTCGGTGCGCAGCATGAGTTGCCCGCCCATCTCGGCGATCGTGTTCTTCACGGCCGTCATGCCAACGCCCCGGCCGGCGCCTCGATCGGCTTCATCGCGCGTGGAAAATCCAGGCCGGCAAATCAAATCCAGCAACTGTGTCGCCTCCAAATGGTCCGGCACGCTGATTCCCGCAGCACGAGTGCGCTCGACCACTTGATGCTCGTCGATTCCCCGCCCATCGTCGCTTACTTCAATCACAATCGATTCACCGATGGTAGAAGCCCGCAACGCGATGGTCGCTTCGGCGGGTTTCGCGTTGGTGATTCTTTCCTCCGGAGTTTCAATGCCGTGACAGACCGCATTGCGGACCAGGTGCAAAAGAGGGTCCTTCAATCGCTCGACGAGGTACTTGTCGATCTCCGTCTCCTGGCCTTTGACTGACAGTCGAATCTTCTTGCCGCTCTCACGCGCCAGGTCGCGGACGACAAACGGCAGCCGTTGAAAAATTTCGCCAATGGAGACGAGCCTGACTCGCATCAAGCCATCCCGCAAATTACGGAGCTCGCGCCCGAAGGCGGCGTTCACTTCCTGCAGGGAACGGGCCTCCGCGGTGGGCAAATGCGCCAACACGCGGCCAGTGATCTCTTCCAGCCGTGCGCGATGGACGACCATGTCACCCATGATTCGCATCAATTCGTCGAGGCGCGTTAAATCGACGCGCACAATATGCGAGGGCGCGACAAACGCCGGGGCAGCGGCGGATTCCGCCAACCGCCCCGCAGCAGGGCCCTCCGTTGGTTGAGCAACCGACGCCGCATACGGGCGCACTGTAATTCCATCCTCATGCCACTGCGCCGCGTCGCCCGGCTCCGCGGGCCCGGCGACAATAAACTCAAAAAGTATTCTATCCCCTTCTTCGACTCTGGGGGCGGTGTGGAGAATCTCTCCGAACGCTTCCACCCTCGCACGCGCGGAGTTCACATTCCTGCCGCTTTGCGAAAGGCTCTGTGATGGTTCAAAAACGCAATGCCAGATCGCAAGCCCACGCTTTTGCGCCTCCTGCACTTGTTGCTCCAAACCGGCCGATTGGGACGAAGTTACCGGTGCCGCGGGGACTGGCGGTGTTTCAATCAGCATTGCCATGCGATCGACCAGTCCGGCAATATCGGGCGGAGCCTGGCCCTGTCGATGGGCGAGGACGATTTGTTCGAGCCGCTCGGTGGCGCCGGTCAAAGCGTCGAAACCTTTTTCCGTGAACACTGTTTCGTGACGCCCAAGGCATCTCAAGTAATCCTCGGTGTGATGGGCAAGCGTCTCCGCCGATTGCAGGCCCGCCATGCCGAAGATGCCTTTCAGGGAATGAAAACTGCGAAAAAGCCTGAGCAAGCTGGCGGAATCGGGGGCGCTCTGGCCGATGGACGTCTGAAGGTGAAGCAGTGCCCCGCGGATCTCGCCGAAATGCTCGTCGCACTCGGCGTAGAAGTCATCCATGAATTGGGACCCGCTGGGTCCTTCTGATGTCGTTACGCTCACAACCTGAAAGTTTACCATCCCCTCTTACTCGCCGTGAGACAACAGACTGCACTAAGGCACGATAGTAAAGGAGCTTTTGCCACGGCTCACATCGACTAGCAGACCATGCGTCACGACACCTTGTAAAGTAGGGGAAGACCGTAGAAGGGTACGGATCAGATGCCTTGCCGCTCTTCCCAACGGTCAAGTTCTTCCAGCAGCTTCGAAACGGACGTAATGCCTAAAACGACCACCAGATAGCCGCTCACCTGGCTCTGGAGCAACTCGAAGCGGGTGCGCACGAGTAGCGCGAATTGGAGTTCCTTCTCCTCAATCGTGATCGAATTCAAAAGGTCGTCCACGGTTTCCAGGGCGAGGCTGGGCACCGAAAAGCTCACATGTATCTGCAGCAGATTGCCGCACACGCCCAGGGATCCTTGCAAAACAATGTTGCCCACTTCGGCCAGGGCTTCACGCCGCGCGGCGCGCCCTTCGGCGGCAATCGTTTTTTCGTCAATCAAAAGCGAAGTCAGAACGTCGGCGCCTTCCCGGCTGATGAGCAGCAGCGCATGCCCCGATACCGGACCGGTAAAAACCTGCTGGACGCTGGCGACTTCGCCTTTCAAAATCTGATTGAGCGCTTCCCTAACCTGCTCGATCGAGTAAAGTTCGACCTGGGGCGACGTGAGAACAATTCGCTGTCCGATCAAATCGGATAAAGCCCCGGCGGCTCGTCCGTAACCAATATTGATCAACTCCGTGAGCGCTTCGCGATGCTTTGGCGTTAGCTCCAGGCAACACCTCCGTTAGCTACCGTGTCGACCGCTTGTATCACTTGCTCCTTTTGAAAGGGTTTCGTGACCAGGCCCATTGCTCCCGCCGCCTCGGCCTCCTTCCTCGTTGCCGTTTGCGTGTCGGCTGTGGCAAGCACGACTTTTGCCTTGTTGTCCAACTCACGCAACTTGGCCAAAACCTCCAAACCGCTCATCCCCTCCATGATGAGATCCAACAGGACCACGTCCGGCCGTTTTAGAGAATAGCGCTCCAAAGCCTCCAATCCGCCCTTAACCTCGTCCACAGAGTGGCCAGCGCCTTCCAGAATCTGGCGCAACATTCGCCGGGCAAAACCGGAGTCATCAACTACCAGCACATGAACGTTCGTAGGAATTCGATCGCTATTATTAATGCTCGGTTGCCCTTTGGCGCAATGACAATTTTCCGTCCTGACTTTGATCACGACTCAAATCGACGGGCCGAATAAGCGGGCAAACTGCATCTTTGATTTTTGAGATTGCCCTGCTTTTGGGTCTGATTGCTTTGGCCTCGTATTGTTTTCCTTTGAGTGGATTCAAGAGGACGTGGTTGGCGGAACATTTCAGCGGGTTCTTAACCCTCACCTCCTTGATGTCTGCTGTTCGGTCCATTTTTCAAGGCTGTCGATCCCGCGGTCATCGCCAGCTCACAACCAGACTTGGCGGTTGATGGGCGCCATGCGTCAAACCGCTGGTAGTTCGACTCCCACAGGTTCGCATCGCGCGGCTGGACTATCGTCAGATCGCTGGATGCGCTCACCACTTCCCGGGCCGCCTGTAGCGAGGGTAATTCACCCTTCGTGATTGTGCTGGTGCTCGATCCGCCGCCAAGGTTGACGACAACGGCAACGACGGCCTGGCGCGTCGTCCTGCCATGATTGGCAGGAAGGGCGCGCTGCGCAATCGGGCTCTTTGCGCACACGTTCCAAGGTGATTCATGATTTCAGCCGGAATGAAATCCTGCGATGACAGAGACGCCAAGCTCATTTTGTGCGAGAGAGAGGTGGTTCGATTCCGCGCATGGCCAACCCTCTAGGGTCCTTTTTAGTTTGAAGTTCGGATATCCCCACGTTGCGCCTCCTTGTGCCGGGGATGATGGTGTGGAAAGACGTTCGAGGTTCGAACCGCAACCGGAGCGATTTGCAAGGAGCCGGTGAGAATTTGCAAGGAGCCGGTGAGATTCCGATCCGCGATACAGTGACGTTTACATAAATCGAACGTCAGCGGATCGAAACACACCGGCTCCTTTGCTGTACATTCGCCGGCGCAAGTCTGCCTTGGTGGCGGTTTCTAAATTCTCCTGATGAGGGCCGTTCTCGGCGAATCAAACGGTGCGTCTGCCTTCTTTGGACTTGCTTCCTTTTGGCAAAGCGATTTCCTATTTTCACAACTATTACCTTATGAAAACTCTGAACGTTGGACTCATCGGCTACGGCTTCATGGGCCGGGCGCACTCGAACGCCTTTGCCAAAGTGAATCACTTCTTCGATCTCCAACACCAGGTGGCGCTGAAGGCAATCTGCGCCCGTGATGCCGCCAAAGTCAAAGCCTTCGCGCAACGGTGGGGCTACGAATCGGCCGAAACCGATTGGCGCAAACTCATCCAGCGCGACGACATCGACGTCATCGACATCGCCACACCCAACAATACGCATGCTGAAATTGCCATCGCTGCGGCCAGGGCGGGCAAGATGATTCTGTGTGAGAAACCGCTTTCCATGGACGGGCCGGAGGGCAAAAAAATGGTGGATGCCATCGCCAAGGCCAAAGTGCCAAACATGGTCTGGTATAACTATCGTCGCGTTCCCGCCGTGACTCTCGCCAAGCAGCTTATCGACGAAGGCCGTCTGGGGCGCATCTTCCACTATCGCGCAAAATTTCTCCAGGATTGGACCATCAATCCGGACCTGCCGCAAGGCGGCGCCGCGCTCTGGCGTCTGGATGTAAAAGCGGCGGGCTCGGGCGTGACGGGCGATTTGCTGGCGCATTGCATCGACACGGCCATTTGGCTCAATGGCAGCGTCGATAAGGTCAGCGCCATGACCGAGACGTTCATCAAACAGCGCAAACACACTCTCACCGGCAAGGTGGAGAAGGTCGGCATCGATGACGCCTGCGCGTTCCTGGCGCGCTTCACCAACGGCTCCCTCGCGACTTTCGAATCGACCCGTTACGCGCGGGGCCACAAGGCGCTCTATACCTTCGAGATTAACGGCGAACACGCGTCTATCTTTTGGGATCTCCACGATCTGCATCGCTTGCAATACTTCGATCACAACGACGAGGGCAAAGTGCGCGGCTGGCGCTGCATACATGTCAGCGATGGCGACCAGCCTTACATGAAGAACTGGTGGGTGCCCGGCCTGCAAATTGGCTACGAACACAGCTTCGTCCATCAAGTGGCCGATTTCGTCACAGGCGTGGAGACCGGCAAACCGGCCAGCCCCACTTTTCGCGATGCGTTGGAGACACAATACGTCTGCGATGCCGTGCTGCAGTCCGGGAAGACAGGCCAGTGGGAAAAAGTGACGAAGGTAAAGTAGTTCGGCAGCTTCACAATACTTCCCAAGACAGGCGCCTCTCGTGCGTGACCGACGGCCAAACGTCGGCAACTGGACGGTAGCGGAAGAAACTGTGCCTTACGCCAGGAGCAGGATCCTTCCGTTTTCAACCGCGCCACACGGCGGACCGACCCACGATTCTTGAAGAAACAAAGCGCCGGTCCTCAGTTCCAAGAGGACCGGCGCAGTCCTTGGTCGCTGACCCAGGCAACGGCTGCCAATTGGGCGGAAGCCCGAAGCGTCATAAAACCCCTGCCGCAGTCCGAGTCCAATGCACGGCTTCAATTTCCTTTGTCGGGAAGATTGGAACCATGACGAGATTACGACACAAGTTGTCTGTTTTGAGAAGAAAAAAATGGGCCGTTTTTTTCCTGGCTTTGCTTCACCAGCTCAAAACCAGCCGCCGACGATTGAGGGTAATACCCCATTGAGTGGTGCTTCGGCCTCAGGTGTATTTTACCCCTGGAACGTCGAGTATTACAAGCGTTCGACTCCTTGAGATTGGCCGTTATGAAGGCTGAAGAAACGGGATGGACCATGCACTTTCAACGCGAGAAAGAGGCTGCGGCTTCTGTGAAGAAATATCTTCTTCGAACAAGGAGAACCAAAACAACAAGCCGGAGGGGAAATTAACGTCTCTGTTCGGTAGAATGCGTGAGTCGCATCGCGCATTTGCCGGGGCTTGGACCGCTCAATCCAAGTCCCGGTCTTCAATTGCAAGGCCGACCGATGCGGACATAATAACGATGCCTGCCGGTGACTTCAAGTGCTCTGATTCCCAAAGATGTTTTCACATAGGATCGTGAGGCTTGGTTAGCAGCTCCGGCAATCATTGCCGGTGCTTTTTTGCTCGGGTAACACGTCTCTTCCTCTGCCGGGCAATTTGGAAGAACCTTCGGCTTCTCAATTAATAATTTGCGGCGGACGTTCACCGCTTGGAATTTCACCGGTTTTGCTTTGCAGGCAAGGGCTCTGTAGGCAGAGCGAGCCCGAGCGAGCCCTCAGACACAAACGCCCACGGCTCCGGAGATCTTTGCGCCCGCAGCATGCGTCGGCGGGGCATCCTTTTTGCTTATCATAGCCGACGGAATCAGTGCTGAGCACAGGAAAAGATTTCTGTTGCCCCCTGAACATACGCGGAGAGGACATCGCGAGGGCAAAGAAGCGGGCAGCGGGTTAAGTGGATACTTCTTTGCCACCTCCTTGGCGCCGCCCGGTGACGGTGTGAATGCCCTCATCACCCAACAGGGCCGGAGAATAATCGCTCCGGCCCTTGTTATTTAAGAGTGCAACGAACATTTGCTTTGTTTCCGGCGTGGTTTGACCCTGTTTTCAATCCAAACTAAGGTTTAAACAGATGAGTGCAAAAGACCGCATAGATCCCGAGGCGGTGATCTCGGAGATTGGCAGGCACATCCTGCTGGACGGATTTCGGATCGTCGTCGATTTGAAGAACAGCCGCGGCTGTTATCTGGTCGATGCTTCGACCGGACGGCGGCTTCTGGATTTGTACGGTTTCTACGGCTCGATGCCGATTGGGTTCAATCATCCTTACCTGGATCGACCGGAAGCCCACGGCGCACTCCTGGAGGCGGCGCGGACCAAAGTGGCAAATTCGGATGTTCTTTCCGCACACTATGCCAGGTTCGTGCAGACGTTCGATCGTGTGATGGGCTTGCCGCCGTTGGACCGTTACTTCTTCATCGAAGGCGGAACGCTGGCTGTGGAGAACGCCATCAAAGCCGCCATGGACTGGAAAGTCCGCAAAAACCTTGCGGCCGGGCGCGGGGAACGCGGCACAGAGATCCTGCACTTTGAGCACGCCTTTCATGGCCGCAGCGGATATACGCTGAGCCTGACGAACACCGACCCGCGCAAGACTGATTACTTCGCCAAGTTTCCCTGGCCGCGTGTCTCGACGCCGAGCATTGACTTTGCGTTGCCGGAACCGCAACGAACCGTGGACGTCATCCAAAGAGAAGGACAGGCTGAGGAGCAGATCCGCGGGTTTATCCGGCGTCAAGGCGTCGATATCGCCGCGATCCTCATCGAGCCCATTCAAGGCGAGGGAGGGGACAATCATTTTCGGGGCGAGTGGTTGCAGACCTTGCGGCGCCTCTGCAACGAGAACGATATCCTGCTCATTTTCGATGAAGTGCAGACCGGCATCGGCACGACGGGCCGGAAGTGGGGCTGCGAACATTTCGGTGTGCTGCCGGACTTGATCGCCTTTGGAAAGAAAGCCCAGGTGTGTGGCGCGATGGCCGGCCCCCGGCTGGATGAGGTAACGGATAATTGCTTCCGCCTGCCCAGCCGGATCAACTCGACCTGGGGCGGCAATCTCACCGACATGGTGCGGTCCACACTTTACCTGGAAATTATCGAGCGAGAACATCTAGTTGAAAATACGCGGCAGGTCGGTCAAAGGTTTCTGGCCGAACTGCAACGGTTGGCTGAGGAAGAGCCGATCATCACAGCCGTGCGCGGGCGCGGCCATATGCTTGCCTTTGATTTGCCGGACGGGCCGGCGCGCGAGCAGTTTTTCCGCGGCCTTTATGAAACCGGCCTGCTCGCCATCCGCAGCGGTGAGCGTTCGATTCGATTCCGGCCAGTGCTGGATTTTCCGATGGAGGCGATTCACGAGGCGATGGGGATGCTGCGGGAAGAGTGCCGTCGGATGCGCGGGCCGGGTCGAGCAAAGACCCGCCGCGGCGAAGGGGAATTGGCAGGCCGGACATCCGGATAAATTTGCACGTCGGAGATGGATCTCATGTATCCCTGGCTCAAGAAACTCGGCATCGAAAGAATTAATCCGGGCGTATTCTGCGGCGAATGGCAGGGCGATGATCCCGTGACGGAACACGTCTCGCCCATCGACGGCAGGCCTATTGCCAGCGTCCGCCAGGCTTCACCCGGGGATTATAATGTTGCCATCGCCCGCGCACAGGAAGCATTTTTGAAGTGGCGCGTGACCCCGGCTCCCGTGCGCGGAGAAACGATTCGCCGACTTGGCAATGCGCTCCGTGAAGCTAAATCGGATCTGGCCAGGCTCGTGACCTTGGAGACGGGTAAGATCATCGCTGAAGGCGAAGGGGAAGTGCAGGAGATGATCGATATCTGCGACTTCGCCGTCGGGCTTTCGCGGCAGCTCTATGGACTGACCATTCCATCCGAACGTCCGCAGCACCGTCTGATGGAGCAGTGGCATCCCCTCGGTGTGATCGGCGTGATCACGGCCTTTAATTTTCCGGTGGCGGTCTGGGCGTGGAACAGCGCTCTGGCTGCTGTCTGTGGCGATTCCGTCGTCTGGAAGCCGTCCAACAAAACCCCGTTGTGCGCCATCGCTGTCACGCGCATTGCCGAAAAAGTATGCAAGGAAACCGGCGCCGACCCGGCCATCTTCACGCTGTTGATCGGGGATGTGACCACGGTGGCGAATCGGATGACCGCCGACAAACGTCTTCCCTTGATCTCGGCAACCGGGTCTTGCGCGATGGGCGTGCAGGTCGGGCAAGCGGTGCAGCGACGTTTGGGAAGGACCCTCCTTGAGCTTGGCGGTAACAACGCGGTCATCGTAACGCCAAGCGCCGATATGGACCTGGCCATGCGTGCCATTTTTTTTGGGGCCATCGGCACGGCTGGCCAGCGCTGCACGACGACACGGCGCGTCATCGTCCACGAATCCATGGATAAGGAGCTTGGGAAACGGCTTGTTTCGGCTTATCGCTCCATCGTCATTGGCAATCCACTCGAACGCTCCACGCTGATGGGACCGTTGATTGATCACTCTGCCGTCGACGACATGATGAAGGCCATGGCGCGAGTGAAGAAAGAGGGGGGTAAGATTCTCTACGGTGGTGAGCCGTTGTCTGGAAGGAAATACTCAGGTGGTTGCTACGTCACTCCGTGCATCGCCGCGGTGGAAAATGAATATCGAATCGTGCAGGAGGAGACCTTCGCGCCGCTGCTGTATTTAATAGCGTATAAAACGTTCGACGAGGCCATCGCCATGCACAACGCGGTGCCGCAAGGCCTGAGCTCTGGTATTTTTACGAACGACCTGCGCGAGGCGGAGGCATTTCTGAGCGTGCGCGGCAGCGATTGCGGCATCGCCAACGTGAATGTCGGCACGAGCGGCGCGGAGATCGGCGGCGCGTTTGGTGGTGAAAAGGACACGGGCGGCGGACGCGAGAGCGGGAGTGATGCCTGGAAGAACTACATGCGTCGCCAAACCAATACGATTAACTTCTCGCGTGAGCTGCCGCTCGCTCAGGGAATCCAGTTTGGAGAACGAAAAGTCAAGCGGTAGGTTAAGGCTGGAGCGCGGACGTCTCGTCCGCCACAGGGAACGAACGCTATGGCACAGGCAATCAGTGAATCAGCGGGTAAGTCTTCAGATCAAAGGCTCGGTTCGATAGCGCGAGAGAGGCGTTTTGACTGGCCGCTCTGCTACGACGCGGAAAATTTGATTCTGAGTCAAATCGACGCCTTTCTCGCGCGCAACCGGTTTGCGAAAAATCTGGCCACCAGAATGCAAAATGAGACAGGGACGCTGCTGATCGACTGGGTCGATCACCTCGTCGTTCCACCGCCAATGGAGAGAATCTTCCGGGATATCGGCTATACCGAAGACTCTCTGGGTGAGACCCATCCTGTTCGAAGCGCCCTCTGGCATCCGGAGGCCCTGCTGCCTCGAGTGCTCATTGATCGGAGCGCGTCATCGCCGCCGGCTCTGGCCATCCGAGCTGACAGCATCTCTGAGTTTATGGCGGCGCATGGGATCACCGCAGAACCGGAGGGTGAACCGCTATCACGTTTTCGTCGCGTCCTGGTTTCGGAGGAAGGCGGGGTTCGACTCGAAGTTGTCGAGCGCCGCGGCTATCGCGGCTATGTGCCGGCGAAACTGAAGCATGACCAGATCGAAGCGCTGCTGAAAGCCGCAGAACTTTGGAAGACGCGACAGAGAGTTTTTGAGGACGACGAAAAGGGCTTCGAACATACGCTTGCGTTACTGGGTCGCGTGATCGGCCTCGTCGGGAGAGATTTGGCCTGTCATGTCGTGTTTGCCCAGGAGCGTGCCTATTGGGAAAGGCGCAATCGTGCGGCCCGGACACAGAAGAAGCGCCAGGACAGTCTGGGCCTGGGTTGGGCCAATCACGATCATCACACCTTTCGCTCCTCGCGGGAGCATTTTATTGGCTTGATGCTCGCGCTGGAGAAACTCGGCTTCGAGTGGCGCGAACGTTACTACACCGGCGCGCAGGCTGGATGGGGCGCGCAGATTTTGGAACAGCCCATCGAAGGTATCGTCGCTTTTTGTGATGTGGATTTGGAGCCGGAGGAGACGGAAATTGATTTCTCGCGCCAGCCGCTGCCGCCTTCGAAGCGGTTGGGCACGATCGGCCTATGGGTTGGTTTGCACGGCGAAAGTTTGCTCGAAGCGGGCATGCACCACCTCGAATGCCGATTTGACCACGGCCTCCTGCGGGAACAGATGGCCACGCTGAACATCAACACGATGAAGCCCTTTTCGGACCTTCCGTTTTTGAAGCAAGCCTTTACCGAAGGAGAAAAGTGGCCCGTGCGCCGCGAGCGGGCCGAGCGATTGTTGCAGACTGGTTTGATTGATGAGAAACAGTTCAACCAGTTCGTTAGCGAAGGAGCTATTGGGAGTCATTTGGAGAATTTGCAGCGCAAGGGTGGCTTTAAAGGATTCAATCAGAAATCCGTCAGTGTAATCATTAAGGCAACCGACCCCAGGAAACAGGGTCATGATGGATAAGTCCATTCGCTCCTCGTAATCGATCATTACGTCGGTTAGCAGGCGGACAGGATGTCCGCGCTCCTATTTTGGCATGGCAGAAGCAGCTCGATCTCCGTTAGAGTTTTCCCATGTCAGTTTGTCGCCGGCGTCCTCTTCTGCTTGCTGTAGCGGGTCTCGTACTTGCGTGGGGCATCGCCCTGGGTGGCTACGTCGCTTTCAAAAACTCCAAAGTTACCGCGGAGAAGGTCGCGGCTTACCTTCGCTCGGTGGACTTGGGCACATTGTCCGGTGAGGCGAGGGCCAAAGCATTGCGGGATTTGGCCAGGAAGATGAATGCGCTCCCCGTGGAAGAACGCCGCCGCGCACGGCTGGAAGGAGAATGGGCGCGTTGGTTCGCAACCATGACCGAAGAGGAAAAGAGCGCTTTTCTCGAAGCGACGTTACCTTCGGGATTCAGGCAAATGCTTGCTTCCTTCGAGCAGTTGCCGGAAGAGAAACGCCAGCAGGCAATTGACCGCGCGATGAAAGATCTGGCCAGAGCGCGCGCGGCCATGGAAAACGAGGAGCCTGGCCCGGTCCAAGGGGCCGACACGAATCGCCTCGGCGAGCTAAGTCCGGAACTTCAGCAACGCGTCGTCACCATCGGCTTGAAATCGTTTTACAGCGAAAGCTCGGCGCAAACAAAAGCGGAGCTGGCGCCGCTGCTCGAAGAGATGCAGCACTTGATGGAGAGTGGGGCGTTGTTTCGGGGCAGAAGATGAGTCCAAAGTCCAGCCAAAGAAACTTAACACTTTGCGCACGGCTATCTCAATGCAGAGGAGGCGAAGGCCCTCGCAGAGGTTGCAGAGCAGAAGGTTGCTTTGTTTCCTCAGCGTCCATTGCGAAAACCTCCGCGTCCTCTGCGTTTAAATCAGGATTGGCCCTGCCAATGGGAAGCTTGGGAGACTGCTGGCTGAGATTGGAACGCGATTCCTGCGTCCGAAATTTAACGTTAGTCTTCGTCGATTTGAGACGCGCATCACTCACGACACGGCACTTGTTACTTCGAGCCTTTACCCTGATTGAACTGCTCGTGGTCATTGGCATTATCGCCGTCTTGGCGGCAATCCTCTTGCCCGTGATCAGCAAAGCGAAGGAGCAAGGGCGTTCGACGGGATGTCTCAGCAATTTGAGGCAGCTCGGGATTGTCCTCCAACTCTACGTCCAGGATCACGAGAACAAACTGCCATCGATGTACGACGCGTTGCTTTCCACCAACGCCCCGGCCACCAATCTGGCTACGGTCGATATGGTGCTGACCAATTACCTTGGCTCGCCGAGAATCCTGCGCTGCCCATCCGACGATAAGCAGTTATTCCAGAAGACAGCTTCAAGCTATGCCTGGAACAGCCTGCTCAACGGACAGGACGCGGAGCATTTGCAGGTCTTCAACATCCCATTCGATCCGCACCAGATTCCGGTGATGTTCGACAAGGAGGCGTTTCACCGCGCACGAGGCGAAGGCAAAGGTGTCAATTATTTGTATGCCGATGGGCACATCAAAAACCTTCTCGTTCTTGAGGGCATGAAATGATTCGGCTCAGGAACCTCCAAAAGAAATTCGCTCAGCGCCTGGCAGTCGATGGCCTGACGCTCGATGTGCCTGCGGGAGCGATCTACGGGTTGCTCGGCCACAACGGCGCGGGCAAGAGCACCGCCATCGGCATGATGCTCGGCCAGGTGTGGCCAACAAGCGGCGAGGTTGAGGTTTGCGGGTTTGAAGTCACCAGCCAGCGTCAGCGGGCGCTGCGAAAGGTCGGGGCGATATTCGAGACGCCGGCATTTTATGATTACCTCAGTGGCTGGCGAAATCTGGAAATTCTGAGCACATACACGGCGCCCACGCCGCCCGAGCGCATCCGCGAAGTGATCGCTTGGGTTGGCCTGAGCGGGCGCGAAAGGTCTACCGTCAAGACCTATTCTCATGGGATGAGGGCGCGCCTGGCTTTGGCCCAGGCGTTACTGCCCTGGCCAGAACTACTCATCCTGGATGAACCTGGCGACGGTTTGGACCCTGAAGGCATTCACGAGATGCGCCAAACCATTCTGCGACTGCACCGGGAGTTTGGACTGACCATTTTGCTCTCGTCCCATTTGCTGAGTGAAGTGGAGCATCTCTGCACGCGCATCGCCGTAATGAATCAGGGGCGGAAAGTTTTTGAAGGTCCGTTGAGCCAGGTGAAGCAAGACAAGAGCTGCGTCCGGCTGCGAGTGGGAAATTTTAAACAAGCCGTTGCTGAGCTGCGGGCAGCCAGCATGATCGTGGGCGCGCGGGATGGAGAGTTCATCGAATTGGCTGAGGGAGTCGGCACGGATCAAATCGTGCGAAAACTGGTGGAGCTGGGCATGCCCGTATTCGAAGTGACGCCCATCGAACAGTCGCTGGAAGAGTTTTACCTGACCCTGATGAAGCAACCTGAATCGCCCGCGGCCGGGAACTCGCAGGCCGCCCCATGATGTTTTACTTCCAGCTCCGCAACGAACTTTGGAAGCTCTTCGGCAAGAAGCGGACTTACATCGGCTTTGGGATGATCCTGCTGACGCAACTCGTGGTGGCGATTGTCTTCCGATATACGCGTGCGTCATCGAACATGGTGCGCACGCTGGAGGGCAATGGCTATGTGGCCACCGAGTTTATCTCCGGCCTCACCATCGCGACGATTATGCTCTTCCCGCTGGCGTATATCCTGATGCCGCTTTACGTCGCATTAATTGGGGGAGACCTGGTCGCGAAAGAAGCTGAGGATGGAACGCTCAGAATGATTTTGGCCCGCCCGATTTCCCGACTGCGTCTGTTGCTGGTCAAGTGGCTCGCGGGAGCAATTTTTTCCGCATTGCTGATTCTGACGCTGGGAGTATTCGGTTTGATATTTTCCCAGATTTGGTTTCGATGGGGCGGCTTGTTTGTCCTGATCCCCGGCGAGCTTTTCGGAGTTTTCGATCCTGCTGCCGGTCTTCGTCGTTATGCGATCGCTCATCTGATGCTTATCACCAAGGCCTGCTCTGTCATGGCGGCCGGCTTCATGTTCTCTTGCTTCAATATCAAACCAGCCGCGGCGACGATTCTGGCTTTGTCTTTTCTGTTCGTGAACGCGATTCTGCAGCAGATCCCTTACTTCCACGACTTCCAAAACTGGTTTCTGACCTATCATTTGAATACCTGGCAGATGACGTTTGCCCAGCCGATTCCCTGGTGGCGAATCGGTGAGTCCATGAGCATTTTGGTCGGCTTCAATCTGACGTTTTTGTTGCTGGGCTGCACGGCTTTTCAAGTGCGCGATTTTAAATGCTGACCGCTCCAGCCGGAGTCGGGCCAAGCTCATTTTTCGTTGTTGCAAACCCGAAGGGTCTCCACAATATGGCCGGTTTGAGCCACCTTGAAGGCCCAATATTTTGCGGTTTCCGTCCAAAAAAACCCGAAATAATCGTTGTCTAAAAACCCGGTTTTTCCTATCTTTAAGAGTAGTTTTGGACGGCGAAAAACCGACGCTGTTCGTTACCCATTTTATGCAGAGTGAAAGTGTTCTGTTGAAAGAAAAATCTATGGCCGAAATGCCAGACGCCGCCGAAAAATACGATTCTTCGAAGCTCGGAAAATTGGAAGGTTTGGAGGCGGTGCGGAGGAAACCTGGCATGTATATCGGTGGGACCGACGAACGCGCTTTACATCATTGCGTCTCGGAGGTGCTCGATAACTCGGTTGATGAATTTCTGGCCAGTTATTGCAACCGGATCGACGTGACGGTGCACATCGACGGCTCGATCTCGATTCGCGATAACGGGCGGGGCATCCCGGTCGATATCCATCCGGAGTACAAGATTCCCGGAGTCGAGTTGGTGCTGACGACGCTTCACTCCGGGGGCAAGTACGGTCAAGGCGGCTATACCTACTCCGGCGGCACCCACGGGGTCGGCGCCAAGTGCGTCAACGCCGTCTCGGAGTGGTTCGAGGTGGACGTTTCACGCGATGGCCTGGTCCATCACATGGAGTTCGAACGCGGCAAAACGATCAAAAGACTTGAAGTCATCGGCAAGGCCAAGGAGACCGGCACGCTAGTGACATTCAAGCCGGACGCGGAGATTTTTCGTGACACAACGGAATTCAAAGCGGACCGCATCACTCAACGATTGCGAGAGCTGGCCTTCCTTAACTCCGGATTGGAAATTACCTTTCTCGACGAGCGCCTGCCCGAAGGTGCGCAAGAGGTTTATTATTACAAGGACGGTGTCCAGGAATTCGTGAAGCAGCTCGGCAAAGGCAAGCAAGTCGTGCATCCCAAGCCGATTGTCTTGAGCGGGCGTCGTCCGCACGAATATCACCTGGGCAGCACGACTCGGAAGGCGGATATTACCGTCGATGTCGTGCTGCAGTACAACGACAGCTACAACGCGCAGGTCCTCTGCTACACCAACACGATCAATAATCCCGACGGCGGCGCGCATCAGGCGGGTTTTCGCTCGGCGTTAACGCGGGCGTTGAATCAATACGCCAAGCAGAACGAGCTGCTCAAAGAGAAAGATCCGCCCATCGTCGGCGAGGACCTCTTGGAAGGCCTGGTGGCGGTGATTTCCGTCAAGCATCCGGATCCGAAATTCAACAATCAGCCAAAAGAAAGGCTTCTTTCACCGGAGGTTGAAGGCATCGTCAGCTCGATCACCTACGATGGCTTGATGTCCTTCTTCGACGCGAATCCCTCCATCGGGAAACGGATTGTCGATAAGGGCCTCAACGCGGCGCGCGCTCGTGAAGCCGCGCGCAAGGCGCGTGAAGCGGTGCGCAAGTCCGCCCTGACCGGTGGCGGTCTGCCCGGAAAACTGGCCGATTGCTCGGATCGGGATCCAGCCAATACGGAGCTTTACATCGTCGAAGGCGACTCGGCCGGCGGTTCGGCCAAGCAGGGCCGCGACCGCAAGTTTCAGGCGATTCTTCCCATCCGAGGCAAGTTGATCAACGTGGAAAAGGCGCGACTGGACAAGGTCCTCCAAAACACGGAAATCCGCACCATGATCACGGCCATCGGCACGGGGATCGGCGAAGGCGACGGGGAAGGCGCCTTCGATCTCAAGAAGCTGCGTTATCACAAGGTCATCATCATGACGGACGCAGACGTGGATGGATCGCACATCCGCACGCTGCTGCTGACTTTTTTTTATCGGCAGATGACCGATCTCGTCAGGCGCGGTTTTGTTTACATCGCGCAGCCGCCTCTTTACAGCATCACGCGGAAGAAGCGGACGGAGTATGTGGATGACGATGTGCAGTTGAACAAGATTCTCATTCAGATTGGCACGGAGGAAGTTCGCCTCAAGAATCTTGCTGACGGCAAGGAATTCACTCAAAAACAGCTCGAGGAGATTCTCGAACTGTTGGAGGCCCTGGACAAGCACGCCACTTACATCCGTCGTCAGGGCGGCGACTTCGCTGATTACGTCGAGAAACGATCGAGGGACGGCGAGTTCCCGGAACATCTGGTCAAGGTGCGCGAAGGCAACAACGAGACGGTCCATTACTTCGTGAGCAACGCGGAACTGGACCAGTTCAAGGCTGCGCACGGCGATCTCTTTGGCACCGACACCGAAGTCGAACGGCGACGCGAAGGGCCCATCCGGCGCGCCACCGGCGCCGATCTGCATCACGAGAGCAAAGCCGTGGCTGAACTGATCGTCAAGCTGTCCAGAAAGGGCCTCTGCGTCGAGCACTACGCCGCGCAGGACAAGCCGTTGTTTGAATTGGTCGAAGGCGAGGGGGAGAAGGCGACGGTGACAGCGTTGTTTTCGATTCCGGAAATCCTCAGCGGCGTGAAGGCGGTGGGGAAGAAGGGCATTCATATGTACCGCTTCAAAGGCCTTGGCGAAATGGATGCCAAAGAGCTTTTCGAGACCACCATGAACCCCGCCAAGCGCAAGCTGCTTCGCATTGAGCTGACCGACGCGGTGGAAGCGGAGACCATGTTCACCAAGCTCATGGGCGATGAAGTCGAGCCACGGCGCCAGTTTATTGAAGACAACGCGCTCAACGTGCGGAATCTGGATGTGTGATAGCTCCGAAATCTTTCATTCCTTTGTGTAAGCCTCATGCCTGACGAAAACGACATCCCTCAAACTCCGGGCCCCGCTGACAATGGCGGCAGTTCCGCCGTGGGTGGCACACCTCTCTACGCGGCCAACGAAAAGATCGCGACCATCAATGTCGCGGACGAAATCAAAAACTCGTTCCTCGACTATTCGATGTCCGTGATCATCTCGCGCGCCCTTCCCGACGCTCGCGATGGCCTCAAACCTTCGCAGCGCCGGATCCTTTACGCCATGGAGCGGCTCAATCTCTTTCCGGGGCGAAAGCACATGAAGTGCGCCAAGATCTGCGGCGATACTTCCGGAAATTATCACCCGCACGGTGAAGCCGTTATTTACCCGACGCTCGTCCACATGGCCCAGTCCTGGGCGATGCGCGAACGGCTTATCGATGGCAAGGGCAACTTTGGCTCCGTGGAGGACGATCCCCCGGCGGCCATGCGTTACACCGAAGCCCGCCTGACGCACCTCGGCGCGCTGCTCATGCTGGACATGGAGAAGGACACGGTGGACTTCGTGCCCAACTACGACGAACGTGAGACCGAGCCTACAGTCCTGCCCTCCGCATTTCCCAACCTCCTTGTTAACGGCGGCACCGGCATTGCCGTCGGCATGGCCACGAACATGCCGCCGCACAACCTCGGCGAAATCATCGAAGGCATCGGCGCGCAGATCGATAATCCGGCCATCACCATCGCCGAGTTGATGAAGCACATCAAAAGTCCGGATTTTCCGACCGGCGGCATCATCTGTGGCATTGATGGCATCAAGCAGTATTTCAACACCGGCCGCGGCGCGATCAAACTTCGTGGCAGGATTGGCCTGGAAGAGATGAAAGGCGGGCGCGAGCAACTGGTCGTTACGGAGATCCCGTTTAACGTGAACCGCGCCGCTCTCGAGCAACAGATTGCCGATCTCGTCAACAACAAGGTCATCACCGATATCTCGGCGATGCGGAACGAATCGGACGAAAACTGCCGTCTCGTCATCGAGCTCAAGCGCGACGCCATCCCCAAGGTGGTCATCAATAACCTCTACAAGCACACGCAGCTCGAAGTCTCCTTCAACGTCATCAACCTCGCCATCGATCGGGGCAAGCCGAAGACACTGAACCTGAAGGAACTCATACAATGCTACATCGAGCATCGCCGGGACGTCGTCTTGCGCCGCACGCGCTTCGAACTGAATAAGGCCGAAGAACGCGCCGAGATTCTGGAAGGCTATCTTTGCGCCCTCTCCAATGTGGACGAGTTCATTCGCATCATTCGCGGTTCACGCGCGCGCGAGGAAGCCAAAGTCAAGCTGCTGGCCTTCGAGTGGACCCGCCCGCAAGTCGAGCGCTGGGGCGCTTTGATCCGCGCCGATGATCGGCTGCTGGAAGGCCGGTGGTCCCTGACCGAACGACAGGTTGATGCCATCCTCGAATTGCAGCTCTACCGGCTCACGGGCCTGGAAATCGATAAGGTCCGTCAGGAATACCTGGAGTTGCTTGAGAAGATCAAAGACCTGCTCGACATCCTGGCCAGGGAAGAGCGCGTGATGACGATCATCAAGAAGGAGCTGCAAGACATCAAGCAGAAGTACGCCACCCCGCGCATGAGCGAGATTGTGCCGGACGAAGGCGACATCGCCATCGAAGACCTGATCGCCAATGAGGGAGTCATAATCACCATCACGCACAACGGCCTGATCAAACGCACGAACGTCAGCTCCTATCGCTCGCAGCGTCGTGGCGGCAAAGGCGTCATCGGCATGGCCACGCGCGAAGGCCAGACCGAAGAGGACCGCGATTTCATCGAGCACCTCTTCACGGCCAGCACCCACGATTACCTGATGTTCTTCACCAATACCGGGCGGGTTTATTTCGAGCGCGTGCATGAGATTCCGGACATGGGCCGCGCCGCCAAGGGCCGCAGCATTGCCAATCTGCTGGAGCTCAAGAGCGGCGAGACCATTGCCGCCCTGATTCGAGTGGAGGCCCGCACCGGCCCGAACAAGGAAGACCTCACCTGGCAGCAGCCAGAATTTGTTTTCTTCGCCACCCAGAAGGGCACGGTGAAGAAGACCGCGCTCGCGGATTTCGCCAATATTCGCAAAGGCGGCATCATCGCCATCGGCGTGGAAAGTGGCGACACGGTGATCGAAGCCCGGCTCACCAGCGGCCACAACCAAGTCGTGCTCATCACGCAGGACGGCATGAGCATTCGCTTCAGCGAAGAGCAAGTCCGCTCCACGGGCCGCCCTGCCACCGGAGTTAAAGGCATCGAACTGGAAGCCAACGACGCGGTGGTGGCGCTGGCCATCGTGGATCCCAATGCCACGCTGCTTGCGGCCGGCAACAACGGCATTGGCAAACGCACTCCCTTCGATGAATACCGCCTGCAATCACGCGGCGGCAAGGGCATCATCACCATGAGACTGACCGAGCGCACCGGCAATGTCATTGGGGCATTGACCGTGCGCGAGCAGGATGAACTGATGCTGATCACGGCTCTTGGCCAGATGGTGCGCATTGGGGTCCGAGATATCCGTGAGACGGGCCGCAACACGCAAGGCGTCAGGCTGATCAACCCCGCCGAAGGAGATCGTTTGCAGGCCATCGCTCCCGTCATCAGTGAGGCCAACGAAGATGCGGCCGAAAGCGTTGCTGCGGAAACAGGGCCGGAACCGCCCAAGGTGTAAAGGCGGCCAGGGACCGCCTGCAAAATTAGCAATGACCAGTTAGCAATTAGCAATCAACAATCTCGGGGAACCTGTTCCGGAATTGCTAATTAAGAATTGCTAACTGTTGATTGCTAATTTGACTCCTCAATCCAACTGCACGATCTGGTAGAAGCGTTGCGGGCTGGCGGTGATGTTGTCGTTGACAGTCAGTTCGCCGCCAGTCCCGTTGAGATTGTCCTGCAGTATGGTCCAGCCCACTGCGTTTAGATTGGTCTTGTACTCCACTCGATAGTGTCGCCCGGCTTGTGTCCCAAAACGGATGGACAGGATGTTACCGCTTAAATTCACTGTCGCCCGCGGCGCCGACAGCACAAAGACGGTGAAGGCTCGGGTGGTGTTCAAGGGCGGCGCTCCGTTGTCATCCACTCGTACGGTGATGGAATTGGTGCTGGGGGCTTGCCCGGGCGTGGGCGTCCAGTTGAACAGGCCGTTGCCCGCCCCGATGGTTGCTCCGGCCGGGGGGTTGGGCAGGCTGAAGGTCAAGGTTTGCGCCGGCACGTTCGTGTCGCTGGCCATCACGGTGAAGTTCAAGCTTTGGCCCAGGGTCACAAACTTGTCGCTGATCGGCGCAATGTTCGGCGGGGTGTTGCCGCCGGAAATGATATTGGCCGCTTTGGGTGTGGGCGTGTTCATGAAGTAGTGGTTGGCGGCGCCATCGGGCCAGCGTCCCTGGCTGACGTTGTTGGCCTGTGCCCCAAAGGTCACTTCATCGATGGGGCTTCCATC
>Ga0137465_1000047_pt1 | contig 108549 bp, 103 predicted proteins | sample EasRivERMGT828_2_FD_104906 | JGI IMG/M metagenome (GOLD analysis project Ga0137465, IMG submission 104906) | Soil microbial communities from meander-bound floodplain in the East River, Colorado, USA - East River MetaG ERMGT828_2 | ecosystem: Environmental > Terrestrial > Soil > Floodplain ... | reverse complement strand
CCCATCAGCCGCCGTGGGCCCGGGCGGCGGAGCAATCCTCTGGGCCGAGAACACCAACGCTCTCCCACTCACGCTGCTTGCTGTGGCTCTCCTGCGCGCAGCGGCCACCACGGCCGCTGTCGCTGCGGGAGGATGCGGAGGCGTGTTCGTACCGTTCCTTGCCATCGGCGATCTTGGCGGCCGCGTGTTCGCCCCGGGACTGGGAGTTGGGAATGATCTTGCCGGAGCTGCTGGAGCGGCGGCCGGCATTTCGGGCGGCTACCACCTGCCGTTTACCGCGGCAGCGATGGTACTTGGAGTCGGTGGTCCACACCTGGCGACGCTGACATGCCTCGCCACGGTGCCCATTGCAGCTATCGCTGGTTCGGCGGTCGCATCCCTGTTCGACAGAATCACGAGGCGCGCGGACCCAAGGCGACAATCCGCAGCTTGATTCGATGTGGAGTGTTTCTTCCGCTGAATGAGACACCGGTTCTTCTTTCATTCCAGGAAAGGCCGGCGTTACCGCTTTATTTCACTTCCCAGAGGCCCGTTTCATGCTCGGCATGGCAATTGCAAATATGGTCCCGACTTTTCGGTGATCGCAATCTTTGCCGCCGGTTTTGAGCTTCATCTCCGTGGAGGACTTGTCATGACTGGACGGAAAGCGCCGCTGCGGTTGCCTCTCGTTTTATCAACAATTTTTCTCACCGTTGGATGCTCGACAGGAGCGTCGACGGATGCCGAACGGGTTCGACCAGTCAAGACCATGGTCGTGGCGGCCGGAAATAAACCTAATGTGCGCTCCTTTCCTGGAAAGGTTGAAGCGGCAAAAAGCGTCGACCTCGCATTCCAGGTGCCTGGTCTTCTTATCAAAGAGCCGGGCAAGGAGGGAAAAAGAGTCGCCAGGGGTGAGGTGATCGCACAACTCCGACAGGACGAATTTCAGGCACATGTGAAATCTGCACAAGGCCAGCTCGACGAGGCGCGGGCCAAACTCAGCGCACTGAAGTCAGGGGAACGGACCGAAGAGCAGCTACGGCGCGAATCGCAATGGCGGGCCGCCGAGGCGAAGCTTGAGAACTCCAGGACGGAATTCGATCGTTACGCGCGGCTTCTGCCGTCAAACGCTGTCTCCCAGTCGGATTACGCTCTCGCTGAAACCAATTATCGTGTCGCGCAGGAAGAAGAGAAGTCGGCTCGCCAGATCTTCGAAAAAGGGGCCTCGGCCCGCAAGGAGGACATCGAAGCCCAGGAAGCCGTGGTTAGCGGGCTCGAAGCCAAATTGTCTGAAGCGAGTGTCCAGTTCAGAGACAGCACCCTGCGCGCTCCATATAACGGCATCATCGCGCAGCGGCTCGTCAACGAAGGACAACCGATCGCGGCGAGCACTCCTGTGGTCAAGTTCCAGAACGTTGACGAAATCGACATTGTCATGGATGTGCCGGAGACGTTCATGGCAACCGAAATTCGCCCAGCCGCCAGTCTGTCCATGGAAGCCCAGTTCAGCGGGGCCCCCGGACGAGAGTTTGCGGTTGAAATGAAGGAAGCGACGCAAGTAGCCGATCCGAAGACACAGACATTCCAGGTCCGCGTCGCCATGAAGAGGCCGGCCGGTTTCACAGCGCTTCCCGGAATGACGGCTACCGTTACCGTCGTGTATTGGCCGGGCGGCATTCCAACCAGCGGCATCGTTGTGCCCGTCTCGGCCGTAGTCAAACTGGCCTCCGGCGAGCAGGTAGCGTGGGTCATGGGGCCCGATCAGACTGTGAAAGCGAGTCCGGTAAAGGTAGGCGCCGTTACTGGCGGCAAGATCGAAATCCTTGAAGGGCTGGAACCGGGGGAGCGTATTGTCGTGGCGGGATTGACGTTCCTGCGAGACGGAATGAAGGTTCGCGATCTGGGCGACGCGCTCGGAGGCCCTCAGCTGTGAACCTCGGCGAGCTGTCTGTTCGCCGCAACCGAGTTGTGTTTGCGGCCATCCTGCTGATCATTGCGGGCGGAGCTGTTGCGTATCTGAACCTGGGACGTTTGGAGGACCCCGAGTTTACGATCAAGGAAGCGCTCGTCATTACGCCTTACCCGGGAGCAAGCGCCGAAGAGGTCGCGCAGGAGGTCACCAATCACATCGAGAGCGCCGCCCAGCAGCTCGGCCAACTCAGTCGCGTCGAGTCGGCGTCTGTGCGTGGAAGGTCAGTCGTCAGCGTCATTATCGAGGACCGATATAACAAGCAAAGAATCCCACAGGTTTGGGACGAGCTGCGCCGGAAGATCAACGATGTCCAGGCCCAGTTGCCGCCGTCAGTTCGCGGCAAATCGATGGTTGTCGACGATTTCGGCGACGTCTTTGGAATCTTTCTGGCCATCAGCGGCGACGGCTATACACAGCCTGAATTGCGCCGTTATGCAGACTTCCTGCGCCGCGAATTACTCCTGGTTCCGGGCGTGAAGAAAGTCGACTTGTTCGGCAACCAGCAGGAAGTCGTTTTCCTCGAAATCTCACGGCAACGGTTGGCGCATCTTGGCATTGATGAGGAGCAAATCTACGCTCAGCTCCAGGCGAAAAACGTCGCCGCCGACGGCGGCCGCGTGCGTGTGGGCGCTGAGCACATCGCGCTCGATCCAACCGGCGGTTTTGACTCAGCGGACGACATGCTCGAGCTCGTGATCGGGTCGGATCAGAGTGGCCGCCAGTTCTACCTTAAAGATGTCGCAACACTGAAGCGCGGCGATCAGGATCCGCCACGCCGGCTGCTCCGGTACGATGGCAAGCCGGCTATTGGTCTGGGGATCTCCACTGTGCCGGGCGGTAACGTCGTGAGACTGGGCGCAGAGATTCGGCAAAAGCTCGATGAACTCAAACAGAAGCAGCCCGTAGGTGTTGAGATCGGCGAAATCAATTTCCAGCCCGAGGCCGTCGCTGACGCGACTACCAATTTCATGTTCAACCTGGCTAAGGCGGTCGGCATCGTTTTCGTGGTGCTCCTGTTTACGATGGGCCGCAAGACCGGTTTCATCATCGGTATCGTGCTCTTCGTTACGATCATGGCGACCTTCCTCGTCATGTACATAAAGGGCGATCTCCTGATGGAACGCATCTCCCTGGGCGCGCTGATCATCGCGCTGTGCATGCTTACGGACAACGCGATCATTGTTATCGAGGGGGCCAAGGTCGGTATCGAGGCCGGCAAAAACAAGCTGCAGGTGGTTCGCGATGTTGTAGCACAGAACCAGTGGCCGCTTTTCGGAGCCACCGCGATCGGGATCCTCGCTTTTGCGGCGATCGGCCTGTCCGACGATGCAACCGGCGAGTACTGCAAGTCTCTGTTCTGGGTGATCCTGATTTCGCTGAGTCTAAGCTGGCTGTCGTCGATCACCATCACACCGCTCCTGAGCTACCTGCTTTTCAATCCGAGTGCGGAAGGAGGCTCCGAAAAGAAGGATGCGTATTCAGGACGCGTCTTCCAGTCTTATCGCAAGCTTCTTGTAATGGCGTTGAACGCGCGCGGGCTCGTCGTGATCGTTTCGGCTGCGCTCTTCCTGCTGTCGCTGTTCTTATTCGGGAAGATCGATCAGAGCTTTTTCCCGCCGTCGACACGGCCGCAATTCATGGTGGACGCGTTTTTACCCAGCCGCGTCGATATCCAGGAAACGGACGAGTTCGCCGGCGACGTGCAGAAGTACATCCAGGCTCAGCCCCACGTCACCCATGTCACTTCGTTCATCGGTGGCGGCGGCCTGCGTTTCATGCTTGTTTACACTCCGGAGCGGGAGAACCGCGCGTTCGTTCAGTTCCTGGTCGATGTCGACGATGACACAAAGATCGACGGGCTGGTTGCCGAAATCCAAAAGCACCTGGACGAGAAGTATCCGGACACCAACGCTGTCGCTAAGAAGTTTCTCCTGGGGCCGGGCGGCGGCGGACGCATTCAGGCTCGATTCCGCGGCGCTGATCCGGCCGTGTTGCGTCAGCTTGCCGATCAGGTCGAACACATCTTTGAGAACGACGGCAAGGCCCTGGGTGTGCGTCACGACTGGCTTCAGGCAGAAAAGGTGGTTCGTCCGGACTTGCTCGAACTGCAAGCCCGCCGCAACGGCATCACGCGTGTCGAGGTTGCCCAGGCCTTGCAAACGAGCTTTGAGGGCCGTGTGGTCGGCTTCTTCCGCAAACCTGGCAGCGCCGGAGCGGGAATGTACCCACAGGAGGCACGCCTTCTGCCGATCGTCGCGCGTCCGCCTGAGCACGAGCGAAGTGACGTGGGATCGATCAACGATCTGCAGATCTGGAGCCCGGTTGCCGGGCGGATGATTCCGATAAGTCAGGTCACTTCCGGAGCCGAGGTCGTATGGGAAAACCCGGTCGTAATGCGTCGCGACCGTTTTCCGACCATCACCGTCCATGCCGACCCGCGGACCGGTCTTCCCAGTCATCTGTTCAACCGCGTGCGAGAAAAGATCGAGGCGATCGAACTGCCTCCGGGCTATACGCTTGAATGGGGCGGCGAGTACGAGGACTCGCGAAAGGCTCGCGCAGCGCTGGCGAAGCCGGTACCCGCCTTCCTGGCGATCATGGTGTTGATCGTTGTGGCTCTGTTTAATTCCGCCCGAACCACTCTCCTGATCTGGCTGATCATGCCGATGGCGATCATCGGAGTGACGACGGGGCTGCTGCTCACAGGCTTCCCATTTGGCTTCATGGCCGTGCTGGGGACGCTCGCACTGGCGGGTGAGTTGATCAAGAATCAAATCGTAGTGTTGAGCAAGATCACCAGCGAAATGGAAGAGGGAAAGTCTCCCTACGAGGCGATCCTGTACGGATGCACCAGCAAGGTGAGGCCGGTGTGCATGGTCGTACTGACGACTGTCCTTGGCAGCATCCCGCTTCTGATGGATCCGTTTTTCGGAGCGATGGCGGTGTGCATCATCTTCGGACTGATTTTCGCCGCTGTCCTGTCTCTACTTGTGATGCCCGCGCTTTACGCCATCATCTACCGCATTCGCGAGGAGCCTGCGCCCGGATTGTAGGTAAGCATCGAACTTGAATAGTGGGAGACTCTCGTGAAGGTCTTTAGAGTAATCATTCTTCCGTTGTCACTGCTTCTGCAAGGTTGCGCGGTCGGTCCCGATTACCGGCGGCCGGCCGTCAACGCTCCAGTAAATTTTCGGGTACCCGCCACGCAGCAACAGGAGTCGCTCGCCGACTTGCCGTGGTGGGAGATTTTCAAAGATGAGAATCTAAAAGAACTCGTCAAGTCGGCCCTGGCTAAGAATCATGATCTGGCCGCAGCGGTCGCGCGTGTCGAACAGTCGCGTCAGGTCGCGGCGCAAGCGAAGTCGGAATACTTCCCGCATCTGAACTATTTGTCGATTCTCAGCTACGGCCATAATCAGTTCGTCAACAGTCCCGCTTCTATTTCGCCTGGTGCACAGGGGTTCTTACTGGGCATCGCGGGTGCGGCCTGGGAGGCCGACATCTGGGGACGCATCCGCCGCATGAATGAGGCTGCTCGAGCGCAGTATCTTGCGAGCGACGAAGCCCGCCGGGGCGTCATGCTCACCTTAGCCAGCGACGTTTCCCAGGCTTATTTCGAATTGCTGGGGCTGCGGCTTCAACTCGAGATCGCCAAAGAGACTGCCGAGTCGTATTCGACAACCCTCAATCTCTTCACGGAGCGGTTGCGGGGAGGTATTGGTAACGCATTGCAGACGTCGCGCGCCGAAGCGGACTTGAAGACGGCCGAGGCCACCATACCTGAACTGGAGCGCCTCATTGGGCTGAAGGAAAACCAGATCAGCGTGCTGGTCGGCCAAAACCCAGGCGAAATCGAAACGAAAGTTAAGCTCCTCGAGGAAGTCATACCACTGGAAGTTCCGGCAGGTTTGCCTTCGGCGCTGCTGGAGCGCAGGCCGGATGTGCGCTCGGCCGCTCAAACCGTGCGGGCCGCGAACGCGCAGATCGGAATAGCGCAGTCTGCATTCTTCCCGGCAATCGGCCTGACCACATTCTTCGGCAAATTAAGCACGCCCCTGAGCGAACTGACTTCCGGTAACACGAATGCCTGGAGCATCGGTTCGAGTTTCGCGGGCCCAATCTTCCACGCCGGCGGCATTAAGGCTCGAAAACGGCAAGCGGTCGCGAATTGGCAACAAGCAACGGCGCAATACCAGCAGACAGCGCTGAACGCTTTTCGAGATGTGTCCGACGCTCTCATTTCGCGGCAGAATTACGAGGCCATTCGCGCAGAGATGATACAGGCCGTGGAATCCAATCAGGAAGCAGTCGGACTTGCGCGCATGCGGTACCTGGAAGGGCTGTCCAGTTATGTCGAGGTCCTCGACGCGTTGCAGCGCCTCTATCCAGCTCAGCTCGCTCTCGCGCAAACGGAGATCAACCGGCGGCTCGTCATTATCCAACTCTACAAAGCGTTAGGCGGAGGATGGAACCTGACAGATGCAGAGTTCATGACAGCCGGGGGCACGCCCGTCGTTCAGCCTTAGCCGGCTCTGCGCCTCCGAGGTTCGATGTTTCTGATGACGTCCGACTGCGACTGTTCTCGAAGACTCGCATTGACCTGTGCGCCCAGGATGAAAGCAGCAGCGCCAGAGTAGAGCCAGATCATGAATGCGACGGGGCTCGCCAGAATTCCGTAGAACCTGTAGAACTTCAACTCGCCGACGTAGTGAAAGTAGAATCCGAGGCCCCACGCCAGAGCCATCCACGTTCCGGCCGCGATGAGCGCTCCTGGTATCGTCAGCCGCTGAGTTCGATCAGCATTTGGAGCCAGGATGTAAAGCAACTCTATTGCTGCGAAGATGAAGAGCGCGGCCAGCAACCACTGGAGGTATGGCCACAATTGCGGCCAGATGCCAAGTAGTGCAGGTCCGGCAAAGGTGAGACTCACACCCAACAGCATCAGAACGCCTACGATCAAAGTCAGGCCGCATGCAAGGATACAGTTGATCCACAGAGGACGCGGTTTATTCACTCCATAAACAATATCGAGGCTCGAGATGATGCCCTGTCCGGCGACCGAAGCAAACCATAGCGTCGCGATGATCCCGAACGATAGTAGTCCGGAACGATGAGGGCCAATCGTGGCGAGAATATCCTCGATCACGGATAATCCCTGTGGCGGCATGACGTGAGCCAGAAATGACGTCATCTCCTGCAATCCGTCTTGCAGAGGCAGATAAGCCGCTCCTGCAGTCAACAACACCAGAGCGGGAAACAGAGACATCAGAATGTAGAAAGCCAGACCCGCAGCCACAAGCATCAGATGCTTTCTTTCAACATCTCTAATGACGAGTCTGATGAGGGCAATCGTGCGCCTCCAGTACCTCATTGCCGTTACCCCCAACAAGCAGATGTGCAGATGAAATGCCACGCCCGTCCGAAACTTTTCTGACCAAAACAGGAAATTCACGTGGTGTTCAGGGATGTCGACCGTCGGCAGTCTGCACCACTGTTAACGGAGGCTATTCTGGCTTTGGGTGAGAACCGGATCGCCGGTTTGAGAGAAGCGTGCGAGGTTCCTGACGAGGGCGAAAAGTAGTTTGTTGGAGATCCTTCCCAGGGGCTGGATTCTGAATCCAGCCCTGCCCTTCGCTCCCTATTTCCTGTCGCCGTCATTTGATACGTAGAACAGTTCCTGCCCGTCGCGTCGCCATCATCTTGATTGCGACCGTCCGTCCGAGACGCGTGTCTATCGCTTTGTACACTTCACCCATGCCGCCGATACCAATCAGCGAAAGCACTTCGTAAGGACCAAGCCTTGTACCGTATTCAGTGGCATAAATTGCGGAAATTATACAGGAGGGTGAATCGCGGCTTCTTCATTGTCAGCTCCTGGCTTTGTCACTATGCCTTTTTGGTACGCCACGACCCGGGCATTGGGTAGACACTGTTCTTAGGGGCTCCGCAAAATGAGGATACCAACCGAGCCGATAGGCAGCATTCCTCGTCCTCCTGAACTCATACAAGAGTTTATGACCGGCACGGGTGAGAGCCCGGAACTGACCGCTCTTTACGACGAAGCTGTTCGCGACACGATTGCGCGGTTCGAAGCGACTGGCTCTCCAGTCATCACCGACGGCGAACAGAGGAAGTACCACAATTTCTGGACCTACAGCGTGCAGGGCCTTTCGAACACCGACCCCGAAGGATTCAAGATTCCTTTCGTCGCGGGTCACGTCCGTCGGATGCTGCGGCTGGTGAAAGGACCTTTCCGATACCAGCGCTACGCCGATGTTTACATCGATTTCGCGAAGCGTTACACGAAACTGCCGATCAAGCAGGCGGTGATATCGCCTTCTGCCCTCAGTTTGATGTATCCGGCGGATCCCCTTCCGGGCTATTCGCGGGACGAATTCATCACCGACTTGCTCAACGAGCACGTAACGGAAATCCGGCGCTGCCTTCAAAAAGGAGCGCACTGCGTGCAGATCGATTTCACCGAGGGCCGGTTAGCGATAAAGATCGATCCATCAGGCAATCTCCTGAACAGCTTTATCGATTTGAATAATCTCGCCTTGTCACGTCTTACAGCGGAGGAACGCGCACGGATCGGCGTCCATACGTGTCCTGGCGGCGACCTCGATTCAACGCACAGCGCCGACGTCGACTATGCTGAGCTCCTGCCAAGCCTGTTCGAACTCAAGGTGACTAACTTCTACATCGCGCTTGCCGGCGAGCAGGACCGGCCGCATGTCCTGAAGATCATCCGTGAATACATGAAGCCCGATCAGCGGATTTTTGCCGGAGTCGTTGTCCCTATTAACCCTCGTATCGAGACTCCGGAAGAGATCTGCGAGCGGATAATCGAAGCCGCACACTACATCCCCATCGAGCAACTGGGAACGACCGATGACTGTGGTTTCTCGCCATTCTGCGACGACATTTCGACGACTCGCGACACGGCGTTCGCGAAAATCCAAGCGCGCGTGCAGGGCACGTCGCTCGCCGAAACATTTCTCGGAGGCGGACGGTGAAGCCACAAGAGGACGAGGAAAAACTGCTGCGCGCGGTTGCGATTGAAAACTCGAAAAGCATCCTCTCTGCGCGCCAACGCACCGAAGAAGAACTCATCCGTGCGAAAGAAGCGCTGGAGCAGAAGACGGAAGAACTGGCTCACTCGTTATCGATGCTGCGCGCCACGCTGGAAGCCACCACCGACGGTATCCTCGTGACGGATGAACACGGCAACATCACCGACTTCAACACGAAATTCACGGAGCTGTGGCGCCTTTCTCCGGCAATGCTGGACCAGTTCGAACGTGAAGCCCTGAAGGAAGCGATCTGTAACCAACTGAAAGATCCGCAGGCATTCCTCGCGACGACGAACGAGATTTACGGCGCATCGCCGCCGGAATCGTTCGACATGCTCCACTTCAAGGATGGACGTGCGATCGAGCGGTTCTCGAGGATCCAGTTCGTCAACGGCAGGAATGTCGGACGCGTCTGGAGCTTTCGCGATATCACGCAGCATAAACGCCTCTTCGAGGCCGCAGAGAAAGCCGCCGTCGAACGCAAACGGCTCCTTGTCAGGGAACACGCCGCGCGTACGGAGGCTGAGCACGCGAACGCGATGAAAGACGAATTCCTTGCGACCTTGTCGCATGAGCTTCGAACACCGCTGGGTGCAATTCTCGGTTGGGCGTTGATTCTCCGGCGTAGCGAAAACGGTATATCTGAATTTCAGAAGGGTCTCGAGGTCATCGAACGAAACGCGCGTGCGCAAACCCAGCTCATCGAAGACCTGCTGGACATGAGCCGCATCATCTCCGGAAAAGTCCGGCTCGACATTCAGCCCGTCGAACCTTTTTCTTTCATCGAGTCGGCCATCGAAACCGTAAGGCCGGCAGCCGACGCCAGAGGCATCCGGCTCGACCAACTGCTGGATCCAGCCGCCGGACCGATATCCGGTGATCCGAACCGGCTGCAGCAAGTCGTGTGGAACCTTCTTTCGAATGCGATCAAATTCACGCCAAGGGGAGGACGGGTTCGAATTCTGCTGCAACGTGCCGACTCTCACGTTGAAATCAGCGTCGCCGACACCGGCATCGGCATCAAGCCCGGTTTCCTGCCGCATGTCTTCGAGCGCTTCCGGCAGGGCGATCCTTCTACCACGCGTCCGTACGGCGGCCTGGGATTGGGGCTGGCTATCGTGAAGCACTTGATTGAACTGCACGGCGGAACCGTCAAGGCGGACAGTCAAGGGGAAGGTCATGGTTGTACGTTCTCGGTAAACCTTCCGCTGATGGCCGTGTATGCACCTGCGGCGCGCCCCGAAAGGGTTTATCCCGACGGGCGCCCGGCTAGTCGCTCTTTCGAGCCTGTAGATCTTTCGGGGATAAAAATACTCGTCGTTGACGACGAGCCGGATGCACGCGATCTGATCAGACGCGTCCTGGAAGAGTGCAAAGCGGAAGTGCTGACGGCTGCATCGGCTTCGGAAGCGCTCACGATGATCGAACCCGAAAGACCTCATCTGCTCGTTAGCGATATCGGCATGCCGGAAATCGATGGGTACGAATTCCTGCGTGAAGTTCGCACGCTCAACCAAAAACTCGGCGTACACATTCCCGCCCTCGCCCTTACGGCTTATGCCGGCCCTGAAGACAAAACGCGCGCGCTCCGCGCGGGCTTTCTCGTACATATGGCCAAGCCCGTCGAACCTTCCGCGCTTGTCGCAACGTTAGCCAGCCTGGCCGGCCGCGGCGACGATCGTGCGGTGTCTTAGACCTCCTATCGAACTTAGTCAGGAATGCCATAGAGGAACTGTTCAAGCGGTAAGGCCCAGCCGCTTATGGCTAATCTGGAATCTCCGCCTCGACCAACTTCGCCAAAAGGGCCAATGACTCTTGCCAGCCAAGATAACAAGCCTCCGCAGGAATAACATCGGGGACGCCTTCCTGAGTGATGTTCACCTCAGTTCCGACAGACACTTTCTTTAAGCTGATAGTCACCTGCATCACACCGGGCAGATTCGGATCGTCGAACTTGTCGGTGTAGCGAATTCCTTCGTTTGGCGCCAACTCGACATACTGCCCACCGAAAGAGTGGCTCTTGCCCGTGGTGAAGTTTGTGAATGACATCTTGTGGGAGCCACCAACACGGGCGTCCATGTGGTGAACCCTGGCGGTAAATCCGTTTGGAGGCAACCATTTGACTATTGCATCTGGATCAAGAAACGCTCGATAGACACGCTCTGGGGTGGAGCGGAGGACGCGGTGAAGTCGAATAGTGCTGGGCATAATTAGTTCTCCTTTCGTTGGCCGGGATCTCTCTTAGTTTGCCATTCCTTGGTAAGTCGAACGGCGCATCGCCGGATCGACAATCTCATTCAAAACAGATATGGGCAAGGCTGTCGATTTCATCATCTTGCATTCGACTATCGGTTGGACCAAACATTTGGAGGGATCATGAAATACGTTTGTTTCGGCTACTTCAACGAGGAGGCGTGGACAGCGATGTCCGAAAGCGAGCAGCAACGCTTCATGGATGAATGTTTCGCAGACGACGATGTACTTCGCAAGAACGACCCGGTCCGAGGAGAAGCCCTCCAGAGATTGCTTAAATAAAAACGTGCCCGAACCCTCCTGGACGCAGCTTCGTTTAAACGATCGCATCCGTCGCGGCTTGCGTATTTTGTTTGTCGGAATTAATCCAGGCGTACGATCGGCCCTCACCGGCCATCATTTCGCCGGGTATTCGAACCGATTCTGGAAACTCTTGAACGACTCCGGACTGACGCCGGTGCCAATCAACTATGAAGACGATGGCCGGCTTGTGCGATGGAATCTCGGCATCACCAACCTGATCGCACGACCGAGCCCGGGAATCTCCGATCTTCGTCCGGCCGAATACATCGAAGGATGGAAAGTGCTGGAGCGTAAGATCCGCCGCTACCGTCCTCAAGTCGTCGCACTGGTCGGCGTCACCGTGTACCGGTCGATCTTGCCGTTCGTCGAGAGTTCATCCCGGCTAAATCCGTCCACGAAGGCTGTGGGCCCGAAGCCGATCACCATCCATGGGGCGCGATTGTTCGTGCTGCCGAATCCGAGCGGACGGAACGCAAACTTCTCCTATGCCGAGATGCTGAAGTTATTCATTCAGCTTCGACGATGGGTGAAAGCATGATTGCGACATTCACCGACGGCGAAGGGCGTCCGCTCGTACACCGCCTTGTCCGAAGCAGACATGGCGCATCGAGACCAGCGGTGCGCGCAGACAGCGGGGGTTTCGAGATGAACTGGAGCGAATATTGGGAACGCCTTGAGAGCGGCGATTTGCTTTTCCGCGGGCAGTCGGACGAGTACGTGGCCAGGTTGTTGGCCGCGGTACCTGTCCACTCACACAATCGCGTGCTCGACTTCGGCTGCGGTTTTGGTTTCGTCGCGAGCGCATTGGCACCGCGAGTCGGCAGCGTCGCGGTTTGGGATCCGTCGCCGCGCATGCGGAGTCGAGCAGTTGCTACGCTTAAGCCCCACGCTAATGCCCGCCTGATCGATCTTTCGCAAGCCACTCCCGGGGAGCGCTTCGATGTCATCCTGGTCAACAGCGTCGCCCAATACATGACGTCCGCCGAGTTCGATGTTTGGCTTGAACGGTGGCGCGACCTCCTGGTGAAGTCCGGCCGACTCGTGCTCTCCGACCTGCTGCCGCTGGCGCACGGCACCTGGGTGGATGTCATCGACATCCTTCGCTTTAGCAGCAGGCGCCGAATCTTGTTGCGAACGATCCGCGAAGCGACCGTCGAGGTCCGTCGCTATTGGAGGACCCGCGCGGTGCAACCCCTGGTGCATATCGACCGGGACGATTTATGCAGGCGAGCTCGCGCGGCTGGCTTCACCGTCGCTTTCATGGAACGCAACCTGACACATCTCACTCGCCGGACGACGGCGCTGTTGACGGTCAGCGACAGACGGTAGTCCGTGCCTCATGCCGGGATGAGGTTGCTGCATTCTCTTCCACATGTTTTACGTCACATTTTTCCTGATGATCTTTCACGCCATTCTCGCGACGGCCGGCACGCCCGAGCTTCCGGCCGACGTCAAAATCGCGCGATTCTCCGCTGTCGCGAAGGGCATCTATCGTGGCGGTCAACCCAACGAAAAGGGGTTCTTGTTCCTGAAGGAACAGGGAGTGAAAACGATTATTAACCTGCGAGCCGAAGACGACGAAGGTGAAATGCTGCAGAAACTCGGTATGCAGTACTTTCACATTCCGATTCGCCTTATCTTTCCCTGGTCGAACGTCCCCAACGCCGCAAGCGTCAAGTATTTCGAAGTAGTCAATACGGACAATCATCCTGTCTTCTTTCATACGGAGCCCGCCGGCGCAGCGCTGCAGCCGTAGTTTTCAACGCGCCTGCCATGCCTTAAACTTCACTTCCACTGCTGCAATCGCGTACCACCAGCCTCGGCCGGTATTTTTACGAATCTCTTGCTTGAACGATCAGACGAAGGATGCGTGCTTTCTGCTGTTTAAGCGCTGAGGCGACCGGACCATCCTTTTGGCGCGTGTACTGCGTTAGTAACAGATGGCAGGTTCGCCCTGTCACTTTTAATCATTGCTAATTCATCTCGGAGGTTCATAGATGATGAAGATTCCAATGTTTGTCGTGATGCTTGCGCTTGTCGCTGCGACTGTGTTCGGAATCAGCATGACCGCCCAACCTCAGACTGTCGTCGTTAGTGAGGTGCAATTCGTGCCTGGGCCCGCTTTAAGGAGCAAGGCCGACTCTCCAAAACCGGCTTCGACGGCCCGGCAGCAGACCAAGAAAGGCAGTATTGGAGAGGAGGAGATGCTGGTTACCACAGATTCCAATAATGACTATTGGGTTGAGGACATCGACCTGAAGGGCAACGGCCAGAGTACCGAGACCGACATGTTGTGGGACAACAAAAAGAAAGTGCTGTTCTCGTTCGCGGACGAAACGATGATGTGCAAGAACGGCGGTACCGCTGACGGCGATGTCCTGATTGCGATATACGGGAAAGGAAACACCGCAAATAAACCCGCCGGATCGGGATGGTGGATGGCATCCCTCGACGCGGGAGAATGCGCCATGAGGTCCGAGACGCTGTATGGCTGCAGGTTTGATAAGAGCGGCCAGAATACATCCTGCGGAATCGCGAAACTGGATGAGAAGACAAATGAACTGACAATCATCAAAATGACGACCAGCAAATGAGCGAGCCTGCGTCGTTAAACAAGAGCGGCTTCTCCGTCTCCAGCCTGGCGTGCAGTTCGCGGAGATAGCCGCTCTTTTCTGCATTAGCGCCCATGCCGAACGCCAACGAACGCCTTCTCTTCCAGTTCACAGTGATGCGAACGCGGCTGCTCGCCGCGCTCCTGGTTGGGATTGCAGCCTTTGCGGTGTCCGACCGTCTGGTTCCGGACCTGCGCTATCTACTCGCGTACGACTTGGCTATAGCAATTTATCTCGGACTCCTGGTTGTGCGGATTTCGAGTGCCGACGAATCAGCCACCAGAGACCTGGCTGAGCGCAAGGAAAACAGCAACGCCGCTGTGCTGATGTTGGCCGCGATACTTTCTCTCTGCAGCCTGGCGGGCGTGGGACTCATGCTTCACCGGTCGAAAGGCTGGACGCCGCTGATGGCCAACATGCATTTGGGCCTGTCGATGCTGGCGGTCTTTCTCTCCTGGATACTTCTGCACGTCGTATTCGCCATCCACTATGCCCGGCTGTATTACGATCTCACGCCGTCAGCCGGCGATCGACCGCCGCTCGTCTTTCCCTGCGACGCGCAGCCCGACTTCTGGGACTTCATGTACTTCGCGTTCACGCTAGCGGTGTGTTACCAGGTCTCCGACGTGACGATAACCAGCCGCCATCTGCGGCGTGTGGCGCTCGCGCACATGTTCCTGTCTTTTCTGAACGTGACCATAATCCTGGGTCTGGTCGTGGAAATAGTCTCAACGATCGCCGATCCCCGAATCCGGGTCTCGAAATAGACTGCTCACCGTCCTTCGGGATACTGGAGAGTGAACCGTACCTGAACGGTCACGGGGACCGGAGTCAACTGCCCGTTGAGCTTCGCTGGACGGTACTTCCACCTCTTGACGGCGTTTATCGCTGCATCGATAAGCATCGGATGCCCGCTCACCACCGCGATCTCCACGACCTTTCCCTTCACAGTGATGGTCCCTTCCAGAACCACTGTCCCTTCCACCCTTGCCGTCCTTGCCATGTGTGGGTACACCGGCATCGACTGTTCGACGAGCACGGCCTGTTCAACACGGCCCCCAATCACTATTGGGGGTTGGATGTCGGGTTGTCCTGGAGGCGGATCCGGTGGCGGCGGAAGAGGCATCTCGTCCGGTGGGATCAGCGGCGTTATCGTGCGGATTCCTGCCAGGGCGATGCCGGGGCCCGGTTCGGTGCCGATGTCAGTTCCAATGAGCTTGAGCAGACCGGAGGGAATCTCCGTCGGAGTGTAAGCGTCGTCGTCATCGTCCGCTTCAGTCCGACTCACAAGGGTCGGTGCTGTTTCAGATGGTATGAACGCTGCATGATCTGAGGGAACCTCGGGTGAAGGTCGGACGATCCGGACAGGACTGTAGATGGGATGCGGATTACGAACGGGTTCCGGAGAACCTGCATGGACTACCGTCAAATCAAACCGAACCACGGAGTCACCGACCAGTAGAAACCACACCAGGAGCGCGCAGGCGTGGATTGCCAATGAGCAGTAAAGAGCGTCCCTTCGAAGCGTGCCGGAAACAGACCTGTCAGAGAGCAACGTAAACATGCCTTCATGAGTGCAGTTGGTCTGCCTCGGTCGCTCAAGTAGAAATGCGCTCGGGCTCCTGCAAAACTTCAGATAGTCAGGAAATGTTCCACGTCGCTAGCCTGAAGACGAGCGCTATATCACCTATTCAACTTCAACGGAGAGGGACAAGGATGGCGAGCATCATTTCGGGAATCTGTAGTGCCATGCGGCCGCTGGCAAAAGAATTGATCAAGAACGGGCTCGTTGCGATTGATGCCGTCACTGAATTCGTGGCCGAAACCGGCGAACAGATCAAGGATCTCGTCGCCGAGGCCAAGGCCGATTTGGCATGCGCGGACAAAGAAAAGACCTCTAAGGACGAGACGATTCCGAGTACGGGATCCACAGTTCACGGTAACGGATCCACGAAGCGATGACGGTGAAAAGTTCGACCGTGACGGTTGCGCACTTGATTCCGGGTCGAACCCGCTTCAAGGTAGACCGTCTGAGGTGGAGCCGAGGATACGCGGATAACATCCAGCAGACTCTGAAGAGCTTCGGCTGGGTGCAAGACGTTGCGATCAACGTCACCGTGGGTAGCCTGGTTGTCTACTACGACACAGAGAACATCGAGGCCGCCGAGTTCCTCCGAACGATGGCCGGGATCTTCGAAGTGGCTCCCGACGCTTTCGACGACATACTCCGCGCGGCGTCGTCCGACGTCGCCACCGTACCTTCTTCTGCGACTCCCCAGACGATCATTGTTTCCGAACCCGATCCCTTACCGGAAGGGGACACGCTATCTTATACGGTGGTACACACGCTCGAGAACCGTGCACGTTTGAGGGTGCCGGCCTTGAAAACATCAATCGAACTGGCCACGCGACTGCAGGGGCTGCTGATCGCTCAGAAAGGCGTTGTCGAAGTCCAGATGAACGTTTGGAGCGCCAGCGTGACCGTAACATTCGATCCTGCGGTCTGGACGCCACACCGGCTGTTCGCCTGGATGCGGGGATTGACTGCCGATCAGGTGTTGACCCATAAACCTGCATCCGCCGACGAGACATCCGGCTACGAGCTCTGGTACTCCAGCATCGGGATCGGCCTTTCATTTCTTGCGGGGGCGATCGCGGCGCCGTTATTGCCTGTGCTGCTGCTGGCCAGCGCATTGCCGATGCTCAAGCGGGCGTATAAATCGCTCGCGATAGATCGAAGGCTGAACGTCGATGTGCTGGACGCATCGGCCACTTCGCTGCTCGTCATCCAGGCCAATTTCCCGATGGCGCTCTTCATGGTCTGGCTGATCAATGTCGCGGACTTCATCCGCGACCTCACCATGATGCAGTCGAGGAAGGCCATCGAGGAAATTCTCGGCTTGCAGCATATCGAGGCGTGGGTCATACGGGACGGCCAGAAGGTCCGAGTCAACGTTTCGCAAGTTCAGTCCGGCGAAACGGTCGTCGTTTATCCAGGAGAGCGGATTGCGGTGGACGGCACGGTGCTGAGCGGCAAGGCTCTTGTGGATCAGTCCTCACTCACAGGCGAATCGGTCCCTGTGGAAAGGGAGGAACGCAGCGCCGTGTTCGCCTCCACCGTTGTGCGCGAAGGAAAACTGTATATTCGCGCCGACCGGGTCGGGAGTGAAACCGAGGCGGCGCAGATCCTGCGCCTGGTCGATTCTGCGCCGGCCCGCGAAACCAAGATCCAGAATTACGCCGTCAAATGGGCAAACGACATCGTTCCGTACAGCTTCGTCGGCGGGGCCATCGGAGCCTTCACCGGCGGCGGACTGCAGGGTGCGGCCGCCGTCCTGATCATTGACTACGGCACGGGTATACGTATCGCAGCGCCCACTACCGTGCTGTCTGCCATGACCAAAGCCATCCGTAACGGAATTCTCATCAAAGGGGGACGTCATCTCGAGAATCTCGCGGAAGTGGATGCGGTGATCTTCGACAAGACCGGCACGCTCACGATGGGCCAGCCCGATTTAGAGGATGTCATAGCCATCGAGCCCAGCACTGCTGACGAGGTTCTCGCGCTGGCAGCATCGGCCGAGCAACGATTGACGCATCCCGTAGCGGCCGCGATCGTCTCTGCAGCGGAGTCCAGAGGATTGACGATTCCGGAGCGAACCGCTTCGGAATATGTCATTGGGCTCGGCATCGAGGCGACCGTGTGCGGGTCGGTTGTGCTTGTCGGGAGTCCGCGATTCATGGCGCAACGCGGGCTACAACTGAGTCCGAAGGTTCAGGAACACATCGAAGCAATGCAGCAGAGGGCGATATCGCCTCAATGCGTAACTCGGGATGGACAGGTCATCGGCCTGTTAGGTATTTCCGATCCCCTCCGGCCGGAATCGAGAAGTGTCGTCCAGGCGCTCAGAGACAGGGGAATCAAACGCATCGTGATGCTCACCGGCGATCACCGGGACGTCGCCCGAAGAGTCGCCGGCGAATTGGGCATTACCGAATACGTGGCCGAAGTTTTTCCGGGTGACAAGTCCGAGGCGGTGCAGCGACTCCAAAGTGAAGGTTATAAGGTCGCCGTGGTTGGCGACGGAATCAACGACTCTCCGATGCTCGCCTATGCCGACGTCGGCATTGCGGTCGAAGGCGGCACCGATGCCGCGCGCGAGACAGCTCCGGTCGTCCTCTTACACGGCGGCCTTTGGAAAATACCTCTCGCCATCGACGTCGGTCGCGAGACTGTCGCATTGATTCAACAGAACTGGAGGATCATCCTGATCCCGAACACGATCGCTCTCGTCCTTGCCACGCTCGGAATAATGGGTCCCATCGGCGCAACGCTGCTCAGCAATGGATCCGCAATTGTTGCGACGATGAACGGCCTGCGCCCGATCATGACGCAGACGGACGCTTCGCCGGTCCGACTCGCATCGAATGAGCCGCACCGGGAGTTGCCCCCTGCGGACGAGCCAACCACCATCGCGGCATGACAAAAGCAGTTAAGCATTACCTCGTTTCTGTTCCTGAACGAATGCTGCGATCGGCAACTGCGTTGGCGGCAGGACTCGTGCGTGAACTCAGCGAAGTTGCGCTGCCTGCCGCCGTCCGACGGAGCCGGCTGTACCGCAATCTCGTTGGAACGATGCTGCAGTTCATCATCGAAGAGGTCGGCCAGGTCAAAGGCGCGTACCCTCACAGCGACCAATTGAGCAGAGATTTTCTGCTCCGGCGGACGGCTGGAAATGGAATCGAGCTGATCGGCGTACTGGCGTTCCGCACATCACCGGTATGGGTTCTCGCTGCGCTCGCTGATGCTTCGGGCGCGGGCCGTTTCCTCATTCGGGAGATAACCGGAGCACTTAAGGAAGAAGGCCTTCTGGATCCCGATAGGCAGTTTCTAACCGTCGATCAAATGCTGGACGGTCTCGAGGCGAGCGCGGGGCGTCTCGCTGATACGCTCAATTGTCCGCCCCTCGATATCGCCAGTCTTCGTCAGGAGTGGCATCTTCTCCGGCACGATCTGAGAAAGATACCCACATCCCGGCTGCCGACTCTTCAAACGCTCCGCCAGACATGGTCGGAGATCAAGAGCACCGCTGCGGCGGAGCATCGAACGGTTTTTGAAATGTCGTCGGTTCTCGCGCTTTCGGCGATGGACCTTCCTCAGAAATCGCGCCTGCTTTCGGGCAACGTAAAGCTCGCACTCAAGAAAGCAGGCATCGTGGTTGCGGGAGCGTTAATCGAGGACTACAAGGCGACTTTGGCGACGATTCGAGAGACAGGATACGTGCGTTATGCAGTAAAGCAGTTCCGTCCGTATTTGTACGCCGCAGCCCTTCAATTCTCGCCGAGACGCAGATCGCTGACGGAGCGAATGTTGAGGCTTGGAAGGACCTAGCCGACAAGGAATGCAATGCCTCAGTTCAGTGTTTCCGTACCGCATAAGATCGGTCTCGAGGCAGCCCTCGCCCGCGTGAAGCGTTTCCTGGACGACATCAGCCTGAACCACGCGCACCAGATGAGTGACATCCGCCACGAGTGGCACGGTAATCGCCTGGAATTCGCGTTCGCAACGCTCGGCGTGCAAGTGGAAGGAACGCTGGTCGTCGAAGACGACGCCGTTCAAATTTCGGGCCCACTGGAAATGCCGGTTCTTCTCTTCCGTTCTCAGCTCGAAGAAACGATCAAGCGAGAGCTTGAAATCGTGCTGCAATGAACGGAAAGTCGCACTAGGCTGCCGACTTCTGCTCGCCGCCCGCGCTGCTACGAATTTCCTCTATCCTCTGAACCAGGGCTTTTTCCAGCTCCGCATATGCGAGGAAGGAAATCTTGTGCTCGGGGGCGAAAAAATACCTCCCTTTCAGCGCATCACCCCACTCCTGCAACACATGTTCGAGATCAAGCGCGGCTGCGGCGCCTTTGATTTCCATGTGTTTGGAGTGCGTCTGTTGGATGAATTCACTCTCGGCAACGCTCCGGTCGTAGTACTCCGTGACCTTACGCCTGGTCTCATCACTAAGAGCGGCGAAAACCTGCTTCACGTGATGACCTTCATATGCCTTGTTGCGATCCAGCGCGTAAAGGCACCGCATGTAGATGTCCAGCGACAGAGCGCGCAAAACAACCATCGAGTGAAGGAATTCAGACCTGCGCGTCTGACCAGCAGACTTCATCAGGATTTGGGCCGCTTGCGAATACCCATCTGCGATTTTCAGACTGCCGTCCATGTTATCGGCGCTGATCAATATGCTCATTGGTCGGTCTCGCTTTCTGCAGAAGCTCTCTCTACGTCACATCTGCAACTCCAGGGCCAGCGATACATGGTGCCGTGATTGCACAAAAACCACTGGAGCCTGCGATCAACCAGTGAGAGGTAAACGATGGTCAAAGTCATTTCAGGAATCGGATCAACGCTGCGCCCGGCGGCTAAGCAGTTAATAAAAGGCGGATTGGTCGCGACTAATGCCATCACGGGACTCGCGACCGATACTGGAGGCCAGTTCAAAGTTCTCGTGTCGGAAGCCAGATCGGAGCTGAGGCAGTCCCAGGAACATCAGGCAACCACTGCTCCAGTTGAGCACGAAGGGCTCTGGGACCGCATGATCGACGCCGGCCATACCGTTTCGGACACCGCGACAAGTGTTGCAACAAGCATCATGTCGACGGCAAACGAGGCGATCACCATGGTGGTCGCATGGTTTGCCGGTGAATCTAAAGGAAAAGCAAAGCAACAGATAGAAAAGGCGGAGGAAGAGGTCAAGGAAGGCGAGAGACCAATATTACATTTCGTCAGAGACGTAGGCAGGGACCTCGCCAAAGACCTCACCAAAGACGAAGTCGCCTATGTGATCGAAACCATGGTTCTCATGGCCGCCTGATTCTGCCGCAAACGACATAGAACTTCCCTCCTCTTTGGATGGGGTGGGGAGCTGTCTGCCCCATCCTGGCTTTTCCCCCTCGTGACCTCATTCAGCCGGCCGCCGTTATAGAAGAAAACCCCACCACCCAATGGAGCCATTGACCTGTCGGGAAAACTCACCTCACAATCGCACTTTTACGGAGGTGCCCCAGGATGTATTCATCAACAGCGAAAGCCGCACTGGAGAGAAGAAAGGATTCCTCGAGGAAATCGTTTTCGGATGCCAGTGTCGTGCATGCAGTTCCCGGCAGGATGCGCCTGCGAGTGCGGGTATTGAGATGGGAGCCCGATCTGGCCGGATCGCTGAAGGCATTTCTCCAGGCGCAGCCGGGGATCATTGATGCTGACGTGAACGTCTGGGCTTACAGCGTAACAGTAAACTGCGATCCGTCATGCTGGCCCGCCGATGTCCTGTGCGCATTTCTTCAGCAGGTCCCGCTCGAGGAGATCGAACAGTACAAGTTTCTCCCGTCCTCGAACGAGACAGCCAATTCCTTCCTCTGGTCCAGGATCTCCCCATCGACGTGCTGGAAAGTACTGGGGTACGTCACATTAGTTGCTGGAATCATCTTGTTTGTTTTACCGATGGTACCGGGTGGATTGCCTTTCCTCGTTTTTTCGACCCTCTGCTTTTCCAGAGCAGCCGTGGTCCATCGGATGCAGTTAGCACAGTGGACTGGGCTGTAGTTCTGATTAGGTTATCTCCAGAGTTTTTTTCTCCGAGGTAAAACCGATGACCGGAACTCTCGAGCTCATCCGCCACTACGCAGGCGAGCTCCCGCCGCTTGCCAAATTCGCTGTCTTGATGGCGATCATCGTATGTGTTCCGCCGCTGTTCAAGCGGATCAAGCTTCCAGCTCTGGTGGGGCTGATCCTTGCCGGAATCGTGATCGGCCCTCATGGGATCGAGCTCGCAGGCAAGCACAAGCCGGTTGTGGACTTCGCCGCCGAACTGGGAAAACTGCTGCTCATGTTTTTCTGCGGCCTTGAAATCAATCTTGCTCTTTTCAAGAGAGTCCGGGCCAGATCCATCAAATTTGGTCTGGTCACGACTTTGACTCCGCTGGTGCTGGGCACAGTGGTCGGCTTGCTGTTTGGATATGCGGTCATTCCGTCGATCGTACTTGGCTCATTGCTCGCATCCCATACTCTGCTGGCCAGCTCAATCGTCAATGAACTGGGAGTCAATAAGATGGAACCGGTCACGGTCACGGTTGGCGCGACGGTTTTCTCAGACACGCTTTCGCTGATCATCTTCGCGGTCTGCGTGTCGACCTATCAAAGCGGCTTTTCCCTTTCGGGACTTGCGGTACAGCTCATTCAGATTGCAGTCTTCTTTCCCTTGATTCTTTTTGGTGTCAGTGGCCTCGGCGCTTATCTCTTGAAGAAAGTCGAAAATGACGAGAACGCATATTTTCTTATCATGTTAGCGATCCTTGCTGTTTCGGGACTTCTTGCGAGTGCGATCAATCTCCCGCACATCGTCGGGGCGTTCCTTGCAGGACTGGCGGTCAACGCGTCGGTCCATGACAAACCGGCAAAAGAGAAGCTCGAATTCTTCGGGAATTCGGTCTTTATCCCCGTCTTCTTTATCGCGATCGGTTTTCTGATCGATCCGATCGTCTTCTTACAGAGCCTCATGAATAATCTGCCGCTGGCAGTCGCGATTATTATGGCTCTCCTGCTGGGCAAATGGATTGCCGCAGAGACTACAGGCCGAGCCTTTGGCTACTCTCCGGAGGCACGCATCACGGTGTGGTCTCTCACATTGCCGCAGGTAGCTGCGACGCTCGCCGCTGCACTCGCCGCCTACGACACAATGAATCCTCAGGGGCAGCGCCTGGTCGACCAGCAGTTGCTCAACGTGATTCTCGTGCTCGTACTCACGACGTCCATTCTGGGACCCGTACTGACACAACGTTTCGCGCCACGAATGCTGGAGGACGAAGATCGCACCAGGATTTCCCCGGCAGCCTGAGTCGAGTTACACGTTTAAAACTGGCTCATGTTTACAAGCCCGGCAGACCGCGGCATAGCGTATTATTTCGTCCACGCGGGAAGGGCAAAGATCATGATTAGTGTGAATCGAAATCGGCTTAAGAAACTGGTGCTGGTGTGTGCGTCAGCGTGTTTATTCGTTGTGATTCCGATCACAGGTCAGGACGCGAAGACTGTCCTGATGAATACCGCCAAAGCCATGGGCGCCGAGAATCTCCGGACGATTCAGGTTTCAGGCACCGGCTCCCACTCCGTGGACATCGGCCAGAACAAGAATCCGGACGTTCCATGGCCGATCGGCAGGGTTAGAACCTACACGCAGCAAATGGATCTCGACGCGGGAAGGTCTTCCGTCCGGTTGGTGCGAGTGCAGAATGGAGTAGAAGAAACTCTGATCGAATCCATCTCCGCAGACTCACCGTGGAACAATCAGTTCAGGTTTTGGTTGACGCCGTTCGGTTTTATCAAAGGCGCGCTGGCGAACAATGCCACCATAAGCCCCACCAAAATCGCCGGAGTGCCGTACACGCTGGTGACGTTTGTCGTACAAAACAAATACAGGGTCGCGGGCTACATCGACGAGAAGAATCTCGTCTATCGGGTCGAGACGTGGATCGATGACGACGTTCTCGGCGACATGCTGACCGAAGTGTGGTTCAACGATTACAAAGATTTCGACGGCGTGAAGTTTCCTACGCTGATCGTGGAGAAGCAGAGCGGCCATCCCGTATTAATCCTGTCTATATCCGGCATCAAGACGAACGGTCCTGTCAGTATCCCGCCACCATCGGCAATCCCTGTCGCGCGTGACGCGGCAGTTCAAACCGACAAGGTGGCCGAGGGCGTGTACTACCTGAAAGGAGGCACGCATCACAGCGTCGTCGTGGAATTCTCCGATCACGCGGTTCTCATTGAAGCCCCGTTGAATGAACAGCGCTCCCTCGCGATCATCGGCGAAGTGAAGAAGCTGATGCAGAACAAGCCGATCCGTTATGTCGTCAACACGCATCATCATTTCGATCACTCGGGCGGCTTGCGAACCTTCGTGGATGCAGGAGCGGCCATCATCACGCACGAGAGCAACTCGAAGTTTTTCTCGACGGCCTTGTCGGCGCCGCGAACACTGAATTCCGATGCGCTCGCGCGGTCGCAGAAGAAGCCGGTCGTTGAGGGCGTCGCGGAGAAGAGAAGCCTGAGCGATAGCCTCCGAACACTGGATCTTCACGTCGTTAAGGACAACCCCCATCACGACGGAATCCTCATCGCCTTTCTGCCTAAGGAAAAGATGCTGATCGAGGCGGATGTGTATACGCCGGCACGGGCCGCCGATCGTGAAACCGCCAGCCTCATCGATAACGTTGAAAGACTGAAGCTGGATTACGACGCAATCCTTCCACTTCACGGTGCTGTAAAACCCGCCAGAGCCGATCTCTACGCCGCGATAAACAGACCTCTTCGCGACATGAAAGACATTATGGCTGCGCAAGTGGCCGCGACTCCGGCGCCCGGCCAGCGTGGAGGATCGGCGGGTCCGGTTCCCGCCGGCCGCCAGATCCTGGAACGATCGTGCAACAGTTGCCACAATCTGGGTCGTGTGGAAAGAAAGAGGGACGAAACGGAGTGGAGGATGATCGTGGAGCGTATGCAGGAAAGGGGGGCCGTCCTCTCAGAAACCGAAGCGGACACGCTTCTGGAGTACCTGATCAAGACTTTCAGCTAAGCCTGTTGTCCTCCCCCGCTAGTCAGGACGCACACAGCGGCTGCATGATCGGAACAAAACTCGCAATCCAGACCTGATCCACATTCGAACCGGCGGGATCAAAGGACAGTAACCAAGGAGAAAGCCGTGATACCTCGCGTCATGATGCTCGTTTTCGTGTTCCTGTTCCTCAAAGAATCGCTGATGGCTGCGGACCGCGTGACCTCGGGAGAATTCATCGTCGAACCGGCGACGCTGATCTCACTCGGATTCGAATGGGTCATCGACGGCGACGACAATCGGAACGCCGAGATATCGGTCTTTTATCGCAAGCGCGGCGAGCAGGCATGGAAACAGGGCTTGTCGATGTTTCGTCTTCAACGCGAACAAATCCGCAGCGGCGTCATTTCTTATACGGTTCCAAACATGTTTGCCGGCAGCATCTTCGACCTGGAATCAGGCATCGACTACGAATGCCGGTTCGTGCTGGCCGATCCCGATGGCGTTGACGGCAAGGCTGAAAACATCGTGACGGTCCGCACGCGAACTGAGCCACGGCCGGCTGAAGGCGGCCGCGTCTATCACGTCTACCCGCCGGGCTTCGCGGGCGAAAAGGAGACTCCCTCATTCACGGGGCTGCTGGCGGCGTACTACTTGGGGTCATCTTCCGCCGATAACCACAACAGCTTTCCGCCGCGCGTCGAACCCGGCGACGTGATTCTGGTTCATGCCGGACTGTACAAGGACAGTCGATTTCGTTATGCGGGCGGAGGCCTGGGAACGCTTTCGGACGGGACTTATTTCCTGACAAAGAGCGGAACTGCCGAGCGTCCGATCGTCATCAAAGCCGCCGGTGACGGCGATGTCATCTTCGACGGCGACGGCGTCGATACCTTCTTCGACGTCACTGCCGCGAATCACGTCTACTTCGAAGGTCTCACGTTCCGGAATACCGGACTCGCGATTCTCGCCGGCAGAAAAGACATCATCGGGTCGCGCGGGCTGGTCATCAAGAATTCACGGTTTGAGAACGTCGGACGAGCCGTGTTATCGGACTGGTCCGGTTCGAGGGACTTCTACATCGCAGACAATGTCTTCGTCGGAAGAAATAACCCCTCGATCCTCATGGGTTGGACAGGCGCAACGTGGAAGGGATTACCGGAGTTTCCAGCACCTCTCCTGTCCGAGTACGCCATCAAGATTTACGGTTCGGGTCATGTCGTCGCATACAATTCCATTTCGAACTTCCACGACGGAATCGATCACGCGACCTACGGCAGTCCGGATGGCTCGCCGAACGCGATCCGCGAACGGCTGCCGGTTTCAATCGACATCTACAACAACGATGTCTCCAACGTGGACGACAACTGCATCGAAGCCGACGGCGCTGCGTTCAATGTTCGCGTGCTGCGCAACCGCTGCTTCAATCAGGCTCATCGCGCGCTGAGCGCGCAGCCGTCATTTGGAGGACCGGCTTACTTCATTCGCAACATCGTGTACAACGCGCCGGAGGGCGGAGCCGTCAAATTCACGTTGAATGGTGCGGGAGTGGTCGTCTACCACAACACATTTCTGGCGCCTGCGAGATCGATGCAGAGCGTATCGAACCTGCATTTTCGAAATAACCTGATTCTTGGACAAAGCGAAGTGCCCGACATCTTCTCTGTCGATACATTCACGGGCTACTCCTCCTCCGACTACAACGGCTTCCGGCCCAACCAGAGTGCCGCCGCGGAGAATTCGTTTGGATGGGCGGCGCCGGCTGGAGGCAAAGGCGTCGAGTACACGGCACCACGCGAGTCGCGGAGATTTCCGACGTTGCAGACGTACAGTGAAGCAACCAATCAGGACAGACACAGCATCCTTATTGATTACGACATCTTTCAAAAGGCTTCTCCACCGGATCGTTCCGACCCGCGAAGGCTATACCGACCTGAAGAAGTGGACCTTCGTCTTCGTCCCGGTTCGCGGGCTGAAGACGCGGGCATTCGGCTTCCCGGCGTGAACGACGGCTTTTCCGGACGCGCTCCCGATCTGGGCGCATATGAGGTTGGTCAGGCCGTGCCCCACTACGGCCCGCGAAACCGGTGATATCCTGCACGGCGCAGGATCGAAGGTATGAGCAAAACCCGAACTTTGAACATCTCGGTGCGAACCGCCGGCAGCGCGGTCGTGGTCGATCTCGAAGGAAAGATTGATCTGGGAAACTCGACCGCCTTGCGCTCCACGCTCTTCGACCTGCTGGCCGGCCCGAAGCGCGTTGCCTTGAATATGACGCAGGTGCGGTATATCGACAGTTCGGGTATCGCCACCTTGATTGAAGCTCTCAAGAAAGCGCGCGACTCGCAAAAGGATTTCGTGCTTTTCGGCGTCCCCGAAACTGTTCACGCGGTTTTGAAGCTGACGAATCTTCTCGGAGTTTTTCGGATTGCCGACAGCGAAGAGCATGCACTGGATTCCTGAGATCGGCAGCGCGACGGAGAGGGGGCTGACCTACGTCGGCGGACTCACGCAATTGCTGGGCAGCGCCGTCCGGCAGGCGTTCCGATCGCCGCTGAAGCGGAGTCTCAGTCTCCAGCGCGCCTGCCATCAGGCAATGGTTATCGGCGTCACGGCCGTTCCGGTTGTTTCCTTCATCACCTTCTTCATCGGCGTGATCATGGCTCTGCAAGGAGCCTACGAGCTCCGTCGGTTCGGCGCGATCCACCTGGTTGCGGACACAGTGGCGATCTCGATCACGCGCGAATTGGGTCCGCTCGTGACCGCGATCGTGGTCATCGGCCGGTCTGGTTCGGCCTTTGCCGCGGAAATCGGCACGATGAAGGTCACCGAGGAACTGGATGCGCTGGAAACCATGGCTTTGAATCCGATTGGATTCCTCGTCACGCCCAAACTGCTGGCCATGCTCGTCATGCTGCCGTGCCTGACGATCTGGGCCGACTTTATGGGCGTCATCGGTGGTGGCGTGTTCGGCGTCACGGGTGCCGGCTATTCCTGGACCAGCTATTTCGCCGCCACACGCGAGGCGTTGTTCATGCGCGACGTGATAACGGGATTGGTGAAGAGCGTCGTGTTCGCAATGGTGATCACGGGCGTGGGCTGCCAGGAGGGTTTTGCCACGGGCTCCGGTTCCGAACAGGTTGGCCGCTCGACGACCTCGGCCGTGGTGAATTCTATTTTTCTCATCGTTCTGGTGGACCTCGTGTTCACCGCCGTCTTTTACATTACGAGCGGGCCGCAATGACCGCCCATTCCCGCGTCATGGAACAGAATGAGCCTGTGATCTCCGCCCGCGATCTGCGCGTGCAGTACGGAGAGCGCGAGATCCTCCACGGCATCAGCTTCGACGTTCGGCCCCGGGAAACTCTTGCGATTCTCGGAGGGTCGGGATCGGGCAAGAGCACTTTGCTCCGCACGATGGTCGGACTGGAAAGGCCCACGTCGGGAAGCATCCGCGTTCACGGTACCGACCTGGCGAAGGCCTCGAATACTGAACTCGATGCCGTGCGGAAAAAGATCGGCCTGTCGTTTCAGGGTGGCGCTCTGATCGGGTCGATGACGGTCGGCGAAAACGTCGCGCTGCCGCTGCTGGAGCACACCGATCTGGAGCCGTCCACGATTGAAGTCATGGTGCGCATCAAGCTGCAGCAGGTCGGGCTGATAAAATTCCAGCACTTCATGCCGTCGCAGCTCAGCGGCGGCATGAAAAAGCGGGCCGCCCTGGCGCGGGCGATGGCGATGGATCCCGAGATCCTGTTCTTTGACGAGCCATCGGCCGGCCTCGATCCGGTTATCGCCGCCGGAATCGACGACCTCATTCTGAATCTCAAGCAGGCGTTGGCCGTGACGATTGTCGTGGTCACGCATGAACTGGCGAGCGCGTTTCTGATTGCAGACCGGATCATCGTGCTCGACGCCGGACACATTCTGGCGGATGCGCCTCCCGATGAGCTCAGGAAGAGCGCGCATCCGCGGATTCAGCGGATGTTGAATCGCGTGGCGGACACGGAGACCGGAGACGACGTGGACCACTTGAAGCTGTTTACCGAATGAGCGGAGGAGAATGACGCCAAATCGCGAACGCGTGTGGGTCGGCCTGTTTGTCATTATCGCTGTGGTTGTTCTTGCAGCAACCGCAATTGCCGTGTGGGGAGGGTTCGCCCGTTCCGGAGTGCCGCATCGCGCGTATTTCAAATTCAGCGGCGGCGTGCAGGCCGGCACGCCGGTCCGTTACGGCGGCCTGAGGGTCGGATCGGTGAGGCAGGTCGGTATCGATCCTGGCGATTCGACTCGCATTGAAGTCCGGCTTGTCGTCGATCACGGAACGCCCCTGAAGACGGACAGCATTGCCAAAGTCGCCAGTCTTGGTCCCCTCAGCGACAGCTATATCGAGATCACCACTGGTTCCGCGGCGGCCGCGCTGCTGCCGCCAGATAGCGTGCTCAACTCCACCGAAAACCTGGGATTTGCTCAGTTAGGCGATGTGATTCAGGAGCTTCTTCCCCAGATCAATGAAGCGCTGGAAAAACTGACGCTTAATCTCGATCAGCTGCAAGCTACGCTGGGCCGGGCGGACGATGTTATGAGCGACAAGAATCGCGCGAACCTCGGCCAGGCTCTGGCGCGCGCCAACGATATGTTGAACGACCGCAACCGCGCGAACGCCGCCGAATCGCTCGGTAACCTGAATCGGATGCTCAGCGACTCGCGGCCGGTGGTGGCGTCGGTGTTGACCGGGCTCAACGATGCCAACGCAAAGTTCAACCCGTTGTTGGAGGACATCCGGAAAACCTCGGATCACGCGGACGAGGTGCTGTCCAACCTCAATGCCGTTGTCTCCGAAAACAGACAGGATCTGCGTACCTCGGTGTCGGAACTGCGCGAGGTGCTGCAGAGTTCATCGGATGCCATGGATCAATTGCGGAGCATGATGAACCAGAATTCGGCGAACATTTACGAAATCCTGGAGAACATGCGCTCGTCCGCGACCAACATGAGGAATCTGACCGAGACCATCCGGAGCAACCCGTCGACTGTGATACGCGGCATTAACGCGAGAGATCGCAAACCAGGGGAGATCGGCAAGTGAAGCCCGGGACCTGTCTCGTGACATTGCTCTGCGCGGCGCTGCTGGGCTGCGGAACGACCCGGCCGGTGAAGTACTACCGCATCGGGTTTCCGGAGGCCGCCGCGACGCCGGCCTCTTCTCCGTCATTTGCCGTTACGTTGAAGGTCGGCAACATCGAGGCCCCGCCGCTCATGCGCGACGGACGGATTCTTTATCAAGCCGGCGCGAACGAAGTCGGCGCCTACGAATACCACCGGTGGGTTGAGACGCCGGACCGCATCGTTCAGAACTCACTTGTTCGTATGCTGCGATCCTCCGGGAGATATCCGTCCGTTGACACTCCGGCCAGCGCCGCCAGGACGGATTACGTAATCCTCGGGAGGATCCACGAGTTTGCCGAGGTCGATAAACCTGAAGTCTTCACCCGCATCTCGATGGAGATCGAACTGCATGACGGATCGACCAATCGAACCCTCTGGTCGCGAATCTACACGGCCGAAATGAAAGTCGATGGAAAAGAAGTCGCCGACGTCGTGCAGACCCTCGACCGTAATCTGAGGCGCGGCCTCACTGAAATCGTCAGCAGCCTCGAAGAGTACTTCACGAAACAACCGCGCGGAACGCCGCGCTGATCGTTAACTCCTTATCCGCGACCTGCCAAAAGGAAAAGCGAGAGACGTCTGCGGATCTCCTCGCGCACCCGGCGAAACATCTCGGCCTGCCTCTCGGGAGTTGCTTCCGCCGGATCGTCAAATCCCCAGTGAATCGGCTCAGCACCCGGAAAGATGGGGCAGTGTTGTTTTGCGCGGTCACAAACCGTGATGACGTAGTCAAACTTCTCATTCAGGAACTGCGTGACGTCCTTGGATGTGTGTCCCGTTACATCAATACCGAGTTCCTTCATCGTTTCGACGGTCCCGGGATGTAGTCCTTTCGGATTTGTGCCCGCGCTTACGACGTCAAACCTGTCACTCGCCATCTGACGCAGCAGTGCCTCCGCCATCTGGCTCCGCGCTGAGTTGCCGGTGCACAGAAAGAGAACGCGTTTCTTGTTGGACATGAGCCGTATTCCTTCCTTGTAAGAGCCAGGACCAGAACAGAGTCGCTGTTAGCGCGCCCATGAATTGAGCGACTACGAAGCCCGGTACGTCGATCGGACGAATACCCGAAAACGTATTCGTCATCGACCGTGCGAGCGTCACCGCGGGATTGGCAAATGAGGTGGAAGCCGTGAACCAGTACGCTCCAGTAATGTAAGCAGCAACTGCGAACGGCACCATTTCGGACCGCGTTCGGGCACAGCCCCGAATAACGGACAGCAATCCAAACGTCGCGACGAATTCACTGAAGACCTGCGGCAAACCCGTTCGAACGTGTTGTGAAGCCGTAAAAACAGGCTCTCCAAACATGAAATGGGCAGCGGCAACACCCATAAGCGCGCCGAGCATTTGAGCGACGATGTAGCCGGGCACTTCGCGCCACGAAAAGCTGCCTTCGATCGCCGAGCCCAACGTAACGGCCGGATTCAGATGCGCTCCTGAAATACTGCCGAAGGCCAGGATAATCGCGACGAGCGCGGCGCCAGTCGCGATGGCATTTGCCAGCAGTGCGATCGCGACGTTGCCGCCACTCAATCGCTCGCCCATGATGCCCGAACCGACCACTGCGGCGAGCAACAGCGCTGTGCCCAGGCATTCAGCTGCGAATTTGCGACCCGATGTCATCACAACGGATCGCCTACGAACAGCACGTCGGCCCGCAGCAGGCCTTCGGCTTTGACGCACGAACGAAAGCGCTCATGAACTTCTCGTCGACCTCCGGAGCGATGGCATCGACGTCCACGCCCTGGCCGCTGAGAAAAGAGCGAGCGTCATCGAGTCGATAAATGCGTGTGGGTTCAACGCTGATGTCTTCAAAGCCGGCGGCGCTCAACCTGGATCGATACTCATTCTCTTCCAGCGCTCCCGCGATACAGCCGACCCACAGCAGAACTCGCTCACGAATGTCCGGCGGCATCGCGCCTCGCGTTACAACGTCGGAGACCGCGAAACGACCGCCCGGTTTGAGGACCCGGAACGCCTCGCGGAGCACACGGTCTTTATCCGTGGAAAGATTGATGACGCAATTGGAAATGATGACGTCGACGGAGTTCGACGGGAGAGGAATGTGCTCGATCTCGCCTTTCAGAAATTCGACGTTATCAACGCCTGCCTTCCGTTGATTCTCGCGCGCCAGGGCCAGCATTTCGTCGGTCATGTCGAGTCCATATACTTTGCCCGTCGGGCCAACGCGCCGCGCCGACAGCAGGACATCGATGCCGCCGCCCGACCCAAGATCAAGGACTGTTTCACCGGGATTCAACGTCGCCAATGCCGTCGGATTGCCGCACCCCAGAGAAGCCTTCAACGCCAGTTCCGGAATTTGTGTCGCCTGGGCATCATCGTACAACCGCGATGAAATCGGATCGCCACAGCAGGAAGTGCTCCCCTCGTTCAAGACGCGCAGGGCTGCTTCCCCATATTTTTCTTTCACCGCTTCTTTAATATTCGCGCTCATTTCTCAACCTCCTATTTGCAACAAACAATGTTCTTCGAATCGACGACGTTATTTCGCGTGCAGCATTCCGCGTATAAAAAGCCCAGTAATTCCTGCAGCCCCTCCGTGTTCGCCGAATACCAGAGAAAAGTCCCTTCGCGACGAACCCGCACGAGGTCCTCGTGTTTAAGCTTTTCGAGGTGGTGCGAGAGTGTCGAATTTGGAATCTCGAGTTCGGTGCCGATATCGCCGACAACCATACCGTCGGGATGCGCCGACAGGAGAAGCTGCATGATCCGCAGACGAGAGTCTGTTCCCATCGCGGCGAACATATCTGCGTACCGCGTGATCTGTTCTGCATCCGTTGCTTTCTTTTGCGTTTTCAATGTGCCAGCCTCCGCTCGTCAATTTCTATATTTCCGTACTTATCGAAATATAGAACGATAGGACCGATCCGTCAATACAATGCGTCCATGCACCCAACCGACATCGAGCGGGCTGAACATCTGATCCGCCCTTACATACGCCGAACGCCGGTTATCGAGGTCAGCGGCAGCGATCTCGGCGTGGACGCAGACCGGCTGGCGCTGAAGCTGGAACTGCTCCAGCACACGGGATCGTTCAAACCGCGCGGAGCCTTCGCAAATCTGCTGACGCATGAAGTTCCCGCAGCGGGCGTCGTGGCCGCGTCCGGCGGCAACCACGGAGCTGCCGTGTCGTTCGCCGCGAGGACGCTTGGAAAGCCTGCGACCATCTTTGTGCCGACGGTGACATCGCAGGCGAAGAGGGATCGCATCGCCGGTTACGGGGCGCGCCTCATCATCACAGGCGACTACTACGCCGATGCCCTGGCGGCCAGCGAGCAGTGGGCCGCCGACAGCGGTGCGCTCCGAATCCACGCATACGACCAGGTGGAAACCATTCTTGGGCAGGGAACGGTTGGACTGGAGTTCGAACAGCAGGATCCTGAACTCGACACCCTGCTCGTTGCCGTCGGCGGCGGCGGGCTTATCGGCGGAGTCGCGGCCTGGTACGGTAAACGAATCCGGCTGATCGGTGTGGAGCCGGAAAGCGCGCCGACACTGGAACACGCGCTCCGTGCCGGTCATCCCGTGGATGCGCCGGCCGGCGGAATTGCGGCGGACTCCCTGGGGGCCAGGCGCGTGGGCGAATTGATGTTTCCGCTGGCCCAGGCCTATGTCCATCGCGTCGTCCTCGTCTCCGATGACGCCATTCTCGAAGCCCAGCGCCGCCTCTGGGACGTGCTCCGCGTTACTGCCGAACCCGGCGGCGCCGCGGCCCTGGCCGCTCTTGTCTCCGGCAACTATCGACCCGAGCGTGACGAACGAGTGGGTGTTGTTATCTGTGGCGGCAATACGGCGAGTTCCCACGTGTTACGCTAGTAAGGTTTGATTTATCGTCAGAGCCGGGACACTCCGCGCCAGACGGGAACTGAGAGGGATGTAAGTGATCAGCGATCTGAAGCGGATAAGGAACATCGGAATAAGCGCCCACATCGATTCCGGTAAAACGACACTGACTGAACGGATTCTTTTCTACACGAAGCGCATTCGTGTGATCCATGACGTCAAGGGCAAGGACGGCGTCGGCGCCAAAATGGACTCGATGGACCTGGAGCGCGAACGCGGAATCACCATCCAGTCGGCCGCGACGCATTGCGAGTGGAACAACCACTTCATCAATATCATCGACACGCCCGGCCACGTGGACTTCACAATCGAAGTCGAGCGGTCGCTGCGGGTTCTCGACGGCGCGGTTCTCGTGCTGTGCGCGGTTGCGGGCGTCCAGTCCCAGTCGATGACGGTAGACCGGCAGATGCGCCGCTACAACGTCCCACGGCTGGCCTTCATCAACAAATCCGACCGGACCGGCGCGAACCCTTTTCGCGTCACCGCGCAGCTGCGGGAGAAGCTCAAGCACAACGCCGTGATGATGCAGATCCCGATCGGACTCGAAGGCGAGCATCAAGGCGTCATCGATCTCATCGAGATGAAGGCGCACTACTTCGACGGCGCGAACGGCGAAGTCCGCCGTACCGAGGCGATTCCCGATTCGTTCCGTAAGCAGGCCGAAGAGAAGCGAGCCGAGATGTTGGACGCCGTCTCGATGTATTCCGACGAGTTGATGGAAGCGGTTCTCGAGGACAAAGCGACGCCCGAACTGATCCACGCCGCCATCCGCAAAGGGACGATCTCCCTCGATCTGACTCCGGTCTTCCTTGGTTCGGCGTACAAGAACAAGGCGGTGCAGCCGCTGCTCGACGCGGTCACGCGCTATCTGCCGAGCCCGACGGAAGTCGTCAACGAAGCCCTCGACGTTTCCAAAGGCGAGGAAAAAGTCACGCTCAAGACCGATCCTGGCGCGCCGTTCGTTGCGCTCGCTTTCAAGCTCGAGGAAGGGCGCTTCGGCCAGCTGACCTACATTCGCATTTACCAGGGCCAGTTGAAAAAAGGCGACACGATCGTCAACAGCCGCACGGGTCGCGACGTGCGCGTCGGCAGGCTCGTGCGGATGCACTCGGACGAAATGGAGGACATCCAGGACGCCTCGACCGGCGACATCGTCGGCCTGTTCGGTATCGACTGCGCCTCGGGCGACACGTTCACCGCGGAAAGCATCCATTACTCGATGACATCGATGCACGTTCCCGATCCGGTCATCCATCTGAGCATCAAGCCGAAGGACAAGAAAGCTCAGGCGAACATCAGCAAGGCGCTGCAGCGATTCACAAAAGAAGACCCGACGTTCCGCGCCCGCGTGGATGAGGAGTCCGGCGAGACGATCATCTCCGGCATGGGAGAGCTTCACCTGGATGTTTATGTCGAACGCATGAAGCGCGAGTACAGCGCCGAGGTCGAAACCGGCGCGCCCCAGGTGGCTTATCGCGAAGCGATCGCGCGCAAAGCGGAATTCAATTACACGCACAAGAAGCAGACCGGCGGGTCGGGCCAGTACGGACGCGTCGCGGGATATGTCGAGCCGATGGAAGAGGGCAACTTCGAATTCGTCGACGAGGTCTACGGCGGCTCGATTCCCAAGGAGTTCATCTCCTCTGTCCAAAAAGGCTTCAAGTCGATGATGTCGAAAGGACGCTTGATCGGATTCCCGGTCACAGGATTTCGCGTCGTGATCAACGACGGAGCCGCGCACGCCGTGGACTCATCCGACAACGCATTTCAGGCCGCCGCGCGCGGCGCATTCCGCTCAGTGTATTCGTCGGCGAAGCCGCGGATTCTCGAACCGATCATGAAAGTCTCCGTGGAGGGACCTCTGGAATTCCAGGGCGCCTTCGTACGCACAATCATGCAGCGCCGCGGAATCATTATCGGAACAACCGAGGAAGAAGGGTTTGTGAGGGTCGATACCGAAGTGCCGCTGGCCGAGATGTTCGGCTACTCGACAGATCTGCGGTCGTCCTCGCAGGGAAAGGCCGAGTACACGATGGAGTTTTCGCGCTATGCTCCGGTTCCGGCCGAAGTTCATGCGGAACTGGTCAAGAAGTATGGCACCGGCTTGATTGCCGAGGACGAGGAGTAAACGCGATGTATCGCAAAGAACTCAACGAACGCAACCCGCTGCGATTGTTCGAACACTCGATCCACGGCGGACTCGGCCCGGGCAACATCGGCATCGTCGTCGCCCGTCACGGTATCGGCAAAACGGCCTTCCTTGTGGGGATCGCTCTCGACGAAGCGATGCGCGGGAGAAAGACGCTGCACGTCTCGCTCGACAAGACCGTCGATCACATGCGCGAGTTCTACGACGAGATCTTCATGGACCTCGCCCATTCCGCGCACCTCGAAGATCTCGCCAGCGAACGGCTCGATATGGAGCGCAACCGCATGATCCACACTTACGCGGGCAAGTCGTTCACGATTCACAAGCTGCGCCATTCGATCAACTTCCTGAAGGAATACGCCCACTTCGACCCGGCCTGCCTGATTCTCCAGGGTTATGACTTCGAACGAGCCACGGCGGAGGATATGGCAGCCTTCCGCGAACTTGCGGCGGAGTTCAATGTAGAAATGTGGATGTCCGCCATGACGCACCGCGGCGTGCAGGCGAATGAGCATGGCATCCCTGAACACATCGCGAAGCTCGCCCCCGCGATCGCCGTCATCGTCGAGATGACGGACCACGACGATGGAGTTCACATCGCGCTCCTGAAAGACCACGACAATCCCGATGTCGCAAAACTGAAACTCGCGTTGGATCCATCGACGATGCTGCTGGTGAAGAAGTAAATTCCGGGACGGTTGCGTCGTTTCCCTAATTCTTGAAGAGCTCGAATTAGGGAAACGACGCAACCGTCCCGGAATTACAGAGGAAACCACTGATTCCCGCGGACCTTCAGCAGTTGATCGAACTCCGGCGGCCCGAACGTTCCGGGTTGATAAGGATGCACCGGAGGAGGCGCCTTGAGAACAGGCTCATACAGCTTCCACGAAGCATTGACGAAGTCGGAGCGCACGAACAGTGTTTGATCGCCGCGCATCACATCGAGCAGCAGGGTCTCATAGGCATCGGGCAACTTCTGAAATGCTTCCGCGTATCGAAAGCGAAGCTTCTCCGTGCCGATCATGACGGGCTCGCCCGGTCTTTTGACCTCGAAATAGAGGTCGAATCCTTCGTCCTGCTGGATGCTGATATCCAGCACATTCGAATGCACCGTGCATTCCGGCGACAGCGGCGCGAATACTGAAACGGGCGCGCAACGAAACACGACGACAATTCTTCCGACGCGCCGCCCCATCCGTTTTCCCGTTCGCAAATAGAAGGGCACGCCGCGCCAGCGCCAGTTTTCAATTTCGATCTTCAGCGCGACCGCGGTTTCGGCATTGGAATCCTTCGCTACGCCGGACTCGTCCCGGTAGCCGATGTACTGACCGTAGACCACGTCCTCCGGCTTGAGCGGCGCGACGGATGTCAGAACTTTTGCCTTCTCGTCGCGGACTGCTTCGGGTGCGAAGACGGGCGGGATTTCCATTGCGAGCAGCGTCAGAAGCTGCGTGAGATGATTCTGCACCATGTCTCGCAAAGCGCCGATCCCGTCGTAGTAGCGGGCGCGCTTTTCGACGCCGAGTTCTTCAGCAACCGTGATCTGCACGTTATCCACGCGATCGCGATTCCACGAGTGTTCGAAGATCGGATTCGCAAATCGAAGAATCAGCAAATTCTGAACGGTTTCCTTTCCCAGATAGTGATCGATGCGAAACACCTGCGGCTCGGCGAAGTATCGATGAATCAGCGCGTCGAGTTCGCGCGCTGACTCCAGATCCTTCCCGAACGGCTTTTCGATTACGATTCGTGTCCAGCCGCGGCTCCGATGAAGACCAAAACGCCCGATTCCTTCGACGAGCGGCGCAAATGACTGGGGAGGCACGGCGAGGTAGTACACTCGATTTCCCGTCAGGTTGTGCCGGCCTTCGATGCTCTCGATCTGCAAGGTAAGCCGCCGAAAGTCCTGATCGGTTCCATCGCCTAAGGAGGAGTAATAAAGACACTGATCGCACCACACTGAAGGGATGACATCGCTGACCGTCTCGCGAAACGCCTTCTCGTCGATGTCCTTCGCCCTGGCGCTTCCGAGCACGACGGATCGTTCCAGATATCCCTGTTGCGCAAGGCTGTGCAGTGCCGGCAGCAGCTTGCGGCGCGAGAGGTCTCCGGTCGCGCCGAAAATCACGAACAGCAATGGTTCGACCTGTGTTCGCCTCATGATTCGATTATGGTAAGCATAGAACCATTGGGATGGCGGATTGGCTTCTCACCTGTTTACACCATTAGTAATGAACACCAGCGCCGGCTGGATTGTTTTTGGAGCGATCGTCGCGATAATTCTCGGCATCCTCGGTATCTCGATTCTCACATCCATTAGAAAGAAGAAAGCCTCCAGCCGCAAAGCCGCCTGACGTCGGCACCTATAGATCGTTTCGGCGTTTGTGGGGGCGGAGAGCACTTCTACGACACGTCGCTTTTCCGTATATGTCGACTTGATTTATATTGTGCCCCTTTGAAGCCGACCTCAAGGAATGGACGGTGAATGCCACGGAGTGGCATCGCGTTCAGGTGCGGCATGCATGCAAATCGGAAATGTCGGTTAGCGGCTACGTGAGAAAAGTGACATGAGAATGCTACGGTCTTCCTTGATCATAACAATAAGTGTGATCGCCACGATGCTCGCCTCCGGCGCTGCCGCCATACCGAGTCTCAGTGAGTATTTCACGTTGATCCAGCCACACGTCATCGACGGTATGTATACGCCTAAGCGGATTCAAGAACCGTTCACGGCTGATTTGAACGGCGACGGCAACACCGATATGGTTGTCCTGGGTTGGGTTGTGCTGCCTTTCGACCAAGTAGTGGCCCAGCCGGGCCAGGTTTTCTTTGGAGACGGCGCCGGCAACTTTACTCGTGCTCCGAGCACGCAGTTTCCCGATACGTTGAAAACGTTCACTTGCGGGGTGCTCTTCGGCGAGTTGAATGGTGATCGGCGACTTGACCTATTCCTCCCGTGCAGTGCGGACGCGTCCTACTCCCAAGTCCCCGGTGAACAGAACCGGCTGTATCTATCGCAGGCGGATGGTACTTGGAAGGACGCCACTGAGACGCTGCCGCAGATAATCAACTATGCAGTGAACGGTGCGATCGGCGATCTCAGCGGCCGAGGCCTAAACGACATCATTGTGAACACTGGATATGGGGGTGCAAACCAAATTCTGCCATACGGTTTGCTGAACAACGGCAGCGGCCAGTTCACCATTACCCGTTCGATTCTGCCCGTGGCGCGAGGCCAGGCGATGGACACCTCCACAGGCTACTGGTCTTACGCCACGACACTAGGAGACTTGAACGGCGACGGGTTACCAGAATTGATTCTCGGCACCTTCGGTAATCCGCAGTACAACAGGCTGAAAGGGAGTGTCATCGTATGGAATCATGCGGGCTCATTTGCTGACAACGACCAAACAGTGCTGCCCGCGCCGATGCCGTTTCCGACACACGCTGTCGAGCTTGTGAAATCGGTCGATATCAACGGCGATGATCTGCCGGATTTGGTAATCGCTGGACCACAGCTAGATCCGTTCTACGACGGCTGGTTTGTCCAGCTCCTGCTTAACAAGGGTGATCGAACATTCGTAGACGTCACCCAGACTGCTTTGCAGCCCGGCGATATCTATGGCGGTACTCCCGGTGTCGCTACGGGAAGCCCATATCCCACACTATTGCAGATTCTCGACTTCAATTCGGACGGATTTCCCGATTTCTCCCTGGAGTACTTCGGCTCGTTGCGGCCGAATACACCGTTGATCTTTCTGAACGACGGCACTGGACATGTTTCGACATTGAAAGTTCAGGATTTTGTTGCACCGGGCGACGAATCGGTTTTGCGTGACACACATCTGATACCGACGCGGAACGGATACAGCTTTATCAAGGTGTATCAGCAGCCAGGCCTCCCTGAGAGAGGGATCTTCTTAACGGGACTCCTCGCAAAGAAGCCCTATCACCTTGGAGCGAACCCAGTCGGCACGCCCAGTTTTAACATTTCCAATAGCGGCGGCGTCTCGCTTACAAGCAGCGGAACAGCAACGACGACCGCGGTTGGTTACGCACGCATTCAAGCCGATAGCGGAAGCGCCGCGCCATCCGGTGTCGGGATCTTCAGCTACCGGAACAACAATGTCCTGGTGAGCGAAGTCGGGGTACCGGCCGTCCCTGCCGTCACGTCGGGCCGTATTTATGCCGAGATGGGTGGTCCGATCAATGCTGGAGTTGCCATTGCGAACCCAAACACATCACCCGCAGTCGTGACGTTTCAGCTTACAGATTCTGCCGGGAACTCGGCGGGTGGAGGCAGCACTACTATTGCGGCTGGGCAGCAGATCGCCCGGTTCCTGGATCAGCCGCCGTTCAATGTCTATAGGACACAGAGTTTTCAGGGTACGTTCAGCTTCACTTCGAGCTTGCCCGTGGCTGTCGTGGCACTGCGCGGTCTCACCAACGAACGCGGTGATTTCCTGATGTCCGCACTGCCTGTAATCGATACCACATCCGTTCCGGCCAACGGGACCATTGTGGTTCCACATTTTGCCGATGGCGGAGGTTGGACGACCCAGGTGCTCCTGGTCAATCCAACCGACACTGGGATGATGGGAACTTTTCAGTTCCTAAACCCTTCGGGTTTGCCGGCTAATATCACCATCGCAGGCCAGAACGCCAGTTCGTTTAACTACTACGTTGCCCCACGTTCTTCACAGAAGCATTCGACATCCGGGCTCGGAACGCTCACGCTTTCCGGCTCCATCCGCATTATTCCCACTGGAGGCGGCCCATCGCCGGTGCCGCTGATCGTATTCTCATATCGTCCCGCAGGGTTTACGGTTTCTGAGGCAGCCGTTCCGGTTACCACGAGCAACGCACTCCGACTGTATGTCGAGTCTTCGGGAGTAGCAGGAGCGACGGGAAGTGTGGACAGCGGGATCGCTGTTGCGAACACGTCGGCGACGCCCGCGCTTGTTAATTTCGATATTACGGATCTCGCGGGAACGCCGGTACCCGGCATGTCACGGGTCACGCTTACCATCCCGGCCTTAGGCCAGACCGCAAAGTTTCTAAGTGACGTTTTTCCGTCCTTACCGAAGCCATTTAAGGGCGTCCTGCGCATTACGACGACCTCGAATCGACTATCCGTCGTCGGATTAAGAACACGAATCAATGAAAGACTCGAGTTTCTAATGACGACCACGACGCCGGCTGACGAGAACAGTCCAGCAACTTCGACTGAATTGTTCTTTCCCCAAACGGTCGACGGCGGGGGCTATACGACACAGTTTATTCTCTTCAGCGGAACGGCCGGCCAAACGACCTCGGGCAGCCTTAGGCTGTTCAAACCGGACGGCTCTGCCTTCCGAATTACTCTAAACTGACGGTATCAACTAATTCGGAAATGGAGTCGCTAATGAATGGTTCAGGCCGTGCCTGCGAGATATTTCCGCCGTTCGGATTCCGGAAAACGCTCGATCGCGTAACGCAAAGCCGTTCTGGGCATCCGCCGATAGTGCAATTTCAGGAACGATTTTTCGACAGCCGGATCTCGCTTGCCGATTTCGCGAAGCATCCAGCCGACAGCCTTGTGAATCAGATCATGTTTGTCGTCGAGTAATGCCTCAGCGATCTTCAGCGCATCGTCGAAATCGTCGCGGCGAATGAAATAGAGCGTTGCAACGATGGCGATACGCCTTTCCCAAAAGGACGACGACCTCGCGAGTGTGTGGAGTCGGGTGCGATCCTTTTCCGATAGAAACGGCCCGACGATATACGGAGCCGAGCCGTCGACGAGATCCCAGTTGTTGATGAACCGCGTCTGCGTCAGGTAGAGATCGTAAATCTGCTGCCGAAGCTTTTCGTCGCCTCCGGCGAACTGCCGGACAAGGATCATCAAAGCCAGCATGCGTTCTTCGTGGATCTTCGACTTCAAAAGAGCTTTAATGGTCTTCAACGATGTGTTTTGAAACTCGGCGGCCAGGCTTCTCAATGGCGGAGTCTTGATGCCGATGAAAACATCGCCTTCGCCATACTCCCCGGGCCCGGTTTTGAAAAACCCCTGAAGGACTCGCGCGGTTTCCCGGCTCGCGAGACTTTGCAGGCGCGTTTTGATTTCAAGCTCAGACATTTGAGTTGAGAACCTCCGGGAAGCCCTTCAGTTGAGTCTGTCGAGAATGGATAAGTTTCTAAGCCTCTTGCCGTCAGAAAGAAGAAGCGTCTGATCCGAGGTTAACGTTTTCCCATCTCTGGAAACGACATGCCGAGTGGTTATGGTGAATCCGTCTCGTGATTTTTGAACCACTTCCAGGGTGTACGAATCAATGCGCCTGACGCCCATCGTCTCGCCGTTGCCGAACCCCGGAACGGGCACAGGAGTGCCGTCATATTGCATGGTTACGGTGCTGCTCATGGTTAACGGCCCGGCCTCGAAAGTGGTCCTGGACAAATTGAGCTTCCATGTTCCGTACCATTGGTCCTGCACCGTGTTGCGTTGACCGAAGAGCAATCCGCCAGAGAACACCAACATGAGGATCATCGACATGGCTCGGGACTCTACTTCCGACAGCAACGGGATTCAAAAGGTTATTCCTCAACTCAGCCGATAGTGCCCGACAGGGCCATTGACGCCGGGAATCAACTGTAGTTAGATGCACAGGCTGTTTTGCTAAAGCCACGGTTTAAGGAGTCTCCCTGATATGAACCTTGCGCATATACACATCGTGCTGAATCACATCCCTTCGATCGGCACGGCTGTCGGGCTTTTGCTCTTTATCTATTCCATGGTGAAAAAGAGCGACCAGCTGAGAAAGATCAGCCTTCAGGTCCTGGTCGTCATGTCTCTCGCGGTGCTTCCAACGTATCTGACAGGAAATGCTGCTCAAAGCGCACTGCGGAACCGGACCGACATTCCACGAGGCCTGATTGAAGTGCACCAGAACGCAGCCATCGCGACGTTGATTCTGATGACGATCACAGGAACGTTCGCATGGTTCGGCCTGTGGCAGTATCGCCGGTTTGCACGAATGGGAACCGGAACGACATACGCCATGTTGATCATTTCGATTTTCACGGCGGCGGCCATACTGCGCACGGCGAACCTGGGCGGCGACATAAGTCATCCTGAAATCCGAACAGCGGTGGAAGCTCCAGCGCCGGAAGTCGGCTGGAGAGCCGAAGTCGAGACATTCGCGAACAATTCCTGGGTGTGGCCGGCCAGCGAGACGCTCCACTTCATCGGGATGGCGTTATTGTTCGGCATCATGCTGCTGGTCAACCTGCGCATGCTGGGCGTGATGAAAAGCATCCCATTCAAGGCCGTGCACCGGTTGCTGCCGATCGGCATACTCGGGTTCGTCCTGAACGTCATCAGCGGAATGCTCTTTTACATAGCGAGCCCGGGCATGTACTACTTCAACCCTGGGTTCACGGCGAAAATGGTCTTCCTGCTGGTTGCCGCAGCCAGCGTGATCTACTTCACGGTGTTCGACACGCCATGGGTAATGGCCGAGAACAAAGACGCGCCGCTCAGCGCAAAGATCGTGGCGGTCAGCGGCATGGTGATGTTGCTGGGTGTGATGTACTTCGGACGGATGTTGCCGTTTCTACGGAATAATTAAAGGTCGCAGGGGTTTATGCAAATAGTACTGATGGTTTGTCTCACCGCGGTCATCGGCGCCGGAGCCGTTGCGGTGCTCACATATCTGATCGACAAGAACGCCAATCGGAACGATCGGCTGGAAAACGACAACTAGCTGTAGGCGCGCTCTGCGCGTGCGCGGTCACAGACCGCGCTCACAGAAGCACTAGTGCGAACTACCTAGTATCGTTGCCGAATAAGCGATCAAACGTCCCAGCGTCGTTACCGCCAGCCACAGAACCAGAAGCGCTGCCGCCATCGCCTTTCCGTCGCCTTCCTTGAAATTCTTGATGTTGGCAGGACTGAAGACTTTCTTCTCAAGGATTCGCAGAATCACGCTGGCAATCGTCACCAGCACCACTTTCGTCACAAGAATCGGATTCAACAATCTGGTCGTTGCCGCGGCGATCGCCAATCCGCCGCCGGAAATTATCGTCAAGATGAGGCCAAGCCACATGAACGGGAACAGGCGTCTCAGCGCCTGAACTGGCATTCCCGGCGCGATACCGAGCAACCGCACCGAAACGATAACGTTGGCCCCGACAAGGAAGGACAGGCCGATGGTGTGAAGGAAAAGAAATCCAGGAAAGGCAAAAAAGGAGCTCGACTCGCGAACGAATGTGCCCAGCGCGGTCTGCTCCAAAAACTCCAGAAAACCCATCATAGAATCGTTCACCTCTGACAAAACTCGTAGCTGGCAACGGCACATCATAAACGAAATTCTGCTTAAGAAAAGGTTTCTTACGCGCCATTGACAAGAATGTCGATACGATGTAAGGCCCCCGAAAGGAGTCTTACATGTCGAAGCGATTCTTCACTCTGGCGGCTGCCGCGATCGCGGTTGCGATGCTCCTGACATTCGCAGTCTGCGCGCAACGAACCAACGATCCTTTCCCTGCTCCGCTTCCCGCGACCGACGGCGTCATCTCCGTCAAGTTCGTCGACTTCGTCACGATCGGGGATAACGCTCAGCCCGCTCCCCGCATCATGACGATGGTGCACGAACCCGGCACTCGCCGCTTCTTCGCGAGCGATATGGCGGGCCGCCTGTATTCGATCAGCGCCGACGGCAAATCGGTCACGCTCTACCTGGACCTGACAGCTCCCGACTGGAAAGTCGGCGTTCAGGCGCAGGGCAATGAACGCGGCCTCCAGAGTTTCGCGTTTCATCCGCAGTTCAACCAGAGCGGAGCACCTGGCTTCGGCAGGTTCTACACACTGCTCGACACCACGAACACGACAGCTCCGGCAGACTTCAAACCGTCGGGCGGAAACCATACGCATGATTCCGTTCTTCTCGAGTGGACCGCGAAGAACGCTGCGGCGACGGCCTACGATGGCGGGACTCCGCGGGAATTGATGCGATTCGAACAGCCGTTTGCAAACCACAACTGCGGCCATCTCACGTTCAACCCGCTCGCAAAACCAGGCGAAGCCGACTACGGTCTTCTCTATATGGGGTTCGCCGACGGCGGCAGCGGAGGCGATCCGCTGAATCACGCGCAGAACCTGAGTTCCGGTTTCGGAAAGATCGTGCGATTGAACCCGCTTGGCACGAACAGCACGAACGGAAAGTACGGCATTCCGTCCACTAATCCGTTCGCGAACGACAACGATCCGAACACACTGGCGGAAATCTATGCCTACGGGGTTCGCAATCCGCAGCGTCTTTTCTGGGATTCGAGGAACGGCAACATGTTCATGTCGGATATCGGGCAGGACACCGTCGAAGAGATCAGTCGCGTCACGTCCGGCGCGAATCTCGGCTGGAATGTGTGGGAAGGCAGTTTCAAGTTCCTGTCTGGCCGGCCGAGCGGCGTCGATATGGCCGAATTTCAGAAAGACCCCAAAGTAACGTATCCCGTTGTCGAATACGGCCAGCCCGATCCGTTACTTCTTGGAAGTTCCGCCGCGATCGGCGGCCTGGTTTATCGGCATGCGAGAATCCCGCAACTGACCAACCTTTTGATCTTCGGCGATAACCCGAGTGGCGAAATCTTCTACGTCAATGCAGACAATCTGCCGAAAGCGGGCGGACAAGACGCCATCCGCCGGATTCTTCTCAATGACAACGGAACGACAAAGACTTTCCTGCAGGTCATCAAAGAGAAGAATGCCGCGCAGGGCAGAAACCCGGCGACTCGCGCTGACCTGCGTTTTGCGGAGGGTCCGGACGGCCAGATCTTCCTTCTGAACAAGCGGGACGGCACGATCCGGATGCTTGTGCCGGGTCAATAGACCGGTCAGCGCGGAATAACGCCGGCCGGCCTTCCAAAGGATCCGCGAGGCCGGACGATCAGAGTTTCGCCATTGCTCCGCTTCACTTCCAGCAGGATGCCGCGGCGAGTCTCGCGGCGAAGAGGCGACATCAGGATCGTTATTTTTTCACCTGCCTTTAATGTCGCGGCGGACCAGCCCTGACGAGAAAGGTATGCAGGTGGGGCGCTCTCGATGCTCCATTCTTCGACATTTCCCTTCGCCCCGGCCACGTTGAGCCACAGCCAGCTGTGCGGATTCTCGAACGTCCACTCCCTCACAGTACCGGTCAGGCTGACTTCCGTGTCCATCTCGTACTGCGACGTCCCGTGATGGGGAGACACAAGCAGGAAGAAAATGGAAAAAAGTTGTGCCATCTGCGTCTCCTCGCTTGCCCAACTGGGGCCGCATCGTGAAGAAGGCTGTATTCCCCTCCTTTAGAGAAGGGGGGTGGACGCGACCTCAAGAAAAATATCGCGCAGCCACCTTTCTGGGAGCGGACGGGGTGGTTGGTTCAAACTACCGATAATCGGTGGCTTGAACCAACCACTCTTAATGCTGCGCGCTGCCGCGCTTGCGCTGCGCGCCCGTCTGCGCGAGCTAAGGTCGCTTCGCGAAATTTGCTTGATCGCGCAGCCACCCCTCCTTCTCTAAGGGGAATATGCCGACCTGAAACCTCATGCGCTCACCTCGAAAAGATGAGGAAATACTTGTCGGGAAAAAGGTCGACTCTCTCGACTTTGCCGAAGCCGGCAGCCTTCATCCATCCGTTGACTTGCGCTTCCGACACGATCAGATTCGCCTGATCCTTGTGCGGTCCCTGATCGCCTTTGTAGTCGATGATGACGAACCGGCCGCCGGGCTTGACGTATGCGACGGCATTCTTGAGGTACCCCGCCCGGTCTTCGACGTGATGCAGCACATCATGCATGAACGCCACGTCGACATCTTTTGAAGGCAGCTTCGGATCCTTGAACTCGCCGAGCACGGTCTTTACGTTCGCCACGTTCCCTTCTTTGGCTCGCACTTCGATCGTTGCGAAATAACCTTTGTCGATTTCAACCGCGTATACCGTTCCGCGCGGCGCGACGGCCCTCGCCATCGACACACAGAAAAGGCATGTTCCGGCGCCCAGGTCGGCCACGATCTGTCCGGGCTTCAATCCAAGTCGCGCGACAATCTCGGGAATCTTGAGCGAGTCGACGCGCGTCGGCTGGTCCAGCGTCTTGCTCCACTCTTCCGCCGGCCGGGATGCCAGCTGTGCATTCAGGAAAGAGGGGATGACGAGAGCCCACAACGCCGCAATCGCGAACGCAGAGTGCTTGCGAAACATGAAAAACCTCCTATTCGGGACGGTATTCGGGACGGTATTCGGGACGTTCATCTTATCAGCAGGCGCGGCTTAAAACAGGTATATGCTTCTCGCCGCATGACAACACCGAAACCCAAATTGCATGGCAATGTCTGGCAGGAGGTCGCGTCTTCGGCCGAGTTCAAGGAGCTCCAGCGTGCGAAGCTCCGGATAGTGGTTCCAGCCACTTTGTTTTTCATCATTTATTACTTCGCGCTTCCGATTCTCGTCGGATATGCGCCTTCGATCATGGAGCGCAAAGTCTTCGGATACGTCAATCTGGCGTACGTGTTTGCGCTGTCGCAGTTCTTCGTTGCGTGGGCGATAGCGGCGATATACCTGCGAGCGGCGACGCGATTCGACGCGATGTCGAAGGCCATCATCAATAAGGTCGAACAGCGATGATCGCGCTCGTCATCTTCCTGATGTTCGTCGGAGCCACGCTGGGAATTACGTGGTGGGCGTCGCGGCGTTCGCGCGGAACAACGGCGTACTTTGCGGCGAACCGTCAGATCACCGCGTGGCAGAACGGATTTGCCGTGGCCGGGGACTATATGAGCGCCGCGTCGTTCCTCGGAATCGCGGGGATCATCGCATTCCAGGGATACGACGGTTTCATGTATTCGGTGGGATGGCTCGTGGCGTACCTGACGGTCCTTCTGATCGTTGCGGAACCATTGCGAAACGCGGGCAAGTACACGATGGCTGACGTGCTTGCGTACCGTCTCAGCCCGCGGCCCGTGCGGGCGATGGCGTCGTTAAGCACGCTGGTGGTCAGCACCTTCTACATGATCGCGCAGATGGTCGGGGCCGGCGCTCTTGTCGCGATCCTGCTCAAGGGCGTCAGCTACAACGTGGCGGTTACCGGCGTCGGCATCCTTATGGTCATCTATGTCGTGTTCGGGGGAATGCTTGCGACGACATGGGTGCAGATCACGAAAGCAATTCTGCTCATGGGCGGCACGATTCTGCTGAGCATCCTGGTTCTCGCTCATTTCGGTTTCAGCTTCACGTCGTTCTTCAACGCGGTCGGCAATGTGACCTACACCGAGGGCGGCCGCACCGTCGTGCAGGACTTCATGAAGCCGGGATTACGATTCAAGCCGCCGTACGGCGCGCTGGATCTGATTTCGCTCGGCATGGCGCTGATTTTCGGAACGGCCGGACTGCCGCACATTCTGGTGCGGTTCTACACTGTGCCGGATGCAAAAACGGCCCGGATCAGCGTGGTCTGGGCGATGGGACTGATCGGTGCGTTCTACATCATGACGACGTTTCTCGGATTCGGCGCGGCAACGATCGTCGGACGGGACGTGATTGCAGTCAACGGCGGCACCAACATGAGCGCGCCGCTTCTGGCAAAGCAACTGGGCGGCGAGATCTTTTTCGGATTCATTTCAGCGATCGCCTTCGCAACGATCCTTGCTGTGGTCGCTGGGTTGACGATCAGCGCTTCGACATCGTTCGCGCACGATTTCTTTACGAACGTGATTCATCACGGCAAGGAAAAGAAGCCCGGCGAAGAAGTGCGTGTCGCGCGGATTGCCGCATTCGTCGTGGGCGCCGTGGCCATTTCGATTGCGATACTGCTTGGTCCCACGGCCAACGTCGCTTTCCTCGTAGCTCTGGCATTCGCCGTCGCCGCGTCCGCGAATCTTCCGGTCATCGTCCTCTCGTTGTTCTGGAGACGCTTCAACACGAGCGGCGCGGTGGCGGGGCTTGCTACCGGTCTCGCCGCGTCGCTGACGCTGATTCTGGTGAGCCCGAGCATCATGGGCGCAAATCGTGCGTTGTTTCCGCTGGAGAATCCGGGAATCGTGAGCATTCCGGTCGGCTTCCTCGGCGCCATCGTCGCGACGCTGCTGACACGCGAACCTTCAGCCGAGCAGAAGTTCGACGAGTTGCGCGTTCGCGCGCAGACCGGCCTTGGCGCTGAGCGCTGATTACTGATGCTTCAGATCGGAAAGTTTTCGGATGATCCGGTCGGGTCTTACCTGCCCGAGCCTGGCATGCCCTTCTCCGGCGGCGTCGATCCAGATCGCGAATATTCCTAATTTCTGCGGCTGCGCGACGTCCCATTCGAGATTGTCCCCGGCCATCCATGCCTGCGAGGGCTGCACATCGAGAGTTTTGAGTGCAAGCCGGTAGATGCGTTCGTCGGGCTTGCCGAAACCGACTTCACCCTCGATGAAGACGGCATCGAAGTAACGGGCCAGTCCGAACGTTTCTATCTTTCTTCTCTGCCCGCCCCGGCTGCCGTTGGTCAGCAGCGCCAGCCTGCATCCTTCCGCGCGAATCCATTCGATCGTTTCAATGGCATCAGGAAAAATCTCGAGGCCGGCTTCTCTCCTATCGTGATAGACACGACCGATCTTTTCCGCAAGCTCCAAGTCTCCGATACCCAGTTCAACAAGCGCGAGGCGTACGACCTCCGTTCTCGCTGTCTGCAGGTCGAGACGGCCGATGCGATGGCGCTCCGGATCGGACCAATACCAGGCGCTCGTTTTCCGGATCGCGCTGTAGAGGACATCCGCGTCCAGACCACATTCGAGCGCGCCGGTCTGGCACGCCTCCTGCCAGGATGCATCAATCGATCCACTGTCGTTCAGGATGGTGTCGTCGAGGTCGAGAAGGATCGCCCTGGGCAAACGAGGCTTCATGTTTCTTTTTTACCTGAATCCGCCGCTATGCTCTATACGCATGTTGCCTTTTTCATCCTCGTCGCTTCGTGTGGGCATCAACTATGGGAACGCGGTTCTCGCTTCCAGAGACCGCGACGGCAATCCTCAGGGCATTGCGGTCGATCTTGCGCGCGAGCTCGCGCGGCGACTGGAGCTGCCGCTGGAATTTGTGACGTATGAAGCGGCAGGTCGAATGGCAGACCGAGCGAAAGCCGGCGCGTGGGATGTCGCGTTTCTGGCCACTGAACCGGAACGTGCGATAGAGATTGATTTCACGGCTCCGTATCTGGAAATGGACACGACCTACCTTGTCGCAGCCGGCTCAGCATTGAGAAATGTGGACGAGGTCGATCGAGAGGGCACGCGTATCGCGGTCTCGGCGAAGAGCGCTTACGACTTGTTTCTCTCGCGCAATCTGAAGCACGCCACGCTCGTGCGCGCTCCCGGTCCCGAAGCATCGGTTCATCTGTTCTTTTCTCAAAACCTGGATGCGCTTGCCGGAGTGAAGCCCCTCCTCATCGACATTGCTCGAAATCATCAGGGCACACGCTTGCTGGATGGCCGTTTCACGGTTGTGCGGCAGGCCGTAGGAACGCCGAAGGGCCGCGATGCCGCGGCCCTTTATCTGGCGGAATTTGTCGAAGACATCAAGGCTTCAGGGCTGGTCACCCGCCTCATCGAAAAGCACGGTGTCCAAGGCGTCTCGGTGAGCGATCGTTCTACATCGTTTTGATCTGAACGTTGCGGAACTTCACCGTGCCGGCGCCGTACTGCAGCGCGATCGGGCCGCTGGTATGTCCCTTGTGCTGCACATCGACAGTCTTCGTTCCGTTCATCGTCACAACCAGGTGCGAGCCCTGCGCGGTGATTTCGAACGTATTCCATTTGCCGCCGGCTTTCAGGGCAGTCAGAGGTTTCGAAACATCAACGATGGCTCCGGTTGCGTATGTCGGGTCGGGACGTTTGTCGTAGATATTGACCTCGTATGCATTCATGGCGTTGATCGTCTTCGGATCCTGGCAGCGTATGAAGACGCCGCTATTGGCGTCGTCATCGACCCAGAACTCCACCTTCAACTGAAAGTCGCCGTAGGACGCTTTTGTCACGAGAAAGCCGGTGCCCTTGTTGGCCTGAACCGTGCCCTCCATGAGCTGCCAGTTCGCGTCGCCGACCGAAGTGAAGGACGTCAGGCTCTTGCCGTCGAACAGCGTCGTCCATCCGGCCTGAGACTGCGCGCCCTGGCCCGCGGCGACAAGGCCAGCGATGAGAAGCCCCGTTGTGATTGCAAACACACGTTTCATGATTATCTCCTATTTTGGAATATCGACTGCGATCCAGACGGCGGGAACTTTCCCCGTGTTCTCTGCCCAGTGCGTGGTAGCGCGGCCTTCGGCGAATCCGCCTCCCGGATTGACGACGGCGGCCGGCCTGCCCTCCTGGTGGTACGTTACCTGTCCCTGCAAAAGATACGTCACGGCCGGCCGGTCGACATGATTGTGAAGCCCCAGCACGCCGCCGGGTTGTAGCGTGACCTTCCTCATGCGCAACGGCCGGCCTTTAGTGGATTCCAACTCGTTCGAAAGATCGATCGAGCGTAGCAATTCCTCACTCTGTCCGACTGTCTGCGTCGGCGTCTGGCGCTGGCCTGTTGCGTAGCCGGCCATGAACGAAAACACGACAATCACAACAGCGATAAAAACAGACAGCAGACGAATTCGGCGCATGATTCCTCCAGCCGGCGGTGTTTTTCCTTAGAAAGTGCGGTAAATCTATCGTCACTTGTGTGGAACGGTCAACGTTGAGAATTGAATCTCACTACGGGAGCACGGATACGTCAAAGGGCCGGGTGCGAACTCTGACCATACTCATTGCCGTTTTACTTCTTGTTTCGGTCGGCGCCGCGCAGATCCGAACCACCGTTGATCTTGTCGTTGTGCCTGTTTCGGTTCGCGACGGAAACGGAAGGCTCGTGGCCGGACTGACGCAAAAAGATTTCACGATCCTCGAAGACAAGATCCCGCAGGTCATCACGAATTTTTCCGACGATCCTCAGCCGCTGTCTGCAGCGATCGTCATCGACACCGGAATGGGCGGTCTTGCCATGCGTCGGCTGGTGCCGTTGTTCATCTCGATAACGTCCGGCTTCAGCGAGTTCGACGAGATGGCTTCGTTTCGCTATGACCAGCTCGTGTTTCAGCTGTCCAACTTCACCAGCGACGACGAAAAGATCGAGAAGAGTCTCGCGATCGTCAAGACCATCGCCGCAAAACAACCGGCAAGAGTGGCTCAGGGCGATCCGGCTCCGACAGCTCCAAAGATCCTTCAAACGGTTCTGGGCATGCTCAACCTCGGCGGCAATGGCGCCTTGATCGACAACCCGCAACCCGGCATGGCAGGGCCGGTCCGGAAACCGACGACGGAGACCGTGCCTACGGTCGGCACCAAAAGAGTGGATCCAGGCAGGGCTTTGTTCGATGCCATCTACGACGCGGCCAAAGCGCTGGAACAGCGGCCGCCCGGCCGCCGGCGGATTATCTTCATCGTGTCCGACGGACAGGTGACGTCGAAATCGAACGCGCACGGCCTTGAAGAAATCACGGATCTGCTTCTGCGGCACAACATCGAACTTTATTCGGTGAATACGGATGAAGATCCAATCGACCGCCGTTTCGGTGTCCTGGGTTCACTAGCCCGCGCCACCGGCGGGGATGAATATCGGGGCTTGAACGCCTCATCGATGGAGAATGCGTTCAGCCGTATTACCGAACAGGCGCGAAATCAGTATGTGCTGGGGTATCAGTCGAACAACAAACCACCGCGCGATTTTCTGGTCGTTCGCACGATCGAAGTGAACGGACGCGATCCGGATTGGAAGATCATGCACCGAAAAGGCTACACGCAGAGGCCGTAATCGAAGGGTGAAGGCGAAACGCGGCTATCGAAGCCCGACGGCGTCCAGAACCTTGAGACCGACGTCACCCATAAGTCCCCGGGTCTCGAATTCGTCGGCCATCATTGCGTAGACGTCGAATCCCCAGCCTTTCAAGAGGCGTACTTCATCGGTTCGTTGCCGCAGGCGGCCTTCGTCGATAAACACGGCAATCAATTTCTGTCCGGTCCAGAATGCGAAATCCACCTTTACGGAACTCTGGTCATTGCCCATGGAAAAACGCGCGTTCGGAAGGGGCAGCAGAGCTTTGCTCCAGCTTCCGCCCAGCTTCATCTTGTCGATGACGCGGTTGAAGTACAGCAACAGAAACAAGTGCTCGTGGCTCCCCTGGAGTTCGCACTCGGTGCGCAGCATTTCGCAGGTCGCATCAGCGAATTCAAAGGGATCGGCCTCAGGTCGTATGGCAGCGGGAAAAATCCTGGGGACATCCGCGAGTGTGAGTGGTCTGCGGTCCTCGCAGGCGGTATCCAACCGGCCAAACGGAAGAACAATCTGGCTTTGAATTAGTGTTGGCATAGGCAGCGGTTCAGCATGCCGCGCACCAATCGAAAGCTGGTACCCGAATACCATCTTTTCTCAACACTTCGCAAAACGCGGTGGTCCCCCTGGTGGCACGTTCCGAGCCGAAAGGTGGCACGAATGTGGACAAATTCCACGCTTTTCCCCTGTGCTAAACTCCTCGGCATGCCATACCCAGAATTACTTGTTAAACCCATGCGCGAGGACCTGACACGCTTCGGCGTTCAGGAGACTCGTACACCCGAAGAAGTTGATGACGTTATCCGCAACACAAAAGGCACCCTCATGGTTGTGGTGAACTCGGTCTGCGGATGCGCGGCCGGTCTGGCGCGCCCGGCCATCGGAATGGCCCTGAAGCATTCGGTCGTTCCGGACAAGGTGGTCACCGTGTTTGCCGGCGCCGATGTCGCCGCCACCGATCGCGCGCGCAGTTATTTCAAGGGCTACTTTCCATCTTCGCCGTCGGTCGGAATCCTGCAGAACGGACAGATCATGTTCATGCTGGAACGCCATCAGATCGAGGGCCGGGATCCCGCCGCTATCGCAAAAGATCTCACGTCCGCTTTCGACCGTTTCTGCAATTCGGGGACGGTCGCCTAAATTCCCTGATTTGACGTGCAATTAGGGAATTTAGGCGACCGTCCCCGAATTGCAGAAAAACGGCCTCTAACATAGACTGCTTCCACCTTTTTAAGAGGATCGGGAGTATGTCGAAGAGCTTCGGAATTGGTTTCCTGCTTTTGTTATTGTTCATGCCGGCGAACCTTGCATTTGCCGCCGGTGGCGACGCGCGCCTTGCCGATGCGGTGATGCGGGCGGACCGGAATTCAATCCGGTCGTTGCTGCAACAAAAGGCCGACGTCAACGCATCCCAGGCCGACGGCATGACGGCGCTGCATTGGGCCGTCCGCATGAACGACCTCGAGACCGCTCAGATGCTGCTCCGAGCGGGCGCCAAAATCGACGTTGCCACTCGCTATGGGGTAACGCCCATGTACTTCGCATGCGAAACGGGCGACGCCTCCATGATCGATCTTCTGTTGAAAGCCGGTATCGATGCGAACGCCGCCAATCCGGGCGGTGAAACGGCTCTGATGACGAGCGCCAGAACAGGCAGGCTCGAGGCCGTGAGACTTCTTCTCGACCGAGGCGCTTCCGTCAATAGGCGCGAGGCCGTCCGCGGACAGACCGCATTGATGTGGGCGGTGCTCGAAAACCATCCCGACGTCGTCAAGCTGCTGCTGGCGCGCGGTGCCGACATCAACGGTCAGACGGAAGTCGTCGTTCCGGATGGCACGTCGGGCCAGCCGGAAGCGAAATCGGGCGATATCGGCGCGCACGGACCGGGGATCTACAGACCGCGAGCCGTGCCAAGTCCGTCGGGCGCGATGGCGGCCCTGCACTTTGTCGCTCGCGACGGCAACCTTGAAATGGCGCGAATCCTGCTTGATGCGAAGGCGGACCTGGAACGCCGTTCCGCGAACGGAACGCGGCCGCTCGTCGTCGCGATCGTCAACAATCACATCGAGCTCGCCATGTTCCTGCTCGAGCAGGGCGCCGACCCGAACGCCGCAGACGACTTCCACAAGCGAACGCCGCTTTATGCCGCTGTTGAAATGCGTAATCCGGATTTCACGCGCGAGAGCCCGCCCACAGTTCCCGACAAACGCGATCCGATCGACCTGATCAAGGCACTCCTGGCTCGGGGCGCCGATCCGAATGCACAGGTCAATACGACACCGGTCCGTGGCTTTATGCAGGGCAGCGCGAGCTGGGTGAACTTCGACGGCCAGACCGCTTTCATTCGCGCGTCTCTTGCTGGAGATGTCACGCTGATGCGGTTGTTGCTCCAGCACGGCGCCGATCCGAACATCAAGACATACGAAGGCTCGACAGCTCTCATGGCCGCAGCGGGAGTCAACTGGGTGGTCGCTCAAACTTACAGCCGGTCAGAAGACGAATATCTTGAAGCCGCAAAGCTCTGCCTTGAAAAAGGCGCGGATGTGAATGCCATCAATAACCAGGGCTTCACGGCAATGCACGGAGCGACCAATCGCGGATTCGACAAGATGGCCCAGTTGCTGTTCGACCGGGGCTCGAAACTGGACGTGAAAGACAAACAAGGCCGAACTCCGATGACATTCGCGGAGGGCGTTTTCCTGGCCGTCCAGCCGCCGGTCCGGAAGCCGAACACAATCGCACTTTTAGAAAAGCTGATGAGTAACAAACCATGACCAGATCTTTCATCCACCTCAGTCTGGCGCTGCTCGCGCTCACTCTTCTCCTCACGACCGCACTCGGTCAACAGCCCGTGTCCTCGCAGCAGGAGCTCGTCAATAAGTACTGCGCGACCTGCCACAGCGAAAAGGCTAAGACCGGCGGACTCGTGCTCGAGAAACTGGATGTCGATCATCCGGGCAACAATCCCGAAGTGTGGGAAAAAGTCATTCGCAAGCTTCGCGCGGGCCTGATGCCGCCGACCGGCGCATCGCGCCCGGACCGCGCAACGATCGAGAGCTTTCGAACGAAGCTCGAAGCCGGTATCGATCAGGCGGCCGTTGCAAAACCGAATCCCGGCGTGACCGCTCTCCACCGGCTGAATCGCACCGAATACGCGAACTCCGTGCGAGACCTGCTTTCGATCGATGTGGATGTGGCAACGATCCTCCCGGCCGACGATTCCAGCGAAGGTCTCGATAACATCGCCGACGTTCTGGGAACCTCGCCGGCGCTGATCGAACGTTACATGGCCGCAGCCGCCAAGATCAGCAGGCTGGCGGTAGGCAATACAGACATTACGCCGCTCTCGACCACCTACAAGGTCCGCGGCGATCTGTCTCAGGACAAACACATCGAAGGTCTCCCCGCAGGAACGCGCGGCGGTGCGATGATCCGGCACAACTTCCCGGTCGACGGCGAATATCTGTTCAAGTTCTCGCTATTGAAGGTCAACTTCGGCCCGCAGTATGGCGCCTCGGCAAAAGGCGAGCAGATCGAGATGAGCGTGAATGGCGAGCGGGTGACGCTGATCGATCTGAGATCCGCACCGTATTACTACATCCGCGGCGGCCAACAGGGCGGCGGACCGGCTCCTCTCCTTGAAGTTCGGCTGCCCATGAAAGCCGGGCCTCAAACCCTCATCGTGACGTTCATCAAAAAGACCGCAGCGGGCGTCGACGATCTCGTTCAACGTTTTGATGCAACCACAGCGGATCTGCAGACGGGCGTGCAGTTCGGCTACACGACATTGCCGCACTTGTCGGGGGTTGAAATCATCGGCCCGTACGGCATCAGCGGGCCCGGCAACTCGCCGAGCCGGCAGCGCATCTTCACCTGTACACCGGCATCGTCAGCCGAAGAGCCGGCATGTGCGAAAAAAATCGTCGCGGCCCTGACCCGCCGCGCATTTCGGCGTCCGGTAACGGATATCGACGTCGAGCCGCTGTTGAACTTTTATCGTTCCGCCCGGAAGGCCGGCAGTTTCGACAGGGGCATCGAAATGGCGCTGCGGCGGATTCTGGCGGACCCCCAATTCGTGTTCCGGTTTGAGCGTGATCCGGCCAGCCTCGCTGCAGGCCGCTCGCACCGAATCAGCGATGTCGAGCTTGCGTCGCGGTTGTCGTTTTTCCTCTGGAGCAGCATTCCCGATGAAGAACTGCTGACGCTCGCCGAACAGGGCAAGCTGAAGACGCCGTCCGTCCTGCAACAGCAGGCGCTGCGGATGCTGAGGGATCCGAAATCGAAGGCGCTCATTACGAACTTCGCCGGCCAGTGGCTGTTCCTTCGAGAGCTTCGCAACCGGAATCCTGACCTGCTCCTGTTCCCCGATTTTGACGACAACCTGCGCCAGTCGTTCCAGCGCGAAACCGAACTTCTGTTCGACAGCGTCGTCCGGGAAGACCGGAATGTGTTCGACATCCTGAATGCCGATTACACATTTCTGAACGAACGGCTCGCCCGCCACTACGGTGTGCCGAGTATCTATGGGAGCGATTTCCGGCGCGTCACCGTCGGACCGACGCGTCGAGGTCTGCTCGGACACGGCAGCTTCCTGACCTTAACGTCTGCGCCGAACCGGACGTCGCCAGTGACTCGAGGCTCCTGGATTCTCGAAAATCTGATGGGCAGTCCGCCGCCGCTTCCGCCGCCGGATGTTCCGGCATTTCCGGAAACCACCTCGGGCCAGGGCATAACAACGGTCGTGAAATCGGTTCGGGAACGAATGATCAGCCACCGCACGAATCAACCCTGCAAGGGGTGCCATCAACTCATGGACCCGATCGGCCTGGCGCTCGAAAACTTCGACGGTGTGGGACGCTGGCGAACCACGGATTCCGGCTCGGCGATTGATGCGTCCGGTGAACTGGTCGACGGCACCGTCGTCAACGGCGTGGAAACACTCCGAACGGCGCTGCTCAGCCGGCCGGATGCATTTGCCCAGACGATGACGGAAAAGCTGTTGATGTATGCCACCGGCCGCGCGGCCCACCATTACGATATGCCGGCAATCCGCGCCATCGCGCGTGAAGCGTCGCGCAACGATTACAAGTTCTCGTCGCTTGTCGTGGGTATCGTGAACAGCGACCCGTTCCAGATGCGAGTGAAGAAAACGGAGGAGACTCAATGAACTTCATCACGAAGAAGTACCTTTCCCGCCGCACGTTTTTGCAAGGCGCAGGAGTGACGGTGGCGCTGCCTTTCCTGGAATCGATGGTTCCGGCGCAGACACCTCTGAGGAATACGGCAGCCGTTCCCAAAACGCGGCTCGGGTGCTTCTACGTTCCCCACGGGGCAACCATGTACAAGTGGACTCCGACCAGCGAGGGAAAGAACTTCGAGTTTTCCGAAAGTCTCGCGCCCCTGGAGAAGTATCGCGATCAGTTGTCCGTGATCAGCAACCTGATGCATCGCGCCGCGACAGGCGCCGACGCGGGCGCGGAACACGCGCGCTCGGCGGCTATTTTTCTCACGGGCGGTTCACCGCAAAAGAACACGGTGCGTGTAGGCGAAAGCGTGGACCAGGTTGCTGCTCGCGCGATCGGCCAGGATACGCCGCTGCCCTCGATTGAGCTGGCCATTGAAGACGTTAGCCTGAGCTGCGGCGCCGGCTACGGCTGTGCATACTTCAACACTGTTTCGTGGCGAACATCGACGGTTCCGCTGCCGATGGAAAACAGCCCGCAGGTCGTCTTCGAAAAATTCTTTGGTGACGGCGGAACGGCCGAGCAGCGGCTGTCGCGCAGGAAAGAAGACCGGAGCATCCTGGATTCGATCGTCGAACAGACGGTCGGGCTTCAGAAAGGCCTGCCGGTCGCGGATCGGTCACGGCTCGATAATTACCTCGAGGATATTCGGGAAATCGAACGCCGCATCAAGACAGTCCTCGACCGCGAAGGCCGAAGCGGAGGAAACCAGAACGTGCCTGAAGCGCCCGTCGGCACTCCCGAGGCATTTGAGGATCACATCAAACTGATGTTCGACCTGCTCGCGCTGGCGTATCAGAGCGAAACAACGCGCGTGGCGACTCTGATGTATGCGAAGGATCTCAGTCCGTCAAGCTATCCCAACAGCGGCAATCGCGGCGGATTCCATGGCGCGTCGCATCATGCCAACAACAAGGCGAACATGGATTCTTTCGCTTTGATCAACAAGTACCACGTGCAGATGCTGACGTACTTCATCGACAAACTCGCCAAAACGACCGACGGCGACGGGACGCTGCTGGATCACTCGATGATCCTCTACGGCAGCAGCATGAGTAATGGAAACCAGCACGATCATGATCCGCTGCCCATCATTCTTCTTGGCGGGGCGTCGGGTCAGCTGCAGGGGAACCGGCATATCGTGACACCGGCAAAAACCCCGATGGCAAACCTTCTGCTGGCCATGCTGGATAAGCTCGGAGTACGCCGGGACAGCTTCGGCGACAGCACCGGGAAAGTGGAAATCTAGGCATCGACTACGAAACAAATTCGGGGACGGTTGCGTCGTTTCCCTAATTCTTGAAAAAGCCTGAATTAGGGAAACGACGCAACCGTCCCCGAATTTGTCTCCTTTGCGTTTCGACGGCCCTGTGATTAGCTGGTATGTATAGTTCTGGAACTACGTTTGCACCAAAATGCAGCTGGCGGAGTCAAAATATTTCATGCAAAGCAATGCGATCGGACATGTTCCACCAATCAGATTATGGCAAGCCCTGTGTGGAGGCGCCGAACTTCCCACGGGCCAATACCAGCACATTATCCACTGTGTTGCTTGCGAACAATTGGCCACCCAAATCGGTGATGCGCTTGACGATATCGAGGGAGCGCTTCGCCGGCACAACATCGGAATGAGCGGGGGTGGATTCGGAGCTTCTCGCCTCAACTGACCCTCAAAATGGAAAAGGCACTCGAGATAGCAAAGCGGCTCGCGCTCGAGGCCGGTTCCATCCTCATGCAGTATTACCAGCAAGCGCTTGAAATCGACTGGAAGGCCCCTGGCGATCCGGTCACGGCCGCCGACCGCGAAGCGAGCGCCCTTATTGTCAGCCAACTGACTCGTGAATTCCCGGACCACGCGATCCTGTCGGAGGAAGAACCCGACAATCTGGGCCGCCTGGGTGAGTCTCACGTATGGATGGTCGATCCGATGGACGGGACACGCGAGTTCATCGAACATCGCGGGGATTTTGCCGTGCAGATCGGTCTGGTCCACAAACAGACGCCCGTTCTGGGCGTCGTTTATCAACCGACGACCGGGAAGCTGTATCATGCCGCTCAAGGCATGGGCGCGTTTCTCGAATCCAACGGGACTGCAACTCCCCTCCGCGTATCGGCGGAACAAAACGCCTCACGGTTGTCGATAGCGGTGAGCCGCGCGCATCGATCCGCGCGCGTGAATGCGATTCGCGAACGTCTGCGGATCCCAAACGTCATTGCGATGGGAAGCGTCGGATTGAAGGTGGGCCTGATCTGCGAGGGACGCGCCGATTTGTACATCCATACCGGAAGCCGCACTCAGGTCTGGGACACCTGCGGCCCTGAAGCAATACTTCGCGAAGCGGGCGGCCGAATGACCGATGTCGCGAATCAACCCTTGCGCTATGACGTTCACGAGGTCCGGAACACGAACGGTCTGATCGCCAGTAACGGCGTTATCCACGATCGCGCGGTCCAGGTCACGCAAGCCGTGCTTGAAACCTTTAAATAGTCCAATGACTGCGCCGCTCTTTCACATCACATCCAAAGCCGAGGCGCAGAAAGCCATCGAACGCGGCGAATATGAGCCGCAACTTTTCAGTGTCGAGGGTTTCATTCATTGCTCGTACGCTCATCAAGCTACGCGCGTCGCCAACCTCCGATTCAACGGGCGCCGGGATCTGGTGCTGCTCCAGATCGACCGTTCAAAACTGCCTTGCGAAGTGATCGATGAAAACCTCGAGGGCGGGACGGAGTTGTTCCCACACATCTACGGCCGCCTGCCCATGTCCGCGGTAGAAAAGGTCCACGATTTTCCATGCGTTGAAACGGGCAAATTCGATGGGATCATTGACTCATGGAAACAAGACTTCTCCTCCTGAGTAACGGATCCGACCTCATCGGAACAAAACCTACCGGATTCGCGCGCGATCAGGTTCGCGACTTCCTCGGTGATCAAACTCGGACGGTGCTCTTCATCCCATTCGCATCCGTCATGAAACCGTACAACGAGTTCGCGGGACGTGTGCGAAAGGTCTTTAGCCCGATGGGTTACGAACTGACGTCGATACACGACGCGACGGATCCGCGGCAGGCCGTTGAGAAAGCCGATGCGATCGCGGTGGGCGGCGGCAACACGTTCCACCTGCTCCGCGGGCTCTACGAAGCGCGAGTCGTAGAAACAATCCGCGATCGGGTTCGCGGCGGCATGCCTTATGTCGGCTGGAGCGCCGGATCGAACGTCGCCTGCCCAACGATCAAGACGACGAACGACATGCCGATCGTGCAGCCGCCGACGCTCGATGCGCTTGGTCTTGTGCCCTTCCAGATCAACCCGCATTACACCGACGCTCACCTTGCCGGTCACATGGGCGAGACGCGCGACGAGCGGCTCGCGGAGTTCGTCGAGGCGAACCCCGGCGTTTGGGTGATCGGCATCCGCGAAGGGACGATGCTTCGTCGCGAGGGCGGAACGATCCGGCTTATCGGAGACAAGCCTGCTCGGTTGTTCCTGAAGGGCGAAGAGCCTCGCAACATCCCGCCCACCGATTCGTACGATTTTCTGCTGCGTACATAATTTCCCGGCTGGTAGAATTTGGGTGATTTGATCCCAGACACCGAATATGCTGGTGCACCTTCATGAATATTCTGCTTTATAGCCCTGACAATGGTGTTACCCGGAACTTCATGCCTCACCTGTGGATGTTCCTCCTCAAATCCCTGACTCCGCCTGAACATAAAGTGTTTCTGATCGACGGAAACGCCCAACCGATGACGGAGGCGGAAATCGCGCAGTACGTCCGCGATAACCAGATCGAACTCTGCGGAATCAGCGCGATGACGCGAATGGCCGCCAGAGCGTATCGCATGGCTGACGCGATTCGATCGGCGGGCGCGAAAGTGGTTTTCGGAGGACCTCACGTCACGGAAGTTCCTGATGAGCCCCTGGGCAGGACCGATGAACCGAGACATGCCGATGCGGTGGCGCTGGGCGAGGCGGATCACACGTGGCCGAAAATCATTGCCGATGCCGCAGCAGGCCGGCTTCAAGAGGTATACAAACCGGTCAACGAAAACGGGAAGGAAGTCAAACCGTCGCTCGAGGACTACCCGGTGATTCCATGGGAAACGCTGGACCTCTCCCAGTTCAACGTGATGGGTAAGGTGCCCGGCGCCATTCGGACGTTCCTGCGACGATTCACGCACGAGTGGGAAAGTCTGTACATGATCCCCATCGAATCCGGCCGCGGCTGTCCGTACGGCTGCGATTTCTGCACGGTCACCGGCTTCTTTGGCGACGCGATCCGCTTCCGGTCGAACCAGAGCGTTGTGGACGAACTCCTCAGCGTGAAACGACGCGCAAAAACGGAACACGGCCATATGGGCGTGTTCTTCATCGACGACAATTTTGCGATCAACGTAAAACGCACGAAATCGCTGTTGCGCGACATAATCGACCAGGACGCAAGGTTGCCCTGGGTCGCACAGATCAGCATTAATCTTCTGAAAGACGAAGAACTGCTCGACCTGATTGCGGCCAGCGGCGGTCGATGGATCTTCATCGGTCTGGAATCCGTTGACGCGGAAAGTCTCAAAGCCGTCAACAAAGGTTTCAACAAGCCGGCGGACTACAAGCTGGCGCTCGACCGGCTCGCGGAACGGGGCATCTATGCGATCACGTCGTTCATCTTCGGGATGGACGGCGACACGCCCGGCGTAGCGCAACGCACACAGGAGGTAGTTGAAAGCTGGCCGCCAGGTCTGCCCGTATACGGGCTGATGACGCCATATCCAGCAACTCCTCTCTATGACCGTCTTCGTGATGCCGGGCGCCTCACCAGACCGAAACACTGGCTGGATTTTCGCCCCTTCCGCATGGCGTACACGCCCGATCGCATCTCGATCGAACAAGCCGAGGCCGAAGTTCGCGAAGCGTGGGGCCACGCCTACAGTCCGGAGGCGATCGCCGACGGCTTGAACCGGATTCGCAAAAGACCGTACGGTGAGCGCACCGTCATGTTTTTCGCGCGCCTCGCGTTCCGCGGCATCTACTTCCCTCAGATGAAACGGTGGCAGTGGTTTCATCTGATCTGGCAGAATCGGCGTCCGCTGCTGTCGCTGACCTACGAAGCTTTTCGCGAGTTGATGAAACACAAGAAGGCGCAAAAGAGCATGGCGGGAAGCGATAACCTCGAAGCAGTCCGAAAGACGTAGTCAAACCTCGAAACGACATCAGGAAAAATGGGCGCGCACGGATCCAAAGAGTCCAAAATCCATGCGGACCTGATCTCCGGGCGCGATGGGGATGGGTGTGATACACGTGCCTGTCGTCACAATCTGACCTGCCTTCATGCCGTCGCCGAACCGGGATAGCTCATTCGCAATCCACGTCAGCGCGAGACGCGGATCGCCCAGAACATTTGCGCCGGTCCCGTGCGACGTGAGTTCCCCGTTGCGATAGCCGTCCACCTTGTGCCGTGCGAGATCGATCGAACGCCAACTGCCAGCCGCCTCACCGCCCAGGATGAACCAGGAGGCGCACGCGTCATCTGCGATCAGCTGCGGAGCGCCGACCACGGTGAAGTCCTCGTAGCGAGAATCCGGAACCTCGATCCCCAGAAGCAAAGATTCGACCGCGTCCATGACTTCATTGAGTCGATACTCCGCCTCTCTCTTTTCGAGATCGCGCCCAAGCCGGAATACAAACTCCGCTTCGGCAACGCGCATGATGTTGCCGGTAAGTGAGACGGCGGTCCTGCGGTAGACCGCGTTGTCGTCGACCACGCGCTTACTCAGGAGCCGGCCTGCAAGAGGACCATCCACATTGATATGCGCCTGACCGGCGCGGCTCGTCGCCGCGATCTTCCAGCCGGTAACCTGCTGTCCGGACAGTTCCGCGAGCTTCGATTGAATCGCATACCCTGCGGCTCGATCCGTCGGGCGGCAGTTCGCGGGCAGTTCTCGAATTCGGCTCGACTGCTGCCAATGCATCCATAAGGTGCTCGCAGCAGTCTCGATATCCTGTGCCAATTACTCCTCCGTCTCGAGATCCACCTCGCCCCGATACCAGACAACAACCACGCCCTGAGATTGATCCGCCGAATGGCTGACGTTGATGAGACGGTCAGCGGGAAGCGTGTTTGCGAAGTCGGCCGCATCGGTGAACATCTGTTGCCACGAAGACATCGAACTCTTGAACATCTTGAACCGCACTCGCATGAGAAACCCTCTTTCGCGTGTGAATCGACCGTGACCATTGTCGCATCGCAAGCAAACTCTTTGAGTTACACTACGGGTTCTTTGGAGGATGGAGATGCATATCCTGTTGATGGCATTGTTGCTCGCGCAGGCACCGCAGGCTCAAAACACGCCGCCTCGGCCGGGTTTCCGGGCGGGCCCTCCGATCTTTCAGCAAAACTGCGGGACATGTCATGACGGGAAGCAGGCAGCGTCCATCACCGACCTTCAGAGTTATTCTCCGGAACGGATTTACGAAGCGCTGACTACGGGCAAGATGAAGGATCAGGCCGCGCAACTGCCGGATGTGCAGAAGCGGCAGATCGCGGAGTTTCTGGCGGCGCGTCCGATCGGTATCGACGAGGCGGGATCGATCAAGGCGATGTCGAATCCCTGCAGCAGCAATCCTCCAATGACCGACCCGGCCGCCGGCCCGTCGTGGAACGGATGGAGTGCGGGCGACAAGAATGCGCGCTTCCAGTCCGCGAGCGCCGCCGGGATTACGGCGGCCCAGGTTTCCACATTGAAACTCAAGTGGGCGTTCGGCGTTCCGAAAGCTGTCGAAATGCATTCGCAGCCGACGATTGCGTCCGGCCGCGTCTTTTTCGGCAGCGATGCCGGATACATTTATTCGCTCGATGCGCGGACCGGCTGCGTCTACTGGGCCTTCCGCGCCGATTCGGGAACGCGCACGGCTCCGTCGATAGCCCCGATTCAAGGTCAGGGCGCAACGCGTTACGCCGTGTACTTTGTCGATGTCCTCACGCGGACCTACGCACTCGATGCGCAAACCGGCAGGTTGCTGTGGAAGACGCTCGCCGGCGCGCATCCGCGAGCGAAGAGCACAGGATCGGCGACCGTCTCCAACGGCCGGGTTTTCGTTCCGATGTCAGCGATGGAGACCACGACCGGTGCCGTCCTCACGTATGAATGCTGCACGTTCCGTGGCCACGTTACCGCGCTGGATGCCAATACGGGGAAGAAACTCTGGACGACGTTCGTCATTCAGGAAGAACCCAAACCGCGAGGGAAGAATAAGCAAGGCGTCACGCTTTACGGTCCGGCAGGCGCTTCAGTCTGGAATCCACCGACTGCGGATCCGAAGCGCCGCCGAATCTATGTCGGCACCGGCAACGGGGTTGCGGAACCGGCGAGCGAAGGCACCGATGCCATCATCGCGATGGACATGGAAACTGGAAAGATCGTCTGGCAGCACCAGGAATATAAAGGCGACGTTTTCATCAACAACTGCCGCGCGACCGGTGAGCCCGGCGATAACTGCCCTGCTAAACTCGGACCCGACTACGACTTCGGCGGCTCCGCGCTCATCATGCACACGCTGCCGGATGGGCGGGACGTGATCATTGCCGGAAGCAAAGGCGGTGTCGCGATCGCGTTTGATCTGGACAAGAACGGCGCCGTCGTCTGGCGCACGAATATCGCGGAGCGGCCGCCGTCGGCGGCCGGCCTCATCGTATTTGGCGGCGCGTCGGACGGCGAGAATGTGTACTATGGGCTGAATCAGCCCGGCGGCGGCATCGCAGCCGTGAAATTGTCGGATGGCTCCCGGCCCTGGACAGCGAAGATCGCAGCGACCGGCCCCGGAAATCCCGCCGCAACGTCGGCTATTCCTGGCGTGGTTTTTACCGCAACTTCGGACGGCATTTTGCGCGCTCTCTCGACGTCGGATGGTCAGGCGCTTTGGCAGTACAACACCGCGCAGGCACATGAGACGGTCAACGGAGTTGCAGCCAGAGGCGGCAACATCGGCCAGGCAGGCGCCACGATCGCGGGTGGAATGATATTTATAGGATCGGGCTACGGAACCGGCAACACCGGCTTCGGAAATGTGCTGCTGGCCTTCGGTCCGGAGTAACCGCAACTAAAACTAAAATGATGAGCAGGAAGTTTCACCAGACAGACGATTTACGCATTCAGGAGATCAAAGAGCTCTCGGCTCCGGATGCGATTCGAAACGAATTCCCACTGACTGAACGTGCCGCCGAAGTCACGTACGAGGCGCGACAGGACATCCATCGGATTCTACATGGAGCCGATGACCGGCTGCTGGTCATCATCGGTCCGTGCTCGATTCACGACACGAAAGCCGCCATCGAGTACGCCCACCGGCTGAAAGCGCAGAAAGAGCGATTTCAGGCGGATCTGCTGATCGTCATGCGCGTGTATTTCGAAAAGCCCCGCACAACCGTCGGCTGGAAGGGACTGATCAACGATCCGTTCCTCGACGGCAGCTTCCAGATCAACGAAGGACTGCGCACCGGGCGCCGGCTCCTGGTCGAGTTGAATGAAATAGGTATGCCGGCAGGAGTGGAATATCTCGATGTGATTTCACCGCAGTACATCGCCGATCTCGTCAGCTGGGGCGCCATCGGCGCTCGGACGACGGAGAGTCAGGTGCATCGCGAGCTGGCATCGGGCTTGTCGTGCCCTGTCGGTTTCAAGAACGGCACGGACGGAAACCTCCGCATCGCGGTGGATGCAATCCGAACCTCACAGCATCCGCATCATTTTCTTTCGGTCACGAAAGCGGGTCATTCCGCAATCGTCTCTACGCTCGGCAACGAAGACTGTCATGTGATCCTCCGCGGGGGCAAACAGCCGAATTATGACGCGTCCAGCGTGGACGCCTCATGCAAGGAACTTGCGGCAGCAGGCCTCGCGCAACGCGTGATGATCGATTTGAGTCACTCGAACAGCCAGAAGAATTACATGCGCCAGATCGACGTCGGAAATGAAGTGGCCGCTCAGATCTCGGGCGGAGAAAACCGGGTGATCGGCGTCATGGTCGAAAGCAATTTGAAGGCGGGCCGGCAGGACCTGGTCAAAGGCAAGGAACTCGTCTACGGCCAAAGCATCACCGACGCATGCATCGGCTGGGAAGAAAGCGCGGCGCTGATGGAGAGATTTGCAGAAGCGGTGAGAGAGAGACGGCTGGGCCAGCTGGAAGAAGATTAGCCTTATCGACCCTTAGGTATAAACGCCAAGGCACAAAAGCCTAATTCGGGGACAGTGAGCAATTTCTGAAGTACAAGAAATTGCTCACTGTCCCCGAATTAGGCTTTTGTGCCTTGGCGTTTTATACGTTTCTACGCTCGGACGTACTTATTGAACCACGCCACAGTCCGATCCCACGCAATCTTCGCCTGGGCCTCGTCGAAACGCGGTGTCGTGTCGTTGTTGAACCCGTGATTGGTACCCGGATAGATGTACCCCTCGTAGTTCACTTTCGCCGATTTCATGGCCGCCTCGTATGCCGGCCAGCCTGCATTGATGCGATCATCCATCGCGGCAAAATTAATCAGCATGTTTGCTTTGATCTTCGGCACATCGGCCGGCGGAGGCGTAGCGCCATAGAACGGAACGCCGGCATTCAGCGCGTCGCCGAGCCGGACAGCCAGCGTGTTGACCACGCCGCCGCCGAAGCAGAATCCGACAGCTCCGATCTTGCCGTTACCTTCCGCATGACCCTTAAGCCAGGTCGCGGACGCCACGAAGTCTTCGGTTCGTTTCGCGCCATCAAGTTTTCCGAACAGTTGGGCTGCCTGCTCTTCCGTGCCGGGATATCCGCCGACCGGCGCCAGAGCGTCCGGCGCGAATGCGACGAAATTGGCCACGGCAAAGCGCCGCGCGATGTCCCGGATGTGCGGATTCAGTCCGCGATTTTCATGAACGACCAGAACGGCCGGCAGCTTGCCGCTGGATTTTGCCGGACGCACAAGGTAGCCCTTCACAGTCCCGTTGCCCTGCGGGGACTGATGGGTCGCTTCTTCACCACGAATCCGGGGGTCGGTAGCCGCCACCACCTCTCCGAGAACGAAATTCGGGCGGAGGGCCTCCAACATTGCCGCGGCAGTCATGCCGCCCACCGCGTACTTTGAAGCTTTGTCGATAAACTCACGGCGATCGATGCCGCCATGAACGTAACGGTCAAACAGGCCAAGAACTTCCTTAGGGAAATCGCTTGCTTTCATGCGTTGCATACGGTGACTCCTTTTTTTTATTTGAGTTTTATTTGAGCGGCGGAAGCATACCACGGGACAGAGAAATTCGGGGACGGTCCCCGAATTTCGAGCAGAATGTTTTTGTATGGAACCAAACGCCGATCTGATTCCCATCGATTTCCTTCCGGCGCGCGTCGACGTCGAGCGCAGGCCGGACGGCACCCTCATTCTGCGATCACCGGAACCACCGAAACCTTTGGCCCGCGCCATTGGTGTGTTTCTCGAACGATGGGCTGCCGAAAAGCCGGAGGACGTTTTCCTGGCGCAGCGCGATGGTGAAACGTGGCGCAAGATCACGTGGGCCGAAACTCGGCTCCAGGTATACGCGATCGGAACAGCGCTGCTGGCACGAGGCGTCTCCGCGGAGCATCCGGTCGCTGTCTTGTCGGACAATTCCATCGAACATGCTTTGCTTGCGCTCGCAGCCATGCACATCGGCGCGCCGGTAGCTCCGATTTCCCCGGCGTATTCTTTAATGTCGAAGGATTTCGCAAAGCTGAAGAGCGTCCTCGACCTTATCGAACCGCGCTTGATCTTCGTCGATAACGTGAAGCCGTTCGAGCGAGCGCTCGCCGCGATCGCACATCGCGATTTCGAACTCGTGTCGTCAGACAATTTCTCGACATTGACGCAACACACGGACGCAGCCGCCGTAGCGCGGGCTTTCGACGCCATCCAACCGGACACGATCGCGAAATTCCTTTTCACGTCGGGATCCACCGGAGACCCGAAGGCGGTCATCAATACACAGCGAATGCTGTGCTCAAACATACAATCTCGAGCGCAGGCCTGGCCTTTTCTGGAAAAAGAGTCGACGGTTCTTGTCGACTGGCTTCCATGGAACCATACGTTCGGAGGCAACAACTGCGTCGGCCTGGTGCTCGCCCATGGCGGCACGATGTACATCGACGGCGGCAAACCGGCTCCGGGCCTTATCGAGACGACGGTGCGCAACCTGCGCGACGTCTCGCCTACGATTTATAACAACGTACCGCGCGGATACGACATGCTCATTCCGTTTCTCGAAAGTGACGCTGAGTTGAGGCGGTCCTTTTTCGCTCAGCTCAAAATCATCCTTTACGCTGCCGCTGCGCTGCCCACGCACCTCTGGGATCGGCTGGAGCACCTTTCGATCAGCGAAACCGGAAAACGCGTTCGAATGGCCTCCGGATGGGGGTCGACAGAGACTGCACCCCAGGTGACCATTGTTCATTTTCAGCCCGTGCGAACAAGCGTGATAGGACTGCCGAGTCCGGGCTACGAATTGAAGATGGTGCCCGTCGGCTCGACCGGCAAGTACGATTTGCGTGTTCGAGGTGCGAACGTGACGCCGGGATACTGGAAACGGCCTGATCTGACCGCCGCCGCCTTCGACGACGAAGGCTTTTACAAAATGGGCGACGCCGGATGCCTGGCGGACCCGGACGATCCGGCGAAAGGGATCGAGTTCGCCGGTCGTCTGGCCGAGGATTTCAAATTGATGAGCGCCACGTGGGTACATGTCGGCGAGCTGCGCGTCCGTGGAATTGCGGCGCTTGCGCCCTTTGCGCAGGATATCGTCGTTACAGGGCACGATCGCGAGGACGTTGGATTTCTGATTTTTCCGAAGCACGGCACCGACATTCGGGACCCGCAGATCCGCGAGCATATCCGGCGAGGCCTCGCCAGCCTTCGCGACGAAGGCAGCGGAACATCGACGTACGCAGCGCGCGCGATATTACTTGAGGAACCGCCCTCGATTGATGCCGGAGAGATTACCGACAAAGGCTATATCAACCAGCGCGCGGTGCTGGAACACCGTGCGGCGCTGGTGGAGAAGTTATATGCGGCGCCGGTCCCGCAAGAGGTCATTCTGCCCGCCTCCTCCTGAGACAGGGTGCGCGGTGCAAGGCTGCACATTACTGGTGTGCATTTTCATCACCACATCGATCAGTGATGCACGCCGGGAGCTTCGTGACCGGTGCGCGCAACGTACTCGATATAGGAACCGGGGTAGACGTGCGGCTCGAGGTCGGTGCCTGTTTCTCCGCCGAGTTCGAGCACTCGCGTGCTCAGACCGCGCAGGAAGGTACGATCGTGTGAAACAAACAGCATGGTTCCTTCAAAGTCCTTGAGCGCGTCGATCAGCATTTCCTTGGTTGCAACATCCAGATGATTCGTGGGCTCGTCGAGGACAAGGAAGTTCGGCGGATATAGAAGCATTCGCGCCATCACCAGTCGCGTCTTCTCTCCACCGGAGAGCGCGCGGACTTTCTTATCGACGTCTTCTCCTGAAAACTGAAAGGCGCCGGCAAGGCTTCTCAGTGAGCCGATGGATTCGTCCGGGAAATCGCGCTGCAGTTGCTGATCGATCGTAAGGTCGGGATTCAACAGGTCGAACGCCTGTTGCGCGAAGTATCCCATCGTGAGACTCGCGCCAAGGCGCACTGTGCCCGAGTCCGGCTTGACGGCTCCAGCGACGATCTTCAGGAGCGTAGACTTCCCCGCTCCATTCTTACCCATGACGCACCAGCGCTCACCGCGCCGTATGTTGATATTGAACCTGTCGTAAACGACGCGTCGTCCATATGCTTTTTGGATGTTCTCGAGCGAAACCACTTGATCGCCGGAACGCGGCGGCTGCCGGAAATCGAACTTCACGATCTTGCGTTTCTTAGGCAATTCGATCTTCTCGATCTTGTCGAGCGCCTTGACGCGACTCTGAACCTGCGCCGCTTTTGCGGCGTGAGCGGCGAAGCGTTCGATGAATCGCTGCTCTTTCGCCAGCATCGCCTGCTGCCGGGCATATGCCGCCTCGCGGTTCGATTCGCGAATCTGCCTCTCTCGCGCATAGAAGTCGTAATCGCCGGAGTAAACCGTGATCTCTCCGCTATCGATCTCGGCAATCTTCGTGACCACGCGATTCATGAACTCTCGATCGTGCGAGGTCATCAGCACGGCTCCCGGCAACGACTTAATGAAATCCTCGAGCCAGACAATCGACTCGATATCCAGGTGATTCGTCGGTTCGTCCATCAGCAAAACATCCGGACGGCCAAGCAGCACGCGCGCCATCGCGACTCGCATTTTCCAGCCGCCGGAGAGTTCACCGACATCGCTGTCGATCCGTCCATCGTCGAAGCCGAGCCCATGCAGAACCTCGCGAGCCTGGCTCTCGAGCCCGTAGCCGCCGAGGTGATCGTATTCCTGCTGCACTTCGCCGAAGCGTTCGAGAATGTCGTCCATCTCTTCAGCCTGCGTTGGATCAGCCATCGCGTGCTGAAGCGCTTCGAGTTCGTGGTGCAAGTCGCCCACGTGGCCGCTTCCTGCGATCGCCTCGTCCAGGACCGATCGTCCGGACATTTCCGCGACGTCCTGCCGGAAGTATCCGATCGTGAGTTGCTTCGGAACGGTCACATCGCCATCGTCTGGCGATTCTTCTCCGACGATCATGCGGAATAGTGTCGTTTTACCCGCGCCATTCGGCCCAACGAGTCCGACTTTTTCGCCCGGATTGAGTTGAAAGGATGCGTCAACGAAAAGCACCTGCCGGCCATATTGCTTGTTGATACGAGAGAACGAAATCATCGTGAAGCCAGCGTAGCTTCATTTTGGAGGTAACGCCATAGAGCGGTTATGCTTGAGGTCTATGACTAAAAACATGATCCGCTCGCTGACTCTCTTCTTTTCCCTCAGCGCCATGATTGCCTGCGCACAGAACTCGCCATCCGGCGCCTCCACAGCCAAGCTCGATACCGAAGAGCAAAAGACACTGTATGCGCTTGGCCTTTTGCTGGGAAGGAACGTCAAGACGCTTTCATTAACGCCGCAGGAACTGGAGCTTGTCAAAGCAGGGCTCAACGACGCCGCTACCGGAGCGAAACCCCAGGTCGAAATCGAAACCTACGGCCCGAAAGTAAACGAACTTGCTCAGCAGCGCGCCGCGGCAGCGTCCGAAGGGATAAAGAAAAAGGGACAGGAGTTTGCGGACAATGTCGCCAAGGAAAAAGGAGCGACGAAGACCGAATCCGGAATCGTGATCCGAACGATCACGCCCGGTTCCGGCGCGAGTCCGACCGCGGCCGACGTGGTCAAGGTCCACTATGAGGGCAAGCTGATTGACGGCACGGTCTTCGACAGTTCCATCAAGCGCGGCGAACCCGCTGAGTTCCCGCTGACGGGTGTCGTGCCGTGCTGGACGGAGGCGCTGCAGAAGATGAAAAAAGGTGAGAAGGCCCAGGTCGTCTGCCCGTCAGCGGTGGCATACGGCGATCGCGGCGCGCCTCCCGATATTCCGCCCGGCGCTACGCTGAGCTTCGAAATCGAGCTGCTCGATTTCCACAAGCAGTAACCCGAAGGATCTACCTGGCGATCGCGTAGGTCGCCAGGGCCGCCCAACCGATCAGAAACAGCAAGCCACCGAGGGGCGTGATGGCTCCGAGGCCGCCCACACCGGTGAGCGTCAGCGCATAAAGACTTCCCGAAAACAGAACGATACCCGCGACGAAGGACCAGCCCGCTACAACCAGCAGATGGGCACGACCCATCTGTCCTATGGCCGCAGCCACGATCAGAACTGCGAACACGTGGTACATCTGATAGCGAACGCCGGTTTCGAACACCGTCAGCGTGTCCGGCGAGAGCCGAGCCTTGAGCGCGTGCGCGCCAAACGCACCAAGCGCGACGCCGATAAATCCGAGTACCGATCCGATCAGAAAGAATGTGCGATCCATGACGCCATCTCGAGGGTTATCGGAGCGTCGCAAACGCCGGGCCGGACTCGCCTCGCGGCAGAAGACTCGGGCCGGATGGCGAAAAGACGGCCTTCGGTTCGATCTTCGGATCGATCAGGATTCCCAGGAAGCAGTTCTGCATCTCTTCCCAATTCTGATCTCCCCATAAAACCAGCTTGTTGGGATCCGGGTTGAACTTGTTGTTAGCGGAATTGTCGTAGTGGGCCAGTCCGATGATTCGCGTCCCCTTCGGCAAGTCGATCGGCTTCGCCAGGTCGTATCCGACCTGCCAGTTGAAATCCCACTTCGCTTTGAAGACTGTCTCGGACTTGCCGGAAGGCAGAACAACGCGAAGCTCATAATCCTTTCCGCGAAGGTGCATGTGCGGCTGCACATAAACCAGCCTCGCATCGACGTTTGTCGTCATCTCGGAAACGATTTCGGCGTTGCCCTGGCGTGGCGGGATGGCGAGATTCGAACCGGTCGGACCGTTGTGCATAAAGTAACGCCGCTTCGGTGGGTTCTTCGCGAACACGAGACCGACGCGTGAACGGTCTGTGGCGGCCTTTCCGACCGCGGTGTAGTGCATGTTGAAAACGAGGTCGGAACCCTTCGGAATGAACTTCGCGGATTCATACAGGCTGAAATCCTGAGGGCCGAGTCCTGGATTGAACTTGCCGAGCGTGTCGGGCGCATCCTCTTTCGTCATGGCGAGACTGCCTGTTTCGTACGCTTCGCCGGGTATTGCATCTTTCATGAAAGTCATTCCGGGTCTTCGGACGAGCACTCGGCCGTGATGCAGGACCTGCTTATTGCCCGGCCGCATTTCAGCCGCGACCACCCAACGGTCTTCGGGGAAGTTCACTTTAACCAGGATGTTCTGATAGCTCACGGTGCCCGACGCCGGCACATCAAAGTCCTTCGGCATTTCAATGATCATGTCGGGCTTGATATTCCAGCCATCCTGGAAAGTTCGCGGAGGCGGCATGTCTTTCGATTCGCCCTCGACCGCGCCGTCGTCGGCCCATTTGCTGAGTGTTTGGATTTCTGCGTCGCTCAGCCGGCGATCGTTGGCGAAATGCCCGTACCCTGGATCGGCAAACCACGGCGGCATCTGCCGGCTCACGACGGCATTCTTGATCGCCTTGGCCCAGGGCCGCGCATCCTTATAGGTGAGGAACGACATGGGTGCGATCTCGCCTGGACGATGGCACGTCTGGCAATTCTTCTGCAGGATCGGCAACACATGCTTGTTGAACGTGACGGATGCCTGCGCTCCCTGCTGCGACTCGGCCGGCATTGAAGCAATAACGAAAATTAAGCCAACGAGCAGGCCAATGATCGCGATTTGTCTCGATTTCATATCGATCCTCCCGATGCAAACCCAACGTTTATAGTTGAGTTGTACGTTTTAAGGCAAACGGATTAGAGTACGCGATATGAATCTCCCCAAGAGACTGTCGATTCTGGTGATGGCTATCGCTTTCCTGACCCCGGTGTCGCCGATCGACGCCCATCACTCGTTTGCCGCCGAGTTCGATGCGGACAAGCGGACTCAACTGACTGGCGTCGTGACGAAAGTGGAATGGATGAATCCGCACGTCTGGTTTTACGTCAACGTGAAGGATGAAGCCACCGGCAAACTGATCAACTGGGCGGCGGAAATGGGCAGCCCGAATGGTCTGATGCGACAGGGCTGGACGCGAAATACGATGCAGGTCGGAATGGTCGTCACCTTCAATGGCGCGCTGGCGAAGGACGGAAGCAACCGGGTGAATGCGAGCAATGTGACTGTGGATGGAAAGAAGCTTGGCGCGGCGTCGAGCGAGGGCGCTCGGTAATTCGGGGACGGTCGCCTAAATTCCCTAATTGCACTACAAATTAGGGAATTTAGGCGACCGTCCCCGAATTACTACTGACGCTGTATACGGAAATCGCCTTTCACATTCCCATGCGACCACGTCCCGACGATCGACCGGTTGGACAACCCGAGGTTTTCGATCTTCCCGTCAACGACGTATGTAATCATCTGACCGGCCGCAGTCTTCACATCGGCTTCGAAGTGGACCACCCATCCCTTGGGTTCAAGCGTTGCATTTTTCAACGCGACCGATCCTGGCCCGGGATTGACCATTCCGGTGATTTGTTTTCCGTCCCAGTCCATATAAACGGTCACCTGATTCCGGTCCGTCTTGCTTGGTCCCCAATCGCCGAGCCAGGTGCCCTTTAACGGATGTCCCTCCTGCGCGAAGGCAGTGACAACCAGCGTCAAACATGCCAAAAGGCTGACCAAAAAAATTGCTTTAGCTCGCATGATCCTCCTCGAAACTGAATGCCGTGAAAGCGGGCAAAATATTAGCACCAGTTGAAAAAAACCAGAACACGGATTTATATTAGTCGCCACTAATTGGTCGAGGAATGTACTCAAGGAGAACTCATATGAAATGGATTTTTAGTCGAACTGCGATGTGGATATGGGCAACGCTCGCACTGGCGACAATGGCGTTTGCCACCGTCCAGGAACCGCAGCTCCCGGAAGGCGAAGGAAAGAAAGTCCTGCAGACCGCCTGCACGGCGTGTCACGGCCTGGAAGGGACAGTACGGCTGAAGCTCGACAAGCCAGGATGGGAAGGCCTTGTCTCGTCGATGGTTTCGAATGGAGCTCAGGTGGATACGAAGGATTTCCCCGTTCTGATCGACTACCTCGTGAAGAACTTCGGCAAGGGCGGAGCCGCTCCAGCCCCGGCGCAAACCACATCAAACACGGACGCTGCCGCCAAGAAAATCCTTGATGAAGGCTGCACATCCTGCCACGACCTGGATCTGGTGACCGGCCAGCATCTCGGCAAAAACGAGTGGTCCGCCATCGTGACTTCGATGATGGCCAAGGGTGCCAACGTCGGTGACAAGGACATGCCGGTCCTCGTCGACTATCTCGTCAAAATGTACGGACCCAAAAAGTAGTGTTCGGTCGAAGGGCGCCTCAAACGACGGCGCTCTTCCATCGTCGAATGGTTCTCTTATGAGAATCCGTTGGCTTTTCGTGTTATCCCTTCTTCTCGGGATTTCCACTCCTGCCTTTGCACACGACATCATTACAACTCCTGTAACGTGGAATCGAGAGATCACCCGCATCTTCCATGCACGCTGTGTGGCATGCCATCGTGAAGGCGGTGCAGCTTTCCCCATGACCGAATACCAGGCGACGTTCCCGTGGCGCACCGCGATCAAGGAAGAAGTGCTGGAACGGCGGATGCCGCCGTGGGGCGCCGTCAAAGGGTTTGGCGATTTCCGTAACGATCAGGCGCTGACACCGGAACAACTGGAATTGATCGTGAGCTGGGCTAAGGGCGGATCGCCCGAAGGCGATGTAAAGGACGTCCCCGCCAAAGACAAACTCGACGAGATGATGAAGGAAAGTCTCTGGTTCGGCAGTTCCGTCAAACCGGCCCGCGTGCCCGGCGAGCTTGTGGTGAAAGGCGATTTCAAGCTGACCCGGCGATTCCTGCTGGACGGCCTCTTCCCACAAAACGTGCCGGCCGGCGGATCGTTTCAGATCATCGCGGAATTGCCCGATGGACGCGTCGAACCCTTGCTGTGGCTCGACGGGTACAGGCCCGAGTTCACGCATTCATTCCTGTTCCGCACTCCAATTGACCTGCCTGCCGGGACGGTCATCAGCGGAATTCCGCCGGGTTCCAGCGTCACCCTCCTGCCCGCAGGAAAAAATTGATATGCGAGCGACGCTTTTAGCTCTGATCGTCGCATTAATAGCGGGCCAGGCTCCGGTCCCCGCGCCGCTTCCTTCGCAAAATCCGAACGAAGTCTACATTTGCCCCATGGATCCGGACGTCCGGTCGCACAACCCGGGCAAATGCGCTCGTTGCGGAATGGCGCTCGTGGCTGGGCTGCCCGATCCGGTGGAATATCACCTGGATTTGAATGTGAAACCGCGGCCTGTCCGGCCTGGACAACCGGCGAGCCTCGAGTTCACCGTACAGGACCCCTGGAAGAACCGGCCGGTCACGACGTTTCAGGTCATCCATGAAAAGCTGTTTCACATGTTCGTCGTGAGCCAAGACCTCGAGGTGTTCGTCCATAATCACCCGACTCTGGGGTCGGATGGGAAATTCCATTACGACTACGTCTTTCCGAAAGCCGGCATGTATCGCGTTCTGGGCGACTTTTATCCGGATGGGGCGACACCGCAATTGATCGCCAAGACAGTGCTGGTCCCCGGCGCAGCGCCAAAGCCGGTCGCTCTGACTCGCGATTACTCACCGAAAGATACGGAAAACCTGACGATCGAGCTCGAAACCGAACCGGCACAACCGATCTCAGGCTCGGAAACGCGGATGGTCTTCCGGCTGAAACCCGACGACGGCATGGAGAAATACCTCGGCGCGTGGGGACACATGCTCGTCGCAAGCGTTGATCTCATCGACATGGTCCACGAGCATCCCTTCATCGCTGACGGAGGCCCGCAGGTTCAGTTCAATGTGGTCTTCCCCCGCGCAAAACCTTATCGCGTCTGGGTGCAGTTCCAGCGCAGGGGTGTCGTCAATACGGCCCACTTTGATGTTGTGGTGAAGGAACTCGGGAAATAGAAACACAAAGGCGCAAAGGTGCCAATTCGGGGTCGGACGCTTGCCTTATCAGCTCGATGCGTCTGACCCCGAATTGGCGCCTTTGTGCCTTTGCGCCTTTGTGTTTTCTCTAGGGTGCAAGTGAACCGAGATAGGCGGAGATCGCGACGATGTCGTCGTCCGTCAACTGCGCGACCGGCTTCTTCATGAGCTGCGCATCCAGCCCGTTTCTCTCGCCGTTCTTGAAGAGATAGAGCTGCCGCGCGATGTAGATGGAGTGAACTCCGGCGAGTCTGGGCACCGCACCGAGTCCTTTCAGGTTGTCTCCATGACAGATCCCGCACGCGATGGTTTTCCCGTTACCGCCCGTTTCAACCAGGGCCTTGCCTCTCGCGACGCTGCCGGTCGGCACATTCGCGATGAAGCCGGATTTGGGATCACGGTTTCGGGCTCTGGCCGGGTCGTCCGGCAGCGTAACGATCCGATTGCCGATGGCTTCGGTCGTCTTATCGGGATGCGGATAACGCATGCGGCCCGGACCGATGTAGGTCTTTGGAACGGTCGCCGATTCAACTACGCGATTCCATGGCGCGGGCTTGCGCGCGGCAAACCACTCGGCAGACTGCTTCATTTCTTCATCGGTCATGGCTGCCGCAATCCCATTCATGCGCGACATGTCTTTCCGCGCGCCGCTCTTGAAATCCTGAAGCTGTCGAATGATGTAGGTCGCATTCAAACCGGTGAGATCCGCGGACTCCGGATGGCCCAGACCGGACATCAAATGACATGCGCCGCAAGCGAGCACCGCTCCGCGTCCTTTCAAAATGACATCGGGCTTTGGGACATTCTCTTCCGGGAACCAGTCCGGAGGCGCCGACAGATTCTCGACGTCCGCGCGCGTGTATGTCCTTGTGCTTCCCGGAATCCGGATCGGCCCGGATTCCTCCGCGGAAGGCGGCTGCACGGGATCAATCACCTGAAAAGCCCAGGCCGGCTCACGCAGTTTGCCCAGTTGAGGCGCTGCGATGGATAACGCGGAAACGGAAAGAATCAACATGGCAACGACAATCCTGAGAATCCTCATCCGACCTCCTTTATGAGTGCGTTGTGAATGATAACAGCGTTGTGCTAGCTTCGATTCCCATGAGAGACGACATCGTTAATACCGAAGACGAATACTTTCATAAGAAAGACCAGGAACTGCTGTCCAAGCTGCGCGCCGAGGCTGACGCGAAACGCGCCCAACTCACGGCCGAACACAAGAAGGAAGAGTACTGGATGCGTTGTCCAAAATGCGGCTCGAAGCTGAAGGAAGAAAGCTACGGCGGCGTCCAGGTGGACCGTTGCACGTCGCAGCCGTGCAGCGGAATTTTTCTCGATGGCGGAGAACTCGAAATCCTTCTGAAGGCGAAGGCTCCGCTGCTCAAGCGAATCCTTGGTCGTTGACGGAACCGGACCCTGAATGCGGGAGGGGCTCATGCGGATTTGGATGCTCATCGTCACCACTGCGCTCGTTGGCGCCGGTTCGATTCTTGCGCAGATCACAAGTAATCCCCTTCCCGCGCCCATCGAGAAACGCGGACTCGCGGTCGAGATCCGCGACCTCGTCCGCCTTCCGCAAACGCGCGGGATGCGTCCGGCCGATCAGGATGTGAACCCGGCCGGCTGGGCGCGCGTCAGCTTTGTTCGCGATCTCCCCGACGGCCGCCGCTTCACGAACGACTCGCGCGGCTTCCTGTACCTGCTGGATAAAAACAATCAGCCGACCGTTTACGCCAATGTCGCCGAGGCGTTTCCTTTCGCGATCTACAGCAGGCTTGAAAGTGGATTCATCGGATTCGACTTTCACCCCGAATTCGCGAAGAACGGATTGTTCTACACCGTGCATGGCGAACGCGCGGAAGGAAATCCTGCGGCAGTGAATTTCATACCGCCGGGATACACGACAGCCGATGTGACGCACCACAATGTGATCACGGAATGGCGCGCAACCAATCCCGCCGCGAACACGTTCACTGGAACGAGACGAGAACTGCTTCGTGTGGCGCACGTCGTCATGAATCTCACGCATCCATTCGGGAACGTCGAATTCAACCCGACGGCAAAACCCGGCTCGCGCGATTACGGCTTGCTGTACACCAGCGGAAGCGACCTGGGATTCAGCAACGGCGGCGGACCGAAGGCGAACAATCCCGGCCAGACCCAGCGTCTCGACAGCGTAATCGGAGCGATTCTGCGATTCGATCCGCGCAGCCCGTCGGTTACCGGCGGAACAAAGGGGCTCGGAGACTACACGATTCCGGCGTTCAACAAATTCGCCGCTGATGGGGATTCGAAAACGCTTGGCGAGATTTACGCATATGGATTCCGCAACGCGCACCGGCTCTCATGGGATCCGGCCGACGGCACGATGTTCGCGTCGGATATCGGCATGAACCACGTCGAAGAAATCAACATCGTCCGCGAAGGTGAAAACTACGGATGGATGAAGCGCGAGGGCTTCTTCGAGAACGGCATGACGCGGACGGGCGGAGCGTTAAATCAGTTGTATCCGCTGCCGCCGGACGTCATGAACGGCCGCGAAAAAGACGGATTTACCTACCCTGTCGCAATCTACGACCACGATGAAGGCCAGGCCGTTTCCGGAGGCTTCGCCTACAACGGCCGCATCCAGGCTCTGCGCGGCAAATTCGTGTTCGGCGACGTCCAGCGCGGACGGCTGTTCGCGGCCGATCTCGCCGCATTGAAGAAAGCCGACGACGGCATTCCTCAAACCGTCGCGCCGATCGAAGAGATCCAGCTCTACGTCCGCGACGCGAGCGGCAACCGGACCAACGTGACGCTTCCGCAACTGATCGAAAAGACCAACGGCGCTCCTTCGACGCGCGCCGACCTGCACATCAGCCGCAGCCGCGACGGGGAACTGTTCATCACTTCCCGGCAGGACGGCGTGATCCGGATGCTCGTGCCGGATTCCGGCACGAACTGACCGGCGTTCTCGACAGACTCCTGTTGACATTCTAAATGAATCGTCGCATTCTCCTCTAGAATGCCAAAAGAAGTCCTGCAGGGTACGCTCGATTTGATGGTCTTGAGAACTCTCGAGACGATGGGACCGCAGCACGGTTTCGGGCTCGCAAAGCGGATTCTCCAGATCTCTGAAGGTATCCTCGACCTCAACCAGGGAACTCTTTATCCCGCACTGCTCCGCCTCGAACAACGACGATGGATCAAGTCCAGGTGGGGCATCTCCGATAACAACCGTCAGGCGAAGTTCTACGAACTCACAGCGCGCGGCCGGAAGCAGATCGCAGAGGAAAGGGAAAACTGGGATCTTACCGTGTCGTTGATGGACCGTTTTTTGAAGGACTAGCTACATGTTGTCGAGACTGTGGAATCTGTTGCGCCGCAAAAAGCTCGAGCGTGAACTGGATGCCGAGTTTCGATATCACCTCGACTCTCTGGAAGCGGAATATCGGGAGCGCGGGCTTTCACCATATGAAGCGCGTCTGGCTGCGCGCCGCGATTTCGGAGGCGTGGACCAGATCCGTGAGGCCTACCGCGATCAAAGGGGAATTCCAATGCTCGAGACCTTATGGAGAGACATTCGCTTCAGTCTGCGCTCGATCAGGCGAACGCCGGCGATCACGTTCTCGGTCATTGCCACGCTTGCCATCGGCATCGGCGCCAACACCACGATCTTCAGTGTCGTCAACGGCGTCCTGATCAAGCCTCTGCCGTTCCCGGACCCGGATCGGTTGATCACAGTGTCCCACACGGCGCCGGGCGTGAATGTCGCCGACGTCGGTTCGGCTAATTTTCTGTATTTCACGGAGCGCGAACAAAACCAGACGATGGAAGGTGTCGGGTTATTCGGGCTGGGTTCGTCTACCGTGACCGGCCGCGGAGAACCGGAATTCGTTCGGCGTCTTTTTGTGACGTCCGATACGCTCCCGATTCTGGGAATCGAACCGGTCCTCGGCCGATACTTCTCGGAAAGCGATGACACGCCGGGCAGTCCGAACACGCTCGTCCTGAGCTACGGCTACTGGCAACGACGATTCGGTGGCGATCCTTCCGTGATCGGACAGAGCCTCATGCTGAATGCCGAACACTGGACCATCATCGGCGTCATGCCGCAGAGGTTTCAGTTTATCGACGAGCGGCTCGACGTGATCACGCCGAATCGTCTGGATCGGAACCAGGTCATGCTCGGCGCCTACTTCCGCCGGAGCATCGCACGCCTGAAGCCCGGTGTCACTCTGGAGCAGGCCAGCGCCGACGTGGCTCGCCTGATCCCTATCGCGATTGACAGCTTTCCTCCAATTGCCGGCACAACCAGAGAACTGACTCGAAATGCCAGACTCGCACCGAGTCTCAGACCGTTGAAGCAGGATGTCGTGGGCGACGTCGGAAAAACGTTATGGGTGCTCATGGCCACGATCGGCATCGTGCTTCTGATCGCATGTGCGAATGTAGCGAACCTGATTCTGGTCCGAACGGAAGGACGCCAGCACGAACTCTCCGTACGCGCCGCGCTGGGCGCGGGTTGGGGCCGAATCATGCGCGAACTGATCACCGAGAGCGCGGTGCTGAGTCTTATCGGAGGGACGCTCGGCGTGGGGTTCGCTTATAGCAGCCTGCGCACGTTACTCGCGATCGCGCCTGCCAACCTACCGCGCAGGGCAGAGATCGGGTTGGACGGCACCGTGATGCTGTTTGCGCTGGGCCTGTCGCTCATCTCTTGTTTGTTGTTCAGTGCGATACCGGTTGTCCGATACGCCAGGCCGCGACTGAACGCTACACTCCATGCAACCGGACGATGGTCGAGCGGAAGCCGCGAAAAGTTGCGGGCGCGCAGCCTGCTCGTTGTGGCGCAAGTGGCCCTGGCAATAGTGCTGTTGATTGGCGCCGGCCTCATGATTCGCACCTTCGAACAGTTGAATGATGTAAATCCGGGATTCTCCGAACCCGGTGAAGTTCAGACGTTCCAGATCGGGATTCCGGAAACGAGGATGCCGGACCCTGAGCTGACGGTTCGAAAACAACAGGAAATCCTGGACCGCGTACGCGCAGTGCCCGGCGTCGCTTCCGCGGCTTACATGAGCGACGTTCCCATGAGCGGCGGGACTGCTGCCGATCTGCTGGTTCCGGAAGGCAAAACCTTTGGACCGGGCGAAGCCCCGCGAAGCACTCAAAGCAGATTCATTTCCCCAGGGGTGTTCTCAACTTTGCGCATCCCGTTATTGATGGGACGCGACATGTCCTGGACCGACATTTACGAAAAACGGCCGGTCGTACTGATCTCCGAGAACCTTGCGCGAGCCGAATGGGGAAATCCGGAACAGGCTTTGGGAAAACGGCTGCGTGGCTCCTCACCGACGGATCAATTGCGGGAAATCATCGGCATCGTTGGAGACGTCCGCGATCGTGGCTTGAATCAGCCGGTCCCGCCGACTGTCTACTATCCGGTCTTTGCGGAACGCGTGTACAACATCCCTGTCTACGTCTGGCGTTCAGTGACCTTCACCATTCGCAGTCCACGCACAGGGACCGGGGCTTTTCTGGATGAACTTCGGAACGCGGTCTGGTCTGTCGATTCAAACCTGCCGCTCGTGAGCGTCCGCACGATGAGCGACCTGCTCGATGCATCGATGGCGCGGACGTCCTTCACTTTAGTGATGCTGGCGATCGCCGGCGCAATGGCGTTGCTGCTCGGAGTCATTGGAATGTACGGCGCGATTTCCTACGGTATATCGCAAAGGACGCGCGAGATCGGCGTCCGCATTGCACTGGGAGCTCAAAGCCGTCAGGTGCAAAGAATGTTTATGAAACAGGGCCTCCTGCTGACGGCTTCAGGCGTCGCGATCGGTCTGGCCGCTGCAGCCGCGCTCACCCGATGGATGTCCTCTTTGTTGTTTGAAGTGAGCCCATTGGACCCGCTGACTTATGCCGCCGTGTCCGTCGTCCTCGTTCTGGCGACTGCGATTGCGACATATCTGCCTTCCCGCAGGGCTACGCACGTAGACCCAATCGACTCTTTGAGAGCTGAGTAACGACAGACGGGAAATTCGGGGACAGTGAGCAATTGCCGAAGTACAAGCAATTGCTCACTGTCCCCGAATTTCCCGTCTTCTAGAAGTCGAACCGCAACTGAGCCTGAACCGTCCGGGTGCCGGTCTTCGTCGTGATCTGACCAAACGTACCGGTGTTGATGTTCAGGTTCGGGTTAGCCGGAGTCGGGTGATTGAACACGTTCGTGGCATCGACTCTGAGCGTCAGGTTCTTCTGCTCCGCCAGACGGACGCTCTTCTGCAGGTTCGCATCGAAGCTCCAGCTGCCCGGACCTTCGATCGTTCGCATACCGAGCGAGCCAAGCTGTCCGGGAGCAGCGTTCTGAAGAACGATATTCCCGTTGGCGTCGGCGAGCGCCGTGTTCGTGCAACGTTGCGAAAGAACCTGCGGCTGCTGCGAGCACGCGGGATCGGTGATTCGCTGGTATTGCTGCGAGAAGTAGGTTCCGAAAGGATCGGTAGCGGACCCGATCCAGCGGACCTGACCTTCACGCGGGAAGTCACCGACCACCACATCAGGCGTCCCATTCAGGTACATCGTGGTCTGCCCGACGACATTCAGCGGCGCTCCCGACGTCATGTTGATAATCGCGCCCATCTTCCATCCCTCGATGATCCGCGCAACCCATCCCGTCGTGCCGCCCGCGACGAGCCTGCCCGGACCGAACGGCAGATCAAACGTGCCGTGGCTCCGGAAGTCGTGCGTGCGATCAGTCCCCTGCAATGTGTAGTCCGCGCGCTGGTTCAACAGATCGCGGAATCCGGTGGTATTGGAATTCACGCCGAGGCTCCTGCTCCACGTATACGAGGCCTGATATTGCATGCCGTGGGTGGGCCGGAGAGTGAACTGTGCCTGCATCGAGTTGTAACTCGAGCTGTCCGAGTTCGTCCGGTAATTGATCGTATTGAATTGCGGATTCACGACGATGAAATTCGCCGGGAACGCTCCGCTGGACCGCAATAAACCCGCACCGCTGATCACGCCTGCCGGCTGTGTGGTGCCGAGGTTGGTCGAGCTCAGCGTCCGGGCGACCGCCACGTAATTGCCATTCGAGATGTTCGTGTAGAACGTGGCGTTACGACGCAGCGCTTCTGAACCGGTCACGTTCTGACCCACGATCAGCGGCGCTGCGGCCGTGCCGAGATTCAGCCCTTTCAACATCACGTCGAACATGGCGGCATCTCCGCCCTGCCGGGTGATATCGAGGGCCTGCAGGAGGCCGTTGCGGCGGAAGTCGGCGTCGTTCAGGTTGTAGCTTCCGTGCATCTTGAGACCCTTGGTGCCGATATAACGGACATCCAGAGTCATGTTCGACGCGAGCGAACGCGTCACGCCAAGCGTCATTGTCTGCACATAAGGCGTGGTGTAGCGCGCGTCGTAGATCGACACCGTCTGAGCGCGCTGCGTGAGCGGAATCGTCTCGAACGGTTTCTGGTTCACCGCGATCGGAATCTGAATGTTCGAAAAGTCTCGATACGCGCCGGTTCCGAGATCCGTCGGTTCATACGTGAATCCCGGCAGGTTGCCGACATCGAAATCGACCCAGGACAAGCTGTTTCCGGGGAGTTGATACGCGATCTGATAACCGCCGCGGAACGTCGTTTTGTCCTGTCCCAACCAGCCCGGTGACCATGCGAAACCGAATGCCGGTCCGAAGTTGTTTTTGTCGCTCGGCCAGGCGCCCTGCTTTGGATTGCTCGTGCCGGGGCCGACGAGAATCGTCTTCGACAACTCGCCTAACTGAGCCGTGCCGCCGGACATCCACGAATCGAAGCTTCGTCCCGAATATCCGAAGATCGCCAGGCTGCCGCCTTCAAGACCAGGCGTGTAGCCCTTGCCACTGGCGCTCACCAGATATGGCACGCGCATCAAGTCGTAGCGGACACCCATGTTGAAAGTAAGATTCGGAGTCACCTTCCAGTCATCTTTGATGAAGAAGTTGAACTCGTCCTGACGCCAGTCGCGAATTCGTCCGTATGTATTCGGAGGATTGTCGGGATGGAAATAGGTATCCCGGTAATCCAGGAATCGCGTGTCGGTAGGCTCGCGGATTTCAAAGCGTTGGCGCGTGTCGTTCACCGACCCTGCAAGAGAGAGCAGAATGTTCTGCGCCGTCGTGATGTTCGTCGGCAGGAATCCGATCGACGACAGCGTATCGATGCCTTTGACCGAAACGTCTCCCGCGCCGCCGTAGGCATGCGGGATGACGACATTGGGCGCCCAGCCGACAGTCGCGGCATAGCGGAACTCCCCGCCGAACTTCAGCGCATGCGAGCCTTTCGTCCAGCTCAAGGTTTCCGTGAAGTTCGACAGCGGACTCTTGTTGCCGAAGTCCGAGCATCCGCCGGCGCACGCGATCATGTGATCGTTGAAGAGCGTGGGATGCTGCATGACCGGCGTTCCGTTGAGCTGCGTCATGAAATCCCAGGCTTCCTTACCGTATTGCGTATTGTGGTACGCGGGAATGCTGTGAAGAGTCGTCACGCGGCGCCCGAATCGGAATTCATTCAGCAAGGTCGGCGACAGCGTGGAAACAAACTGCAGCGACTTCACGCTGGGATCGGTAATGATCTCGCCGTTCCAGCCGGTCGGCCACGGTGAGAGAGCGTTGTTGTCTGTATAGCGATGTTCCTGGCTCCAGCTTCCCGTCAGTTTGTGGTTCTGGTTGAAGTTGTGGTCGATCTTCACGTTGAACTGACGGCGTCTGAACTGATCCGGATCCTCACCCGTCGCCGCAGCGCCCGCGATCGTCCGGCGTGTCCAGCGATGCGTCGCCGTGTTCAAGCCATCGCCGCCGTTGAAGGCGTTCGCCTTCGGCATGTGTTGAATCAGCTTCTGCATGAAGCCGCTTGGATCCATGCGTCTTCGATCGGGGTCGCCCGGGTTGACCGCATCGCCAAATACGCTGAAGCTGCGGATCGGTCCAGTAGCGTTGGGAATCGCGGTGTAATCGAGAGGATTACCCAGCAGGTCCACCACGCGGGAGATGCGGGTGTTTCCGGTCAGCACAGGCGTAACTTCGGCATGGCCGTTGTTCACTCCCGGAAAAAACCGGAAGATGCCCTGGCGGGCCGTATCCGTCAGCACCGTGGTGTCTACGTTCTGTTTCTGAAGTCCGCGCTGTCCGTCGAACAAACCAAAAAAGAACGTCTTGTTGCGAATGACCGGACCGCCGAGGCTGGCCGTGTACTGATGCCGGTTGTACCAGGTCTGCGCAATCCCCTGCCGGTTGTTCGACCAGGAGTTCGCGTTCAGTGCGGAATTGCGGACGTTCCATACGGCCGCACCACGAAATTGATTCGTGCCGGATCGGGTTCGCACCTGAACCTGGGCAGAGCCGCGTCCTTCGACGTCGACTGCCGCCATGACGACGCGTACCTCTTCGACCATGTCCGGATTGATCGCGGTTGCGGAAGCCAGTCCCTGCGTGTGCCGGCCGTTGTTGACCGTCACGCCGTCCATCTGAAGATTGACGTTGCCCGAACCTCCGGCGCTGATGCCGGCAAAAGTCGTTCCGGCGCCGCCGGTTCCGACGACGCCAGGCATGATCGTCGCAAGATCCATTACGTTGCGTCCGACGAGCGGAATGTCCATGACCTGGCGTTCCGGAAGTACGTTGCCGATCGAGGCCGACACCGCTGTGATCAATTCATCGGCAGCAACTGAAACTTCCACGCTCTGCGTCACTGCGCCGACTTCCATAACGAAGTTCTGCCGGATCTGTACCGCAGTTCCAAGCGTCAGTCTGTAGGTGTTAGCCCGGAAGCCCGGCAGCGCCGCGCGGACCTCGTACGGCCCGGGCTGCAGGCTTTGAAATCGATATGTGCCGGCTTCGTTTGTAACGATGTTCGAAACAACGCCGGTATCAGTATTTCTTGCTGTGATTTCCACGCCCGGAATCAATGCGCCAGTGGCATCCGCCACGGTTCCGGTGAGCGTCGCGTTGATGACCTGTCCGAATGCGGCAGACGCGATCAGGAGAGAAAGAAGGATCACCATCCAAAAATGTTTCACAGTGCACCTCCAACAGGGCGGATTAGCAAAGGTTAAGCGGATCGGGGGGACGATAGTTGTCGGCGAGGCGTTCTGTCAATGCGGATATATAATGCGCGGCAGTCATGGGCTTGACGAAAGGAACGAAGCTCGAATCGTTTGAGATCGTCGATCTCCTCGGCGCTGGGGGAATGGGCGAGGTTTATCGCGCGCGGGACACAAGGCTGAACCGCGAGGTTGCGATCAAGGTTCTACCCGAAGCGTTCGCAACCGATCCCGAACGGCTTTCGCGATTCCAACGGGAAGCGCATGTTCTCGCCTCGCTGAACCATCCGAACATCGGCGCGATCCACGGCCTTCAGGAGAGTAGCGGCGGCCGGTTCCTCGTCCTCGAACTGGTGGAGGGCGAAACACTGGCCTCACGCCTGAAGCGTGGACCTGTTCCCGTTGACGACGCTGTTGAACTGCTGAAGCAGATTGCGGCGGCTCTCGAGGCGGCGCACGAAAAAGGCGTCCTTCATCGCGATCTGAAGCCTGCCAACATCCAGATCACTCCCGAAGGCGTCGTGAAGGTTCTGGATTTCGGACTCGCGAAAATGCTCGAGACGGACGTCGCGGCGCCAAACGATCCATCAAACTCTCCGACGCTGAGTGTGGGACAAACCCTCGGCGGCGCGATCCTTGGGACCGCGGCGTATATGAGTCCGGAACAGGCCCGCGGTCGCACTGTGGATAAACGGACCGACATCTGGGCATTCGGCTGCGTCGCTTATGAGATGTTGGCCGGTCAGCAGGCGTTTGGCGGCGAGACTGTCACAGACATCGTTGCGGCTGTCATGAAGGGAGAACCGGATTGGTCGCGGCTGCCGGCAGCGACTCCATCACCCTTGCGTTTATTGCTCCGCCAGTGTCTCCGGAAACAAGCCAAAGAGCGATTGCATGAAATTGCCGACGCCCGCATCGCCCTCGAGGACGCTTTCACGGAAACGGCACTGCCCGCTGCATCCGCTGCGAGAGTTCCGGCGAGGCGTTGGTTGGTTCTCGTTTTTCTGGTCTTTGTGATTCTTCCAGTGGTCGGATTTGTCGCAGGACGCATGTCTGATTCACCTGTGACGACGTACCTATCGGTGAGTCTGGGCCGCGGCGAAAAACTCGTCGGCAGCATCTCATCGGTACGGCCGAGCAGAACCGCGTTCGCGGTCCATCCAGAAGGAAAGGTCATCGTCTTTAACGGCGATGCGGTGGATTCACCGCCTCGGCTTTACATGCGTGAATTCGAGAAGCCTGAAGCGGTTCCCATAACAGGAACGGAATCCGCCAGAGGCCCGTTCTTTTCACCTGATGGCCAGTGGATCGGCTTCTTTGCCAATGGGCAGATCAAGAAGGTTCCAGCCGCCGGAGGGCCGGCCGTCGTCATATCCGACGTGTCCAAAGACACGTTGGGATTGTTCGGAGCCAGTTGGTCCGAAGACGGGACGATATTCTTTTCGGATCGCTCCGAAGGTATTTCAAAAGTTTCGTCTTCGGGCGGCACACCGGAAAGACTGACCACCAGCGACGGCGCCAAAGGAGAGCGGCATCTGCTCCCACACGTCCTTCCGGGCGGGAAAGCGGTGCTGTTCACCTCCGTCATTAATGCCGATTGGGCTCGCGCCAGAATCATGGTGTATTTGCCAGACACGAAGGAAATCCGTGAAGTCGTCCAGGGTGGAGCCGATGCACGGTACGTTTCTACCGGACATCTGCTATTCATCAAGCTGGGCGCGCTCACAGCGGTACCTTTCGACGCCCGGCAACTCCGAACGACTGGCGAACCGCTCGCGCTGATCGACAATGTGATGCAGGCCGTGAATTCCCCGAATGGAGATGATGAAACCGGTTCCGGGCAATTCGCACTATCGAGAACCGGCACCCTGGTTTATGCCGCAGGCGGTGTGCACTCTTCTGTCGAGTCCTCTCTGCTCTGGGTGGATCGAAAGACAGGCGCCGAACCATTAACGTGGATTCCGCCCGGTACCTATCGTTCGCCTCGTTTATCGCCGGATCAAAGCAAAGTCATCCTCATTAAATTTGGCGCAAGCCGTACCAGCGACGTCTGGGTCTTTGACATTCTGCGAGGAGCGCCGACCCGGCTGACGTCCAGCGGAAGCAATTGGCCGGCGCTCTGGTCCCCGGATGGAAAACGCGTGCTCTTTTCCTCCGACGCATCAGGAGTGAAGAATCTGTATCTGGCAAACGCCGACGGCAGCGGCCCGGTCGAGCGGATCACGACGAGCGAATACGATCAGGTCCCTTCATCCTGGTCGGCAGGAAATAACTCGATCGCATATCTCCAGTCCATTAAGGAAAAAATGCAGATCTGGGTGCTACCCATGGATGGAGACCGAAAGCCGAAACTCTTTCTGGAATCCTCCGATGTTCGGTATCCGGAATTCTCGCCGGATGGCCGATGGGTGGCTTACGTCTCTCGAGAAACGGGATCGTATGAAGTCTACGTACAGCCTTATCCAGGTCCGGGAGAAAAACATCGCATCTCGACTCAAGGCGGGGGGCAGCCCATCTGGACAGCGAACGGTCGCGAGCTGCTGTTCCGCGGAAGCTGGAGTGAATTCTTCTCCGCGAAGATCACAAGTCTCGATCCATTCCGAACCGAAACGCCTCAACTGATCTACCGCGAAAAAAGCGGCGGCTACGGCAGTACAACACCGATTCGAGCCTGGGAAGCAACTCCCGGCGGCGAGCGCTTCCTGGTCACCCAGGATCAGGAATCGAAAGACAAGCCGGTCACGAGTCTCGAACTCGTCCTGAACTGGGATAAGGAACTGCAGCGCCGGCTTCCGCTGAAATAACGACGTTTTTGCGTTATCAGGGTCCAAGGCGTGACGAACTTAAGGAGGCTGTCGTTGAGGGCGCTTCATTGGCCGGCCGCAAGCCTGATGGTCGTGGTCATCATATCGGGCCTCGCATTCGCCGGCTATACGAGCCGTCAGATCCGAACACAAGTGGACCTCGTAGTAGTTCCTGTCGGTGTTCGCGATTCTGAAGGAAGATTGGTGACCGGACTTCAAGCAGAGGACTTTTCGGTTTTAGAAGACGGTAAAACCCAGCGGATATCGAACTTCAGCCTCGACCCGATCCCGTTGTCCGCAGTAATTCTGATTGACGACGGAATGAGCCGGACGATGTTGAGACGCCTCTATCCCTATCCTCCGGTTTTACCTTCTCCGCTCATAACGTTCACCTCCGGATTCAGCGAATTCGACGAAGCCGCATCATTTAGATATGACCACAGCATTTACCGCCTTGCCGACTTTGCGAACAATCCATTTGCCATCGAAGAGAGCTTCAGGGAAATTGCGCAGATTGCCGAAACTCGGCCGGACGACCCGGCGGACATGTTGGCGGAGAAAGGACCAGGTTGGCTGCGGTCCATTCTGAATGTCCTCGGAGGTGGCGGCGATGGCGGCAGGCCAAGCGCTACGCCGGGAATGCCCCCGCCTTCGCCACGAGCGAATCCCAGACCGTCCAACCGGTTGATGCACGACGCAATCCATGATGCGGCACTCGCTCTACAGAGCCGGCCGGCAAATCGGCGGCGAATCATTGTCGTCATTTCCGACGGTAAAGACATTGGTTCGACCCACACGTTGGCGGAGAACACGGATTTGCTGTTGAACCAGGAGATTCAGTTCTACGCGGTCTCTATGAGTTTTGCGACGTTCGGATCGTTTGGCTTGTTGAGCGATTACGCCCGAGCCACAGGCGGAGACGCATATCCGGGCACATCGACAACATCGCTGGAAACGGCTTTTAACCAAATAACCGAACAGGCTCGAAATCAATACATCCTCGGATACGTCTCGAACAATACCGCGGGAGAAAGCGCTGTCTTCCGGAAAATAGAGGTCAGGATGCGTTCCCCTAAACACAAGGCGACCTACCGCAAAGGTTATATGCAGTATCCGAAGCGATGATGCGTTGATGCATTCCTCCCCACTAGCAGAGCGTCGAGGACGGCGATGTTCGCCCTTACTTCCCATCGACCGAGAACACGAGCAGCACATTCCCCGGCATGCCACCCCATTGCGCATAGCCGGAATTCACGAACACCATTCCATTCACGACAGCCGGCCCGGCGACATCCATCGACCCGCCGCGACCCGCTTTGTCGTTGACGGTCGGGAATTCGCGCGCAGTGTCCGTATCCCAAAGGACCGCACCCGTCGCGGTCGAGAAGGCGCGAAGGTGGCCATCAACGGAACCTGAAAACACGACGCCGGGAATGGCGGTGACTGCAGCTGATTGCGCAGGCGAACAGTCGGTGCGATTCGCAGCGCACGGCGTCGGCTTGGCGCTCCAGACGATTTTGCCGGACTTTAAATCGAGAGCGTGGAGACCGCCGCCTTTGTTTGGATCGAGAAAGGAGCGAACACCCTGCGGCAGGCTCGGATCCGGTTTGCTGCCGATGCCGATGTCGGAGATGGCGACGAACACTTTCTCGCCATCCGATGCCGACCCCCACTGGCTCCCGCCCAATGCGCTGCCCTCACCCGCTCGTGTCTGCCATAACACCGCGCCTTCGCGATCGGGATCGATGGCATGCACCATGCCGGATTTCTGACCGATAACGAGCGCGCGCCTGTTGCCGCCGAGGCTGACCAGAATCGGCGGCTGCCCGAAATCAAAATCCGGGCCATTCGACTCGGGGCAATTAGGCCGCCCCGGAATCGCGCAGCCGACGTTGAACGCATCGTTCGGCGTCAACTGGCGCGACCAGAGAAGCGCGCCGGTCTTGAGATTCATGGCCAGGATGGCATCGCTCGTTGTCGTGGGCGGGTCGGAGTAGTTATCGCCGGTGGCGACATATAAGACTCCCGCTTGTTCATCGATCGTCGGCGTGGACCAGACTCCAGCGCCCGAAGGCCCATGTTGTTGGTTGCCTGAAGCACCCTTGCGTGTTGGCTTCGGCTCAGGAACCGTGAAGGTCTGCCAGATCTTCTTTCCTGTCGCAGCGTCCATCGCCACGACGCTGCCTCGGAACGAGCAGCACTGATAATTCGGATCGGCAGCCACCACCTCTTCGAATGAAGAGAATGGCTGATAAACGACGCCGTTATAAACGCGCGGCGTCGCCGTTCCCATCGTCGTGAAATGGTCGACGGGCCGGTTCTTCCAGATGACTTCGCCTGTCGCGGCGTTCAGCGCGTGCACGGTGCCGCCGGCATCCGGAAAGAAAACAGCAGGAGTGCCGTTGGCATCACCGATCGCAATGCCGGAACGGACCTGGGCTGCCTTGAACCCCCAGTGCGTGCATCCGGTAGCGGCATCGAGTGAATAAACAGCCCCGGTTGTCGATGCGATGTACACGCGGTCGCCGACGATTGTCGGCTGTGATCTCGCAATCGAAACCGCGCCAAGGTTGAACGCCCACTTCAGTTTCAGCGCCTTGACGTTTGAAGCCGTGAGACCTGCGCTTTTGGCGTCCTGGAAGCGGGAATTCGTGGAACTGGTGCTCCATCCGTTCCAGCGAGGCGCGTTCATCGCCGACTTGAATGCAGCGGCGGAAATCGATGAATCCCCTTTGCAGGTTCGCGTCATCGCAGGAGCGCTCGCCGCGCCGGTCGGCGCGATGTAGCCGATCAGGGCAAAGATTTGCGGCGTCGAAAGACCTTGTGCCTGCGTCCGCATCGTGCCGTTCGTCAGCGCGACGAAGATGGCTTCACCGGTCATGGCCTTGATCGCGCCGATCGACGGCACGCGCCCCTCAGGCGCATCGTGGCATGACGCGCACCGTTCCTTGTAAATCGTGGCTCCTTCCTGCTGTGCAGACAGAGACTGTGTGAACAGAACGAGAAGTATCACCGCAAGCAGACACACGTATCGCATGGCATTTCCCTTTCTCTTAAATAAAGTCCCGTTTTCTGGATTGAACGAAAAACGTAAGCGCGAGGACCACAGCAACAATTGCCGCCTCGCTCAGCAAAATGGTGAGTACCGTTGGACTCCACACTGGGTCGGCGTTTCCGAAGCCTGTTCTCAACTCACGGTTCCGGATGAGAACGTACCACCCGAAGCCATACGAAGAGTTCAGAGCAATTGTTGCAACGATAGTCCACGATTCCGATTCAGTGGCGATCGCAACTCCGGCGACCACGCAAAAACCGACAAGCGTGAAGCCCGCCAGAATCAGCAGCACAGTTATGATCCCGTCTGGAATATTCTGACGACCGACGATCAGCAACCCGCCCGCAACAACCAGCGACAGCCACGGCACCAGGAACATCCCGAATGTCGATACGATCTTCGCCAGCGTATATTGAGCGACCGATATCGGAAGACTCATCAGAAACGGCAGCGTCTGTTTCTTTCTTTCGTTGATAACGTTCGACACGGGCATCATGCAGCCGAGAACGATCAGTGACACGAAGAACCATGTGCTGCCGAGGATCGTCGGCAATTCACCGCCCCACGCCACCAGACCAAGGGCCAGGACGCCGCCGAATATCGACAACATGATGAAAAAACGATGACGATTCCAGTCGCTCAGAATCAGAGTTTGAACAACCGAGCCTTTCATGCATCCACCTCCTCGCGACTGTGCTCAACATTCGCGACAAAGATTTCCTCGAGCGTCATCGTCTCAATCGACTGAACTCGAGCGCCGGTGTTCTCATATGCATTGGCAAGATCCGGCGCGAAAACATTGGAAGTCGCAATCGCCAGGCGGCCCTGCTGGCGGACGTGGATGATCCCGGGCAGCGCGGGCAGCTCGATTCCGGCCGGCACCTCCAGACGAAGACGCCGCCATCGGTCCAGGTAGACCTCTTTATCCATCGAGTCAATGATCCTGCCGCGATCGATAAAGGTGATCTGATCCGAAATCTGCTCGACGTCCTGCGTGTTGTGCGACGAAAACAGAATGCTGCGGCCTTCGTCAGCCATGACTCCGGTGAGTTCTCTGAGGATCTCGTGCCGCGCAACCGGATCAAGCCCCGTCGTCGGCTCATCCAGAATCAGCAACCGCGGCCGCCTGGCAAAAACCAGAAGCAGCGTTGCCTTCACGCGCTGGCCGTGCGAAAACTCCTTGATCCTTTGCTCGGCCCTCAGCCCGAATCGCTTCAGCAGGAGCTGAGCATACGCCGCATCCCATTTCGGATAGATGGATCGAATCAGGTTCATGTGCCACTCGAGCGTCATGGCTTCGTAAAGCCTCATGTCGTCGGACGCGAACCCGATGTCCCACTTCGCCGAGACCTGCTCCTGCGGCATCCGATGACCGAGCACGCGGACGTCGCCCCCATCCTGATGAACGAGGCCCATCAAAATCCGTATCGTGGTGGATTTGCCTGCGCCGTTCGGTCCGATGAGCCCCATGATCTGCCCCGGCGGCAGTTCCAGGCAGATGTTGTCGAGCGAGAAGAATCGATACTTCTTACGTACGCCGTCGAGTTTTATGACGAGATCCATCATGACGATTCCTTTGCCGCGATATTCTCAGAAGCTTCCCGAAGCCGGCCCTCGAGTTCCTCGGGCTGAAGCCCAAGGACCGCCGACAGCCGAATCGCCTGCTCCAAATGCTTTTTCAATTCCTGTTCCTGAAGACGCATCCCAAGACCGGGGTTCGGTGCCACACGCGAACCCTTGCCCTGCTGCGTCACGATGACACCTTCACGTTCCAGTTCGAGATACGCGCGCTTGACCGTGATCACACTCACCGACAGATCGACGGCAAGCTGCCGGATCGAAGGGATCGACTGGCCTTCCGCCCAATCGCCGACAGCCACACGCCTCTTAATCTGTTCCATAATCTGGAGGTAAATCGGTCGCTTGTCGGTCTGTGAGATCACGAATCCGTCCATCTGAGTATACTCAGTATACACAGATATCCACGACTGTCTAGCGAAACTTTTGATATCGTTTGGCGCATGCGATTACAGGGAACAGTTGCAGTTGTGACAGGAGCGAGCCGCGGTGCAGGCCGCGGAATCGCGCTCTCGCTTGGCGAGGCGGGCGCGACCGTCTACGTAACCGGACGCAGCATAAGGGGCGAAGCGACGACCGAGAACCTGCCTGGAACTATTGAAGACACGGCGGAATGCGTCACAGCTCGGGGCGGCACCGGCATCGCGGTACGGTGTGACCACACCGTCGACTCCGATGTTGAACAGCTATTCGCGCGCGTGCAGCGGGAACAGCAACGCCTCGATCTGCTGGTCAACAACGCGTGGGGCGGCTATGAACACCACGACTATCGGACATTCGGCGCCCCGCTCCACGAACAACCGCTCCGGCACTGGGACGGAATGTTCATTGCAGGAGTCCGGGCAGCGATCGTCGCGAGTCGTTTTGCTGCATCGATGATGCTGCCGCAAAAACAGGGATTGATCGTCAGCATCACGGCCTGGGACCGGAACAAATTCATGGTCAACGTGTTTTACGACGTTGCAAAGAATGCGATCAACCGGATGACTTATGGGATCGCGCGCGAACTCCGGCCGCACAACATTGCGGCTGTTGCGCTGGCGCCGGGTTTCATGCGCACCGAGCGTGTCGCAGGAGCCTTCGAGGCCGCGGGCAACAAGGATTATCTGACCTTCACGGAATCGCCGGAATATGCCGGGCGCGCCGTGGTCGCGGTCGCGGCGGATCCGAACGTGATGGAGAAGTCGGGTGAAGTTCTGGCTGTAGGAGACCTGGCCGCGGAGTATGGCTTCACCGACATCGACGGCCGGCAGATTCCCGCGTTCCGGATGCCGGAGTAGCGCTTCGGTTCTTTCTCTAAGCCATGGTCCACCGCTTGAGCTAACATTCGGGGCAATTTCCATGGAGCGTGATTATGAAATTCCGTCTGATCGCAATCCTCGCGATGACCATGATGAGCCTGCCGGCATTTGCGCAGCTCGATCCTTCGGGAGAATGGGCTCCGCGATTTCATGAAGACAACCCGGAGCGGCTCGCGGGGCCCGAGATCGGAGACTATCTCGGCATACCTTTGAACGATGCCGCGCGCCTGCGGGCGGACAGTTGGGACGCGTCGCTCCTGACTCTGCCTGAGCATCAGTGCAAACCGCACCCGGCCGACTACGGACCGCGCGGCCCGGCGAACCTGCGGATCTGGAAAGAGGTCGACAAGGAATCGCAGCAGCTGGTCGCGTATCGCACGCACATTTCCTGGCAGGCTCCGGAGCGCACGATCTGGATGGATGGCAGGCCGCATCCGCCGGATTATGCAGCGCACACGTGGCAGGGGTTCTCGACCGGAAAGTGGGTCGGCGACATCCTGACCGTCACGACGACGCATTTGAAAGCCGGCTGGATCCGCCGCAACGGCATTCCCCGAAGCGATCGCGCGACGCTCACCGAACACTGGATACGACACGCGGACTACCTGACGCTCGTCAGCATCATCAATGACCCGCAGTATCTGACTGAACCTTTCGTCCGCACGACGAACTGGATTCTGGATCCTCGGCAGCAGATTGCGCCGTATCCCTGCGATGCTGTCGTGGAAGTGGACCGGCCGAAAGGTTCCGTGCCGCATCATCTGCCCGGAGCGAATTCATTTCTCAGCGAGTTCCCGAAGCGATTCAACCTGCCGGACGGAGCCACGCGCGGGGGAGCTGAAACGATGTATCCGGAGTATCAGCAGAAATTGAAGGTGTCGAAATGAAAAGAGCATTCGCGCTTTTCGTAACGATGCTTGTGTCGATCGCGGCCGGTACATCGCAGCAAAGCCAGGTCAACCTGCTTCACGTCCAAGGCAATGTCTACATGCTGGTCGGAGCCGGCGGAAATATCGCAGTGCAGGTGGATAAAGACGGCGTGTTGATGGCCGATACGGGCTCGGCTCAAATGGTCGATCAGGTTCTGGCAGCGGTGAAGCAACTGGCGAAGCCGATCACCAGCAGGCCGCTCCGCCACATCATCAACACTCACGTTCACCCGGATCACACCGGCGGCAATCAAAAGGCGCGAGCGGCCGGCACGACGATCACGGGCGGGAATGTCGCGGGAAATATTCAGGACGCGGCCGAAGGCGCAGCGATCTTCGCCCATGAAAATGTCATGCGGCGAATGAGCGCGCCGACCGGGACGCAGGCGCCGACGCCTTCAGGCTCATGGCCGACAGATACGTACTACGGCGACTCGAAGGAAATCTTCTTCAACGGCGAGGCCATCCAGTTGTTTCATCCGAAGTCGGCGCACACGGACGGAGACAGCATCGTGTTCTTCCGGCGTTCCGATGTGGTCATGACGGGCGACATTTTCATGACGACCAGCTATCCCATCATCGATCTCCAGAATGGCGGCAGCATCAATGGCGTGATCGATGCGTTGAATTTCATCCTCGACCTGACGATTCCTGCAGAAAAACAGGAGGGCGGCACGATGGTGATTCCCGGACATGGCCGGCTCTGCGATGAAGCGGATGTCGTCGAGTATCGGGATATGGTCACGATCATTCGCGATCGCGTCCAGGACATGATCAAGAAAGGGCAGACACTGGAGCAGGTAAAAGCCGCGAAACCTACTCGCGATTACGACCCGCTTTACGGGACCGGCGATACGTTCGTGGAAGCCGTCTTCAAGAGTCTTTCTTCAAAGAAATAAGGTCTCCCACCATTTCTGGCACACCAATTGCGACTGTCATTTCATCGGAAGAAAGGACAGGACCGCTATGTCTTTCATGTGGCTGCTTGTCGCTGGCTTGATCCCGAGTGTGTTGGCTAAGTTGTTGTTACGCGGCCATCCCACCGGCGGGATATTTATCCTCGGCCTGACCGGTTCGTTTATTACGGGCGGGATCCTGTATTCCATGAATCAACCCACAGGTTTCCTTATCCCGTTGGTGGGGGCTACCGCCCTGATCGCCGTGTACGGCGCAACGACGCCAACGCCGGCCGCAAATCCGGTCGATCGCGACAGCGAGGATCACGATCATCGCCGGGCTGCTTAGTTCGAAAACTGTTTGGCGTGATTCTCGAGAAAATCGATGACGCGCGTCCGGTACTCGTAATACTCCGGATGTTCCAGGACATCGACACGGGTTCGCGGACGCGCGAACGGAGTCTTGAGAATTTCGCCGACACAAGCCTCAGGGCCGTCGGTCATCAGGATCAGGCGATCCGAGAGGTAGAGCGCTTCGTCGATATCGTGCGTGACCATCACGACGATCCGCTTCGCCTTCTCCCACACGTCGAGCAATGTGTCCTGCAGATCGAAGCGCGTCAGCGAATCCAGCATCGAAAAAGGCTCGTCGAGCAAAAGGAAAGCCGGCTCGATCGATAACGCGCGCGCCATCGACACGCACTGCTGCGTTCCAAGCGACAACTCCGTGGGCTTCTGGTCGTAGCAGCCCGCGATCCCAACGAGCTCGAGATATTTCTCCGCCTGCTCTTTTCTCTGTTTCGAGCTGTACTTCGGGAACGCCTGCCCGACCGCCAGCGCAACATTCTCTCCGGCCGTGAGCCACGGAAGCAGACATGGCGATTGAAACACAACACCGCGATCGCTTCCCGGTTCATCCACTTCCTTTCCCTGGATCACGACGCCGCCATACGTCGCTTTCTGTAGCCCAGCGAGGATCGAAAGCACGGTCGATTTGCCGCAACCCGAATGGCCGAGGATGCACACGAATTCGCCGCTGTGAATCCGCGCGTTGACGTCCTTGACGGCGACGTAAGGGCCGGTTGGCGTCGGAAAGACTTTCGTCAACCCGGTGATTTCGAGAGGGACCATCATGCCTGCTCCTCCATGACTGAAAGTTGCCCGCCCGGAACGGGCCGCGCAGAGGCACGACTGGGCGAGGTGTGGATGAAGTCCGTCAGGAACTCGACCACTTTCGCACGGATTCGCACCGCCCCGTGGTCGTGGAGTAGCTGGTCTGGAGTTCTCGGCCTCGGAATCGGCACGCTGATGGGTGCGCTGAGTGTTGCGCGCGGTCCTCGTGTCATCGGAATGATCTGATCGGAGAGCAGGAGGGCTTCGTCCAGGTTGTTCGTAATCATGATGGTCGTCACACGCCTTCCAACTACCGAGCACAAACGCACCAGCTCTTCCTGAAGGTTGGCCCGCGTGAGCGCATCCAGCGCGCTGAAGGGTTCGTCCAGGAAGAGCACCGCCGGTTCCGCCGCAAACGCGCGCGCGATCGCGACGCGTTGTCTCATGCCCCCGGACAACTGGCTGGGCCGTCGATGTGTGGCGCCGCCGAGCCCCACCATTTCCAGATATTTTTTGGCATGAGCAAGCTGCTTGTCGCGCGGCCAGTCCGGAAATGCCGCTCCGACGGCGAGCCGAACGTTTTCCATCGCCGAAAACCAGGGCAGCAGCGAATAGTTCTGAAATACAACTGCGGCGTCGGAGTGGATCCGGTCAACGTTTTTCCCGGCGACATGAACAGTTCCGGAATCCGGCTTCAGAAGGCCCGCGAGAATGTTGATCAATGTTGTCTTGCCCGATCCCGTGAAGCCGACAATCGAGACGAACTCGCCTTCTTCGACCGACAAATTCACCGACTTCAAGACTTCACGCACTCCGCTGCGGGACTGAAAACTCTTCGAGACATCGCGAACTTCGACGAGTGCCAAGTTAGTTGCTCCTTTGTAGCTTCAGTTCCACGAAAGCCATCATGCGGTCGAGACAGAAACCGACGATGCCGATCGTGAGAATGCAGAGAAGAATGTGCGCGTAAATCAGGCTGTTGTATTCCTGCCAGAGAAACCCGCCGACGCCTGGCGTGCCCGTCAGCATTTCGCTCGCAACGATCACCAGCCAGGCGATACCGAGACTTAGGCGATAGCCGGTAAACATGTATGGCAGCGTCGCGGGAACGAGAACTTTCGTGAACGTTTGAAACCGGGAAAGGCGCAAGACCCGCGAGACGTTCCAGTATTCCTGGGGGATCGACCTCACGCCGGACATCGTGTTGATCACCGTCGGCCACATGCAGCACAGCGCAATCGTGAACAGCGCCGCCGGTTCGGATTTCTGAAACACGACAAGGCCCAGCGGCAGCCACGCCAGCGGGGAGATCGGCCGGAGCACCTGAACGATCGGGTCGAACATTTTGTGAAAGGTCTTCGAAAGGCCCAGCATGAATCCGAGGGGCGTGCCGATGATAATGCCGAGGGTGAAACCCTTCGCGACACGCAACAGGCTGTAGTAGGCGAGGAGCGCGATGCCCTGATCCATCTCGCCGCGTTTTTCGAGCGGCTCGAGGATGTAGAGCTTGCTTTCTTGCCAGGTCTTCAGCGGTGACGGCAAGTCCGGGACTTGCGTGCTGACACCGGCCCAGAAGAGCAACACCAGGCCGATGCCGCAGATGGGTAACAGGATGGAAGCGATTCTCGAATTCATGAAGGCCCTCCTTACGCTCTGCTGTGCACTGGAAACGACAGCGCGTACTTCTCCGGATCGGCAGGGTCGAACGTGCCGTCGAACAACGTCTGCTTCTGCATATCCTTGAACTGCGTCGTGACGCCCATGTCCTTGACGGCATCGCGATAAGTGTCCTGACGCATCACTTTGCTGACGATCCCCTGATAATCCGGAGCGGACTTCACCATTCCCCACCGGCGGAACTGGCTCAGCCACCAGAGGCCGAACGTCTTTTGCGGGAAGTTGCACTCGCGCTGCGAGAAGATCATGTAGTAGGGATCTTTCTCCTTGCGCCCGTCGCCGTAGTCGTAATCGCCCATAAGGCGGGCATGAATGATCTCCGGCGGACAGTTGATGTAGGTCGCGCGTGAGACGACCTCTGCCACGTTCTTTCGATTTTCCATCTTGTCGATGTACACGCTCGAAAGATGCAGGGCCTTCAGGATCGCCTTCACGGTCTTGGGATTTTTCGTCGCGAATTCTTCCGTGAATGCCAGGACCTTTTCAGGATGGTCCTTCCACATCTGCTGCGTCGTGACTGCGGTAAAGCCGATCTTGTCTTCGATGGCGCGATAGTTCCACGGCTCGCCAACGCAGAAGCCGTCCATCTTGTCCACCTTCATGTTGGCAACCATCTGCGCCGGCGGAATTGTGATCAGGCTGACGTCCTTATCCGCATTGATTCCGCCGGACCCAAGCCAGTAACGGGTCCACATCGCGTGCGTGCCCGGAGGAAAGGTCATGGCGAACGTCAACGGCTCACCGGAGGCTTTGGCGCGATCGACGTGCGGTTTCAGGTCTTTCGCGGTTTTTACGCCCGCCGCTTTCAGCCTGTTGTTCAGCGTGATCGCCTGACCGTTGCGATTGAGCATCCACGGAATGACCATCGGCTTGACGGGAGAACCCAGCAGTCCCATCGTCGATGCGAACGGCATTCCGATCAGCATGTGGGTTGCCTGGTTCTCGCCGATGCTGAGCTTGTCGCGGATCGCGGCCCACGAAGCTTCCTTGGAAATCACCGACTGGATTCCAAATTGTTTGAAGTAGCCAAGCTCGTGCGCCATCACGATCGACGAGCAGTCGGTCAGCGCGATCATGCCGAACCGGATGTTCGGCGTCTCCGGAGAATCATCCGGATAAGCGCCGCCCGCCCAGCCTTTCGGCACGCCCGCCAGTGTTGCCGCGAGCATCGTTCCTGTAGTTTTCAAGAATGTTCGACGACTCTTTTTCATATGAAGACCTCTCTTCAGAACTGGTAAGTGAACATCAGGTATCCGAGGTTGTATGCCTTCCCCGGCGTGGCGTTGTTAAGAAACGTTCCCGGAAAAATGTGTGAAAAACCCGGGGCTATCTGGATTTGAGGAGTCAGCGGATATGTCGCCTGGACGTCGATTTCCTGGCCGACATGGCGGCCGGCGCTGCCGTTGGCGACTCTCGCGACGAGCGCGCCCGACACGCTGTAGAGTCCGTCACGCGTGTTCGCAAGCCACCACGAGTGATAGCTGGCGGATGTGGACAGCTTCGATGTCGGTTTCAGCTCCAGTCCGCCGCGAAGGTGATGAATGTTTTTCCAGCCGACCTGGTCCGCGAGTCCGGTCTTGTCGTGCGGCGTGGGGTAGAGTTGATCGAATCCTTCGCGCTTCTGATCGGTCGGGTCCGCGTCTCCCGTCGCGAAGTTGTATTCAGCAAATAAGCGCGGCTTGGAAGCCGGTTTCGCGAAGGTGTAGCCGGTGACCCAGTGGCCGCCCCACGCCTGAACATCGTCGGCTGCGAGCGACCCGGTCTGCGTCGCCATCTCGACTCCGTAATCGAGACTCCCCGGCAACTTTCCGACCCAGCGCACTCCGACGGTTTTGAAGTCGAGCTTTGCGAGCGTCCCCGCTTCGCTTCTCACACCTCGTGAGAGACGCCAGAACACGTACGGTTCGATCGTGGCTTTCGGCACCAGAGTCGTGAACGAGCCGTATGCGCCATGGAAATTGTTGGCGTCGGTTCGCTTGTTGAATTCCGCCTCGCGGATATTGACGACCGAAGCCGCGAACGCGTCGATTCTGAAATCCTTGTGACGATAGGCCGCGCGTATTGCGTCGAACGAACGCGCGGTATTGAGCCAGCTCACGTGACCAACCAGCCGCTGCTCGCCGAAGACGAGTTCCTGCCGGCCCACTCGAAGCTCGAATGCGTTGCCTTCGCGCTTGCCGAACTCCACATAAGCCTGGCGTAAATCGAACGTGTCTTCGAACGGAGCGCCATCCGGCTTGACGTTCCTGCCAATGACCTGCGCATCCTGTCCTTGAAAAACCGTCCTCATCCATGAAGTAGGAGCAAACGTGAGATTGAGCCGAACGCGGCTGAGCGCATAGGCATCGCTCGCATCCGGCTTGAAAGCGCCTCCGTTGATTCCTTCGATTCGCGTTCGGTATTCGCCGTTGAGCCTCATCCATCGAGGCAATTGGGTGTTGATGGAATCTGTAACCCGTTTTGGCGCGGGCTGAACCTGTTGGGCCGTGAGAGCATTCGCACAGAAACAAACCAGGAGCAGAGTGTGTACAAACCTGCCGATCGCTCGATACATCGGGACCTCCAATGCATGGTGTTTAGGGACTTCAGTTGTTGTGAATGGAAATCAAAGGCCCAGAACGTGGGGGACCGGATCGACGATGATCGGGAGCTTCGGCACTGACGTAGCCGAGATCAACTCGCGCGATGACGATAAGTTAGCGTGCTGGAAAAAACAACAGGCGTTTTCGTCGGTTTTCACGCCATTGACTTCAAAAATGTCGCGCAGCTTCAGCAACTCAGGCGTCGGCCCATTGACTTTCAAAAATGGCGCGTGTTAGCGTGCGGGGACTCTTTTTGGAAGTGCAGGAATATGATGGATTTCTTACGCGCGATTGAACAGTCGAGCTTCTCGCAATGGGTCGTTACATCGAGCTCGACATTTGCTTTCCCGGGCATTCTTCTGTTGCACACGATCGGCATGGGAATGGTCGTCGGAATCAATGCCGGCATCGACCTTCGGATCCTCGGCCTCGCTCCAGCTTTGCCGATCGCTCCGTTCGAGAAGTTCTTCCCGGTGCTGTGGGTAGGGTTTGCGATGAATACGGTCACCGGGCTGATTCTTCTTGGAGCGGATGCGACGACGAAGATAGTGAACGTCGACTTCTGGGTGAAGATGATTTTCATTGCGCTGGCGCTGATCAATCTGAAGATGCTTCGCACGCGCGTATTTCGCGAACCTGAAAAACCATTCTCATCGAATGTGAAGCTTCTCGCTGTCACATCGCTCTTCTTCTGGCTCGGAGCCATTGTGTGCGGACGCCTCCTGGCTTATGTAGGTCCCGTCAGCGGTTTGTCGGACTAACCTTATGGACTTCATGAATCTCGCCAACCTGGCGCACGTGCACCTGCTCTTGAACCACTTTCCGACGATCGGGTTTGGCATTGCGCTGGCCTTGTTCGTGGTCGGACTTGTCAGCAAGAGCGAGGAAATGAAGAGGAGCAGCCTCGTCATTTTCTTTCTGATTGCGACAATAGCGATCCCGACTTACGTAACCGGCAACGCGTCGGTTGAAGCGCTGTGTACGGGTGAGAATCACGAATGTCCGGAAGGCATTTCCGAAGTCACGATCCGGGCGCATGAGGATGCGGCCCTCATCGGTTTCGCAATGATGTTGCTGACCGGATTCGTTGCGTGGCTCGGCCTGTGGCAGTTCCGATTCCTCAATCGCACGCCATCATGGAACGTCGGCGCGGTCCTGCTCCTCGGGTTTCTGACGTTCGGCCTGATGGCGCGAGCCGCGAACATCGGCGGCGAAATACGTCATCCGGAAATTCAGGTCGCGCCGGTTCCGGCTCCTCCATCCGACGGCACTCTCGGCGGACTCGCCCGAGACATGGGCGGGTATGTCAATTCTCATGAGTGGCTGTGGCCTGCAAGCGAGGCTCTGCACTTCGTCGGGTTGAGCATGTTGCTCAGTGTCGTCCTGTTGCTGGATCTGCGGATTCTGGGAATGGCGAAAAAACTCTCGTTCCCGGCGCTCTATCAACTGCTGCCGCTGGGCATGCTGGGATTTTTATTGAACACGGTAACCGGCATGAGCTTCTTTCTTGCGACGCCGGGTCAGTACACACAAAACGGCGTGTTTTACTGGAAGCTTCTTTTTATCGTTCTGGGAGCGCTGAACGTCCTCTATTTCATGCTGCTCGAGGAACCGTGGAAGATCGGCGCCGGAGACAATGCCCCGATGAGAGCGCGATTCATGGCAGGATCCGCAATCGTCGTGTGGATCGGCGTTCTCTTTTTCGGCCACATGCTGCCGTTCCTTGGCAACGCCTTCTAACGACGGCACGCCTGCTGAAACTTACTGCTTCGGATTCACGCGGTTAATGAAATAACCGACAACCGACACAACCAGAACGCCCCCGATTACGACTGCGCTTACCGTCATTGCTAATGCCATTCAAAAACCTCTTCTGCTAAATGCGTTTTCCCAACTCCGCCTTCACCCGCTCCGGAGTGAATGGCACCTGACGCAGCCGCGCGCCCGTTGCGTCAAAGACCGCATTCGCGATGGCCGCAGCAACAACGGTGACTGCGGTTTCACCAGCGCCCATGGCCCGCGCATCGGGCCGGTTGATCAGGACGGTCTCAATTTTCGGAATTTCCGCGCCGACAGGCAATGGACGATATGTGCGCCAGTCAATCGAGGTCACCTGTTGATCGTTCCAGGTGACTTCCTCGTTCAACGTCCGGCTAAGCCCGTGGAGGGCGCCACCCTCGAGCTGATTCTTCAATCCATCCGGATTCGAAACCGGACCGGAATCATTTGCGATGACAAACCGCTTCACCACGATGCGCCCGGTGTCCTGATTCACGTCGACCTCAGCAACCATCGCGCAGTAACCGTTGTCGCCTTCATACAAAACGCACGACATGCCGCGACCGCTCACAACGCCTGTTCGACGCGCCGGCGCTCGCGGCGATGGACGCGTCTGCCAATTCGCCGTTTTAGCCGCTGCGCGGACAACGTCGATCAGTCGGGTATCCGCAAGGTGGCGCAATCGATATTCCACGGGGTCCGCCTTCACCTGCGCCGCGATTTCATCGAGGAAGGACTCATGCGCAAACGTGTTCTGCAGCCTTGCAGGCGATCGCAGCGGACCGGTAAAAAACGGCGACTGCACGTCATGAGTCAGAACACGCTGGCTGAGGATTTTGCCGGTGCCTCCGCTTCGTCCATTCACGGTCCCGGTGATGTAGGAGGGAGCCGCATTGCTGTTGTTGGCAAAATTCGTCGGGTCCGGCGCGGGCGATCTCGCGGTAAAAGCCGCGGGAGAAAATCCGGCCAGCATACCGGTAATCACGTTTCCAGGATTGTTGGCGCCGGGCCGGCCGCCGAGTGTCGGCGACCACGCTTCGTGGTCCCACGCGATAATCGTGCCGTCCCTGTCAACGGCAGCTCGCTGATCGATCACGTATGCGAGGCCGTAGTTTTCCCACGCCATCTCGTCCTTGCGTGTGAGTTGAACGCGCACGGGGCGTCCGACGGCCTGCGACAGGAGCGCTGCGTCGTAGGAAACGGTGTCGGCGCCGTTGACGCCGTAGCATCCCGAAGCCATTCTGAAAATCACCTGGACGTTTTCCTGCGGCATTCCCAGAAGCATCGCCACCGTGCTTCGCAGCGGATAAACCGCTTGCGAGGCTGAATATATCGTCGCCTTGCCGGATTGCACATCCGCGACGGCGCAGGACGTTCCGAACGACCCGTGCATCTGGTACGGATAGTGATAAGTCGCTTTAACCATACGCGCCGCCTGCCCGAACTTCTCGTCGGCGTCCTTCGAGTTCACCACGAAGGTATCGCGCGTTGGCTTTCTGTTTCTCAGGTAGTCATGAAATTCGTTCTGCTTCGGCAAGCCGGCAGGCGCGGTCCACGATAGTCTCAGTTTCGTCGCGGCCTGCATCGCCTGCCACGGCTTCTCCGCGACGACACCAACGAAATTCTTCTTAACGACGACCTTCACGACACCCGCAAGACCCTTGATGGAACTTTCATCGACGCTCATCAACGTCGAGCCATATGCTGAAGGCCGCACCACCTGTCCATACAGCATCCCGGGAACGCGCACGTTGTGTACGTATTCGAAAGCGCCCGTGGCCATCGCGGGAATCTCGACGCGCGGAACCGATGTTCCAAGAACCGTCCATTCAGCTGCGTTCTTGCGACGCGCACGCGTGTTGAGCGCGAGATTGAACTTTTTGCCGCCGATCAGTTCGGCATAGGCAGCTTTCTTCGAAGCGTCCGACTTCGAGCTGATGACGCCGTCTTTCACGGAAAGCTGATCAGCCGGCACACCCAGTTGTCTGGATGCCATTTCGACCAGCGCTTCGCGTGCGGTCGCACCGGCGAGAGCGAGTGCGCCCTGATTGAAGTTCGTCGGGTGCGATTGTGCGCCGGAAGTCGTTCCCTGATCCGGAGTGAGCGCCGTGTCGCATTGGATCAGCTTCACGCGGTTGAACGGCACGCACAGCTCTTCCGCCACAAGCTGCGTTTGCGCGGTATACAGTCCCTGGCCCAGTTCGCATTTCCCGACGTACGCAGTGACCGTGCCGTCCGCATTGATCGCAAGCCATCCATCGACCTGATTGCTGCTGGCGCCGTCGAGCCGCTGAGCCAGTGTCGATTCCGGAGACAGGCTGAACGTGACGATCAGCGCGCCGGAGGTCTTGAGGAAATCTCTTCGCGAGAGACTCATGATCGGCTTCATGATCGGCCTCCTCGCGCATACTTGGTGATTGCGCTGATCATGCGTAGGTGCGAGTGGCATCGGCAGAGAACGTTCGACATGGCCTGCCGGATATCCGCTTCGCTTGCTTTGGGATTTCGATCGAGGTAGGCCTTCGCCGTCATGATGACACCGTTCACGCAGAAGCCGCACTGCATCGCCTGTTCGTCGATAAACGCCTTCTGAATTGGATGCGGTTTCTCCTCCGATCCGAGCCCTTCGAGAGTGGTGATCTCACCTCCCGCCACACTTGAAACAGGTGTGACGCAGGACCGGACGGCCTGTCCTTTGACGATCACCGTGCAACTGCCGCATTGCCCGAGGCCGCAGCCGAACCTGGGCCCCCGGAGGGCGAGATCGTCGCTGAGGATATAGAGAAGTGGTGTGGACGGGTCCGTGTCGAGCGTAACGGATCGCCCGTTGACTTTGAGTGAAATGGCGGCCATAGGTGCGCCGAAGTATATCGCAGGGGACTCTTGGTTTCCGTTGTGAGTTGAGAGTTGGCTGTTGTCCGTTGACTGTTTCACTTGTTGCGATGGTTAGATGGTTCGATATCGCTCCATCGAGGCATCTAAACAAGTCCAACATTCAACGGACTGGAGTGAACCCCAAAAATGAGACAGGGAAATCTGAGAAAATGACAAGAGCCTCGAGAAGAAAAGGGGTTCATGAAGAAGACGAAGGATGGACGAAGAAGATTCAGCCGGGAGT